>Ga0194047_10000110_pt1 | contig 56756 bp, 52 predicted proteins | sample JunL225m_MetaG_2_FD_160070 | JGI IMG/M metagenome (GOLD analysis project Ga0194047, IMG submission 160070) | Anoxic zone freshwater microbial communities from boreal shield lake in IISD Experimental Lakes Area, Ontario, Canada - Jun2016-L221-5m | ecosystem: Environmental > Aquatic > Freshwater... | reverse complement strand
GCACAAGCAACCGTCACCGAGATCAACGAGCTGATCGGCACACAAGCCTTCATCCGCTCGGTGATTAAGAAGACCGATCTTGAACAGCAGATGGCGGATGGCCCCGTGGCCGTAGATGAGACCATCACCTACGCGCGTAAAATCCTGAGCGTTCAGTCCGTCGGTGATAAGCTGGTGGAGATTAGCGCCACAGGCGAGGATCCCACAGTTGTGTACCAGATTGTGGTCTCGACAATGGACGCCTATGTCCAGTGGAAGATCAATAGCGGTTATCAGGAGAGCATTGCGGCGAGCACATTCTTTGATAACCTGATCAAGCCCTACCAGGATGCGGTAGACCAAACACGCAACGATCTCGTCACCTACCTTACCGACCATCCCCAGCCGGTGCGCGGCGATCGTCCACCCGAGGAGCAGATGGAGCTGGCTCGCCTCCAGGCTCTCGTAAAACAGGCTGAGGATCGACTCAGTAGCGCCCAAAATAACTCAGAGAGCGCCCGCCTTTCCCAGGCAAAGTCCGAGAGTGTTACCAAGCAGACATACATGGTCCTCGATCAGCCACAGGTGCCCCAGGATGCGAAGGTCTCTATTAGAGCTATTGCCACGAGTCTGGCAATCTTCTTCGCAGTGGGCTTTTTCCTGAGTGCAGCAGGGGTTGTCGGTGGTTCCCTACTCGATCATAGCCTGCGCTTCCCCATCGATGTTCGCCACGGCCTTAGCCTTCCCGTGCTGGCAATGGTGCCGATTGCGAAGACGGTCATCCTCACGCCAGCCGCTGTCGAGCAGATGGCATTAGCCTCTGCTGCCTCTGCCGAAAGCGTCAGTTCCGAGGAGAGCTCCAGTAATGACTCTGGTCTCCTTCGGCCACGCGCCTCATAGTTAAGACACCTGCAAGGGCGCAGTATGCCGCGCTCTTGCTCATTGTAGAGGCATAAACACATGGCTAAGCGCCGCAACGAAGACCTTGACCTGAGCAATGTGCTCTCAGTCCAAGCCGCCAATGGCGCGCTCCAGCGCACTTTTCATGCCGATGTGATCCAGAGCATTCGGTATATGTCTACCGAGCTCACACTCAATAGGGATCTCCCGCCTCGGGTCGCCCTTGTGGCGGCGCTACGTGGCGAGGGCGTCACGCATACTGCTGTCGCGTTCGGCCTTACCCTCGCGAGCGATACCGGGGCCAGAGTCTGTGTCGTTGAGCTGAATTGGTGGTCGCCCGGGATGATCGCTCTGCTTGACCCAAAGGCGACTCCAGATGAGGCTGGAAAGAAGGGTCGCAAGGAGCGCGCGCCACTGCCATCTCCGACCGCTCTCGCCAACTATCCCGGCATTTCTAAGGTTCTCGCAGGTGAGAGTAGCCTCGACAAGGCTATCATTCATAGTAGCCTGTCTAATTTCGATCTGATTCCTGCCGGCGATTTGTCGATCATTAAGCGCCCCTCTACCGCACGCAGTTCATCTGTGAAACAGATACTTAACGAGCTATCCGCACGTTATGATCACCTACTTCTCGATATTCCCGCCATTCGCACCACAAGCGACTCGATTGCCCTCGCTTCGCTTGCGGATGCATGCATTGTTGTAGCTCATCAGGGCGTTACATCCACGGCCAGCGTGCAGAAGGCTCTCGACGATGTGAAGAGCTTGACCATGCTCGGCGTCGTGCTGAACAAGGTTTCGGTCAGCATGCCAGACTGGATCCGCGCTCTTGTGCCGCAGGAGTAGCCCATGAAGGTCTTTATAGGCTTCCTTCTTGTCTGCTTCTTCAGCGGCTGGCTCATGAATAAGGTCAGCATGAAGGTGATGACGCTCCTCCTGATCATGCTGAGTATCATAGTCACTGGTGGCTACTTCTTCCTCCGCTTCATCTAGGCGTTGGTGGACCGTGAGTCTGTGCCAGGGTAGGGGTTTGTATGGTAGTCGATTCTTTTTTACCAAAGCGGATACCCACTGTAACTGAGTACATACGGCGATCTCAGATCTCATGGTTACTCATGTTCCTGGGTCTCATCGGTGTCAGCGGGCTGGTTAGTGCGCTTATGATCCGCAATGGTGCTTCGTGGTCGATGATCGCGTGGATCATCTACGTTGTCGGTATCATCGCTATCTTCTACAACCCCCGCTACGGCGTTTACATGATCCTCCTCTTCACACTAATGGGTGATCAGGTACTAACCTACTGGTATCCGTTCACCAAAAACCTCTCCAGTGGCGAGTCTCTCATGTTTTTGTCGCGCGCGGTGAACTTTAGCCCGCTTGAAAGCTATCTTGCGCTCACGCTTGTTTCGTGGGTGGGCCGGATGGCAATGGAGCGTCGCTTTCTCTTTCGCACAGGGGTGCTCTTCTGGCCTGCGATGCTCTTTGCGTTCTTCATCACGGTTGGGTTGGTCTATGGCCTTACGCACGGCGGCGTATTCAAAATCGCGCTGACGGAAGTGCGCTCATTCTACTACCTGCCGATCATGATGATCCTGACCAGTAACTTGATCAAGACCCGCTTTCAGGTGAATCGCTTGATCTGGCTGATAGTGATTGCTCTTTCCTACAAGGGTATTACTGGCGTAGTATATATCGCAACAGTACTTAATTGGGATATCAGCAGCATTGAACAGATCGGCGAACATTCGATGTCGATCCAATTCAACGCATTCTTTGTCCTTGTGATTGTCGCCTGGTTCTACCATGACTCGGTGCTCAAACGAATTATTCTCCCCATTCTAACGCCATTCCTGCTCTATAGCTTCCTGGCAAACCATCGCCGCGCCAGCTTTCTTACGCTAGGGCTTGGTGTAGGCATTGTATTAACCATGCTCTACCGCGAGAATCGAAAGCTTTTCTTCATGCTTGCCCCTACCGGAGTCGTGCTCTTTCTTCTCTACCTGGTCGCTTTTTGGAATAATACTGGCTCCATCGGTATTATCGCACGTGCAGTACGCTCGGTCGTAGGACAGCCAACTGCCCGTGATGCGTCATCTAATATCTATCGCGATCTTGAAAATATCAATACAATGTTCAATATTAAATACTCACCATTTTTTGGATTAGGATTTGGCAATCAATTTCATATCGTTGTGCCCATGCCTAGCATCAGTTTCTTTATATGGTGGCAATACATCACCCACAACTCGATCATGTGGGTTTGGATGGAAGCTGGGGTTGGCGCGTTCTTCGCTATGCTTCTGTTCATAGGTATGACAATGATCATTGGCGGGCGAGCTATCTGGAATATGCCCTACGGCCCATTACGTGGCGTGGCGCTGACCGCCACTCTCTATGTGCTCATGCATTTCATCTATGCCTATGCGGATATGTCTTGGGAGGGTATTAGTCTGATATTTGTAGGCGTCATGGTCGGGCTCATCAATAGCCTGGAAGTGATTGCTGCTAGTCCGCTGCCCGGCCAGCTAAAGCGCTGGCCTTGGGTTCCCGATAACACCGCCTCCCCTGTGAAGCGTTGGCCTTGGATGCTCGATAAGGGCATCCCTCCCCCATACTGCCAGCCAAGGGTATGGCCTGTCCCCATGCCTGCCTATCGTGAGGCCCGCTTAGCTCGTGAAAAATTGGCCGCTCATCGCGTAGCAGACATTTAAGGCCAGATTATCATGTCGATGATCCTCTACTATCGGCGTGCAGCCTCCGTAGGTTTGCTGCTGGTAGCCCTCCTCGTTAGCTGCGGCATGCAGCCACAAGTGCCGCCGCATGCGACCCCAACAATGTCGTCAATGTTTGGTACGCAACCCACCATTCGGCCTGTAGCAACATTTACCGATGCTTCTAACGATAGCTCCTTCCCTCAGCCGACTGCGAACCCTACGAATGTCGCACAAGCCACTATTACGGCGCTGGGGGAGAATAAGCTTGTTGTCGTGCCTGTATATGATGACGCGTTGAGCGTCGGATGGTCGCTCACAAATAGTTTTCAGACGATAATCAACCTTGAAGACCGAAGCCATGTCGCATCAGGACACTTCGCGATCAAGGCCCAGCCCAAATTCAATACCGGGACGGTCTATTTCACCCTAGATAAGACGGTAGTAAAAGGTATCTCTCGGCATAAGGTCCAGGCCTTACGCTTTTATATCAGTGGAGGAGATAATCCTATTGACAAAGATGCAATGACAGTGGCGATTGTTGGTAGTAACGTTTACCCCTACTGGGTTAAGGATGACACGTCTGTGAAGATCTATGGCCGTGTTACGGATGGGCAACCAGTCTTTTCGGAGACCCGCCTCTCATTTCTGGGCATTAATAAATCTGTCCCGCCAAAGACCTATGTCAAGGTGACGGTCTGGCTCAACGATCTAATCTACGATCCGCTCTACACGTATGTTACCGGATTCTATTTCAAGACCGATAAAATATCCGTGCCGACGTTCTACATTGATGATGTGAGTCTCCTAATGCAGCCCGATTTTTTGTAGGCCAATACCGAGATGGCGCAAAAAATAGTCACTGGTAGTTGTAGATATGTATTTCCGCTCATGTTCGCTGTGATGCCGAAAGTACGATACGTGAATACTATCTGAGAGGGTATATCTATGAGCACCGGGAAGGTAATTGCTCGAAATGCGAGCGTCATGATGGTGTCACAGTTGATCACTTGGACACTCGCAATTATTGTTGCGATCTTTCTGCCTCGCTACTTGGGAGCAGAAGGAATAGGTGAATTGTCTGTCGCTAATTCGATATGGCTCATTCTAAGTGTGTTGATAACATTTGGGATGGATTATTTCTTGACAAAAATGATTGCGCGCGAACCGGAGCGCACACCAGAATTTCTTGGTACGAGCTTGACCATAAGGATTGTCTTCGGCCTCATATCATTAGGTGTAGTGATGATCTATACCTATGTAATGGGGTTTAGCTTCCGCACGACAGTACTCACCTATATTATTGGCATGTCATATCTCATGGGATCGATAGGAGGTGCAATTAGTGCCGCATTATCCGGCATGGAACGCATGGATGTTCTTTCGTCCATCAATATTATTACTAAGATCATCTATACAGTTTTTACGTTAGTACTGGTGTTTCTTAAAGCTAATATTTACTATATTGCTGCTGCCTCGCTCATCCCAGCGCTTATAAGTCTTGTGATAAACGCCTTCTTTTTGTCACGAAACTATAAAATACGTCTTCATTTTAGCATTTCAAACTCTCTGGTAATGTTAAATGACTCAAAACAGTATCTCATTACTGCAATTGTTCTGATTGCTTACCAGCAAATCGATAAGCTCTTTATTGTTCAACTTATTGACACTCGTACGGTAGGATGGTATGGTACCGCAATGAATTTATTCGGTACATTCATGTTTGTGCCTGTTGTGATTGGCACGGTCATCTTTCCGTCGCTCTCTCGTTCATATGTGAATGACAAAGCAATGCTGAACGTGATCGCCCAACGCGGGCTTGATATTATGTTTCTCATAGGAGTGCCTGTTGGTTTCGGTCTTCTGATCGTATCTAAACCCTTAATCGAGCTACTCTACGGGGCTGATTTCGTTCAGAGCGGCCCAATCCTCGCCGTGCTCGGTATCGTATTAATCTTCACCTACCTCAACACGTTCCTTGGCCAACTGTTAATCTCTACTGACCGCACAGGCCCCTGGAACATGGTCATGTTTGTTGCTGTCGTGATCACTGCACCGCTCGACTTTATCCTGGTTCCGTGGACACACCAGATGTTCGGCAATGGGGCTCTCGGTGGGGCAATGGCTTTTCTCTTTACTGAAGCGGGAATGGTTATCGGCGCAGTCCTGCTCATGCCTCGAAATATGCTGCTGTGGTCAAATATTCGTACGGCCGTACTTAGCCTTATCTGTGGCCTCCTGATGGTCGCTGCAAGCTGGTGGTGGCGTGATACGATGCTGCCCCTATCTATCCTGGTCGGGGCAGTTACTTATATTGGCCTTGTCTTCCTGCTCCGCGTCGTCCCACACGACGACCTGCTGGTGCTGAAGGATATTGGCATGCTTGTTGTCAATCGGCTGCGCCGGTTAAAGAAGGCACCTGCGGGCTTTGGTAATTAGCACGCATGGTGCGTTCGGTAAGATAAAGCCACCACGTTTAGTGGTCACTCATGTAGTGGGCACGCAAAGGGCGAGCGTACCTAGTGGAAGGCACTATGGCAACTATCCATCCGACTGCCGACGTCTCCCCGCAAGCAGAGATTGGCGAGGGCACACGTGTATGGGCCAACGTCCAGATCCGCGAGCGGGCTAGGATCGGTCGCAACTGTATCATCGGCCGGAATAGCTATGTGGAGTTTGATGTCGTCATTGGCGACAATGTCAAGATCCAGGCCAACGCTTCGCTGTATGTTGGTCTCACCGTCGATGATGGGGTCTTCATTGGTCCCCACGTCATCTTCACCAACGACAAGCTTCCTCGCGCGATCAACCCCGATGGTAGCTTGAAGAGCGCTGCCGACTGGCATGTGGGTAAGACACACATCCAGTATGGGGCCGCGATCGGCGCCGGTGCGATCATTGTCACTGGTGTAACGGTTGGTCGCTGGGCGATGGTCGGCTCGGGAACCGTCGTCACCAAGGATGTGCCCGACTACGCCCTGGTGGTTGGCAATCCTGCACACATAATCGGCTATGTCAGCTCCACCGGCGTGCGCTGCGCCACCCAAGAAGAGGCGGCGGCTCTAACCAATCGCGAGGCTGGCCAGTGAAGCGATCTGAAGCCTTCCTAACAGCAAAGGACTAGTTCTATGATTGGCATCGGAGTTATCGGCTACGGCTATTGGGGGCCAAACCTAGTTCGAAACTTCTCACTGGCGAGGGGCGCGCAGGTCGTGGCTGTGTGCGACCAGCGCCCCGAGCGGCGTGCGCTTGTGGAGAAGGTCTACCCCTCGGTAAAGACCTACGCAGATGTAGATGAAATGCTACATAGCCCTGACGTGCAGGCAGTGGCGGTCGCCACGCCGGTATCGTCGCACTTTCCGCTCGCTATGCGAGCGCTCAAGGCTGGCAAGCACGTCTTTGTCGAGAAGCCCTTCGCCGCCACGGTGTCCGAGGGCGAGCAGATGGTTGCCGAGGCTGAGCAGCGTAAGCTGACGCTCATGGTCGACCATACCTTCATTTACACCAGCGCAGTCCGCAAAATTAAGGAGCTGCTCTCCAACGGCTCGCTCGGTAAGCTTTACTACTATGATTCGGTCCGTGTGAACCTTGGCCTCTTCCAGAGCGATGTGAGCGTCCTCTGGGATCTGGCCGTTCACGACCTGTCGATCATGGACTTTCTGATCGAGCGCAGCCCGACCATGGTGGCCGCCACTGGTATGGCCCATGTCCCAGGTCGCCCTGAGAATATGGCCTACCTGACATGTTTCTTCAGCAATAACCTGATTGCCCACTTCCACGTGAACTGGCTGGCCCCAGTGAAGATACGGCAGACGCTGATCGGCGGATCGGAGAAGATGATCGTCTATGACGATATCGAAATGAGCGAGAAGATTAAGGTCTACGATAGCGGTATCACTGTTGATCAGGATGAGGATACGATCTATCAGCGCCATGTGGGCTACCGCACTGGCGACATGTGGGCACCCCGCCTAGATAATATTGAGGCCCTGAAGATCGAGGCTGAGCACTTTGTCGAGTGCGTCGAGACGGGGCGTCAGCCGCTATCGAGCGGCCATGCCGGCCTGCGGGTCGTCCGAATTTTAGAGGCCGCCTCGCGATCGATGGCTAATCACGGGCAGCCCGTAGAGCTCTAAGGGTGCGGCGTGCTGCGCCCCACAAGGAGAATATGCTATGGTTCCGTTTGTCGATTTGAAGGTACAGTATCTCTCTATCAAAGCAGAGATCGACAGCGCTGTGCTCGGCGTTCTTGAGAGCACCCAGTTTGTGCTGGGCAAAGAGGTTGTCGCTTTCGAGGAGCTCTTCGCCGCGTACACCCAGACCAGCCAGGTTATGGGGGTGAACACCGGCACTAGTGCCTTGCACCTCGCGCTCCTCGCCGCCGGCATCGGCCGCGGCGACGAGGTCATCACCACGCCATTTACGTTCATTGCCACGGTTTCGGCGATCGACTATACTGGCGCGACCCCGGTCTTTGTCGATATTGATCCGGTCTCATTTACGATCGACCCGGCCAAGATCGAGGCGGCGATCACTCCGCGCACCAAGGCTATTCTACCGGTCCATCTCTACGGCCAACCAGCCGACATGGATCCGATCATGGAGATCGCCAGGCGTCACGGCCTGGTGGTGATCGAGGACGCCGCCCAGGCCCACGGCGCCGAGTACAAGGGCCGGCGTGTCGGCAGCATCGGCGACCTTGGCTGCTTCAGCTTCTACCCCGGTAAGAACTTGGGCGCCTACGGCGAGGGCGGCGCGGTGACGACGAATAACCCCGAGCTGGCCCGCACCGTGCGTATGCTTCGCGACTGGGGCGCCGAGCGCAGATACTATCACGACCTGAAAGGCTTCAACTACCGCCTAGAGGGCGTGCAGGGCGCCGTACTTAGGGTGAAGATGAAGTATATTGAGGGCTGGACCGAGGCCCGCCGCGCGGTGGCCGCCCGCTATGACGAGGCCCTCGCCGGGATCGGCATCCGCACTCCGTTTGCCGCTCCTGACCGCCGCCACGTCTACCATATCTACGCAATCCGCGATACTCGGCGCGACTCGCTCCAGGCCTTTCTGCACGACCACGGCGTCAGCACGGGCATCCACTACCCGATCCCCGTACATCTCCAACGCGCCTTCGCTGAGCTGGGCCATAAAGAGGGCGACTTCCCGCACTCCGAGGCGGCCGCACGCGAGGTGCTCTCGATCCCGATGTACCCTGAGCTACCCCAGGATCAGCAAGAGCTTGTTGTCGCCGCGCTGAAGGCATGGCCGCTCCAGTAGCACCACTTAGCAAGGAGTATTCTATGAGCAATACAACCCCGCAGCGTGTTCTCGTCACCGGCGGTGCCGGTCTGATCGGCTCGCATATTGTTGATCTGCTGATGGATGGCCGTGAGCAGGGCACCTACGGCGATATTGTGATCGTGGACAACTTTGTGCGCGGTCGCCACGAGAACCTGGCCGCCGCCAAGGCCTGCGGCGATCTGACAATCATCGAGGGCGACATCAGCGACCGCGCATTGATGGCTGATGCTATGCAGGGCATCGATCTGGTCTTCCACCTAGCGGCAATCCGCATCACGCAGTGCGCTGAAGACCCACGATTGGCCGTTGATGTGCTTGGTAACGGAACCTTCAATGTCCTGGAGGCGGCGGTGAAGGCTGGCGTAAAGAAGGTAGTCGCATCATCGTCTGCGTCGGTCTACGGCCTGGCCGAGGAGTTCCCGACCACCGAGCGCCACCACCCCTACAACAACCGCACGATCTACGGCGCACTCAAGGTGTTTAACGAGGGCCTGCTGCGCAGCTTCAACGACATGTATGGCCTGAACTACGTGGCTCTGCGCTATTTCAACGTCTACGGCCCGCGCATGGACATCTACGGGGCCTACACCGAGGTGCTCATCCGCTGGATGGATCGCATCCTCGATGGAAAGGCACCGCTGATCTTCGGCGATGGAAAGCAGACGATGGATTTCGTTTATGCTCCTGACATCGCCCGCGCGAATATCCTCGCCGCAGAGGCCAATGTCTCTGATGCGGTCTTTAATGTGGCATCTGGCGTTGAGACGAGCCTGAATGACCTCGCCTATGCGCTGATGCGGGCGATGGATGTGGACATGCCCCTGGAGTACGGCCCCGAGCGTAAGACCAATCCTGTGCCGCGACGTCTGGCCGATACTAGTGCGGCTCGCGAGAAGCTAGGCTTCGTCGCTAAGGTCGGGATTGAGGATGGCCTGCGCGATCTGGTGGCCTGGTGGAAGTCGCAGAAGAGTGGGGTGACCGCATGAGCACCGATGTCAAGCAGCGTACGATCCCTCTGACTCGCCCGCTTATCGGTGAGGCCGAGGCCGAGGCCTCACGCAGGCCGATCATGTCCGGCTGGCTTACCCAGGGCCCTGAGGTCGCGGCCTTCGAGAAGGAATTCGCAGCCTACACCGGTGCACAGCACGCCACCGCCGTCTCAAACTGTACCACCGCACTGCACCTCGCGCTGCTCGCCGTGGGCGTGAAGGCAGGAGACGAGGTGATCACCGTGAGCCACTCGTACGTGGCAACGGCGAACGTGGTACGCTACTGTGATGCGACCCCGGTCTTTGTCGATATCGAGCCAGCCACTAGCAATATGGATCCGGCACTGATCGAGGCAGCGATCACCGAGCGAACCAAGGCCATCCTCTGCGTCCACCAGATGGGGCTGCCCTGTGATCTCGCCGCAATCGTCGCGATCGCGAAGCGCCACAACCTGCCGCTGATCGAGGATGCCGCCTGCGCCAGCGGCAGCGAGATCCGCTGGTATGGGCAGTGGGAGAAGGTTGGCAAGGCTCACGGCGACATCGCATGCTTCTCCTTCCACCCGCGCAAGGTGATCACCACCGGCGACGGTGGCATGCTCACTACGAATAATCCCGAATACGATGTACAGTTCCGTCTGCTGCGCCAGCACGGCATGGGCGTGAGCGACCGTGTGCGCCACAGCGCCAACCAGGTGATCTTCGAGGAGCATGCGGTGATTGGCTACAACTACCGTATGACTGACGTGCAGGCGGCGATCGGTCGTGAGCAACTCAAGCGCCTGCCCGAGATCATCACCGCCCGTCGGCGCATCGGTGCGCGCTACCTAGCGCTGCTCGTAGACATTCCTGGGCTAACCCTGCCCCACGAGCCGGAGTGGGCACGCACGAACTGGCAGAGCTTCTGGGTGCGTCTGCCGGATCACTGCGATCAGCGTGGCGTAATGCAGGCAATGCTTGACCGAGGCGTAGCCACGCGGCGCGGTATCATGTGCGCCCACCGCGAGAAGCCCTACCAGCGCGAGGGCGGCTACAACTTGCCCGAGTCTGAGCGGGCCCAGGACCGCAACATTATCCTGCCGCTCTACCCGCAGATGACCGATGAGGAGCAGGATTACGTAGTCGAGATGCTTGACGCCGTGTGTAGGCCCTAAACTATGTAAGACCTGTTCGACCGAATGCCAAAGGTTTGACATCCGGTGGCTGTTTCCTCAGGTCACCAGCCCTGTTTGAAACGCCACCGGTTTGGGGTTGCCTGGGTGAACGAAGAATCGAACAGGTTTTGATGAGGCATTATGACGCAGCAAAAGCAAAAGAATTTAGCGGTACAGATCACTCCCAGTACCAAGCTCGATCATGAGGGTGCCCCCCAGGCGGCATCAGCGAAACTACGTTTACTACTCTTCACTAACGCCGTGGCAGTTGGCGGTATGGAAGAGCATATAGAGCTCCTAGCCCGTCACCTCTTGCGCAGCCAATTTGAAGTTTTCGCAATCTGTCCAGACTGGCAGCCGATCGAACCGTTTAACCGTGCACTGAGTGAGGCTACCGATCACCTCGCACTGATCACCCCTGATCGTCGTCACGGACGCTGGCAACAGATCAAAGAGACGTGGCAGCTGATCAAGCAGATCCGCACATGGCGCATCGATGTCGTGCATATGCACTCGACAACCTTCCGAGGGCAATTTGTTGCCTTCATTGCGATGCTGATTGCTGGGGTTAAGCGAGTCTATGTCACTGAGCACCTCGCACCTGATGCGCAGTTGCCTTTCTTTGATCGGCTGACTCGCGATCTATTCAGTAAGCTCGTCACCGGGATCATCTGTGTCTCTGAGAAGAACTACCGTGCTCGAGCGAACTATATCTACACTCCCCACAAGCGAACTCTGGTGGTCAATAATGGGGTTGATGTCGACGACTTTACCGCCATCCCGAGCAGCCAACTTGTCGCACTACGTGCGCAGCATCATATCCCATCCGACGCGCAGATCGTCGGTACCGTAGTTCGCTTCGAGCCGGAAAAGGGCTTGAACGATCTGCTCGCCGCCTTCCCGGCCATACGTGCCGCCTGCCCACGCACGCATCTCCTAATGGTGGGTGATGGGTCACTTCGTGGAACCCTAGAGCAGCAGGCTCGCGATCTCGGCGTCGCTGACTATGTCCACTTTGCCGGCTTTCAGAGTGACCCGCGACCTTTCCTCGCGCTGATGGACGTATTCGTCTTGCCAGTACCAGTTGGATCAATGTCGATTGGACTCCTTGAGGCAATGGCAATGCGACGCGCCGTTGTGATTACCTTTGGGGGAAAGGGTGAGGCCGTAATCCACGGTGAGAGCGGGTTCTGTGCTGAGCCACGTAATCCAAATTCGATCACCGAGTTTGTGACCAAAATTCTGCAAAACCCTGAACTCCAGTGTGCTTTTGGCGACGCAGCTCGGCGTCGGATCGAGGAAGAGTTTTCAGCGCAGCGGGTCGCCCGCGTGCTGGGCAAGTTATACCTACAAGGCATGGGGTAGTGCGTCCCGCTAAGCTTCCCTCCTTGGGTATAACGTGAGGTAATGCACCGTGAGCTATCATATTGGCTTCCTAATGGATCAGATTGCCGGTCACGTGACCAACTACCACAATCTACGCAGCGTCACGAACCAGGATCCGGAGATCCGAGCTGATTGGTACGAGCTGTACTACTACAAAGATGGGGGGATGATCGAGAAGGTACGTGATCGACTGCTCCCCTTCATCCCAACCTACTTCAGTGGAATCCTCCGGGGAGCCACCGATATGCGCCGCGGCCTGAAGCAGGCGTCATACGATGCTATTTTCACCAATGCCTCGGTGGCGGTCTTCTTCAGCCGCGATTTCCGGCGCGTCCCGACAATGATCGACCTCGACTCGACGCCGCTTCAGATCGACCAGATGGAAGCATATACAGCAAAGCGTGATCCGAAGTTGATCGAGGTATTGAAGTTCCAGCTCTTCCGCAATATGCTTCACTCGGCCACACTACTCCAGCCCTGGTCGCGCTGGGCAAAGCAATCGATCATCGATGACTATGGTGTGCCCGCCGAAAAGATTGTGGTCAACCCACCTGGGGTCAATCTACATTATTGGCAGCCACGTTCGGATGCAAGGGCGAAAGCGACAGACCGGCCACTACGCATCCTATTTGTTGGGGGTGACTTCCTTCGGAAGGGGGGTAACCAGCTTCTCGCCTGGTATCGTACGCAAGATCCGGCGCACTATGAGCTACATGTGGTCACGCGCGAACCGGTGGATCCCCGGCCTGGGCTGCACATTTACCACAATATGCAACCAAACAGCGAGGAACTGCTGCGGCTGTATCAACAGAGCGATTTATTTATACTCCCCAGCCTGGGCGAGTGCTTCGGAATCGCGACTGTCGAGGCAATGGCTGCCGGTCTGCCGGTGATCGCCTCTGACGTAGGCGGCACAGCCGATATTATTGAGCCGGGGCGTAACGGCTATATTGTGCCGGCCGGCAGCGTCGCTGAGATCGGACATGCGGTTTCAGCAATTAGCCGCGATCCCAATCTCCGCCACAGCATGGGGATCCAATCACGCCAGATGGCGGAAGAACGCTTCGACTTGGAAAAAAATGCGCGCCTCAGCCTCTCATACCTGAAGCAGATCGCACAGTCACGATCTGCACAGTATCACGACATCAAAACGTCAGCAGGAACCTAGTAAGACCACGCGTTGCACACTACGCGACAAAGACTACGAGCGTACAGATTTCAGACCAATGAGGAGAGGGACATGTCCAGCGTCTCAGTGATTATCCCGACCCGAAACCGCGCAACAATGGTGTGCACCGCGATTGAAAGCGTTCTGAAACAGCAAGGTGACGGTATTGAGCTTGAAGTAATCGTTATTGACGATGGTTCGACCGATAACACCCTGGATGTGCTCCAGCGCTTCCCAGTCATCTGCCTAAAAGGGAAAGGACAGGGGGTTTCGAGCGCACGCAACATGGGGCTTGAGGCGGCGACCGGCGAGTTTATCGCCTTTCTCGATGATGATGACGCATGGAACACGGGCTACCCGCACACCCAGGTTGAGTTTCTGAAGCAACACCCCGAGTTTGGGGCCGTCGTCTCGCAGATTATGATGGCGGATGAGAATCTGAACCCAACCTATGGTCCGTTTCCCGATTACACCTTACCATCAGGATGGGTTTTTGACGCCTTGCTCTATTATGTGCCAGGTGTAGCCTCGACCCTTGTACGATCTAGCATCGTGCGTAATATCGGTGGATTCGACCCGACTCTGCGCGGATCGGAGGATTGGGACTGGATTCTGCGAATTGCCAAACGGTATCAGATCGGCTTTGTCCCAGAGGTGTCGATGCTCGTCCGCCAACACACCCACGGCCGTACGTTTGCCAAAGAACACGAGGATGAGATGCTCTGGCGGCGGTTCAGAGACACGATGAGTGTCTTTCGACGCCATACCCGCACGCTATCACTGGCAAAGAAGATCCGTCTACAGCGCAGGTTTTGGAAGCTGCGCGGTTGGTATGTGCCCTTTTTTATGCAGATCACAGAATCTTACACCCAAGACAAAAAACTACTGAAAGCGTCGAGGAGTGTTCTGCGCTCGCTGCAAGCCTCGCCCATCCATACGGCGCTCTATATGTATCGCTCACTTACTCATCATGCTGCGTGACAACATTCTAGCAGGCGTGGAGACAGTTCCCCTCCAGGACCAAGCGTTACACCGCTCGACAACGAGTTGATAGGAGCATAGGTAATGACTGCAGTAAACCCAAAGCAAATCGCAACGAATGTACTTAATAAGGCAGGTACTCTCATCCTAAGCCCACCGGTTGGCGGTTTCGGCTACTTTATCAACCACGGCCCGCGCGATAAGAAGAAGATTGCTCTGACATTCGACGACGGCCCGAGCCAGCCGTGCACTGAGGCGCTCATTCATGCAATGGGCGAAATGGATGTGAAAGGCACCTTCTTCTGTGTTGGGGTGAATGTGCGTTGGCATCAGGATTTGCTGCGGCGTATGCACAACGATGGCCATATTATCGGGAACCACTCGGGCTGGCATAGTCGAAAGTCTGGCCTCAAGTTCGGTCCCGACGATGGCCATATCTCTGACGCCGAGCGCGCGATTAGCGATGTGATCGGTGTCCGAACTAAGCTTTATCGCCCGCCGTGGGGCTGGATGGCCCCCTGGGAAGGGCGTCGCCTGACTGAACTTGGCTACAAGGTCATCGGCTGGGATGTCTACACCCTTGACTGGAAGTGGCCAGAGCCCGACGGTCGTGCAGTAGGTGAGGATGCGATCAGTAAGACCCGCCCTGGCTCGATCTTGCTCTTCCACGACGCAAATGCTGGGGTGAAGATCTGGGATAAGAAAGAGACAATTCGGGCAATTCAGCACATCGTACCCAAGCTACGCGCCCAAGGCTATGAGTTTGTGACGATCCCAGATCTGCTGAGCATTCCGGCATACAGCTAGCACTGGGCGACTATTTGCCCCTGAGGATTCAATGATGTTTACACATACACTCATGGCACAACTTAGCATCACTGAGGATGAGACCCATCCGAATCGGCAATTTGTAACGGAGAGCCACGGACTAACCAATCCGCTTGTCTCGGTTGTGATCACGACGAAGAACCGCTCTAGATTCCTGCGCGAGGCTATTGAGAGCGTGCTGTCAGTTGAGCGGCAGGGGTTTGACCTAGAGGTAATTGTCGTTGATGATGGTTCGACCGACGACACCCTAGAGGTAATACAAGCATACCCAGTAAAAGTGCTGCGCCTGAACGGTGTAGGAATGGTACAGGCGCGCAACGCTGGCTTTCAGAAGGCCCAGGGTTCTTTTGTAACCTTGCTCGACGATGATGATGTGTGGATGCCGAATAACATCAAGCTGCACCTCGAGTTATTCAGGCAGCACCCCGAATTTGGCGCGGTTCACGCCCAGTCCCAACTTGTCCTTGAAGATAAGACACCGTTCGGCCAGCCTGTACCAGAAGGCCCACTCCGATCGGGCTGGATCTTCAAGGACCTGCTGAGTTACTTCCCACAGGTAGGCACAATCCTTACCCGAACTGAGGTGGCCCGCGAGGCGGGTGAGATGGATCCGAAACTGACAGGAGATGCAGACTGGGACTGGCTCTTGCGGATCGCCAAGCGTCACCAGATTGGTACCATCGAGCAGCCAGTCTTGCTCTTCCGCCAGCGCGACCACGCAGTAGAGGAGTTATCGTGGCGACGCTTTCCGGCAATGGCCAAGATCTTTCACCACCACACCCGGTCGCTCGGTCTACTCGAGCGATTGTCGCTCGAGCCCATTTTATGGCGACATCGCGGGGCCTGGGCATCAGGATTTCTCAGAGCTGCCCAGACAAACTATGTAAATGGTGAGCGCAAGCGCGCATATCGTAGTATGTACTACGCATTCCTCTGTTCGCCGCCTCACGCCGTGTACAACTGCCTGCGCTCCTGGCCGCTTAAGACACCGCAAGCAGCGAAGAAACACAATATCTCGTAGCGTAATGCATGTGCAGAAGAATATGTTCTTTGGTTTGCTATAAAGGCAATATCATAAAAGTCGCCCTGTCACCTTGGATATCCCGCCCCATGTCACCATGAGCGCAGCGAAGGGTCTTCCCATCCACGAACCTGGAAGATTCTTCGCTACGCTCAGCATGACGGGAACGCGCACAGGGTGACATTTGCGGTATTGCCTATAAAGCTTTCATGCTCACTCTGCGACTGATGGCATATTCCTCTGACGGGATCGGGTTACGAGATTAGCGGAGACCACATGAGATGGCCCTGGTAAGCATTATTATTCCTACATATAACCGGCTACAGCGACTGAAACAAGTCATAGCGGCGCTGGAAAACCAAGAGTACCCACTTGACAATATTGAGGTAATTATTATCTCGGATGGGTCGACCGATGGCACCGATGCGTATCTAACCGACCTGAAGAGCCCGCTAAACCTTATCTTTGTGCCCCAAGCCAACGCAGGCCCTGCCGCCGCGCGCAACAGCGGGATCAAACATGCACGCAGCGAGTATGTGCTCTTCATAGACGACGATGTAGTTCCAAGCCCACAACTGATCATCGAGCACATGCAGCTACATACATCCCGGACCAACCTTGTTGTTCTCGGACCAATGCTCAACCCAAGCGACTTTACCCTATCACCATGGGTTGCCTGGGAGCAATCAATGCTTGAAAAGCAGTACAGATCGATGCAATCCGGCAAATGGACGCCGACCGCACGGCAGTTCTATACCGGGAATACGTCACTCGCACGCCGACACCTGAGCGAGATTGGAGGCTTTGATGAGCGATTCCGCCGCGCCGAAGATGTAGAGCTGGCCTACCGGCTCAGCGCACTCGACATAGAGTTTGTCTTTAACCCACGAGCGATCGGCTACCACTACGCAGAGCGGAGTCTGCGATCATGGATGGAAACCCCCTACGCATATGGGCGCAACGATGTGGTTTTTATGCGCGAGCGGCAACCATGGCTTCTTAGCGCTATCAGTGAAGAGTTCAAATATCGAAATCGCCTTACCCGTATACTCATTTGGGTCTGCGTGGGGAGACCAATCATCAGCTATGTGACACAAGGTATGCTGCGCAGCATCGCAGGCGGATCAAGCCGGATGCAATTTGCCCGCATCTGCCAAGCTGGCTACAGTGCCATTTTTAACCTACGCTACTATCAGGGCATGGCTGACGAGTTAGGAGGGCGTGCGAATCTATTTAATATACTTGAGCCAAGCAATGCCACAATGACAACTAAAAAATAGCGAAGGATCTGCAATGTTCGATCTCTTTAAGCAAGACGCACGCCGATGGATCGTGCCTAGCCAGATCAATGAACAGGCACCTCTGTCGATCCTCACCATACTCAAGCTCCTCTACACGTACCTCCCACTACGCGCGGTGGCATGGTTCCGCTTTGGTAGCTGGTGCAAGCAGCAGCGTATCCCGTTCTTCCCAGGCTTTACACAGCGATGGATTTATCAACACTACGGTCTAGAAATCGTAGTCGGTGCCAAGATCGGCGGGGGCCTGTATATTGCGCACCCAGTAGGCGTGGTGATCGCGCCACGCCGCATAGGAAAAAACTGTAGCGTAATCGCATCCGTAACGATTGGCATGCGGAATGAGTGGGACTTCCCAACTATCGGAGATCGTGTCTTCATCGGCGCGGGGTCAAGAGTGCTTGGCGGTATCACTATTGGTGATAACGCGGTGATTGGAGCCAATGCAGTGGTCCTGAATGACATCCCCAAGGACGCCACAGCGGTCGGTATTCCGGCACGGGTAACCCGTATCAATGGCGTTCGCGTAGATTCGCAACACCAGATACAGTAAACTCAACAGAGTTATGATTATCGCACAGATGAGTCCTATCGCACACGAAGCCATGAAGGAAAAGCACCCTCCACCGCTCATATCTGTGATTATCCCGACACGTAACCGTGCCGCACTCATACAACAGGCGATCGAGAGCGTCATTGCCTGTTGTAATGACATGCTTCATGCCGAGATCATCGTCGTGGACGATAGCTCTACTGATACGACAGAGTCAATCGTCCGAGCGTACCCTGTCAAATATATTCGCGGCCCTGCGGAGGGGGTCTCGATAGCGCGGAACACGGGGCTGAAGGAAGCCACCGGTAGATACATCACCTTTCTCGATGATGACGACGCGTGGCCGGAGCATAATCTCACCCGACAGGTCAAGCTCCTGGAAGAAAATCCGCAGTTTGGTGCCGTATGTTCGCAGGTTGTGCTGACAGACCGTAACTTGACGATCAATTCTAGCCCGTACCCCACGCAGCCATTTCAATCAGGCTGGATGTTTCAGGACTTCTTGCGTTATATTCCGCAAGTTGGCTCACTCTTGGTGCGCCGTGAAGTCGTTGATGCGGTTGGAGGCTTTGAGCGCAGCCTTCAAGGCGGCGAAGATTGGGATTGGGCGCTGCGTATCGCACGCTACTGCCAGATAGGGTTCGTCCCAGAAGTAGCACTCTTATGGCGTATGTATGGCGTCACACGAATAGACATCACCGAGAACAAGCGGTATGAGGATATCGCCTGGCGTCGCTACAAAGATGTGATGCGCGTGGCACACCGCCACATAACAAGTGACTCACTAAAAAGCTGGATAAAAGCGGAGAGGATTATACTAAAACATAAAGGACATTACATCCCACTATTTATGGATTGCTCAACTCAATATATCAAAAATGGTGACATCAAGCGATCACTGCGCTGCTGCTGGATGGCGCTCAGGGTATCGCCCCCACACGTAGCAAGCTATGTAGCGCGAACGATTGGAAAACAACTGCGTAAGGCGATAAACTGCTAGGGAAGAGAGATCCCGAATAGTACGCATGCTGCTAATCACCCATTCCGCGCGGTGCGCACCCAGCCGCCCGGCTTGATACCCAGCAGCAGCCGCAGGTAGAGCCAGAGCTTCCAGAGGATAAAGGCCGGGGTGAAGAGCAGCGCCTGGTACACAGTGCGCGGCGCGCGGGCCAGGACCAGCCCGGCGAAGATATAGATGATCTGGCCGACGATGTTCGCCACCGCGAGGCCGATGGCGCGTGGGCTGCGCAGCAGCAGGGCGGCCAGCAGGGTGACCAGGCTCAGCCCGGCCACGACGGAGAAGGGCGGGATCAGCTGCTCGATCGCCGCGTCTAGCAGCAGGAAGCTGCGGCGGCGCAGGCCCTCGCTGATCAGGCCGGGCACATAGGTGCGGACCATCTCCATGCGCCCGCGCTCCCAGCGCTCGTTCTGTGTCTGCGAGGCTTTCAGGCTGTCTGGCATCTCCGCCCAGACCACTGCATCTGGCGCAAACATTGCCCGCTCGCCGGCACGAATCAGTTCCATGTGGTACTCGATGTCCTCGGTGAGTGAAGCCGTCCAGCGGTGCTTGTGCAGGATGTCGGCAGCGAAGACCATACCGTTGCCTTTGAGTCCGGTCGATCCGCCCAGCACCATGCGCCCCTGGGGGCGTAGGTAGTGCAGCACCGTCAGGGCTACGGCACGGATGCCCGCGCTGCGGGCGCTCTCTGGCTCGCGCACCGCGTAGTATGCCTGGATCACCCGCTCGCCCCGGGTGAGGCGCGCGTCCATCACCCGCAGGAAGTTCGGCGAGACCACCGAGTCCGCGTCGAGGACAACCACGGCCTCGTGGGCGTCGCCCCGCGCCCAGATCTGCCGGAGCAGCCACTCCAGGGCGTAGCCCTTGCCCCGCAGCTCGGTGTTGAATCGTTCGTGGACGATCGCCCCGCCGTCGCGACCGATCTCAGCGGTGCGGTCGCTACAGTTGTCGGCCACCACATGCACCGTGTAGAGCGCACATGGGTAGTCGAGTTGCCGCAGGCTCTCAAGGAGTTGCGGCAGTAGGCGCTCCTCGTTGTGGGCGGGCACCATGATCACGAAGCGGCTTGACGGCTCGCCGTCGCGCAGCGGTGTTCGCCGCTGCGCAAACATAGCTGCTGCCGTCAGGAGCAGCAGGTAGTCGATCATCAGTGCGAGCCCCACCTCGCCGGCGAGGAGCAGGCGGGTCAGGATCGAAAGAAGTCTAGCCACGGGTATCTCTCTTCTGTAGTGCCGACGTGCCGCCATGCGGCACGTCGGCACTACAGCTGGCTGGTTGCCTGGTGCCGCGAACTCTCGGCGTCGTCCAGCGTCTCACGGACAAATCCGCTCAGCCGATCGGCGTAGCGCTCAAGGCTCATGTGCTGCTGCACAATCCTCCGCCCTGCCTTGCCCATGCGCTCAGCGAGCTCGGGGTGGTTCAGCATGCGCTCGAGTGCCGCCCGCAAGGCCGCCGGATCGTCCGGCGGCACGTAGAGTCCGGTCTCACCCTCGATAACCGCATCGGTCTGCCCTGGCGTGCGCGAGCAGACCACCGCGCGCTCCATCGCCATCGCCTCTAGGATCGCGGTGATGCCAGCCTGGAACTCGACATTCTCCAGGGGCATCACCAGAAATCGGCTGTTAGCGTAGAGCTGGCGCAGCTCGTGCTGGGTGAACTTGCGCACCTCTACGTTGGCTGGGATAGCCTGGCCCTGGGTGCTGTCACTACGTTTCGACCACGGGCTTGCTGCCGCGATCACAACCTTGGTCGGCAGGCCCGCAACCGCCTTTAGGAGCGTCGGGTAGTCGCGTCGCTCCAGGCCTACCGCACAGATCAGTGGCTCCTCATTATTGGCCTGCACCTGGTTGGGCGAGAAGAATGCGCTGTCCACCATAAAGGGCGTGAAGCGCACGTTCTGGCTGGGGATCTTCCAGCGGCGCTCGATGAACTGCTTCTGCGCCGTGGCGTACACCAGGAAGCGGTCGATATGGCTCTGCACGCCCAGCCGGTCGAGGAAGAACATCTTCTTCGGCACCGAGATAATGTGGACGATCATCAGGTGGCGCGGGCGCTTGCCGCGGCTGAGGAACTTCATCATGGCGGCCAGGGGCAGCCCGATCTGCTCGCCATCGGTGACAACGACCTTGTAGCGGCGGCGCAGCGTGAAGCAGGCCCATGCCAGCATGAGATCGGGGCCGCCTACCCGTTCCATAAGCCTGCCGACCCCGCCGGTAACCCTCCGCGCCGCCGGGTAGTCGAGCAGGTCTGCGCCGAAGCGCTCGGCCATCATTACATAATCGGCCTGTGGCCGCACGCCCTGGGCAACATTCGCGCTCAAATCGGCGGGGATGTTGCCGGAGACGGTCAGCAACACTTGGTTGCTCATACTGCAACCTTCATCTTCATGCGGGCCATGTCTGCCTCGCTCTTGAGCAGATCGAGCAGGCGGCCCGCATTTTTCTGGGCGTCGTACTCGCGAGTAACATGCGAGATCGCCCGCTCGGCCAGGCTCATGCGCAGATCGGGGTCGAGTGCCAGCCGACGTAGGGCCTCGGTGAGGGCGTGGGTGTTGCCAGGCGGCACTGTCAGGCCGGTCTCACCGTCGCGCACAATCTCGGGGATGGCCGCCACATTTGTTGAGACCACAGCCATCCCGGCGGCGCCCGCCTCTGAGAGCACCATCGGCAAACAGTCGCCAAACGTCGGCAGGGCAAAAATATCGCAGCTGTGGTACAGATCTTTCAGGGGCTTGCTGTTTGGCTGCATGGAGTTATAGATGAAAAGACCAGGCTCGCTCTCCACCTTATCTTTTGTCACTAGGTGCAGCTCGACGCCAAGGGAGCGCAGGGCGCGGAATGCATCGAGTAAAAGCAGTCCGCCCTTGCGCTCTAGATTTGCCCCAACAAAGAGGATCCGCACTGGTCCGTCGTGTCGGGTGCGCGGCGTGGGCCGCCGCCAGTCTCTCACATTGACGCCGGGCGGTATCACCGTGATCTTATCGGCGGGAACCTCGTAGTCGTCAATCAGCCCACGCTTTGTCCACTCGCCCCACGCCACCAGGTGGCGAGCGGCGCGGTAGCAGTCGCGGTTCAGGCGCCACTTTAGGCCCTCCATCCAGACAGATCCCTGCTCATGCTGATAGAACGCGCCGAGTTGATCGTACTGCATGGGGGTGGCGTCGAGGGAGACAATACTGGGGATCTTGCGCAGCCAGCTTGTCGAGAGGATAGCAGGCACTTGGGTGTGAAAAAACAATGCGTCAAGCTTCGTCTGTTGTGCGATATGGGCGATCAGATTGCGCGCCCGCAGGCCGGCGCGGACTGTCCAGTTGGTTTTATAGACAGGGATTCGGGCTGCGATCCCGGTGGCCTCAAAGGGGATCAGACCCCAGTGGGCGATCACCTCGAGATCGTTTGGTACGTTGGCCTGTAAGTTTTTCGTATGAGTGATGTGGCCAAGGGCCTGTTCCATGATGAAGGCAATATTGTAGATGGCCATAAAAGCTCCACCTCAGGTTATAAAAAGAAAGATCGAGAACCCCCCCGGCCTCCCAGATCTTTCTCGATCCCAGAGTAGTTGGGGCATATAAATCTTTTGTGAATTCGGGCAAGTTCACGGTGTCAATTCGATTAGCGCTCTACGATCAGACTGCATTATGCTGGGGCATTGTTGCTAGGGGCGTCTCACGCGAGTCGGTTTCGCAGGCAAGCAGCCGGCCCACCTCGCGGGCGAGATCCTCTGAGTCAACCGGTTTCGTGAGGAACGCGTCTGCCCCAATGCCGCTAGCCCGCACTTGATCCTGCTCTCCGGAGCTGGCAGTAACAATAATGATCGGCGTGGCTGCAAAGCGGACGTCTGCGCGGATGGCGCGGGTGAGAGCCATCCCATCCAGCTTGGGCATCGCCAGATCAGTAAGCACCAGATCCACATGCGCATTCGCCATGCGATCAAGCGCCTGCTGACCGTCGCATGCGACCACCACCGCATACCCGTGCTGCTCGAGGACAAAGCTCATCAGCCGATGGTTGGGGGCATAGTCGTCGACGATCAGAATCGTAGCCATGGTGGCCCTCTTTAAAGGTTTTTCACGAGGCACCAGTAGTTATCCCCTGGCTGGGCGGTATAGGTAACGGTATCCATTAGATTACGCATGAGAAAAAGACCATATCCGTGGATTTGCGCCTGCTCGAGATTTGGCAAGGGAACAACCTCTGGGTTAAAGGGCTTCCCCGTATCGCGCAGCTCGATCTCCAGGCGCCGCGGGTGCGGGCGCAGGGCTAGGGAAATGATAATGCGCTCATCGCCCGTATTTGACCCGTCGTAGGCGTGGCCGACAATATTTGTGCAGGCCTCGTGGGCGGCCAGCTGCATATTATAGGTCAGCATCTCGTGATCTTCGACTCCATCGATTTGGCGCAGCATATCGGCGATACAATCGCTCAGAATATGCAGGTAAGTGTAGCGGGCCGGCAGATCAAGCCGGATAACCTCTGGGTGCTGCAGGCTCACGACGCTGCTCCTTTGATCACCACGAGGGTCTGATCATCATCCTGGTTGCGCCCCCCTCCGAAGCGACTAACCGTCTCTAACATGGCATTTGCGATCTCACATGCAGTCTGCGATGCAAGCTGATCGACGAGAACGATCAGCCGCTCGATGTCGAAGGTCTCATCACGCGAGTTGCGGGTGTCGCTAAATCCATCGGTTGCGACAACGAGCAGATCGCCGGGGCGCATGTTCAGTGTCTGGTTACGGCAAGAACTCACCGGCAGGATGCCGATCGCCGTACTATCGGCGCGCAACAGCTCCGGCTCACCATCGAATGGCCGGTAAATTACCGGCGAGTGCCCGGCATTAGCGTAGATCAACTTCTGGCTTCCGGGCTCGTACTGCCCAACGAATACGGTGGCGAAAACCCCCACACGTGTAAAATCATGGTAGAGATCTTCGTTAGACTGGCGCATCACCGCCTCGGGCGTTGGGTAGGGCATAAACTGGGCCTTGCTGTGGATGGCCGAGCGCGTCATCGTCATTAGCAAGGCTGCCGAGAGCCCTTTGCCGGTCACATCACCCAATGAGAAGAGGAATGGCCGATCATCGCCAACAATAAAGTCGAAGAAGTCTCCCCCCACCTGGAGGGCCGGCCGCGAGCTGGCGTAGAGATCCAGCCCGGGCACCGTCGGTAGCTGGTGCGGCATCAGGTCGAGCTGAACGCGCCTGGCCAGATCCATCTCGGTTTTGAGCCTTGCTTGGTCGAACATCTCCTGGTAGAGCAGCATCCGCTCGATCTGTGCGCTAGCCTGATCTGAAATCGCCCGAACGAGCTTTATGTTTGGCGTCCCGAACCCCCCTGGACGATTGGTCACCCCCATCATTGCCATGATGCTGCCGCGCACCCAAATCGGCACCGCCAGCATATTCTCCACATTCTCTGGGTAAAGCAGATCGCTCGCTGGATCGGGCAGAATCACTTCTCGCTCCGCTGTGTGAGTGTGCCAGTAGATGTGCCACGCCACATCATCCGGCATGAATCCATCGGGCGACTGGACAAGCAGCGGCTCTTGTCCGTCGCTAGACACAAAGGCGGCAAACCCAGCGTGCGACTTCGTCATACGTACAGCCTCAATCACCAGCGCCTGAAGAGTCTCTATGATCGTGACATGGTCGCGCATCGACTGGGTGAGCCGGTACAGCGCGAGTTGCTGATCCTGGCTTGTCGCCAGATCGGCTGTCATGCACTGTAGCTCATTCTCTAGCTGAAGCACATAGCTGATCAGCGTCGCATCTGCCTTGAGCCGCATCTCGGCAGCCATGCCGCTCACTCCGGCTACCCGTAGGTCGGCGATCTCCTCGTCATTATGGGTGATCGGTGCTGTGATGCTGGGTCTGGCCAGACGATGCCCGGCTGGCCAGTAGATCAGGGGGCGGCTATCCTGAAAGACTCCAAAGGCGCTGGCGCCTTGGGCAAGCCAAGCATCTGCCAGGGCAGTGAAACGCGCATACTGTGAGCTGAGAAGTGTGACAAGCATAGTGTTGGGTGGATTTCTGGCTCAAGGATACGACATCTACACCTAACCCCCAGATCTCTAGTTATTGAAGGACTGGATGGCATGCTCTTCATCGACAAAGATATTGAACGCCTTGTCCAGACGGGTCAACTCAAAAATCATGTACACTGGCCGACGCAGACTACAGACGCACAGGTCGCCTTGCATCTGGTGACAGCGCTTCAGGGCCTGCACGAGGGTTGCGAGCGCGGTCGAGTCGACAAATGTAGTGTCGGCTAAGTTCACCAGAACGCGCGGTCCGGGGGTAGCTGTAACCTGCTCAAGCCAGGCAGAGACCGGCGGGACGGTATTGGTATCGAAGCGCCCGGCAATCTCCAGGATATTTACGTCACCGGTAATACGAGTCTTCATCTCCATAAGGAGATCCTCCTTCACAGGGTTTTAGGGCCTACATATTTCTCACGTTATCGGCATGGACAAGGGTTTCGTGCGATGGGCTGCGGCGAGCATTCCGACGGACCCAGATCGCGGGCGTGCGCAGAAAGAGCAGCAAGTCGCTGCGCCAAGTTCGCGTCGCCACGTAGTAGATATCTGCGATGATCACCGTATCGAGATCGCTATTCGGTTCGGTCTGTTGATACCATAGGCCAGTGAACCCGGCTGGGAAGTCGTGGCGCTTCTGGTGCCAATCCTCGCTTAGATAGGCGACATCCTCTGGCCGCAGTGGCTTCACCCCCACCAGAGCTAGGTCACCACGTAGCACATTGAGTAGCTCAGGGAGCCGGTTCAGCTCCCAGCGTTCCATCCAGCGCCCACCAAAGATGTACCCACCATTCTGGCGGCGGGTCTGGAAGTTGAGCAGGTTAAATCTATAGAGACTACCATCCTGAATCATTCGATGGCCTAGCCGCGGGCTATGGGTGAGTGCTTGCCCACCGCTGCCGATCATCGCCAGGAGCCAGAGTAAGAGCAGGAGCGGGCTAGCGATTACCAGCATGGCGATCGCCACCATGCCGCTTAGCACACGGACAAACTGGCTTGGCTCATCAGATCGTGCGCCTACCCGGCTTAGCAGGAAGGGATCAACCACAGCTGTCGTATCGCCGGACTCAGGGTCGCTGATGCTTGAAGGGCTAACGATGCGGTCGGCGATATTCAGCAACTGGCCCACATAAGTCTCGCTGAGGATCGTACTTCTTTTGATCGTCGCCTCATCATCGATCACCACATTGGAACAAATCACCGTGCCGATGCCTAGCTCAACTTCACGACCGATATAGCTATTCTCACCGATATAAACCGGTGCGGCTATCTTGACCGTAGGGTGGATCGAATCATTTAAGCCGACCCAGACGCCTGGTGCGATCTGTCGGCTGCTCAGTGAGGGGTAGCGGACGGTCGCCGCCGGCCCCTCAGATGCCTTCTCAGGGACTCGCTCCTTAAAGGCGCTGTAGAGCATTACCTGCTGGGCTTCTTGGAAAGATGCTAAACTGTCAAGCGGGTTCCAGTATCCGGCCATCTGATAGCCGTGTACCTGTTCTCCGGCGGCAACCATGGCTGGGATGAGCTGGCTAAGGATGTCGAAGTGGCTGTGGCTAGGGATGTGATTGAGCACGCTGGGTTCGAAGATAAAGGCACCGGTAGCGCTGAGGGACAGACCATCCGTAGCCACCTGACTATTGGCGTCGAGGTGAAGTATAGGCGCAGTGCTGCCTGGCACTGCAGTGTGTAGGATTGCCGTGACTGAACCACCGTGGGCGTGATGGAAGGCTAGCGCCGCTTGAATATCGAGGTCGATCAGTGCGTCGCCTGGGAGTACTATAAACGTTTCGCCGAGCATATGCGAGGGAGCCTGCTTCAGCGATCCGGCCGAGCCCAAGCTCTCACGTTGGATATCAAACACAAGATTGACGCCCCAGCGATTCTCAGTGCCGACGCCAATGTAAGAAGAGATCGAAGCTCTGATTGGAGCATCATGATTAGATAGACTCACCAGAATACGTTTGACGCCCGCACGAGCCAGTATCTCGACCGTCATCACCATTGCTGGACGGTCGAGCACCGGGATCAGCGGGCCGGGCACTGTATCTGTGAGTGGGGGGAGCTTTCGCTCCTCATCGATTGCGAGAATGATTGCTTGCATATGCTTACCGTGCTGAGGTGCAGCGGGCTGCGCGCTTACTGCTGTCCGGCCGGCATCGCCTTTAGACCAGAGATATCTGCGGCGGGTATGATGGGGTCTTTGGTCGCAGCGGCGACATCGGCCATCACCGTTAGGATCCCATCGAGCTTGATCAGCTTCAAAGTGCGTAGAACATCGTGGGAACATCCTACGACGCGCATGACACCGTTCTTTGCGCGGGCCGCTCGATCAAGTTTGAGCAGTGCCGCCATACCTGCGCTCGACATAAATGAGGTCTCGCTGAAGTCGATCACTAAGTGTGGATTCATGTCGAGGCCAGCGAGGCAGCGATTAAAGATCACCTCAATATTATTGCCATCGAATATCCGCGGCAGATGGACGACGCTCCAGCCATTGTTTGCCGCGCGCGGCGCTATCGGCTGCGGGGTTTGGCGTCGCTGAGATTCGGCATCCTCAGCATTGAGGTAGACCTCAAAAAAGCTATCAAGGCGCACGAGCCTGAACAGATTTTTGATTTGTGGCGGCACAGCGACAAGCCAGAGCGCGCCGCCACTAGCGCGCGCGTGGTTAGCAAGTGCTACGAGCGCGCCCAATGCCGAGCTGTCAAGGAACGTGGCCTCGGCCATATTGATGATCAGGTACGGCGACTGATCGAGCATGTAGTGAGCCTGAATGGCGAAGGCCTCTTGGTTGTTAATGTCTAGCCTGCCCTGTAGGGGAAGCACCGGGGTGCTGTTGTGCCCTAGTGGCGTCTCTCGCACAGCAGGCGTGGGCGGGATCTCAGGCTCAGCCACCATCACTAGCTCGGCGGGCGACGCAGGTGGCGCAGGTGGCACGGGTTGTATAGCTGACACGAGCGTCGCATCTGGCGTATTGGAGGGGGAGTTGGGGCTCGCAAGTGGTACCATTGAGACTGCGGTGCCCTTGCGCATCGCCCACCACTGGTGGGCGAAGAAATAGCCGAAGTAACCGAAGTCGTGCAGGTAGCGCTTCGCGAGCCGCCGCGGCTCCTGAGAGAGACGATAGGCCCACTCCATGCCGATCTTCTGCACCCAGGATGGGGCACGCTTGGTGACGCCGACAATCATGTCAAATGTGCCGCCCACGCCGATGCAGATCGGGATCTGAAGCTCGTGTGCGTACATACGGATCCACTTTTCTTGCTTGGGATTGCCAAATGCGACCAACAGAATATCGGGCCGAGCTGCCTTGACTACCTCCACCACAGAGCGATCCATTTCAAGGATCGGACGAGACGGCGGTGAGAGCACGCCGGCAATCTTTAGGCCCGGGTTACGCTGCTGTAGGATCTCAGCGGCCTTTGCGGCGATCCCCTCACGAGCACCCAGGAAGAAGATCGAGTAGCCTCTTTGCGCGGCGCGATGAGCCAGAGCTGGCACCATATCGGCGCCCGTGACTCGACCTGACAGATGCCCTCCCAGAAGCCGAGAACCCCAAACCAGCGGCATTCCATCGGCGGTCGACATATCGGACTCTTGCAGAATACGCTGGAGCTCTGGATCATGCAGCGAGTTGACAACGAAATCGGCATTTACGGTCGTGATCTGGTGGGTGCGCCCAGTAGCCCGACCTATGGCGATGAACTCATCGCAGCGGGCGAGGGCCTCCTCCATGGTCAGATTGTCGACCGGAACTCCCAGAACAACGAGCAGCTTGCGCATCAGAGTCCCTCTATAAAGAGTGTTGAGCGTGGGATCTCTCGTGTGGAGTCTCAGCACATGCGTGAGCGTGAGCATAGTGTAACACTCAATGCTCAACACCAGATGCTCAGTCCCTCATGATCAGCACATAGCACGCACCTAATACGCACCCTTGCTGAACAACACGGCAGGGATGGTCTTAACGAGTATCTCGATATCCTTCCAGATCGTCTGCTCGGAGATGTACTGAAGGTCGAGCTCGACCCAACGCTTAAAATCGACATCACTGCGGCCTGAGACCTGCTGGAGTCCGGTGATGCCCGGGATTGCGTGGAGGCGACCGATCTGGTCGTAGTTATATTTTGCCACCTCGCTTGGCAGGGCAGGGCGTGGGCCAACCAGGCTCATCTCGCCTTTGATTACATTAAAGAGCTGCGGCAGCTCATCAATGCTCAGCTTGCGGATGATCCGGCCCACCCGCGTGATCCGCGGGTCGTACTTCATTTTGAAGACGGGGCCATCGGCCTCATTTTTTGCCATCAGCTCGACCTTACGCTGCTCAGCGTCAATATACATCGAGCGGAACTTGTAGCAGAAAAAGTGCTCGCCGTATTTGCCGACACGAATCTGACGGAAGAGCACTGGCCCAGGCGAATCAAGCTTGATCGCCAGAGCAGTGAGAGCCATGATAGGTGAGCTGAAGAGAATCGCTACGCTCGCCACGGTCACATCGAGGGCGCGCTTGAGGTTTCTTGTAATCTTGTTGCGGATCACCCACCACGACATCACGAAGCGTAGGCGTTGATTTGCCCGCGTGCTCTGGAAGCGACGGCGCGCAAATTTCTCCACCATGCGGAGCGTTTTTGGGTCGAGTTGCTCATCTACGTTACTCGGACGCATTATGCACCTCTCGCCATTCACGAGTAGCGGGCTGATACTTTTTACACTACGGACTGTATCAGTGCCAGTGAACAATTGCCTTACATCACTAAAGAACGTATGTAACAATTAATTCACCGGCATGGCTTTTTGTATTTCCGCATTGAAATGCCGTAACTCGCGGGCCACAGAATGAAAGATATATGTTTTTTGATGTTCAGTAGCCGAGGGGCCTAGAGCGGTCTGCGCCGCGCTGCTACTACAGTGTATCGATTGACTGTAACCGAAACAGTAGTGCTCTGTTGAACATAGCGGGGTCTAATCACCACAAAGAGTTGTTGTTAGAAGGCATCTGAATACAGATCCTGTTGTACACCCGTTGGTAATTTTTATAACAAAGGACAAGCTCGTTATCGACATGGTTATTCTGCGACGAGCTCGTCCTTTGTCGGAACAGGTCCCATCGGGCTACGGCTGTGTCACCGCAAGCACTACATCGCCCTCCTTGATCCCGCTGATGATCTCCACCTTATCTGGCGTGACAATCCCGATCACCACATCCACCCGCTTGTCCTGGTCGCCCGTACGCACCGTGACGCTGCTGCGGTCGCGGACTGTGCGGACCGCCGCAGGCGGAAGGTAGAGCGCGTTAACCTTGCGCCCAAGGGTGATCTTGATCTCGGCCTGGTCGCCAGGGTCAAAGCTCAGACCCTGATCGTCGAAGGCGAAGTTATAGGTGGTGTCGGTTGTAGCAGTTGCGCTTGCCGCAACTGCAGGCACCCTGCTAATTGTGCCACTGAATGTCTTACCTTGATAGCGCGAGAACGTGATCGCTACCGCCTGCTTGAGGGCAAGCTGGGGCATGGTGCTGCGTCCGCCCGCAAGGATATCTGCCTGGCTTGCAGAGAGATTCAGGCGGGCACGATCAACCAGTGTAATCACCGGGTTACCGACCTGGACAGTATCGCCGGGGTTGAGGTTAATCGTAGCGACCTCGCCGCTCATAGGCGAGTAGAGCTGGCGCGCGGTGATCTGATTTTGAAGCAGCTTGATCTGGAGATTGCCGGACTGGACAGATTTGAGCAGTGCTGGGTCGGACGTAGTGCGCTGGTGCACCTGGGCGACAACGATTTCTGCGGCGCGTACGGCCCGCTCTTTATCGGCGATGATAAACTTATCTGGCCCCTTGAGCAGATCATCAAGCTGAGCCCGGGCTAGATCGAGCTGACCCTCGGCCGCACTTACCGCTGCGGCTTCGTTATTACGCGCAGTATCGTAATTAATTGCTGCGGTCTCTAGCGCAGTCTGAGCGGCTCGCATCTGATCCTCCAGGGTCTTTACCTTGGTATCAAGATCTTTTGCAGCCTGGCCCGTCGCCTTCTTGAGCTTGACAACCGCCTCGCCATACTGCGTTTGGATGCTCTGGAGGTCGAGGACGGCTTTATCCATGATGGCTTTCGCCTGATTCTTGGCCTGCGAGGCGTTATTACGCACAGTGGCGAGGTTTGCCTGGGCCCCGCGGACAGTCGCCTGGGCCTGGGCGACGAGCAGCGCTGAGGGCGGCGCTTTCGTCTTTGCGAGATCCTGCTGCGCGGCCTCAAGATCGAGCTGAGCCTTCTGCACGTCGAGCAGACCAATCTGCGTCGCCTGATCAATCGCTCGCTGCGACTGCTGGAGCGCGAGCTGCGCTTCGTTAAGCTGGCTCTCTAGATCGCCTAGGTCGAGCTGCGCGACGAGGTCGCCCTCCTTGATTATCTGGCCGGGCTTGACGAAGATGGCCTTGATGACGCCATCCTGGCTAAAAGACATCGGGTACTGCGCAGGAGTGATCTTCGCATTAAAGGTGAGCAGATCATCGAGCGTAGCGCGCTGGACGGTATATGTTGTATCTGGAGGCGGAGTGGCGGTGGGGATAGGCGCGCTTCCCAATGACGAACCGCCCGCAGCGGTGGTCGAGGCATCGGCCGTAACACTGGTCTCGGGCGTGACAGACACCGTCGGCTTGCTTTTAGCGCAGGAAGACAGCAGCAGCATAGCGAGGAATATGCTGAGTACGGGAATACACTTCATTGATGATCGCTCCTTATCCATATACGACATGTCCAATTACTGTTATAGTGGAGTTACTTGGACACAATCTCATGATCGTATCACGCATTGTAGGGTGTGATGATGACATATCGATGAGGTTTTTTATAGATGGCGTAAGAGAATAGCGACACGATGAAACACTATCGAGTCGTATTCCAGTAAACGTGCGTACAGGTAATAATTACGATCAGCCGCAGTGAAGGGCTTCTACCCCACAAAGTCAGGCCATTGTGTATCTTTGGGGCTTACCTCTGTAACTGGCAGCGGCCAGTTAATGCCAAACGCCGGGTCATTGTAGCGAACCCCGCCCTCGGCGCTCGGCATATAGACTTGCGAGACCTGGTACATCACGTCGACATCATCTACCAGAGTCTGGAACCCGTGTGCGAAACCCTCAGGGACGTAGAGAGCACGACAGTTCTCGGCAGTGAGCTCGACGCTGATCCAGCGCTTGTAGGAGGACGAATCGGGGCGGAGATCGATGATCACATCGATGATCGCCCCACGCACACAGCGCACGAGTTTTGTTTCGGCGTAGGGCGCGTGCCGGAAGTGCATCCCGCGCAGAGTGCCGCAGGCACGGTTGGACGAAAGGTTGATCTGCACAACCTTCGACACCAGGCCGCGGCTCTCGAACGCATCGATCGACCATGTGGCGGCGAAGAAGCCACGATTATCCTCAAATCGCTGTACATCGATCACGAACGCGCCTACGAGCTCGGTGGGCGTGAAGAACATGGGGCTACCTCTTGGGTCGTCGGTCGCGCCACACAGTGCGCGAGCTGAATTCCAGTAATATCCTGCTAAGGTACTCCCGATTCCAGATAGCTGTCCAATCCTTCGGCCACCTACGGACCGATCAAGACACGGCGCTCCGGCGCTGGGACCTGCTCGACGATCGCCTTGCCAATCTCAATCGAGGCGGTCGCAGCGGGCGACGGCGCGTTGCAGATGTGGATTGCGCGCCCGCTACGAATGATCACGAAATCATCCATAAGCGTGCCATCCCGCATAAGGGCCTGTGCACGCACCCCGGCGTGAGTCGGCACGACATCGTTGGCGCTGATCTCGGGGATGATCTGCTGCATACTGCGCACAAATAGAGCCTTGCTCGCTGAACGCAGCATCTCTTTGAGTCCCTCATCCATGTATTTGGCAGCGAGCTTCCAGAATGCCGGGTAGCTCAGCACCTCGCCCATGTCGCGCAGGTCGATATCAGTTTTCTTATAGCCCTCACGCTTGAGGGCCAGCACCGCGTTCGGCCCGGCGTGGACAGTGCTGTCGATCATGCGGGTGAAGTGGACGCCCAGGAAGGGGAAGTTCGGGTTAGGGACAGGGTAGATCAGACCCTTTACCAGGTGACGCCGCGCGGGCACGAGCTCGTAGTACTCGCCGCGAAAGGGGATGATCTTCATGTTCGTGCGTGCGCCGGCCATGCGCGCCACACGGTCGCTGTGCAGCCCGGCGCAGTTGATCAGAAAGCGGGCCTGCATTATGCCCCGGCTGGTTTCCACCCGTACCAGATCGTCACGCTCAGTGATCGACAAGACTCTCGTGCTTAGGTAGAGCTCACCGCCCCGCTCGCTGACGATCCGCGCGTATGCCTCAGAGACTTGAGTGTAGTTGACGATCCCGGTGCTCGGGATGTAGATCCCAGAGACGGCGCGCACATGCGGCTCGCGCTCACGGATCTGATCGGGGCCGACACGCTGCGCCTCCAATCCGTTCGCCAGGGCGCGCTGATACAGGTTCTCTAGCCGCTCTAGCTCGCCCGGCACGGTGGCAACAATAAGCTTGCCGCACACCGCATAAGCGATCCCCTGCTCGCGACAGAACTCGACCATCGAGCGCTGCCCCTTGCGGGCGAACTGAGCCTTCAGGCTACCTGGCTTATAGTAGACCCCGGCGTGGATCACACCGCTGTTGTTGCCGGTCTGGTGGGCGGCCCACTGCGCCTCTTTTTCGCAGACGGCGATCCTTGCCAGGGGGTACTCCGCCTTGAGGGCCATTGCGGTTGAGAGGCCGACAATGCCGCCCCCGACGATCAGAAAATCATATACTGATTGCATATATTAGGTAGCACTCCCTCACCCTATTGCCCGCCACGATGATTATGCTGGGTGTTTTTTCGGGGAGGGCTTGTCCCTCCCCGAGTCACTCTGATCGGGCATTCCACTATCGCTATGCATATACTAGATCTCGCCGAGCCGCTGTAGCTCCTCGCGAAACCAGGGAATGGTGCGCTCTAGGCCCTCACGCAGGCTCACCTTAGGCCCCCAGCCCAGGAGGTTCGTCGCCCTGGTGATGTCGGGCTGGCGCACCTGCGGGTCATCCTTTGTGCGCAAATCCTTGGTGATCGTGCCGCCCTTGTTATCCACGATCTCATTCACCAGATCGGCGAACTCCTTGATCGTAAACTCACCGGGGTTGCCGATGTTTACCGGATCCACCTCGTTCGAGTGGAGCAGTCGGTAGATCCCATCAACGAGGTCGCTCACATATTGGAACGAGCGAGTCTGCATACCATCACCGTAGAGGGTCAGGGGCTCGCCACGCAGGGCCTGGGCGATAAAGTTCGGCACCACACGGCCGTCGCGCAGGCGCATGCGCGGGCCATAAGTATTAAAGATACGCACGATGCGGGTCTCGACACCATGGAATGTGTGGTAGGCCATTGTGATCGCCTCGGCGAAACGCTTAGCCTCATCATAGACGCCGCGCGGCCCGACCGGGTTCACGTGGCCGTAGTAGCTCTCGGGCTGGGGGTGAACCTGGGGATCGCCATAGACCTCGGAGGTTGAGGCGAGGAGGAAGCGGGCGTGCTTCTCTTTGGCGAGGCCAAGGGCCTTATGGGTGCCGAGGGCCCCCACTTTTAAGGTCTGGATGGGCAGTTCCAGGTAGTCGATCGGCGAGGCGGGCGAGGCAAAGTGGAGGATGGCGTCCAGTGGGCCATCGACGTAGATGTAGTTGGTGACGTCGTGCTTGATGAAGGTAAATCGCTCATGTCCAGCCAAGTGGGCAATGTTATCGGTGGTGCCGGTGATCAAGTTATCCATCGCGATCACGGTGTGTCCCTCGGCCAGAAAGCGGTCGGTAAGGTGTGACCCCAGGAACCCGGCCCCGCCTGTAATGAGAACGCGCATACGAAAATACTCCTCATTCCTGGGCGGCTTGTCCGCTCAGGTCCATACCTATGCTGCCTACGACAGGAGCGCTTAGCTGCTAGCGCCCTATGATGGTGCTGGATCACTACACTATCGAGATCGCCACCTTGCAGCCATTGTACACCACAGCTCCACCAGGCCCCGTACCAACCCTCCCTCAGGGCTGGCTCAGCGTGTCTCAGAGAGTCACTATGGTACAATCCACCCCAGAAATCCGCTTCCCGTGAGGCACCCGATGGACTCTCCCGCTGTCCCCTTCGGCGATCTACGTCGTCAGAACACGATAATCCGCGCCGAGATCGATGCGGCTGTCGCCCGTGTGATTGAGAGCGGCTGGTATATCCTTGGCCGTGAGGTGGCCGCCTTCGAGCAGGAGTTCGCGGCCTACTGCGGGGTCGCCCACTGTATTGGCGTGGCCAGCGGTGCCGAGGCCCTCTACCTGGCCCTGGCCGCCCTCGGCGTCGGCCCAGGTGCCGAGGTGATCACGGTTGCCAACGCCTGCATGTATCAGGTGGCGGCTATCCTTCAGGCCGGCGCGCGCCCAGTGTTGGTCGATGTCGATCCGGTCACCCACACCCTAGACCCACAGGCGCTCGCGGCCGCGATCACATCGCGCACGCGGGCGATCATACCAGTACACCTCTTCGGTCGGATCGCGGACATGCCGGCGATCATGGCGCTCGCCGAGCGCGACGGCATCCCCGTCGTTGAGGACGCGGCTCAGGCCCACGGTGCCTGGGCGCTCGACTCCGCCGGCCACCCGCGCAAGGCTGGGGCATGGGGCGCAGTCGCCTGCTTCAGCTTCTATCCCTCCAAGAACCTTGGTGCCCTTGGCGACGGTGGTGCCCTGACCACCAATGACCCGGAGCTCGCCGAGCGCCTGCGCCGCCTCCGTATGTACGGTTGGGGCAGCAAGTACCATACCGCCGACCCAGGCGGCCGCAACTCGCGACTGGATGAGCTTCAGGCCGCCCTGCTGCGGGTGAAGCTGCGCCACCTCGATGCCGGCAACACCGCCCGCCGCGAGCGGGCCAGCTGGTACGCCCAGCTCCTGGCCGGGATCCCCCTGCGGCTCCCGACCGCCGACCCCGGCCATAGCTACCACCTCTACGTGGTGGAGGCGGATCGGCGCGATGCGCTGCGGGCCCACCTTCAGGCTTCAGGGGTCGGCTGCGATGTTCACTACCCCGAGCCGGCCCACCTCCAGCCGGCCTACACAGACCTCGGCTACCGTGCGGGCAGCCTGCCCACCACCGAGCTGCTCGCCAGCCGGATCCTCTCTCTGCCGATGTTCCCTGAACTACAGCGGGCTGAGGTTGAGCGGGTCGCTGCCGTCATCGCCCAAGGGGGCGCCCAATGAGCCAGATCCTCACCATCGCCGAGTACTTCGCCGACGCTCGCGTCCTGATCACGGGCGGCCTTGGCTTTATCGGCGCGAACCTGGCCCGCCGCCTGATCGAGCTCGGCTCTGAGGTGACACTGGTAGACTCGCTGATCCCCGAGTACGGCGGGAACTTCCACAATATCAGCGGCATAGAGGATCGCCTGCGGGTGAACATCGCCGATGTGCGTGACGAGTACTCGATGAACTATCTCGTCCAGGGCAAGGACTACCTGTTTAACCTAGCGGGGCAGACCAGCCACATGGACTCGATGCGCGACCCCTTCACCGACCTGGAGATCAACTGTCGTGCCCAGCTCTCGATCCTAGAGGCGTGCCATAAACACAACCCGGGCATCAAGGTGGTCTACGCGAGCACCCGCCAGATCTATGGCAAACCCGACTACCTGCCGGTGGATGAGCGCCACCTGCTGCACCCTATCGATGTCAACGGCATCAACAAGATGGCCGGCGAGTGGTATCACATCCTCTACAATAATGTCTACGGGGTACGCGCCTGCGCCCTGCGCCTGACCAACACGTATGGCCCGCGCATGCGCGTGAAAGATGCCCGCCAGACATTCTTGGGCATCTGGATCAAAAACCTGCTCGACGGTACGCCCATCCAAGTCTGGGGCGACGGCATGCAGATCCGCGACTTCACCTATGTGGAAGACTGTGTCGAGGCGCTGTTGCTGGCCGCCTCCACGCCGAGCGCCCATGGCCAGATCTTTAACCTTGGCAGCGACGAGACGATCAACCTGAAAAATCTGGCAGCGCTGGTTGTCGAGATCGCCGGTGGCGGCAGCTACGACATCATCCCCTACCCGGCGGATCGGAAGCCGATCGATATTGGCGACTATTATGGCGACTATCGCTTCATCCAGGGGCGCCTCGGCTGGCGCCCGCAGGTCGGCCTGCGCGAGGGGCTTGCCCGCACGATTGAGTTCTACCGCGAGAATCGCCAGTACTACTGGTGATCGCCTTCGGCAGCGTGATCATGCCAAAGATACTTTATTTGCGAGGAGAAGATGCAGAACCTGCTCATCACCGGCGGCGCCGGCTTCATTGGCTCGAACTTCGTTCACTATATGCTGGAGAAGTACCCCAGCTACCAGATTGTGGTCTACGATAAGCTTACCTACGCCGGTCGCATAGAGAACCTGGCGCGAGCAAAGGGCAACCCGCAGCTGGCCTTTGTGCAGGGGGACATCTGCGATATCAACGCCGTCCGCGCCGCCGTGGACAAGCACACGATCGACACGATCGTCAACTTTGCCGCCGAGACGCACGTGGATCGTTCGATTCTCGAGCCCGACGCCGTGGTGCGCACGAATGTCAACGGCACCTGGGCGTTGCTGGAGGTGGCCCGCGAGCGTCAGATCAACCGCTTCCACCAGATCAGCACTGATGAGGTCTATGGTGCCATCCCTGAGCCGCAGCGATCCAAAGAGGGCGACCCCCTAGAGCCACGCAGCCCCTACTCGGCCAGCAAGGCCGGTGCTGAGCATCTCGTCTACGCCTACTTCGTCACCTATGGCCTACCGGTGACCACCACCCGCGGATCGAATAACATTGGCCCCTTCCACTACCCCGAGAAGGCCGTCCCGCTCTTCACCACCAACGCAATTGATGATACCCCGCTACCAATCTACGGCGATGGCCGTCAGGTGCGTGATTATCAGTACGTCATCGACCACTGCGAGGGCATTGACATGGTGCTACACAAGGGCCTGCTAGGCGAGATCTACAATGTGGGCACCGAAGTGGAGACATCGAATATTGAGATGGCCCACAAGATCCTTGACATCCTCGACAAGCCCCACAGCCTGCTCCAACATGTCACCGACCGCGCCGGACATGACAGGCGCTACGCCCTAGACTGTAGTAAGCTGCGCGCCCTGGGCTGGCGCTCCCGACATAGCTTTGACGAGGCGCTGGAGCGCACGGTGCGCTGGTATATGGAAAACGAGGAGTGGTGGCGCCCAATCAAGTCAGGGGAGTACCTAGAGTACTATAAAAAGCAGTATGATGGGCGCTGAAAGAACGCCAGCATCTTCCTGCACGTGAGGCAGGGCTCGTGCAAAGTCCCTGGGGCTGCGCCCCAGACCCCGCTTTTTGTCAGGTTTGGGCGGCTTCGCCGCCCAAACCTGACAAAAAAATAACGTGGGGGCGGCGAAGCCGCCCCCACACCCCCTCCGGGAGGTGACTTTGCACCAGCCCTGGCACGTGAGGCGACAGGTTTCTGCCCAGTCGCCCTATGCGCTAAAATAGGGCAGCACGCGAAGGAGTCATCCAATGGCCGACACCCCACCTGACACAGTGGATGCCCCGATCGACCCCGAGGTAGGCATCGTGCGCTGGTTCAACGCCACCAAGCGTATCGGCTCGATCACGCGCCTCGATGGCTCTACCATTTTTATCCCACCTCAAGGACTTGCCAGGGGGCAAGGGAATTTGTCGGGCGGGCAGCCCGTCACGTTTATCTCCAAGGTAAACGCGATCGGCCCCTATGCCGGAGAGGTGCGCGAGATTAGCGAGGGGCCAGTAGCGGAGGGCGGTATCACCGCCCAGATCGCGGCGGATCTAGGCGAGACCACCGCATGGGCGATCACCCAGATCCAGCGTATTGTGGGCTACATGGGCAGCGATTTTGCGCTACGCCTTGTCGCCGAGGCGCAGCGGATCGAGGCGGCGGGCGGCATGTTCCTGCCAGACGGCTCGCGCCGGCGCACACTCGGCGGCGTGTTCTTTGCCCTTGTCCGCAGCCAGTTGCCCCCCGATCAGCGCGCACAGATTTTCCCGCCCGCCCCGGGCAAGCGCAAGGCCAACGCGCTCCAGCAGGCTGATGCTCTGCCCCCGCCGCCGCAGCCCACCATCATACTCAAGCACATTACATGGGAAGATCGAATTCCGGTAATTGCAGCTCTCCGGCCTGACAGCGGAAAGGTGACCAGCGTGAAGGTGACAATTATCGGCCGACCCAGCCGGGTGGAGGAAGGTGCTCAGTTCACCCTGCTCACCCTCACCCACACTGGGCCACTACCCGCCTCGCCCAAAGGGGTTCCTGTGCCGACGACCATCCCGGCGACAACGTACGCGATCTACATCGGGAGAAAGCAGTGGAAGCAGGTCGCCGAGGCGATCCAGAACCCCGAGGATATGCTGATTGTTGAAGGGTCGCAGATTTACGATGCGGCGGCTAAGGCGATCACCGTTTTCGCAACGAAGACAACCACCAAGATGCTCCAGCAGGCGCAGCGCTCGCCGAAGCAGCCGGGGCCTGGCTCCTCGTAGCGATATCGAGGATTCTGCGGCCCCTACGCAGGTGGTGGCTCTCGCATGGCTAGCGCCGTAAGCCCCGCGCTAATGGCCAGGGCAACGACCGTCTGCGGCTCGCGGAGCTTGGTCGCCACAGTGCAGAGGAACATGGTACCGGCAGGGTTCGCCAGCTTACTAAGCCCCCGCGCGGTGACGTCGCCGCGCACCCGGGCAATATTGAGCATCCCGAGGAAGGCCAGACCCAGGCCCGAGCCAGCGAACCATATCTGGTCCAGCGTGCCCTTGTCGCGGTAGTAGAGCGGGGTGAGCAAGATATGCCCAATGCCACCGGCGGTGAGCGCAGCGGCGAGGGCTAGGTCGAGCGCCGTGTACGAGTCTGATGGCCAGCCGAAAACTTCCAGCGAGAAGGGGTTACGGGCGGAATGCATCGCCAGCTCCTGTGCATGCTTATATCTTCCCGATCATAGCACGCCGGGCAGCGCTGTTCAACGATATCATCCCTCCAAAAGCTGCCGGAGCAGCTCGCCGAGCTCTCTTAGGCTAACGGGCTTAGACAGGTACTTGTTCGCACCGGCTGCCAGGCAGCGCTCGCGGTCGCCAGCCATGGCCAGCGCGGTCAGCGCAATAATTGGCGTAGATGCGAACTCGGGCTTAGCCCGCAGGTGTCGGATAACCTCCAGCCCATCCACCTCCGGCATTTGGATGTCCATCAGGATCGCATCTGGGTGAATCGCCTCAGCCTGGTCGATGGCTTCGCGGCCGGAGCGGGCGATCACCACCTGATAGCCCGTCCCATGCAGATAGTCGTATACAACCTCCATGTTGACTTCGTTATCCTCGGCCAGCAGGATTCGTGCCCGCGTCGGTGCAGGGCGGAGGTGTGGCGGATCGCCCAGCGTGGGGCGCGCACTGGCGTTCGGGATCCCAGCGGCCTGTGCCGCCTGCCGCAGCGGGGCGACGTCGGCCGTGGGCACCGGTGTGGCAAGGTGATACGGTAGGATGATCGTAAAGCAGCTGCCCTGCCCAACCGTGCTCTCGACCGTGATCTTACCGCCGTGCAGATCGACCATACGATGCACGAGCGCCAGCCCCAGCCCGGCACCCTCGTGCTGGCGATTCAGGCGCGCATCCAGCTGTGTGAAGGGCTGGAACAGCCGCCCTATGTCGGCAGCGCTGATGCCGATACCAGTATCGCGCACCATAAAATAGACGGCATCTAGCTCGGGGTGTGTCTCCACCTCCAGGCTGACCTTGCCCCCAGGAGGGGTAAACTTAACCGCATTGCTCAGCAGGTTGACCAGTATCTGCTTTAGTCGCTTCGGGTCGGCCTTCATATCTGCCAGCTCGTCGCTCAGCTTAAACGACAGCTGAAGGCTCTTCTTAATCGAGATCTCTTTCACAAACTGCAGGCTGGCCCGGCACACATCGATGATCGAGGTGGTTTCAATCTGAAGCTCTAGCCGCCCAACCTCGAGCTTCGTCATGTCGAGGATGTCGTTGATCAAGGTGAGCAGGTGTTGTCCGCTTGTCTCGATGTAGCGGAGCGACTCCTGCTGGCGCACATTGAGCGGGCCGCGCACTTCTTCTCGCAGGCTTTCGCTCAGGGCCATGATGGCATTGAGCGGCGTGCGCAGCTCGTGGCTCATGTTGGCGAGAAACTCGTCCTTTGTGCGCAGGGCACGCGCTATCTCCGCGTAGGCGATCTGTAGCGCCTGCTCCGCCTGCTTGCGCTCGGTGTTATCAAACACGGTGGATCGACTCATCACAAAGTTGCCGAGGTTATCGTAGATCGCGGTCGCATTGATCAGAGCCGGGATCATCGTCCCATCCTTGCGGACAAACTCCAGCTCAAGGTCGCGTATCCAGCCGCGCCGCATAAAGCGGGGGTAGTTCTCCTGGAAGGTGTCGCGACTCTGCGCCGTGATGAATTTCGTGAGCGGCTGACCGATCATCTCCTCGCGCGAGTAGCCCAGCCATGCTAGCTCGGTCTGGTTGACCATAAGATAGTCGCCGTCCGCATCTAGCGAATGGTAACCATTGGGGGCATTCTCGTAGAGATCCTGCACCTCTGCCGTACGTTCTCTGACCCGCGCCTCAAGCGTTGAGGTCAGATTCAGCAATTCCTGCTGGGTGGTCTTGAGGTCGTGGATATCGGTTGCGTTGATCAGCACATAGGTAGCCTGCCCGTGCTCATTGTGGATCGGCTGAATCGATGTGCGATACCAGCGTGGCTGGCCATGCACCCAGCTCATTCTCTCGGAGACGACCCCACTATCTTCGTGGATCACCTTGCGGATGCTTCTCATCTGGCTGGTAGCGACCGGCTCAGGGAAAAGCTCGGCCATGGTCTTGCCGACGAGTGAGTCCACCGTCCCGCCGATCTGCGCCGCCGCCAGATTGTTCAGGTAGAGGAACCGACCCTCACCATCGACGGCCGCGATGACGCTGTCGAAGCTCTCCATTAGCCCGCGGTACTGCTCCTCGCTTGCGCGCAGTGCCAGCTCCATGCGCTTACGCTCAGTGATATTGGTGAGCTGGAAGAGGATACATTGATCACTGCCGATGACGGTCTGCTCACAGCTTATCAGCACGTGCAGCCGTTCCCCCGACTTCTTGCAGATGATGGCCTCAAAATCAGCTACTCGGCCATTGGCGCGCAGTATATCCAGCATGCGTTGCCGATTCTGCGGGTCGGCCCAGATCCCCAGATCCACCGCAGTGCGCCCAACTACTTCCTCGTGGGTAAACCCCAGCAGATCGAGCCACGCCATGTTAGCATCCAGCATGACATTATCGTGCTGGCGGGTGATCACGATGCTGAGCGGGCTATGCTGGAAAATAGCAGCGAAGCGGGCCTCGCTCTGGGTTCGCTCCGCGATCTCCTGCTGTAGGGCGGCAAACCGCTGCGCGTTCTTCAGCGCGATGGCGATGATCGCCGAGATCGACTCGGCAAATGTGATATCGTCTTGGCCGAACATAGCCGGCTGATCGCTTTCAAGGTTTATCACCCCGAGCACTAGGCCATTGAATATGATCGGGACTGCCAGCTCGCTGCCGACCGCCGCCACATCTTCGCCCAGGAAAAAGTCTGGGTCGGTTCGCACGTTGGCGACAAGCTGAGACTCCCCGCTGTGGTACGTCCGTCCGATCACTCCAGAGTAAATCGGGTGACACTTCCCCACTTCGCCGGGAACCATGCGATCCTCGGCGCGGGTCTGCCAGAACTGGCCGTCGGCGGTGGGCAATGAGATCCCCACGCTCTGCCAGCAGTTGATCTGGACAATCGCATGTACGGCTTTCTGGATGATCACATCCGGGTCGAGCTCACTGGTAAGCTGATGCAGCACATTGTAGAGGGCAGATTGTCGGGAGGGGCTGTCATGTACTATATGCGATTCATTTGGCATAGATGGCCTGCCTTCTGGCGGCTCTATTGGAGAATGCACTACGGATTTTGCTGCGCGTCGGCGCGTCGTTTTCGCCGTAGAGATTCGATCGCCTCGGCTATCTGACTAAGCTTGACTGGCTTGTTGAGGTACTCATCCGCCCCAATGGAGATGCAGCGCTCGCGATCTCCGACCATGGCCAGGGCGGTCAGGGCGATGATCGAGATCGCTACGAGCGCCTGATCTATGCGGATCAGGCGAATTGCCTCGAGGCCATCCATCATCGGCATATGGATATCTATGAGTATCACCTCTGGCCTGAGCTCCTTGGCCATCGCTACCGCCTCGACACCGTTGTGTGCGGTTCGCACATCGTAGCCATGGGTTCTCAGGTAGTCAGCGGTGGTGTGGTGCACCAGATCATTATCCTCGGCCAGTGACGGCTCCCAGCGCTAAAGGAGGGCGGTGCGCAGATCGCTAGCCTCCATCATAGCGCTGCTCAGATCGAACACCATTGTGATCTGCTGCTCAAACAGCGGCGTAATCAGTGAATCAGCGTGGGTTGAAGGGATCATGATCGATCACAAGCCTAGCTGATCGCGCTGCGCATCAAGCATGCGCAGGAAGGCTGCAGCCACCGCTGGATCAAAGTGCGAGCCTGCTAGGGATGCGAGATGTTGGTAGACCTTCTCGGGCGGCCATGCCCTGCGGTAGGGGCGGTCGTTGCTCAGCGCATCCCAGACATCGATCACGGCGAAGATGCGCGCCGCCAGCGGGATAGACTCGCCGGCGAGCCCGCGCGGGTAGCCGCTGCCATCCCACTTCTCGTGGTGACACCAGGGGATGTCGAGCGAGTTGTGCAGGTACGAGATTGGCGCGAGCAGCTCGTAGGCCATAGCGGGATGGCGGCGCATCACCACCCACTCCGCGTCATTCAGCGGGCCGGGCTTGAGCAAGATCGCATCTGGGACGCCCATCTTGCCAATGTCGTGGAGCAGAGCCCCGCGACGGATGTGTTCGAGATCGGTGCCTGTGATGCCCAGATCGCTCGCGAGGCGCACGGTCATCTCGGTAACGCGGCGCGAGTGGCCCTCCGTCTCATGGTCGCGCAGGTCGAGGGCGCGTGACCAGCCCTCCAGTGTGGCGTCATAGGCCTTGGTAAGTTCCTCGGCCGCCTGTTGCCGCTCATCGAGCAATGTGCGGAAGCGGTTGAGCCGCGTGATCGTGCGCACCCGGGCGCGCAGCTCGGCCCGGTTGAAGGGCTTGGTTAAGAAGTCGTCGGCTCCGGCCTCGATCCCCTGGATCCGCGAGTCCTGATCATCCAGCGCGGTCACGAGAAGGATCGGCACCAGGGCGATGCTGAGATGTGATCGCATCCGGCGGCACACCTCGAAGCCATCCATCTCGGGCATCATCACGTCGAGCAGCACCAGATCCGGGATGACACATTGGGCCACCTCGATAGCTTCGGCACCATTGCTGGCGAAGGTAAGGCGATACCCCTCAGGCTCAAGGACACTCGCCAGGGCCTCACGCCCGCGCGCCTGATCGTCAACAATAAGAACGGTTGTTTGCGAATTCATGACGCACCCTTCTCGGCTGATGAAGACTCAACCCCTAGTGGTAGCTCCAGCTCAACGGTGATACCGGGGCCATCAGGCCGATTCGCGACGCGACAGGTGCCGCCGGCGGCCCAGCAGATCTGGGCCACCATCGCGAGGCCAAGGCCAACCCCAGGCACCTGCCCAGTAAAGTCGTCGTTTATCTGCTGGTATGGCTGCCAGATGCGCCGTAGCTGGTCGCTTGTCAGCGTCATGCCGTCATCACACACACGGATGAGCGCCATCTCGCCCTGCCGCAGCACCGAACCATTGATGGCAGGCGTATGACTCGGGTGAAACTTACGCGCATTCTCAAGAATCTCTGTCAGCAGCAGCTCCATCGTCTGGGCAGTGACGCGTAGCCGATGTGCGCCCGGGCCAAGCTGCGCAGCGATCTGTATTGTCGGGATGGTGAGCTCAGTGCCGATCCGCGTGATAAGATCCGGCAGGCTCTCAAGCGAGACACCCTTGCTCTGGGAATGGAGGATCGGGGCGTCAAGGTAGGTGAAGATATCGTCGACCACCCCTTTGAGCCGCTGCGCGCCGTCATATGCAGTCTCAGTGAGCATGGCGAGGTCTTTCGGCAGCATCTCGGCCCGTTGATGCAAGAGGCCCATGCCGATGAGCAGGCTGGTCAGAGGGGTGCGCAGCTTGTGCGAAACGAAACTATGGAATGTCCAGATGTTTCGATGGAGGGTAATCTTAGCGGTGGCCTCCTGCAGGTGAACAAGCCGGCTGCCCGCCACGCCGTGGGGGAGGTCGAGGAGATCGACCTTGAGCCAGAGCTCAGGATCAGCGCCACTCGGTCGCACAAGGTAGCGCGTAGTATCTGTGGGCATGGGCCAAGCGGCCCATGCCTCTCTGGGCTCAAGCCGGTAGTGCCGACCGACGATCTCGCGAAACGGATCGGATGTGTCTTTGCCAGACTGCGGGTGCAGGCCAAGATAGCGCAAGCCCTGGGGGTTGCCGTCATGGAGGCGATCCTCATGATCGAGCAGAAGATACCCATCGGCTGAGCGCTCGATCGCCCAGAGGAACTGGGCGTGCTCGCTGGAAACCGCACGCTGTTTATCGAGCAAGATCCGAAAGCGATTGAGCCGCGTGATCGTGCGCACCCGGGCGCGCAGCTCGGCCCGGTTGAAGGGCTTGCTGATAAAGTCATCCGCCCCGGCCTCGATGCCGCTGAGGAGCGATTCTCGGTCGTCTAGGGCGGTGACCATGACGACCGGGATGAATGCAAGGGCGGGATCCGCGCGCAGGCGGCGGCACACCTCGAAGCCATCCATCTCGGGCATCATCACGTCGAGCAGCACGAGGTCGGGAGTGAGAAGGTGCATCTGGGCGAGCGCCTCCGGGCCGTTTGTCGCAAAGGCAACCCGGTATCCCTCTGTCTCAAGCAGACTTGCCAGGGCTATCTGGCTACGGATTTGGTCATCAACGACGAGGATCAGGCTTTGGGAATCCAATCGACACCTCTAGCACGATCATGGCGTTCAGGTAGGCGCGGGTCTCTACTATCCGGATTTATCGCCTATAACAAGGCTCGCACATGCTTTACAGTTCAGGCCAACATGTCGCATTCTGATGCGCTCGACCTAAGACAAGGAAACAGGAAACAGGGAACAGGGAACAGAAATACCGCATCCTGATGCAGTGCAATTGCCTGAACTGTAACGTACGCTGAAACCTTGCCTAAAACCTGAAACCTAGCATCAGAAACCTTGTCTATGTTTCCAGGTGCGCGCAGGCTACGGGTGAGCGCCCGCCTACGCACCTCCGCTGTATATGAGCGAGTACTCATCATAACAGCAGCTTATTACAATTGCTTGGGGGTTTTGGGGGGTGAAAAGTGCATTGTGAGGCTTTGCAATAAAGTATATGGCAGCGCGAGACCGGATGTGCGGTGACAGGAAATATGCCGAGTGGCTAATGTTCGCCAGTTGGACTAGCACTATACTAGCGCCATCGCGGTTCGACAGCGCCTGACTACGGCCTCGTATGCTTGTCGTAAGACCCGTGTCGAACGACGAAGGATGAATCACCAAGACGTGAAATCATCGACTGCCTGAACCGCGTCCGCAATTGATATTTGTCACTTGTGCCCGCACGTCGTTCACACGTATCACGAGACGTTTCACCCACGAGCGCACGTATGCACAGCTCAACTCACGCTAAGACTCCCCTTTTCGGGGCGTTGTGTGTCATTGCGGGCCTCATTACGCAGGAGCAGCTTAATGCGTGCCTGCTGCTTCAGACACATGCATACCCACACCTCTCCCTTGGCAATGTGCTAATCCGCTGCGGCTACGTATCTAAGGCTGATATCGTACGCATACTCAGGCACCAGTCGGAGCTTATGCAGGAGCTGCGCCAATCAGCGGAACCCGTCTCGTTACCTAAGTCCGACATGCTGGCGCTCATCCTCTGGCCCTATGAAGACGCACCACTCCGGGCAGAGCTCACCTTAGCGGGTGTCGCCGTGAGCTTTGCGCCTACGCTAGAGATCTTCATCGCGGCGCAGGGCAACTTGCAGCCGGAGGTGCTGCTCATTGACCCGGAGATGGTGGATGAGTTCAACCCATTCCCCAGGAACAGTCAGGTGCCACTTATTATGGTGCCATCAGCCGCACGGGGAGAGCCCGACCAGCCGCTCCCTACATGGCTGAGCACTTCACTCGGACTAGCGATCAATCGCGCGCGATCTTCGCGCGCCACTCAGCACACGCACGCTATTGAGCAGCAACTGACGTTTGAGCTACAGATGGTTGCCGGTATGTGCATGCGGATCAGCACGGCACCGACACCGAGCGAGGCCATTCACCAGCTGATGGTGCTGATCCGTGATCGCTTCTCGGTGGAGGCCGGCACACTGTTTCGTTATGAACGGAGCGCCGATTGTCTGATCTTCGATATCGCCTTTGGCACGCACCAGGAATTACTTGAGCACACGGCAATGCCTAGCGACCAGGGCATTGCGGGGTGGGTCATTCAGCACGGGGAGTCGGTGATCATCCCCGATGTCCAGCGCGACGCGCGCTTCAACCCCCTATATGATCAGCACACAGGCTTTCAGACCCGATCGATTATCTGTGTGCCTCTCTGGGCTGGGGGGAAGCCCTGGGGGGTGATTCAGCTGATCAATAAGCTGGGCGAAGATTTCACAGCGATCGACCTGATGGTGCTGCGCGGGATCGCCTCAATTGGCTATCTGGGCAAAGCGCTGGAGCAGTACGACGCTGGCTTGCACGCAGTAAGCTAGCCCTCTTCGCCGCGCAGCAGCCCGATCTGGATCGCGAGGACGGCGGCCTGTGTGCGGTCGGAGACTCCGAGCTTGGCGATAATGTGCTCCACGTGGAGCTTGACCGTCCCAGGGGCGATAATGAGCTGCTCGGCGATCTCGCGGTTTGTTTTGCCCTGTGCGACACGGCGGAGCACCTCAAGCTCTCGGGGGGTCAACGGGTACGGCGCGGAGGTCATGGGCAATTCAGAGCGTTTGCCGAGACGGCGGAGCATGCGCGCGGCCAGCGCCTCGGTGAGCATCGACTCGCCGCGTAACACCTGGCGAATAGCTGCGGCAAGCTCTGAGAACGGCGCATCTTTCAGTACATACCCTGAGGCACCTGCCTCCATAGCCTCAAGGATATACTCCGGCGTCGCGTGGAGGCTGACGATCAGCACGGCGGTGCGCGGCAGCTCGCTCTTGATTATCCGGGTCGTGGCGATCCCATCGAGCTCGGGCATGCGCACATCGAGGATCGCCATGTCTGGCAGGAGGCGGCGGCAGAGATCGATGGCCTCCTGCCCATCGCGCGCCTCGCCGACAAGCTCCAGGCCGCGCTCATCGCTCACGAGGCTGCGTAGCCCCATGCGAGTCAGATCATGGTCGTCAGCGATCACAATCCGTGCAGCACGCTGGCTCCGGCGTGTTGGCTGCTCATCGCTCATCGCTCACCGCCCCCAGCACTGTCCCTATCAGCGGGATCATCGCGACTATCTCGACGCCCAGCCCCGGCCCGGTCTCAATACGCAGCTCGCCCCCGAGCAGGGCGGCGCGCTCGCGCATCGCGTGCAGGCCGAGCCGCTGGCCAATGCCGGACGGCCTCATGATATCCGCCGGGTCGAAGCCATGGCCCCAGTCGCGGACCTTGAGCCATACAGCCTTGTCATCGCGGGTAACGCTAAGATCGGCGCGCCGTTCGCCGGAGTGCTTCACAGTATTCGTCAGGGCTTCCTGGGCAACGCGGAACAGCGCGGTCTCCACCGGCACCGGGAGCCGCTGCTCGCCGAGCTGCGCATTGAAGGTGAGCTGCAAGCCCTCACTCCGTAGGGCCTCGACAAGCATGCCGAGCGCGCCGGCCAGCCCAAAGTCGTCCAGCGCGCTCGGGCGCAGCCCCTCGATGACGCGGCGGATCTCGATGACAGTTTGCCGCGCCATGTTCTGGAGCTGATTCAGCGCGGCGGTCGCAGCCGACGACCGTGGGCGATGGCGCCGCTCGTAGAGCTGGATATGCTGATACATGCTGGTCGCGAGCTGGGCGACCCCGTCGTGGAGGTCATAGGCAACCTGCCGCCGCTCTGCATCGAGTAGCTCGGCGCGCTTCTGATCGGTGATATCGCGGACGAGCAGCTGGATGGCCGGCCTGGCATCCCACTGACAGCGACCGGCATCGAGCGCAACTGGCCGGCGCAGCCCGCTCTGGGTGATCAGAATTGTTTCGATATGCACATGCGCCAGGCTGCCCGCAGTGAGAGCATCTAGCTGGCCAACAACGTCAGCCAGCCGATCTGGGGCGATGATCTGCGCCACACCCCGCTCGATCAACGTATCGGGCGCGGCATCCAGGAGGGTGAGCGCCGCCGGATTCGCAAGGCGAATAACGCCAGCCTGATCAATGATCAGCACGCCGTTCGGCGAGCTATCGACCAGCTGATCATAGCGCTCGCGGTTCTCCCAGAGTCGGCGGTAGCGATTAAGCCGCGTGACCGTACGGACGCGGGCGCGGAGCTCGGCCCGGTTAAAGGGCTTGCTGATAAAGTCGTCAGCCCCGGCCTCGATTCCCTTGAGCAGCGAGTGCTGGTCATCGAGGGCCGTCACCATGATCAGCGGCAGATCGGCTGTGCGCGGGTCGGCGCGCAGGCGGCGGCAGACCTCAAAGCCGTCCATGTTGGGCATCATCACATCGAGCAGCAGCAGATCGGGGCGTAGCCGGGCGGCCATATCGAGGGCCTCAAAGCCATCGGCGGCAAAGGCTAGCCGGTAGCCGTCAGCCTCCAGCAGGCTAGCGAGGGCCAGGCGCGCGTAGGGCTGGTCGTCGACAACTAAAATTAGGCTTTGATAGTCCATTCAGTTGGTGATCCAGCGGATCGATCCAGGTAGCTGCTCGGTTTGCGCTAACAGCAGCGCGCGGCCGACGGGCGCCGCGCGCTGCTGTGTCAGATATCGGGGCGGCCCGGCCGCCCCTAAGGTCTTGGGTCGAGAGATCTGCCCTACTTGCTAGCCGGGGCGGTGACATCAGACACTGCGGTGTTGATCGTGCGCACAACCGTGTCGAGCCCGCCTGCGGTGGCCTTAAGCACACCGACGTACAGCCCGGTGGTGGCACCAATCAGGTCGCTGGCTGCTTTGACGATCTCATTGCTGGCCTGGGGGGCTACCGCGTTGTTCAGGCTCGTCCCCACGTTCGAGACAATACCGACCAAGCTGTTGGTGATGCTGCTCGCAGCGCTGAACGGCAGCGTGATCACGGTGCCTCCCAAACGGATCAGGCTGGTACCAACATTGGTGATGGTCGCGATCGGCCCAGTTGCGGGTGCCGGGGTCTGCGGAGTGGACATGGCAGTACCTCCTTGTTTATAGTCGTCGCATATGACGCGCGTCATGATTATACATCGACAAGGCAATTGTTTCGCAGGGTGTAAATCAAGGAGTCGCTGCGCCATCTGGTCACGCTGGCGGGTGTCTCGCAGTGCTGCGCTCCGGCAGCACCTCGGGCGCGTCAGCACATTCCGCAAATTCCTGCTGTCAATCAAGGTTTATGGCTTTGGTATGCGATCATCGGCCCAGCAAATGCTGCCCGCGCCTCGCAGGATATCTGTTTATCAGTTATTGGTTATAGATCCAGACGATCTTGTTTTGCCACTCACACCAAGCGCCTTTAGCAGCATTGAATGTCGTATATACTAGCTCTGGCGCTGACCGACAAAGAGGTATCCCATGTCCAACACCACAGAAGTGATCATCATCGGCGGGGGCGTCCACGGCGCGAGCCTGGCGTTCCACCTGGCATTACGCGGCGTGCGCGCGACCGTGCTTGAGCAGCAGTTCATCGGCGCAGGAGCCACAGGCCGATCGAGCGGACTCGTACGCATGCACTACGACACCGAGGTCGAGGCCCGCCTGGCATGGGAGTCATTCGCCTACTTCCGCAGCTGGGGAGATCGCGTGGGCGGCGCGTGCGGGTTCACCCGCACCGGCTTCCTCCAGATCGTCGGTGCCGGGCAGGCCGACGCCCTGCGGGCCAACGTCGCCATGCAGCAGCGGGTCGGGATCCCGACCTCGGTGATCACGGCGGCGGAGATCCGCCAGATCGCGCCGGCCTTCACCGTAGATGACTCCGAGGTCGCAGCGTACGAGCCAGAGTCGGGCTACGCAATGCCGAGTGACACCGCCAACGCCCTGATGAGCGCCGCGCGGACGCTAGGTGCCCGCCTCGTGCAGGGCTGCGCCGTCACGGGGATCTGGGTTGTGGGCGACCGGGTGGCCGGCGTAGAGACGACGCAGGGCGGCTTCGCCGCGCCGGTGGTGGTCAACGCGGCGGGGCCCTGGGCCGGCCGGATCAACGCGCTGGCCGGGGTAGATCTGCCCTACGACACCTGGCGACACGAGACGCTATTCGCGCTGCGCCCGGCCTCCATCGCTGAGGGCCACCCAGCCGTGATCGACTTCCCGAACGATATGTACTTCCGCCCCGAGGGTGCCCTGACTCTGGTGGGGCTTGAGGACGGCAACCCGCTCGGCGAGTCGCCCGACAGCTCCACCGACCAGGCCCGCGCCGGATTCGTTGAGCGGGCGATCGACCGGATCTGTCGGCGCATCCCGGCGATGCAGGACGGCGGGCTGCAGAGCGCCCACGGCGGCTACGATGGGATCACCCCCGACCAGCACGCGCTGCTCGGCGCGGCCGGTCCGGACGGATTCTATCTAGACTGCGGCCACAGCGGGGCCGGGTTCAAGACGGCCCCGGCGGTCGGGCGCTGTATGGCCGAGCTGATCCTGGATGGGGTGTCGACGACGGTGGATATCTCCCCGCTCGCGCCGACGCGCTTCGCCACGGGGCGGCTGGTCAACGGTAGCTACGCGAATTTGTGGAAATGATGAGGAGCCGAGCGATGCGCAACAAGACCGCGACCCAGCCCGCGAAGCCCGACTATAGCGCCGTCTACACCTCGCCGCACTATGTCGTCCAGGAGCACGGCAGCTGTGACGACGGCAGCTTTATCCGCTCCTACATCCCTATGAGCCCGTACCGCGACGCCGCTGGCCGCCTGAAGGCGGTGATCTACCTGCACGGCTTCTGCCTGGGGGCCGCAGAGATCTACCAGAGCCATATCATCCACCTGGCCCAGCAGGGCTACTACGTCTTCTTCCCGAGCTACCAGCGCGGATTCTGCCGCTACGGGGACAATCTGCCGACGACGATGGGCGACCTGATCCAGGCGCTGTTCCGTCCCTTCCCGATCAGCCCGCGCGGCTGGTTCGGCAACGCGCTCACCAGCGTGTCCGGTGCCTACGAGCGGGCGAAGCTGGCCGACTCCCCGCTAGACACCTACCTGTTCGGCCACTCGCTCGGCGGCCTCTTCGCACTGAGCTGGTCGGCCTATGCCTGCGACAAGGCTCCCGCCGGACTCATGCCCAAGCAAGTGATCACAGCCAACCCGATCCCTGACTCGGAGTCGCTCATCCCGACGCCGATCCGCATCTTCGGCCAGATGACCGGCGCGTACGCCGACCGGGTGGATATCGCCGAGACCGGCGGTGCGCTCCAGGTGCCGGTGGCGATCCTCCACGGCACCGGCGACATCCTGGTGCCGGTGAAGTCCTGGGCGAAGCCCTTCAGCGCGATCTCCTCGGCGCAGAAGCGCTTCTACTGCTCGCAAAATGACTCCCACGGTACGCCGACCCTAGTCGCCGACCATATCCAGGCCGGAATCGACACCAGCTTTATCCCCGACGTGATGGCTATGATGTCGGTGGGCGGCGTGGCATCCGAGAATACGCTCGACTGGCGCTATATCTGGTATGCGCTCGACCAGGTGATCCGCCAGGGTGTCCGCGCCGACCAGCTGCAGTTCGATATGGGCACCTGGTCCGACGGTGTGCCGGTGCAGCCCATCCGCTCGGGGACGCCGCTGGATATCGAGAAGTAGGCGGCGCTCGCACGCTCAGGGCGTGGCAGGCACCGAGACCATGTTGCCCTGAGCATCGAGGCTCCAGCGGGTGCCGTCCGTGGCGGGGATGCCGGCGGCGCGCCAGCGCTCGGGCAGAGGGCGAGGCATGGCCAGCATGCCGCCGCCGGGGGTGTCAAGCAGGGTGAACTCGATACGCCCGCTGGCGGCCCCGCTGATCGTCACGCGCACTTTCCAGCAGCCGTTCCACTCGCGATAGAAGTCGTAGGCCAGATCGACCGGGCCGATCAGCCCGGTCAGCACCTCGCGGATTAGCGTGCGGGCCACCGGTGCCCGGCGGCGCAGGTCGGTCAGAGGGATGGGACGCTGCTCGGTCATGGGGACTCCTGGGACTGACTTTGGCACAGGGCCATATTGTACATCCATCGCCCGCTACCCGCACGCTGCCCAGAGTCGCCCGCCCGGTCTCTGGATAATAGTATCGGCATATGCTATATTTCATTTAGCCGATACTATTATCTAGAGGCCACCCGATGCCCTCAAACCCGCATATGGACCCACGCCTAGCCCGCAGGCTGCACGAGAAGCAGGCCGCCCTGCAGGCGCGGCGCCCGCTCTCCCCGGCGACACTGCGGCTCATCCACGACGACCTCCAGGTACGGCTGACCTTCCACTCCAACGCGATCGAGGGCAATACGCTCAGTCTGCGCGAGACCCAGCTAGTGATCGAGCGCGGCCTGACTATCGGCGGCCACACCCTCGCCGAGCATCTGGAGGCCACCAACCACGCCGAGGCCGTGCGCGCCCTACTGGCCATGGCCGACGCCGACACGCCCCTGAGCCGAGGCACGATCCTGCGGCTGCACCGGCTGGTGATGGATCGGCTGCTCGACGACGCTGGAGTCTGGCGCGCCGGCGCGGTATCGATCCGCGGATCGGCCCTGCAGCCGCCATCGGCCGCGCAGGTGTCAGGGCTGATGGACGAGTGGCTAGCCTGGCTCGATGGCCCCGGCCGGGGCTACGGACCGGTGGAGCGGGCGGCCATCGCCCACCACGGGTTCGTGGCCGTCCACCCCTTCCGCGACGGCAACGGGCGCACCGGGCGGCTGCTGCTTAACCTGCTGCTGCTGCGCTCCGGCTTCCCGCCGGCCCTGCTGCTCCAGGAGTGGCGCCTGGGCTATCTGGAGGCCCTCAGCCAGGCCGACCGCGGGCGCTACGCGCCGCTGCTCAACCTCGTCGGTCGGGCGGTGGAGATCGGGCTCAACCTCTACCTGGATGCATGTGACGCCGCGCCGCCCCAGGAAGATCTGCTACCCCTGCGCGATCTCGCGCAGGACACAGCGCTCAGCGCCGAGTACCTAGCGCTGCTGATTCGCAAAGGTCGCCTGGCGGGGACCAAGCGTGGCGGGCGCTGGCACAGCACCCGCGCCGCCCTGGAGCGCTACCGGGCGGAGGTCACTGAGGGAGCTGTGCCACGCGGGCGGCCGCCCACGCGGCACGGCGAAGCTGCCGAGGGCTAACTGAGCCGCGCGTGGGGCGGCCTAGCCCTGGCGGGGCAGGCGCGTCAGGAGCCGGTCGAGCGACTGGGCGAAGCGCTGGCGATCCGCGCTGCCGTAGGCCGCCGGGCCGCCGGTGTCCACCCCGGCCCAGCGCAGCTCCTCCATCAGGTCGCGCACCGCCAGGCGCTCCCCCACCGTCTCGGCGGTATGCACCTCGCCACGCGGGTCGAGGGCCGTAGCCCCACGCGCCACCACCTGCGCCGCCAGCGGGATATCCGCAGTGATCACGAGGTCGCCGGAAGCCACGTGCAGCACGATATAGCCATCCGCGACGTCGCTCCCCTGGGGCACCTGCGCCAAAGTGATCAGCGGCGACTCCGGCACCGCGAGCGGGCGATTTGCCACGAGGCAGACCGGCAGGCTCAGCCGGGCCGAGGTGCGAAAGACCAGATCCTTCACCGCCTTCGGACAGGCGTCAGCGTCAACCCAGATCTTCAATATACACCTTCTCCATGTTCGGGTAGCCACCCTGTCGCCTACTATAGCCTATTTCGGCAAGGCGAAGCGGCGCGCGGCCAGCAGCAGCGCGGCCAGCAGCAACACCTCGCCGGTGTTGACCAGGGCACCGCGCAGCCCGGCGTCGGGTATCGCCTGGACAAGCACGGTGTACAGGGCCGCCAGGGCGACCCACGGCCAGCGCGCCCGCAGCCCGATCGCCCCGCCGTAGACCAGCGAAGCCGCCAGGAGCATCAGCGCGCCGGGCGGCGGGCCGGCGGGGTGGGCGTGGTTGTAGAGCAGCACATCGCCGCGATGCTGCGGCGCGAGGTCGAGCCCCACCAGCTCGCCGGCCACCCCGGCGGCGAGGGTCGCCAGCGCGAGCAGCACCGCGACCGGTAGTGCCGCCGGGTGACCGGCCCAGCGCACGCTGGCCCCGCGCGCCAGCAGCGCCAGGGCCACAACCAGCGTTGGCAAGGTCAGCACATGGAGCACGAAGCGCGGCCATGTGAGCGCTACGAGCAGCGGCCCCTCGCCGATCATTCCGCCCATGGCGATCACCAGGCTGTCGTAGGGATGGGCGAGGATGGTGGGCAGGATCAGGGCGAGGGTGAGGGTCGGCGCAACCGCGTATCGGCGCAGGCCGAAGATCCCCAGGGCGAGTGAGCAGGCCGCGCAGATCAGGTAGAGTGCTATCAGCATCGTGGCCACCTTCGGCATTGCCATTGCTGTCGGTGGTGCGCGCCCACGCGCACGCCTCACGCGCGCGGGGCTGCCGCGGCGGATAGTACCATAGGCGCGCGGACGCGGCAAGGCGTCAGCGGCGAAATCTCCTGGTTTTTCCCGACAAAACGATAGCGTAGTAGATGTATAATCAGGGGCGCAGGTATCTACGCAGATCGTATTATCAAAGGAACACGACTATGGCCACACCGAAGACCCCTGTACCCGGGACATCGCAGGCTGGGCTGTCGGCTTCGTCCATCGCCGATGCCGGCGCTGGCCTCACCCGCCTGTTGATCGCCACGATCACGCTGCCGCTCACGGCGGCAAACACCTTTGGCACTGTATTCGCCCGCCTGATCTCCAGCATGACGGCGGCGCTAGATGGCGCTGCGGCGCCCAATAGCAACAACGAGATCGTTAAGGCGACCACCGACCTCGTCAACGCCACCACCGGGCTGTACGTCTCCTTGATCAAGGTGACGGTAAGCAGCCTCGACTCGGCCGTGCGCGCGATCAACACGGCGGTGGAGTCTAGCACGACGACGCGCAAGTGAGGCGTCCATTTAGGCCCTAGCCTATAGGTCTCAGGGGGCAGCTTAGGCTGCCCCCTAAGCATTCCACTCGCCTAGCCCTAGTACTCTGTCCATCTTATTCTGATGGGTTGAGCGTCGGGTAGAGCTTCTTGAGCTTGATCCGCGCGTCGGCGGTGGTGAACCGCCAGTCAATGGTCGCCTTGGCCGTGTTCCGCCGCGTGAACCACGCCGTCAC
>Ga0194047_10000109_pt1 | contig 56853 bp, 47 predicted proteins | sample JunL225m_MetaG_2_FD_160070 | JGI IMG/M metagenome (GOLD analysis project Ga0194047, IMG submission 160070) | Anoxic zone freshwater microbial communities from boreal shield lake in IISD Experimental Lakes Area, Ontario, Canada - Jun2016-L221-5m | ecosystem: Environmental > Aquatic > Freshwater... | reverse complement strand
TGTAAAGACCAACCGTTTAATCCAAATTAAACGGTTGATTTTGGATTAAAGATATTTATGGGGAGACATTTTTAATCGCGATCAAATCCTCCATCAAAAAGTTCGTACTCAGGACTGGCAAGGCCACTTTAAACTCAGAACCCTTGATTGTCAAGGGTTTTTTGTTTTTAGGGAGGTAGAGTGATATTACAATTGATGATTATTTGTGTAGCGGGGTGTGCAGCAGAATGGGGATTTATGTTAATTATTTTTTACTCATTCTAAGATTAATATGTACAGATAAAGATAGAAAGGAACTAAAGGTTTTTACCTCAGAGTAAATGGTTGGTCTGTATAAAAGAGATGTACTTATAACTTTTGACGGACGATATTCCAACCCCCCTGTCAAACCAATGGTGGAATAAGTTTCATTAATGTCTTGTACATTATATAAGTCTGTTGTGGATGAATAATGGTACTTCCCAAAATTGACACCACCAACGACAGCAAGATTTGAGTGGATTTTGTGGCTTATTAATGTTTCGATAACCCCGACTGAAACTAATGTGCCACCTCCTTTATTACCAATTGAAATAAGTTTTATGAAAGGTAGTTCGTAATTAATCGAATATTTATTCTTTGAATTTGTATTAACACAAGTTAAACCAACACCAATTCCAAGAAAACCCGTATTGGATTGTTGATTGCTTAGTCTATAATCAAAGTAAGAACCATAACTCATAAGTGGCAGAGAAATACTTAGTCCTATTTGATGTTTTGAAGTTTGTGCATAATTTACACCAATTGCCAAGAAAAGAATAGAAATAATCAGAGTGAGTTTCTTCATATTGGACTTATTAGTTATCTTAAAGAGACCCTTTCTCTTAAAAGTGTTGCTCTAAATTATATTAAAAAGTAGTTGGATTTGTGAAACTATCATTTCAATTTGTGAAAGGATTGAACTACCCAATCTCAAACCCATCCCCGAACCTTTCAATGGCGTTATCGGAATACTTGCTCGGAAACTGTTTTAAATAGTTTTGGGTCTGTTCAATACTTGAATGGTTCATTGCGTGGGAAATCTCCTCAACTGTTGCGCCACTACTCAACATATAATAGGCGAACGAATGTCTGTTTAATGCCATTACCCAACCAGAGGAATATATCCACCCAGATTGTCCCTAGTGGGTCTTGGATTTGAGTAAACAATAAAGTGGGTTATTTCCTTTTGAGGATTTTATTTCGTAAATTAGCATAGTGAAAAAAAAGAAGGATTTAGGTTTAGATTTTGTGATAGATAGGTTAACCAATTCTATTCAGAATACAATTACTGGGGATAGTTTCCAAACGGAGGTATCTTTATTTACAACGGATGACGCCAAGAAATGTACCAAGAAAAATGGGTGGAATTTTGACTGGAAATCTGAATTGAAGGAACCTGCTAGGGATGTTTTTAAATTAACAATAGCGAACAATATATCAATCATACAAGGTTTAATTAGTTTAGAAGTTAAGGAAGACCATGTTTATATACATTTAATTGAAAACGCTCCGTTTAATAAAGGAAAAATAAAAGTGTATGCGGGTGTGGCAGGAAATTTAGTTGCGTATGCATGTAAACTTTCCTTTCAAAGGGGTCATGAGGGTAATGTTGCATTTATATCCAAATCACAGTTGGTAAATCATTATATTGAATCACTTGGCGCATTTCATTTTGGGGGAAGGTTAATGATTATTGAAAATGAAGCTGCATTAAAACTTATTAATAAATATTTCAAAAACCTATTCATATGAAATGAGCCATTTTAAGTTTTGATACCAACCAAAATGATATGGGCGAATTACATGTAACCAAATTCAATAATAGACACATGAAAAGGAACAAAGTAGAATTAGATGTTGACTTTATAGGCAGTCAACAACCCCTAACGGCAAAGGAACAAAAAGAATTAAGTGATTACTTCAAAAGTTCAAAGTTGAAAATCAAGAAAACTAAATCTAGGTCTTCATTGAAAGAGAAAACTTTGGCTAAGGTATAATACCAATATTAACCGTATGGCTCATATTAAAGAACCGAAAGGCCTTGATTTTGTAATTAAAAGCGAACCATTAACCGACGCTGATCGTAAAATGATTAGTGAACATATATTGGCATACAAACAAAAAAAGAATAAGGTTTCAACGGCGAAGAGGAAGATAATTTCAACAAAGAACAAATTGGTTCACTCATAAACCTATTACAACCTTTACAGACCCCATACCTATCTCCAAAAATTTCTATGGCGTTATCGGGATACTTAATTGGGAACTACGATAATAAAACCTCCGCAGGAATATTCAGCTCTTGATGAAAGAGTTTTGCTAATTCAAGTGTAAGCGGTTTCTTTTTATTCAATAATGCAGATACATATCCTTTACTTCCAAATTTACCAACTAGGTCTTTATTCTTTAGTCCTATCTCATCCATTCTAACACGAATTGCATCAATAGGGTCTGGCATTGGAATTGGATATTTTGCATCTTCATATTGTTTGATTAATAAAAGAGCAACCTCTACTTTGTTTCCATCTGCTGTATTGGGTTTTACTTTGTTATCAAACATTTCATCAACCCAATCCAAATAGGCATCATACTGTTTTTTCGTTTTGATCAATTTGAGTTCCATAATTATTTCTTTTTGTACTGAATGGTTTCTACATTAATCTTATCATATTCAGCATGTGTACCAAACCACTTAATTTGTATCGATTTAAATTCAAAAACAATTCTTACCACAAGCCTAAATTTATTACCCATGATATTAAATACCACACGATCATCACCAACAAGACTTGCATTTGGATAACCCAATTTAAGCTCATTGAAATTCTTATAATTAGTTAAAACCAATTCATGATACCACTCAAAAAGAGCCGTTGCTGCAACTGGATATTTCTTACAGTATTCCAAAAGCGTTCTTCTTGTGATGATATTAAACACAAAACAAATATACTAATTGTTTTCTATTAGTAAACTTTAAGTAAAAAGATTTTACCTTCATTATTCCCAAATAATTGTGCAGCAATCTTTGCAGCAACACAGCATTCTGCTACACAGTTACCTTGAAAATACTTCAAATACTCAAAGTAGCTTATCTTTGAGTATATCACTGAAATGACAACGAAAGAAAACATATTAGCTATATTAAGGGCGCATAAACCAGATTTTTCAAAATATGGGGTGTCAAATATTGGGCTATTTGGTTCTTATTTGCGTAACGAACAATCCGCAAAAAGTGATATTGATTTACTTATAGACTTTGAACCTGAAAAAGAGAGCTTCGATAATTACATGGCTGTTTATGATATGTTCGAAAGTCTTTTTAAGAATGAAAAAATTGAAATCGTAACTAAAAACGGTTTGAGCAAATACATTGGTCCTAAAATCTTAAAAGATGTCATGTATGTCTAAGGAACCAATTGAGTTTTTAAAACATATTGCTGACGAATGTACCTATCTACTTTCTGTAAGTAAAGACTTATCAAAAGATGACTTTTTAGATGATGAGACTTTAAAACGGGCTGTTGTTAGGAGCCTAGAAATTATAGGCGAAGCAACGAAAAAAATATCTGCTGACTTTAAAGTTAAGTGGAGTTCTATTCAATGGAAAAATATGGCGGGCATGAGAGATCGTCTTATTCACGACTATATTGGTGTAAACTATTCAATTGTTTGGGATGTGTTTAATAATAAAATTCCTGAGCTCAATGATCAAATCCAGGACGTATTAAATAAAGAATCTTTCTTATGAACTACCGAAAAATCTACGGTAGTTCGTTTTTTATACCTGAATTCCCATCTTCATAATTTAGAGTTTAGAAATACAATAAAGTTATCTTAATAGTGGAATTATATGTGCAGCACCCTGTGCAGCAGAAGGCTGATTTTGATAATAATGTCAAAGGTTTTCATTTACCTATTGCAATGTAGCTACAATGTAATAACTTTGTTTTATGCGTTTAAAAGTAATAGATATTGGTAACAGCAAGGGGATCCGTTTTCCTCAGGCATTAATTCAGCAATACAATCTTGTAACTGAAATTAATGTGGAATTAAAGAAGGATGGTATAATGATTACACCAACACAAAAACCTCGTACTGGATGGGAAGAACAGTTCAAACAAGCATCAAGTAAAATTTCATCCGAAGAAAAAAGTTGGATGGATACTAGTAATAATTTTGATGAGGAGGAATGGACATGGAAGTAAAACGGACAGAAATTTGGTTAGTTGAGCTTAATCCTACTGTTGGCAGTGAGGTAAAAAAAACTCGCCCATGCATGATTGTATCTCCCGATGAAGCAAACAAATACCTCAATACAGTTACCATTGTACCATTAACATCCACATTAAAACCTTACCCTTCAAGAGTTAATTGTTCATTTGATGGTAAGAAAGGTCAAGTGGCTGTTGACCAAGTTAGAGCCGTGGATAAATTAAGATTGAAAAAGAAATTGAGTATGTTAGATAAACGAACCGTTGAGGATGTCTTTCAAGTATTACAGGATTACTTTTCGTTTTAATAAAATTTCAAACCCATCCCCCGAACCTTTCAATGCCATTATCTGAATACTTGCTCGGAAATACAACAACAAAACCTTCGCAGGTATATTCAATTCCTGATGAAAGAGTTTTGCTAATTCAAGTGTGAGCGGTTTTTTGTTATGATTAAATTACTGCTTTGTAAAAACCATGCAGTGCTGCCATGGAAGATTGTTTATGTTTTTATCAAATGCAAAACCTGCTGCTTTAAATTCTTTAATGGCCTGCGCTTCACTCATTTTATGAATGGTTTTAATTGGTACACTTAGATCTTCGGACCTAAATTCTACAAGCACTAATTTACCACCAGGTTTTAATGCAGCTAGCATTGATACCGCCATTTCATAAGGATAAGAAAATTCGTGGTATACGTCTACTAACAACATCATGTCGATACTATTTTCTGGTAAAGACAGTTTTTGTTCTGTACTCAATAAAGGGACTATATGAGACAATTTTTCCTGCTTGATTCTTTCGTTTAAGTAGGCTATCATTTCTGGCTCAACGTCTACTGCAAAAACCTTTCCACTTCCCACCATTTTTGAAAGTAATGCACTATAATAGCCACTACCCGCTCCTATATCAGCAATAATCATTCCTGGTTTTACCGCTAAATTTTTTAATAATAGAGATGTATTTTCTTCCATTTCTCTTTCTTTCCTTTCAAGCCAATCTATTCCGTAATGACTCATTACTTGTGCAATTTGTCTGCCCATGTACCACTTATTAATACCGTTTGGATCACCGGTCTTTATTTTATAACGATCTTGACCCAATGAAAAAATGGAGAGCGATAGAAAAACAAAAAGCAGTATACAGGGTTTTAATGTATGCATGAATATATTTAGATTTAAAATTCAGTATTGTAACCAAGTACGGGAATTAATCAACGTAGATATATGTATGATGTCTTATTCATTCAATTTGTCATTAAATATATGGAAGATAATCAGTTATTTAAGTGTGCTTTGTTTGAAAAACACCATATTGTCCGTTGTCAAATCAAAATGGTAGATAGGGACTAAATTAAAATAGTATTTGGGGATTAGGCTCACTGGAAATAGGAGATTAAGGTTGATGGTATTCGCCATTAAGCCAATTATAAATGAAAAAAAAGGAATGATTTAATGCATGGGATATTTTTGTAACTTCATAACTTAAACTCATTTCGCATGAAATACGGACAAGTTAGTATAGACACTGAGATTATGAGTGGCGTTCCTGTATTCCTAGGAACACGAGTGCCAATTCAAAACCTCTTTGATTACATTGAGGGAGGAGAAGATTTATCTGAATTTCTTGATGATTTTCCATCAGTATCTAAGGAAGCCGCATTAACCGTTTTAGAAATGGCTAAAAAATCTTTAACCTCTGAGAAATCTCTTCATGAAAATTTTGCTTGACGAAAGTTTACCTAGGAAACTAAGTACAGATTTTGGCTCAGAACATGAAGTTTGGACTGTTCGTGATAAAGGTTGGCTTGGAAAGAAAAATGGAGAGTTGCTCAAACTAATGATAGTAGATCATTTTGAGCTATTTATAACTATTGAGTAGCACTTCAAAACATTACAAGTTTATTTTTTGTTTTAATAAATCCTTCATAAAAACATTTATATCCCATTGACTAACAATTGGTGCATTGTTGATAGTCCACATATATGGCGGAGGACCAAACTCTGGTGTGATGGTAATAAAATCAACGTTCTTTGATTTTTGATAGTCAATCATTTGTTGCCAAATATTAAGAAAGAAATCTACTGGTTCTTGCCATGCATCTAATCTTGGATCGGGGATTTGCGGGCCTTGCGTAAATCCAACCCTTGCATGAATATGACTTGTTCTTTTAATTGCCTCTTCAACTATTTCCCAAGAATTTTCTAAAAAACTTTCTGTAACGCAGGTCCAGTGCGATAGATCTGCCGTTATTTTCATTGCGGGTCTTAACTTAAATAAGTCCATGGCATTATATGGACTAAATCCAATTCTACCCCTATGCGTTTCGTGTGCTATTGTTATATTATTCTTTACCGAAAATTCCTCAATTGTATCAATGACGTTTAACTGTTGGTCTAATGTAAAATAGTCTCTACCTGAATGCGAATTAATTAATAACGGATTGCATTCTAATGAAAGTGCTAAATAATATTCAAGTGATTTGATGTATTCATTAATGGAATTTCCTTTGGCTTGGTGTTGATGGCTTACAATAGCTAATTGATACTTATTTAAAAGTGATATAAAATTATTTCGCTCGTTTTTATCTTCTGGCAGCCAAGTATCTACGCCATCATATCCTGCTTCTTTAACTTTTATGAAAAACTCTTCTACTGGTAAATTTTCATGACCCCATTGAGTACATAACATTAACAACTTCATCATTACAATTTTTTAGCATTAGAATAAATCAACGGATTTTGTATTTCATCATTAAGCAAGTCGCCTATTTTTAATTTATTGACTTGCTCATCCGTTAAAATATTTTTTGTTCCATTAAACTTCGCCCCATCGGGCATATAAGCACAGGTCATTGCCCTGCGGAAACCATTGGTCATATTAGCTCCTGCTCCGTGTATAGTTAGTCCATTGTGAAAGGAACAACTGCCTGCTTTCATGGGCACTGCTACTGATTTCGATTGAATAAACTGCGGATAAAAATCAAAAACGGCATCCATATTTTTTCCAATGCCAGGATTTTCAAAAGTAGTGGTATGATAAGAACCGGGTATAAAATACAAACATCCATTTTCATAAGTGGCATCATCTAATGCCACCCAAATAGACATTGCACGTCTGTCACTAAAAGACCAAAAAGGCGTATCTAAATGCCAGGATGTAGGATTGGCCCAAGGACGTTTTATTAAAGCTTGATCGTGCCAAATTCTTGTGCCTTCCCAACCTGCTAGGTCGGCTACCATCTTTCCTATATTTTCATCGAGCATGATTTTTTTTACGGCATTGTTTGTTTGCCATAGGTTTAGCATTTGGTCAAATACTTTACCATAATAATCGCTGTCTTTGTTTATACCATCGTCTTCACCAATCTTTGCATCGCTGCCTGGCATTTTTTTGCCGCCTCGCTCAAATATGGCTTGGGTTACAGATTCGCGCCAAAAGGCAAGTTCCGTTTCATTTAAAAAATTCTCTACCAATAGAAACCCATTTTCTTGGTAAGATTGAATTTGTTGTTGTGTTAGGTTAAAATTCATAGATGGTAATTTAGTAATTAAACTCTATAAATTAGTAGCTAATAAATTTTAAGCATATAGCTGACGATTTATCTACTTGTAATAAAATCAGCTACTCTAAAAAAATAAATGGCAACTATTTTTTCTTCAACTCCTTCTGTAACAATTTCATTTTCTGTGCAAAGCGTTTTCCCAATAATTCTGCCGATGGCGAATCGAAATGAGTAATATCGGGGTTGGGTACCAATCCTTCGGATGTAGCAAGACTGGTATAAGGTACTTGATTGGGTAAATTTTCAAGTTCAATATTAATGAGGTTATTGGCTTCTTTAAAACCTCCTAGCTTACCTGCTACAAATGGCGATTTTGGATCGTTAACTAATACACGCAATTTTTCTATTAAAGTTTTAAGTTTCGAAATATACGATGGTGCAAGTAAAGGGTTGCTATCGGTCTCTCCTTGGTGCCAAATAATTCCTTTAACGGTTCCAGTTTTCATGGCTTCATTAATTCGTATTACCATATCATCGAAGGGATGTGTTTTGGTAGCGGAGTCGTAAGCACCTTCTTTCCATTTATCAATACCTGTACCACCAACTGCACATGGCACAAGACCAATAATATGCTTTTTTGAAACCTTTGCCATTTCTATTCCAAATGACAAGCCTGGCCCTACACCTACTACTTTTGGTTTATCAAAATGTAAAGGATGTTTTGCTATTACCCATTGGTTTTGTTGATTAAACATTAATACGCGCGGATCTTGCTCATTTGCATACTGTTCTGTTATTACACCACGTCCTGCCATATTAGACTGGCCAACTAATAAATAAATATCAATTGGCGCTTCTTTGGAAGTTTGCGAAAATCCAATAATTGTGTTAGCCGTTAACATCATAAAGAATATTATGCTTTTAATAATTTTATTCATTTTAAAATTCATTGCTGGCTGTTTTTAATATTTGAATATAACACCATTAATTGTTTATTTAGAATCATTATAAGTTCGTAACAAATTTGTTCTCTTCTATCTTACCTGATTTTTGCAAACTATTATTTTGTTGCAAATGTTTTCCTCTTACATTATCTGTATATCGAACAATTGTATTATTAGGATTTACATTTTTAAACTGGTTTCCCTGTAGCAAAGACGCTTGTACACCAAAAAGATCAAGTAAAGCATCGGTATGCATGCTATTTGTAATTCGATTATTGGTAAAGAGTAGTTTAGGCCCCATTGTACTTTCATCAACACCTGTTCGATATAAACCAAGTATCATTCCATGTTGGTTTTCAATAACACAATCGTTAATGATTAATTTTTCTACATTATAATATCCTTTCTTCTCTGGTTCTTCATTCATACAAAATAAAGTGGTTGTATTAGCACTAAAAATAGTTTGATGAATACTAATTGAATCTGCATAAGAAGACCTTCCTGATTTAATAAAACTATTATTTGTTAAGTTAGAAATTTTACAATTTTTTATTGCGATTGTAAAGTGGATACATTCACCCGAACTGTCGGCCATAATAAATTCTTTGGCTTGTAAACCCTTCGCGTCAATCATACAATTTAACAACTCGAATCTTTTGTTTGCAGTAACTTTAAATAGATATGGCAAATTACTATTTGTTTGAAAGTGTATGTTTTGTTTTTGACTACTGATTTTTGTTTGATTGATAAGATTAATTGGATGGTCAAAAACATAATTTGTACCCGTTAACACAATTTGCAAATTTGATGCATTGGAATTTATTGCCTGATAAACAGCGGCTGCATCTTTGCAATTCACAACTACTGGCGTGTTGTTTTGATCCTTTGTAACAGCTTCATTCCAGTGCATTCCTAATTGATGAGATTGCTTTTCTAGTGCTTCAATAAATAATGCGCCTGCACATCCAATGGTATTTCTAAAACCGTTCTGTAATCGTTGTGCTACTTGATTTTTAATTGAATCGGGCAAATCTATATTTGCTTTGCTAGCAGTATATGATGGAAAATCATTCCCTAGTAATTTTGTAAGAACAAAAGTTTTTTGATCAAATCCATTATCAATTGTTTTTTTTATTTTTTCATTAACCATATTGTTTTTGAAATAGATGCCATCTAACTTATCAAAATACTGGAAGGTTACAGCTGGCTTATCTGAATAAAAAAGATTATTTAATATATACACGTTTTGTGGCGATACAGTTCTTTCAGAATCACTTCCTTCACAAACACTAAATGGCGTACAATTAACAAATGTATTGTTGGCAATAACTGCATCTCGCACTGGTAAGTATCTTTTGGGTGGAGAATTAAATACCCCATTCATTAGGGCAAGCGGAGACCTAAAACCTTCTCCTTTACAATTAGAGAAAAAATTATTTACAATCCAATTGCCTTCATTAATTACACGAACACCACCCGAACCTTCTTTACCATTGCCAAGAAACAAATTCGATTCAATTGTATTGTTATTACCATGTCTTAAAACAACAGCACCTTGGCACTCTTTAAAAACATTGTTCCTTACAAGGTTTCCGCAAGATTTAATAGAAATAACTTCTGTTTCTCCATCGCAATGTTCAAACAAATTATTTACCACTTGTGTGTTTGAATAAAATGTACAATGCTCTGCAACTCCTATTCGAATAATTTCGCCTGCATTACTACCCAAAGGTTTTCTTAATCCAAAATAATTACTATCAATTTTATGGCTATTTAAACGACTGCGATCGTCGTCTAATAAAACGGCCACTAACACGCCAAGATTTGTTTTATCAATAAAATTATTATGATCAATTCTATTGTTCTTACCATAAAACGCCACCCAATAATTCTCTACCATTCTGTTTGGATCATTGAATGAACGAATCAAAGAATTCGTAATACGGCAATTATTGGCTACCTGTTTTCCAACACTAAAATCCCATACATTTCCATTTAATGAATAGCCTTCTGTAAAATTCAATCCATCCACCACAATCCAATTTCCTCCAATATGCAAACTACTTTTTCCTTTAATGATAACGCCTCCTGGAGTTTCGGCTTTTACATAAATCGGTTTGCCCATCAACCCATTACAAGTAAGTTTAATTGAAATATTTTCCCAAATACCATTTTTTAAAATAATGAAATCGCCAGGCGCTGCATTGGCGTTGGCTGCAATGAGTTCCGTTTCATTCTTAACCATGATGTTTTTTGCAAACAGGGAGCCATTCCATAAAATATATGCTGCCAATAGGAGTAAGATTTTTTTCATACTTATTTTATTTTTGATTCAATTTTTCTATTTCAATACAAACCTAAATATAAGACCTAAACGCTTTCATTAATTTATGGTCTATATTGATGCCATATTATAGCTGACAATTAGCGCAACTGAATAGAACAATATGTGTTTTTTTCATTGGGAAATGATTAAGTAAAAACAATAATGATTTACACATTCAATAATATATCCAATAAAAATACTCATAAAATTTTTCTACTTGGATAATCAAATACTTACTTATAATTTTGGTACAAGACTCTAAATTTGGTGTTTAGTTAGATTCAGAAGTGTTTCTAGACAAAATCATGTATTTTATTTTATTATTAATAATTTGTATATTCGGTATCATGACTTATCAGATTGAAATATTAGACCCAAAAGCCAGCAAACTATTAAAAGATCTTGCCGACAAACAATTAATTGCTATCACTGAAATGTCTGCTACTGACCCATTTTTAACTGTTGTTAATAGACTTAGAAAAAAAGCTTCCTTAAAGCCTCCAACATTAGAAGAAATCACAAAAGAAGTAGAATCTGTTAGGTCAAAGCGCTATGCAAAAGGTTAAGCAGAGAATTATAAAATCAGCAATCAATTTATGCCGTGATCCAAAAGATAATTTTCTCCTGGCTTTAGCAATTGACGGAAATGCTTCACACCTTATAACTGGTGATATTGATTTACTTGTGTTAAATAAAATTGAATCGACAGAAATAGTGTCTATTACAAATTACCTAAGTCTATTATAAGAATCTCATACAAATAGGCAATACGCATTAGAAATTTATATTACCTACTATTTTAGTAGACTTATTATTCCTATATTGCATACTTAAACCATTACCATGTTTAGAAAAATCAGCTTTCTTGCTTTACTGTTTGTAGGCTTTTATCAGTCAAATGCCCAAATAGCTACTACGCCTATTGCCAAGCCTAACTTAACTATTAAGGCCGACTTAACTAGTAATTTAGAGCCTGTAGAGAAGATTTTTCTATCGTACTACAATACAACCACCAAACTAAGATTCAACGATAGTGTTGATGTTCGTAATAGCAAAAATGCCGTTTTTAATATTGCTATTGAAGAGCCATTAATGGCACAATTAAGAGTATCTCTTGTAAAATCAACCGATACCACCAAAAAAGCAAAACCAAATTCAGCTAGAAACTACTTAACCATTTACCTAGAGCCAGGCACTATTAATATTGTTGCGAAAGATAGTTTGAGCAACAGCACCATTACTGGTTCAAAATCGCACGATATTTATACAGTACTTAAAAATAAAGTAGCTGCTTATGATCCTGCAAAAAAAGACTTGTTTGCAAAATATGCTGCAGCTAAAAAAATTAAGGATGAGGTTGCCGCAGATAAAATAGACAAAGCAATTGATTCACTAGATGAAGTAATTAAAGTGGCAGTATACTTACCATTCTTAAAAGCGCCTGCTACCAAAAATTCTGCCATAGCTATTTATGCTTTAAACCAATATGCGGGATATGCTATTAATCCTAGCACTGCAGAACCAATATTCAAACAACTTGGTGCTGTTCCTAAAAATTTACCTGGTGGAAAAGTATTTGCAGAAAAACTTGAGTTGGCTAAAAAATTAGAAGTAGGACAGTTTGCAATTCCTTTTACACAAAAAGATACTGCAGGCATTCCTGTTAGCTTGGCTTCTTTAAAAGGCAAATATGTATTGATTGATTTTTGGGCTAGCTGGTGTGGACCATGTAGGGCAGAGAATCCAAATGTGGTAATTGCATTTAATACCTATAAAAGCAAAGGCTTCACTGTATTAGGCGTTTCATTAGACCAACCTGGTGCAAAAGACAGATGGATGAAAGCCATTCACGACGATAACCTAACTTGGAACCATGTTTCTGATTTAAAATATTGGGATAATGAAGTGTCTAAAGCTTATGGCATTCAAGCCATTCCTCAAAACTATTTATTAGATAGAGAAGGAAAAATAATTGGCAAAAATCTTCGTGGTGATGACCTTAAAAATTTCTTGAAAAAATTATTCGAACCTGCTAGCGGAACGAATTAATTTATTGGTTCCTCACTTTTAGTTTATTGTTTATTTACGCGAGTTCTACTCCTTTTTGCGTTTGTTTGTAAGCAGCAATTCTGTTATGCATTACTTTGAACCATAAGGGCGGCAAAAGCGATAATAGCAACATGCCCGGGTAACCAGTTGGCATTTGTGGGCTTTCATTAAAATGTCTTAGTATTTGGTATTTTCTATTGGCAATAAAATGATGGTCGGAGTGTCTAGAAAGTTCTAATAGTATTAGCCTTCCTATTGGATGATTTGAATTCCAAGAATGAATGGGCATTGTTCTTTCGTAATGATCTCCGGTCTTTTTTCTGCGTAAACCATAATGTTCTATATAGTTTACGGTTTCTAATAATAAAATGCCCATTAATGATCCCAGCAAAAAAAACAATAAAGTATTTCCGCCAAAAACAAGCCAAATGCTTACTATCAAAAGGATCTGAACAATTTGAAAAACCAACATTTCATTTTTAGTACTCCAAAAAGGTAGATTTTTTCGTTTTAATTTTTCTGATTCTAAATGCCAAGCAGAAATCCAACTACCCCCTATTGAACGAAAATAAAAAGCATAAACAGTTTCACCAAACCTTGCAGATGCAGGATCAATTTCTGTTGATACATGCCTATGATGTCCGCGATTATGTTCTATAAAAAAATGCATGTAAAGGGTAGTAAGTAGCAATATTTTACTCATGAGTTGCTCGTACCAAGTTGTTCTATGCCCCAATTCGTGCGCGGCATTAATACCTAAAACACCACAGGCCATTCCAAATGCAGTAGTGGCTCCTAATTTAAAATAAAATGGAAGGCTTGCATCACTCACTTGAAACAAAAAATAAATTAGAATCAAATATTGTAATGGCACTAATCCATATATCAACCAATCATACAATTTATTTTCTTTGGCAATATCTTCTTGTAGTGTATTTAAATTATCAGTAGAGCCTTTTGTAAAAAGTTCTAAAAAAGGAATGATAATAAATATGATTGCAACGGCAGAAAATGACCAATAATTTTTTGAATAAATAGATAATAAAACAATTAGCGGAGTGATATACACAAATGCATATTTGTAACTAGGTGTTTTCATGATTGAATCATTTATTGATTGGTAATTTAACTCAATTTTTTATGTCCCCTACTTTTTAAAAAGTTGTTTATACTCCTTATCATTCATATATTCTAAAATATCCCCAGGTTGACAAACTAATATTTTACAAATTTCTTCTAGTGTTGAAAAACGAATGGCTTTGGCTTTACCGCTTTTAAGAATGCTCATATTAGCAATTGTAATACCTACTTTTTCACTGAGTTCTGTTAAACTCATTTTTCTTCGGGCTAACATGATATCTAAATTAACAACTATTGGCATGATTAAAATATGAATGATGAAATTAAACGGTTAAATCCAATTCTTCTTGTAATTGTAAGCCTCTTTTAAACATATAAGAGATGGCAATCACTAGTAAACCCATGTATGCTTCGGCGTACACAAAAATTGGAAATTTATTTTGTGTTACATATTCATGATTAGTGAGTATGGCTATTTCATTGGGTATGTATGCCACCATTCTATAAATACTAAATACACTATGGAATATTATTAAGTATCCTAAGATTCTTATCAGTAATGAAATATCGTTGCGAAATAAATTGTTTTCATTCAGTTTAGGAATGATTAAAACGATTAAAATACAACCAAGGCATATACACAAAAGTGTAATTAAATCAATGCCCAATACTGTATCGGGAAATAATGCTTGTTGTAAAACTGTTGGATGGCTAATATGCAAGGCCCCAATTTGTTTTAAAGTGCATGCCGGATATACTGTAATATCTTTTTGAGCAACCATCATTTGACTATTGGGTTGCACCAACACTTCAATTCCATCTGGCTTGAACCTTCCAAATAATCCTAGAATAATATAGAGCACCATTAAACCAAAGAAGTATCTTTTAATTTTTCTATTTAAAGCGTCTTTTTTAATAATATTATTTGCTATGGAGCGAAAAAGGTTTGGTTTCATATAGTTGATTTATATGGCAATAATACAATTATTTATTGATAAACAATAAATATATATTGTATTACATTTATGAAGAGTGATATAAAATAGATGACTTATAAAAAAGGTTTCCTTATTTTTAAGCGCCCTTCAACAGATTTACAATTGCAAAAATTTAGCACCAGCCACCATGAAAAAGAAAAATATCATTCAAGCATCCTTTGTTTTTATTGGCTTAGTGCTACTTGTTTCATTTATTAGCAATGATCAAACAAGTATTACAATAGTTAACAAGCCCAACAATCAACTGCAAAACAGTTTTTATTTAAACAATGCTGCGCCGCTAATTCAGAATAGTTTGTTGAAATTGCCTGTTACTGCTATTCAACCAAAAGGCTGGTTAAAAGAAATGCTAGTGCGTCAAAAAGATGGACTCACCGGACATTTGGGCGAAATCAGTGCTTGGTTACAAAAAGACAATAACGCTTGGCTAAGTAAAGATGGTACTGGAGGATTTGGTTGGGAAGAATTGCCTTATTGGTTAAAAGGATATGGTAACCTTGCTTATATTTTAAAGGACCCTGCAATGATTGCAGAAACAAAGGTTTGGTTAGAAGGTGTTTTTAGTAGTCAAAAACCAGACGGAAATTTTGGACCGGTAAATATTAAAAAAGACGTTGAAGATTTTTGGCCCAAGATGATTATGCTTTATTGTTTGCAATCGTATTATGAATATGCTGGTGACAAAAGAGTTATTAGCCTCATGCAAAATTTCTTTCGATACCAACTAAATTATCCGGAAGATAAATTCTTGCAAATGTATTGGCAGGGCTTACGTGCAGGCGATAATTTATACAGTGTTTTATGGTTATACAATCATACACATGAAGCCTGGCTATTAGATTTGGCTAACAAAATTCATAACAAAGGAACAAGTTGGACTAGTCGAGACAGCCCCGCAAAATCTAAAAATCATAGTAGGTCATTTAAAGAAGAATGGCCAATATGGTACAATCAATTACCCGACTGGCATAATGTAAATGTGTCTCAAGGCTTTCGTGAACCAGCAACGTTTTATCAATTATCACATAACGAAAACGACCTGAAAGCGAGTTATGAAGTTTTTGAAATAGCACGCAAATATTTTGGACAAGTGCCTGGTGGTTTATTTGGAAGTGATGAAGTAGCAAGGCCTGGTTATGATGATCCACGCCAAGGAATGGAAACATGTGGGATGGTAGAAGAAATGAACTCCGATGAACACATGATGCGCATGACAGGAGATATTGCTTGGGCAGATCAAGCAGAAAATGTTGCGTTCAATTCATATCCTGCTGCAGTGATGGCAGACTTTAAATCATTAAGATATATTACAAGCCCTAATATGGTGTTGAATGATGCAGAAAATCATTCGCCAGGTATTGATAACGCTGGCCCTTTTTTAATGATGAATCCTTTCAGTTCAAGATGTTGTCAGCACAATCATGCGCAAGGATGGCCTTATTTTTCTGAAAACTTATTTATGGCAACTCCTGATAATGGCGCAGCTGCAGTTATTTATTCGGCTAGTGAAGTAACTATGAAAGTTGGTAATGGAACAAATATTAGCATTGATGAAAAAACCAATTATCCTTTTGAAGATAAAATTAGTTTTGTTTTTCACACAAAAACAGCAGTAGAATTTCCATTCTATTTGCGCATTCCGCAGTGGTGTAATAATGCCTCTATTAGTATTAACCAACATAAAGTTACAGTGCAACCATTGGCTTCTAAATATGTTCGAATAAATAGGATGTGGAAAGAAGGCGATGAAATTACTTTACAACTACCCATGAAGGTTCGTGTAAAAGAATGGAAAGAAAATAAAAACAGCGTGAGTGTTAATTACGGACCATTAACTTTTTCATTAAAAATTGGGGAAGAATATATTAAAGCAAAAAGCGATGCAACTGCTATACGCGATTCTAAATGGCAGAAAGGTGCTGATATTAATGCATGGCCTTCTTATGAAATTCATCCTACAAGTGCATGGAATTATGGATTAGTATTTGATCAAAAGAATATTAGCAACGCTTTCTCTATTGAAAAAAAGCCATGGCCAAAAGATAATTTTCCTTTTACGCAAAGCGCATGTCCAATTATAATTAAAACAAAAGCACAACAAATTCCCAACTGGAAAATTGATCAGTACGGCCTTTGTGGCGTATTATCTATGAGCCCAATAAAAAGCACATCGTCGGTTGAAACTGTTACCCTATTACCAATGGGTGCAGCCCGTTTGCGCATTAGTGCTTTTCCTGTTATTGGCAAAGGAGCAGATGCATTAGATTGGAAAAATTAAGCAGTTAAAACTCAAATCATCTCTATAAAAAAAGCGGCTGTATCACATTTGATACAGCCGCTTTTAAAATGATGCTTATTGATATTTATTTATCCTTTTGTATTAGCCTCATATTAATCACTGCTAAACGGTGCACTTCGGCTTTGTCTACTTTTAAGAATTTGATATACAATTTATGCGGACCTGGTTTTACGTTTTCTAACACTACTTCAGATTTACTAAACATGGTACTGGTTGCATTGGCTAATTTAAGTTCGCCAATTTTTGTGCCTGTTGGTCGAGGTCTGTCTTGGTATAGGGACAATTCATAGCCCTTGTCTAGTTGTTGTGGAATACCATATCCAAACTCTATTGATTTAATTCCGTCTAAATTAATATCAGAAAATTCTAACCAACCTTCTTCGGCATTAACAAAGGCTGCACGGTGTTCGCGCCATCCTTTAATGTCTACACCTGAAGCTGCGGTGCTTGTTGGCATAATAATTAATGCGCTTCTAAGTGTGGTTGTATTAGTTGTGCTAAGTGGTTTAATACCAGGGCCTCCTTTGTCGGTATAGGTTGCGGTAATTTGCATTAAATTTCCAGGGCCCATATCTTGTTCTGTTGGTGTGATAGTTCCAGTAGCTGGCAATGACGGCGTTTTCTTTTTGTCTACACTTAAAATATATTCAACAATCATATCTAACTCGTCTTGCTTTAAGTTTGGATGTGCCGCCATAGCAACTTCACCCCAAACACCACTTCCTCCTTTTACAATTTTATTGGCTAAATAGGTTTTTGATTTTGCATCGTCTTTGTATTTTGCTGCAACCATTTTAAAGGATGGTCCTATAGATTTTTCTGCTTCTTTGTGACAAGATTTACAATCAAGTGTTGCAATTAAATTTCTGCCTTCCATTATTGAAGACATTATTTGATGCCCTACTACTTGTGCTTTATCGGGTCCATTTAAATAATCAACTTTTACATAAATTGATTTTTTATCGATGCCGCCTTTTTCGGTAGATCCGTCTTCTTTGTCTTTTACATTTACAGCATACTTAACAGGCTGTCCTGGATAATAAAAGTTATGGTCTTTTGAAATAGTTACATCTACAACTGGTGATTCATTACCTGCATAAACACTAATCACTTCACTTTTTGTTGCTGCACCTTTAGCATCTTTTACAGTAACATTAATACGATATTCGCCTGCTGTTGTAAAAGTAAATGAAGTGTTAGGCGTTTTTGTTGTTTTAATTGTTTTTCCAAAACTCCAAACATAAGTAAGGGCATCATTGTCTGGATCTATAGAACCTGTTGCATCTGCTTTGATAGTAAATGGTAAGGTTCCTGATAATTTATTAATGCTGATAGCCGCTTTAGGTGCTCTATTACCGCCGTTATAATCAATTCTGGAAAGCGCTGCATCCGGATTTTTTGTAAACCAACCTGTGCCATATTCTAGAACATAAATTCTTCCATCTGGGCCTAGTTCGGCATCAATAGCGCTATTGAATTTTGTGTTTGGCATGAATGGATCCATTTGTTTGTAATTGCCTTCTGCATCCATCGACACCATTTTAACCCATCCTCTTATCCATTCATAAAACATTAGTTTCCCTTTAAAATAATCTGGGTAACGGGTTGCTTTTGGATAATATTCTGGATAGTAAACCGGCCCTGCCATTGCATTACGTCCGCCAGTACCTACTTCTGGAAAATCAGGAGATGCGGCATACGGATACCAAATAAATGCAGGACTAACTGGCGGTAATTCAACTAAGCCAGTATTGTTTTTAGAAAGGTTCATTGGTTTTTTAGGATCGAATAAATCACCTACTGCACCTGTTTCGTAATTGAATTGACGATATGGATAATTATTACCAATAAATAATGGGTATCCAAAATAACCTGCTTTACGTGCTTGGTTAAGTTCATCGTATCCACGCGAGCCCTTCTCGTCTGATTTATCGTTTGCTGCATCTGGGCCTACATCTCCCCAATATACAAATCCTGTTTTACGATCCACCGAAATACGGTATGGATTTCTAGTACCCATTGCATAAATTTCTGGGCGTGTTTTAGGCGTTCCTGGTTTAAACAAATTGCCTTCAGGAATAGAATAACTAGCATCTGGATTTACTTTGATGCGTAAAATTTTTCCGCGCAAATCGTTGGTATTACTAGATCCTCTGCGTCCATCATATTGTTCAAATCCTGCGCGATTGTCTATTGGTCCAAATCCATCCAATACATATTTTGAATTGGGTTGATTAAATGGTGTTGTATTATCGCCCGATGAAATATATAAATTTCCGTCAGGACCAAATGCCAATGAACCACCTGTATGGCAACAAATAAATCTGGTAGTAGGCACATCAATAATTTTTTTCTCGGATGATAAATCTAGTTTGCCATCTTTAAAAATAAATCGTGAAACCCTATTGGCCGCAGTATCGGCAGAGGAATAATTTAAATAGATATAATGGTTGGTTGCGTAATTAGGGTCGGCTGTAATACCTATTAATCCTTCTTCTGCATTAACGCCTTTTACACCTGATTGGTGATAGAGATTCAGTTTTGCAACTTGCGTAACTTTTTTGGTAGTGTTATTATAAAACATCACTTCTCCTTTGCGTTGGATAATGATAATATCAAAATTAGGAAGGATAGCCATTTCTGTTGGCTCATCAAACACACCTCCTGCTAATACATTTTTGGTAAACCGATCTTCATCGGGAGGAATTAAAGAGCTTGCTTTTGAATAATCTAATGGTTGCTTATTACCAATTGCATATTGAATCCCACCTAATAAATGTTTTAAATAAAGAGGATCGGCAAATGATTCGTCGGTATGACCTAACTCTGTGTAGAATGCACGTCCACCATCATAATCGTGGTACCAAGCCATAGGATGTGATGCACCATGTTCGCCGCCCTTGTATGATTTTTCGTCGATACTAATTAGCACTTTCACTTCATTGCCTGGTGCTTTTCTAAAATTATACCATTCGTCAAAACGCTCCCAAATAGCTGGTAGGTGCGCAGTACTTGGATGGGTATTATCATTTACTACCAACTTTGCCATTTGTTGGCTTGGATGACCTTTAAAATAAGCGCCTGATAACTTTCCGTACCAAGGCCATGTGTACTCGCAATCAGTTGCAGCATGTATACCTACATATCCACCACCTGCTTGCATATATCTTTCAAATGCTGCTTGTTGGTACATATTTAAAATATCTCCAGTAGTACTTAAAAATACTACGGCATTATATTTTTTTAAATTGACTTCGGTAAACATTGTTGCATCTTCTGTGGTGTCTACTGAAAATCCATTTGCTTTACCTAATTCTATTAAAGCTGGTTTACCAACTTTAATGGAAGAACCATGACGAAATGCTGCGGTTTTTGAAAAAACCAATACACGTGTTTGTGCGCTTAATTGGAATGTAAGCAAAAGCAGCAATGACAATAAACCGTTTTTAATCATAAACTTGTTTTGTAGATGAATGTATCCTTCAAATTTTTATACGTTTTAAATTTAAAGTGAGGATAAATTTAATGATAAAATAAGTTAGAAGTTCGGTAAAGGTTAAAAGAATTGGGATATTCTACTATAACGATTTAGGTGCGTTGATTATGAGGGGGTTATGGGTTAATTAAATTATAGGAATGCCATTAGGCAACCCTTTTATTCGCGTTGAATAAATTAGAAACACCCTAATAGATGACTCAAGTAATTCTATTTGTTTGAAAATTTATATAGCTTTCAATAGTATATTATATCCTTGCTAACCCTGGTTTATTTAATAGTAACTGAAGTTCTTTTAGATGTTTAGTATAGACCTCCCTAGGACTTGCATTGTGTTTAATACAAATTGAAGCAGCTTTTCCTACAACTTCCCCCATCATGCCACATGTTTTCATTACACGTACAGGACCGAGTCCTGATTTTGTAACACTAATGCATCTGCCAGCCATGAATAGATTTTTAATATTTCTACTATACAATGTTCGGTATGGTGCCCAGAATTCTCCACCGTATTCATATTCTACACCTCTTGTATAGTCTGCCACAAATGCATTATCCTCAAATCCATTTTTGTATTCTTTTTTAGGTGTGTGAAGATCAACATGCCAAGAACAAGGAAATGCACTGTCACTAAATTTTCGTTGCTGTTTAAAATCCTCTGCATCCAACACTAAATCTCCCATTAAGCGGCGTGATTCACGTTTGCCAGCAATAAAAGCAACCCAACCTAGTCGGTGTTTGGGATACATTTTATCTATATTCTTAATAACATCCCAAGCACCATACATTGCTCTGAAATTATGATCGCGTATTAGTTCTATTTCATTTACTTGGTCTTTATTAAACCCACTTTCCCAGTACCACATATTTGCAAAAGACTGTAGACCTTCACGTCCAAAGGTTTTTTCTCCTTTTCTACCTGGAAAAGGCTTGTCAGATAAATCTAATGCCCAAGGACAGTGTGGAAACGGCTGATCATTATCTCCTATTTCGCATTTCATTGCCAATGCGCTTTTGTCTTTACACTCGCAGGCTAGCACATCGTCTTTATTTGTAGTATCTAGTATATTAAAAAGATTAGTGCTGCCCATTAAATTCTCAACCTTGTATTCATAATCTGCACCAGCTTTAAAGCCAATTGTGGCATCACCAGTACAATCTGAAAATAATTTTCCTTCTAATCTTTTTTGGCGTGCGGTTCGAGTGCTTTGAATTATTATGGCCTTTATTATTTCGCCATCTGTTTCAACCCTCATCACTCTGTGGTTGATAAAAAGGGTTATGTTCTTTTCTGCCTTTACTTTATTTAGTTTACGCGCATCGTCGTAATAACTTGCAGCAACACCATTTAAAATTTGTCCATCACCCCTTATGATTGGTGGAAGAATTTCATTTACTATATCGCCAATATGTGGGTACAAACTTTTGTTCGTATGCCCTTCTGGCCATACTCTTACCTCTGAACTGCCATTACCACCAAGCACAGGTCTATCTTGAACAAGTGCAACTTTTACTCCATTTCGTGCAGCAGAAATAGCGGCACATGTACCAGCTAAGCCACCTCCAGAAATAATCAAATCAAACGCACCTCCTTCTTCTGGCATTTCTGGAAGTCCAAGAAGTTTGCGTCGAAATTTCGTTAAAGATTCAATATCACTAGTTGGCTTAAATTCAATATCCTTACAAAATAAAATTGCTTCACAGCGTCCTTCAAAACCTGTTAAATCGTGCAATGCTAAAGATGCTTTACTTGCAACTTTCACAACGCCACCATCGTGCCAATGCCATGTTGCACTTTTAGTACCAAATGTTTCATTTAGCGCTATTCCATCTATTTTCAATTGAAATTTTCCTGGTGCTCCAGGGGCATTCCAGGGTGCTACCCAATCTCGTGTTCGAACCCATACACGATAAGTTCCAGATGATGGAAATTCAATTTGTGTTGTAGCATCTTGTACAGGTATTCCTAATCCATGTGCTAATAAATAAGGCGAACCCATTTGATCCATAGATTGTTGGTCTAATTCCCATCCACCTAAATTTGCAAATTGTTCTGCTTCAATAAAAACAAATTCTGATGCAGCTATTTTTTTTGAATCATTAGCAAATAATGGTAATGATCCTGCTAAGAAACATAAACTAGTATTTCCAATTACACCAACAAATTGTCTTCTTTTCATCTTTATACATTTTTTAAAGCCTAATAAATTACAAGCACAGTATTATAACTCAGTTGTACTATTTATCCTTTTTAATTGCTCTTTAATTTTGCTAGTAACCAGTTATTCATTTTTTCATTCTGTTCTGGATAAGACCAATGGCCAGTTTCAAGAGCCAAAAACAATTCCTTCGTTGCTACTATTGAATTATATGCCGAATACATTGAGGTTGGTGGACAAACTTCATCATTATAACCCCAGGAATAAAATCCTGGAACTTTAATTCTTTTAGCAAAGTTTACTACATCATAATATGGAACAGTTTGCAATTTCTCCTTTGTATCATTAAACTGCTTATTATATTTATCAAAGTAATGTGGCCATCCTCCAGCCCTGCTTTTCAAATAGCCTGTAACATCACATAACGCAGGATAATATACACCCAAACATTTTACCCTGCTATCTAGCGCTGCTGTAACAATAGACAATGCACCTCCTTGACTTCCTCCTGTAACTGCTAAATTTATTCCATCAAATTGGGGCATGCTTGTTAAAAAATCATTTGCTCTTATACATCCTACATAAACACGTTTATAAAAGAATCGATCGCGATTATCTAAATTATAAGTTGGATATCCATTTAACACACCACTTGCTAAATCAAGATATACCGACGGATCCATATTAACTGGAATGCCATGTATGCCTATTTGTAATGTAATAATTCCTTTTTCTGCATTTGAAATATCGCCAGAGTAGGCTCTAACACCTGCACCTGGCACTTGTAGTAAAGCAGGATATTTTCCTTCTTTTTTGGGTACGCACAAAATTCCATAGAGCCTAGTGCCTATTCTATAATTTTGAAGACTTAAATGATATACATTTACTTTTTCGGTACACTTATCTGGCATTAATGTCATTTTTGCATCCATTGGAATCTTCGCATTTTCTAAAATTGCATTTTCCCAAAATTCATTGAAGTCTTTAGGATTTTCTACAGTAGGAACTATTTGAAGCGGATCAAAAGCAGCAGTACTTAAATTACGATATTCTTTATTCTCTATTACAGCAACGGCTATGCATCTAAGAAATCCTGGTTCATTTATTGTGCCTGCATCAATGGTTTGAGTACCTATTGATAATATTAAACTATCTTTTTTAATTGGATCTTGTTTTTCAAGACCTATTTCATAACGCACTTTTACATCGTTTAATAAATTTCCATTTTTATATACTGAGATGGTAAACTTTACTTTTTCGCCTTTTTTATAGGTCCAATCTGAATGATCGGCAGCAACAACTACTTTAATAAAACGCTCTATTGGTTGTGCAAAAGGAGCATTCATGCTAGTTAATACTAACAATAAGATTACAAATTTTTTGAAAGATTTATTACAATTCATTTTGTTAGGATTTAAATAATGATCAATTAAACTTGTCTTAATTTATAAGGATACACTTTGCCTGATGCCCATTGAGCAACATACATATCACCTTCATTATCTATACATACATCGTGTGGTTGAAAAAATATTTTTTCTGTTTGAGATAACGGCTTTAATAATCCATTTTCATATACTGGTTCAGAGCCGCCCAAATTAGATACTACTTTGTTGTCTTTATTTAAAATTGTAACAAAGCCAGATCCAGCCACATCAAGTTTAGGAGATCGTAATACCGCAGCATATAAATAGTCTCCATGTATTACAGGTCGGCAAACGCCGGCGCCAGGAATATGAATTACCTCTATCAACTTTCCTTCTAATGAAAATCTTTTAAAACAAGTTCTATTTCTGTCTGTAACTAATAGTGTTGGCGTCGTTTGTCTATAATCAATACAAACGCCATGAGCATTGTCTAGGTATGCCTCGCCATCTCCGCGTCCTCCAAAATAATTAAGCAGTTTTCCATTAGCATCATAGTGTAACACATATTGAGAGCCATATCCATCTGCAATATAAAATTCTCCGTTTTCTAAAACTGCAGTTTCTGTTGGAACAAACTTTTCTTTCTTTTGATAAATACCTGCTTCCAATGGCGCATCTATTGTAAAAATAATTATTCCGTCAATGGTGGTTTTAAAAACTTGGTTCCGTTTTGTATCTGTTATAAAAAGCAAATCGTCTTTTCCTGTTTTTTGAAGTGTTAATCCATGTGCTCCTGGAAATTCTGAACCCCATGTACTAATTAAACGGCCTGATTTATTATAGATGATAATATTATTCTTGGTTTCATTAGTTAATAATAAAATTCTACCCTTACTATCTTGTACCATTTCGTGGCAGTCATTCACTGGCGTTTTTTCTGGATTTAAACTTCCCCACTTAGTATCTAATCGATATTTTTTTTCGTTATGACCATAAATAGGTCCTTTTGGTTTAGCCAATAAGTCTTTAGCAATAAAAAAACTTGCACTTGTTATCACGGCATTTTTTACAAATTCTTTTCTGTTCATTTTGATTATTTATTATTGATGTGTTAATAGATTTATAATGGAATTTAATGAATTTGAACTTCATCTACAAACAACCATGCTGGAGAGCCTTCACCAGGCTTTCCTTTTGGTATGACTCCAAAATTATCAGCTACTATTTTTAAATGTTTTACCTCTTGATTGTTTATTGAGAATGCTATACTTTGCACTCCTTGTTTTTGTATATCAAAATTTTGTTGGCTGCCAACTTCTAAAAAGTTTTGGCCATCCATTGAAGTGTATACTTTTACTTTGGCGGGCATATACACCCAACTAGAAGGTGCATTAAAAAATCGTATGCTAATTGCATTTATTTTTTCAACTTTATTAAAATGAATAATTCCTGAAAAATCTTTGCCATTCCATCCTAACCATTCGTTATCGTTAAATCGAGTATTACTTCCAATTACCCCATTAACCCATGCATTATTGCCCGCTTGATTATATTGTTTGCTAGGCAAATGAACTAAATCTACAGATTGCCCAGTGGCTTTATTAATACTAAAATCTGCAATAGCCTCATCTATAACTATACCATTTTTTACCACACCAGCTATTACTCTTTTTTTACCAGTAATTAAAAAAGGAGCATTGTATTTCAGTTTATTTAATGTAAAATCTGCAGTATCTGTAGCATAATAAATAGGATAATTTGCTGGCACCCCTGTCACTTCAACTGCAACACTATTTTTTTCGGATAAGTAACTCCCTTTTATTTTTATATTAAATAAGTGTTTGGAATAATTCAATTTAACTGCATTTAACTTTTGTAAATACGGCGTTAATCGATTAACAAAATTATTGAACCCGGGTTTATTTTTAGTCCACCCTACTTCCGACAATGCAATCGCTCTAGGAAATAGCATATACTCCGCTAAAGAAGTGGATGTAACATACTCTGTCCATAAATTACATTGTAGCCCTATGATATAGGCTGATTGTTCTTTAGATAAGGCTGCTGGTATAGGATGATAATTATATACTTTTTCTAGTGGCAAAAAACCGCCCCAAGCAATTGAATCATTTGGATTTGTTGATTGATAGAAATTAAAATAACAAAAATCGAGTGGAGTCATTATTACATTGTGAGATTGCTTTGCAGCTTCTATTCCACCAGACTCACCTCGCCAACTCATTACATTTGCATTGGCGGCCAAGCCTCCTTCTAAAATTTCATCCCAACCAATAATTGACTTTCCTTTTTTATTTAAATATTTTTCAACTCGTTGAATAAAATAACTCTGTAAACCATTTTCATCTTTTAATCCTTTTTCTTTAATGAGTTGCTGACAAAAAGCAGATCTTTTCCAAGATTCTTTAGGGCATTCATCTCCACCAATATGAATATACGTAGATGGAAATAGTTCGCAAACTTCATCTAGTATATTCTCAATAAAATGAAAACTATATTCTGTAGGAGAAAAAACATCTTGAAATACACCCCAAGATTCCTGCACAATTTTTTTTCCTTTTTCTTTAAGTGCTTTTTGAGATTGGTTAGATAAGGTTTTTAATTCTGCAGCACTTGATTCTTCAGGAAAACAACTTAGTGCTGGGTATGCGGCTATGGCAGCACTTGCATGACCGGGGAGTTCAATTTCTGGAATAATATTGATATACTTTTTTCTTGCATACGCAACCAAATCTTTTATTTCTTCTTGACTATAGTACCCTCCATGTTTTGTATTGTCATTTCCATCACCAGGCGACTTTCCTTTGATAGTGCCATTTCTAAACCCGCCAATACTTGTTAGTAGTGGGTATTTTTTAATTTCAATCCGCCATCCTTGGTCGTCTGTTAAATGCAAATGAAGGTTATTCATTTTTTGCATAGACATAATATCAACTAATTTTTTTACAAACCCAATTGGCATAAAATGTCTGGCTACATCAAGCATTAGGCCTCGATACGAAAATGCAGGTTCATCTATTATTCTAATTACGGGCAACGTTAAATTGCTCATTTTTTTATTGCCTGAAATTGAATTGCTATTTGCTGGCAGTTGAAGCAGCGATTGAATTGCATAAAATATACCAATAGGAGTCTTTGCTTGTATAGAAATTTTTTGCGTAGTTATTTCTAAATCGTAGGCTTCATTTCCTTTTATATTCGAATTGATATTTATAAAAATACAATTGGAGGGAGCTTGAATATTACTTTGCTTAAGAGAAAAGTTGGTTATTTCTTTAATAGCTTGAAACAATGGCTCAGTAGCTGTAGATATAGCAGTGTCATTAGAATTAAATACTATAAATGTTTGATTATTGATATTAAAGAATCCCTTACCCAAACTAATACTATCTGGATATGGAATGATGTTTACTTTTTGTGCGCCTACATTTAATACACTAGTAAATAACAATAGTATTAATAAACCCTTTATATTTTTCATACATCAATATTAATAAGGATACCTATTTTTTAGTAACGCTAACATATACACATTCACATCCCATTGAACAGATAAAGGCGCTTGTGTATAAGGCATTGCTGGCATATAAGGATAAGGGCCAAATTCTGTTGTAATGGTTAATGATTGATTTTTTTTGCTATTCAACAAAACCAGTTCATCCCACCATTTTAAATAAATATCTACTGTTTCTTTCCATTCTGGGGCTCTTGGGTCATTTAATTGCGGACTTTGTGTATGACCAATTCTTGAGTGCAAATGCCTTGTATGATTTAATGCAAGGGCAACTCCTTCTGACTGATCTTCTAAAAAAGATTCGTGAACAGTACACCAATGAGAAATATCCAAAGCCAATTTTATGTTTTTATTGGTAGCAACACTTCTTTTAAAAACTGGAATATTATAAAAGAATTTTCCACGATGTGTTTCGTGTACGATTTCTATACCTGTTTGTTCACTAACCGATTCTGCTAGCGCAATCAGTTCCATATTTTGTTCAAATGAAAAATAGTCTTTTCCTGTTTGTGTATTGATTAAAATTGGGTTAGCCTCTGCCAAATGCAAAAGATATTTTTTATAACTTTTTGCATTTTCATGAAAATCTTTTTCTAGTGATTGCCAGTATTGACCTATCAATAAAAGGTTATGTTTTTTTAAGGTTAACAAGATGGTATTTTTTTCGAACTCATCAAAAGGCAAATCCATTTCAACACCATTGTATCCAGCTGCTTTTACATTTTTACAAAAATCTTCGAAAGGAAGTAGGTTACCCCATAATGGGCAAAAATATTGTATTGACATTTCTAGGGGTTTTAGTTGTTTAACATGTTTAATAATAAGTTTGAGGCATTTGGATTTTCTTTTATTCTATTGGCAAGTGAAATTTCACATAATACAAAACTACCTTTCCCATAAGTATAACTAGCTGCCGCCAAATAGCCAGCAGGATCTTCTCCCGCAAAATTGCACAAGCCAGTTGTAATTAGTGGCATCCATTTATTTGCTTTAAATACATTATATAATAAGGGTTGAATATAGCCTTTCGTTTTGTCGTACCACATAAAAAAGTCTTTTGCCTGAAAGTTACCAGTGTTTAATAAATTTAATGTTGGATTAGCAAAATAATAATTGCCCATAATTGTTTTTTTGATGGAAACATTATTATCTGCTATTGTAAAGTCTCCGGCTTTTATTTCGGTGAATAAAACTTTACCTCCTTGTTCTACAAATAGGTCGATGACTTTTTTGTTCTTAATATAATCATTGATATTATCAATAATTAGTGCCTGTGCTTTGTTGATTGACGTTACTGGAACTGCGTGCATTTCTACTAGAATTATTGCAGATTTTGAAGATGCATTTCCAAAAATAAATACCTTTTTTTGTAAGCGTTCTGCAGGAGGAAATAAATGAACGATTTGATTGGTTTTATGAATACAAACTCCATTGCTATTAAATATGCCTAAAACAATATTGGCAGTAGTTCTTTTAAGAATTGGTGGCACTTTAAAATTAATAAAGCCCTGAAATGCCGAACTATTCAATGGTATAGATGCGAGAGATTTTTGTCTTACAATTGTTTTCCCATCAATATTTACTTCATAACGAATAGTGTAATTAGTAGGTGCTTCATTTAAATCATTGCATACCCATGCTTCTATATTTACTGGCTCTCCCTCGTAAAATGAAAACCGATCTGTTCTTAGCGAACCCATTAATGGTGCCAAAGCATTTCTATATGCGAAAAATGCTTTCTTTGGTTGACGATCAACATCTATAATTGCTTTCATCCAACCGGCCGGCCAGGCGTCAATAAAAAGGTGAACTGCTGATGATACATTTCTTTTGTCTCGCCTAAATGATTCTGTTACCAATTGAACAGCCCATTGTTGAAAGTTTTGACTTTCTTCAATCCAATTTTCAAGACCTGTTTGTGTTGGGTACCACATGTAATGAAATGTATTGGTTTGAGATTTTGAAATTTTATTGGCGTTCCAAACCATATTTTCTTGCTCATTTTGTGGCAACCAATTTTTTGGATAATATTTAAGCATGGTATTTAAAGGATCTAAACCTTCTGCGCCATATTCGCCACAACCATACAACCAATTAGGTTTAATTAATTGCCAGTATCCTTTATAGAATTTACCTAAATCTAATGCATGCCCATTGTACCAAGTATTGTAGCAGTGTGCATCTGGCAAACCAGGACTTGGCGGATCATAATCTCCATCTCCTGGTTTGATGACCCTATCTGGATTAGATAATAAAACGGCTTGATCTAGGGCCTTGAATAACTTATAATATTCATCGGCGTTAGAAAAACTTCTTTGAGGACTACCATCGGCATTGGGGAATCGTTCATTTATATAAGTAACCACAATACTCGACGGATGCCCGCGAACTAGTCTTTCCATTTCTTCTGCTTGCTTTACTGCTTGGGCAAATTGTGAAATTCTTAATCCGCCAAATAATGGCAAATCGGTTTGATTTAACATGCCTAATTGGTCGCAAAAATCATACACTTCTGATTGCACAGGTCTTTGTGTAAAACGTAAAAAATTTAGGTTGCCGAGTTTTGCTAATAAAATATCATCTCTTAATTGTGCCCAATTTTTATTTTTTACATCATTCTGCTCAAACCCCATTGAATTCGCACCACGTAACCTGATTTGTTTGCCATTCAAAAACATTCTGCCTTTTGGAATATGCACTGTATCCATTTCAAAACTTCGCATACCAAAAGATTTTGCTTGAATATCGCAAAGCTGATTGTTTGTATCTTTTAGCGTTAGTTGCACTGAATACAACCAAGGTTGCTGTTGTTGCCACCACCTAAAGGCTTTAAATGAAATAGGAATTCTATGATAATTTGCGCCATACTGCATTGGCAAATTTTTTGTTTGCCAATCTGTTGGCTTAACCATATCTCCAATACCAGGGATATGGGTAGTAGTAGCCAAAAAAGATTTATCTAGAATGATTGTATCTGAAAAGTTTTGTCCAAAAACAGATAACTGGAGTACCACATTTTTAGGAATCGTACTAGTGTTATTTATTTCAACCCAAACTTCTGCTTTTGATTGACTAGGAAGAGGTCTAACGAAAATATCACCTATGAATAAGTTAGCCCTTGCTTCTAAATAACAGTCTTGGTAGATGCCCATTGCAGGTGGACAAATATGCCATCCTTCCATTGGTTCGTCGTATCCTAACCCGCCAGCTGCGTATAATTTATTGCCGATGGTATGGTTGCCATTTTCGTCGTTTGATCCTGTTGTAGTTGGTTCATTGATTACTTTAACTAATAAAGTATTGTTGCCTTTTTTAGCATACTTAATTACATCAAATTCAAAGGGTGCAAAAAAGCCTTCATGTGTACCACATAAAACGCCATTGAAATACACTTCTGTTTTATAGTCTACTCCTTTAAAACAAACAAATAAACTACCCATTTGCAATAGTTCATCTGTAATAGTAATTTCTTTTTGATAATAGGTAACAGCAGACCCAATTGGCGGCCCATAATGAGGCATATTTACTTTTTCCCAATTACCTTTTCCTAATAGTGTATTTGCAAAATTTAATTGGTCTTCTTTTGTTTCTATGCGCCAATTCATGGTAGTAATAGGAACTCTTTTTCTAGTCTGCATTTTAACAGGTACTAAATTTTTCATGAAAGGTTCGTAAACTTTACGCATTGAATCAAGTTCATTATACAAAGCTTCTTTTGTATGAATAGGTTCTATAAATTGAAAAGGAATAGCTGAAAGAATTCCTGTTGGTAGTTTTTTTTGAACTATTTTTTGAGGTGCCGGCTCAATAAGTTGGTCTTTTCGTAATGTATACGATTGTCCTCCAATTTTTGCAAACTGGTCATTCTGAGCGGTTGTTTTTAAAAAACAAATGATCCCAATAAATAAACAACTAACAAGTTTTATGTTGTATTGAATGCTTGTTGATTTTTTTTTCATAAACAATAAGATAAGTCATTTTAAATAAAAAAAGCCAACCATTACTTTCTTTTTATGGAAAGTAAGATTGGCTTTTTTATTTAAGTATAACGATTGCTAATAGCCTGGATTTTGTGCCAATTTTGCACCAATATTTTTATCAATTTCTCCTTGCGGAATTGGTAACAAATTATTTTTTGTACCCACAGTAGTTTTTTGAATATCTCCACCATATTTTTTTACGCGATCATAAACAAGACCTAAACGCATTAACGTTAACATCCTGTATTCTTCTCCGTAAAGTTCCCTTACGCGTTCGTCTAAGATATAGTCGAGTGTTACATCAGATAACTTTGCAAGTGGCGCCTGTGCTCTTGTACGGACAGTATTGATATCTAAAAGTGCACTTGCGGCATCACCCTTTGCTAAATAGGCTTCTGCTCTTAATAAATATGTTTCTGGCAAACGCATCACATATTGATCCTTTGTATAACCCGTAACAAAGTCTCCACCAAAATGCTTGTCGGTACCAAATTTTGTCCAGTTAGGATAAATATACCAAGCAGAATCTCCAGGTGTAGTTAAGAATGAAGCTGGAATTAAATCGCCTTTTTTAAATGCGGGCTGACCACCTGCTGCTGCGATATCTGTGCCAAAATAAAATTTACGACGAATATTCGTTTCGTTATTTCTAAGATCGCCAGTTGAATTAACATTTGTCCAAACAAACCAATTAGAATAATCAGTACCTCTAATAAATGACGCACCACGTCCAACACTATCTGAGGCGCCTGCTGCAGCTAAACCAGCTTTTGCAAATAACCAATGTCGACACCAATAAGCCCTGCCTTGTATCATCCAGTTTCCTGATGCAGGATACGCAACTCCACCACCTGGTACATTGCGTTCAAATTGTGCCACCCAAATAGCTTCCTTATTACCCATTTGGTAATCGGTATTATTTATTTCGTGAAGATCCCAGTAATAGTCTGTTGGAGTACCACGAGTAGTCATTGTTTCTGCTTTTCTCGCTCCAAATCTTGTATTCATTAAAGAATAAGCACCATCCGTACCATCAATTACTCTTGTTGCTGCTGCAATTGAAGAAGGATAATCTTTTAAAATAATATAGATCTCTGCTAATAAATGGTCTGCAGCAGATCTTACTGCTTTTCCTGTAATGGTAGTTGTAATAGGCAAATTCAATCTAGCAAATTCCAAATCTTTTTTAATAAAGTCATAACACTCAGCAGCTGTATTACGAGTGAAATCTACTTTAGGTTCTGTTACAGGACCTGCAAGAATTGGTACACCACCAAAAGCGATGGTTAAATTTCGGTATGCCCAAGCTCTTAAAAATTTACCTTCTGCTAACAAAAGATTTTTTTCATCGGCTGTTATAGTAACATTCTTGCCATCAACCCCAGCAATTACTGTATTCGCATATTTTACAATAGCATAATTCCAGTTCCACCACTTAGCTGATTGAGCATCTTGCGAATTAATTTTGGTGTAATCTACCCAAGGTGCTGATGGATCTGCTATATAAAGGGTTGTTGTAGCCGCAACATCGAAATTCACACCTAAGTGCCAAAAGTCAGTCCATCCATCGGTAGAGTTATAGAAATATTGTAACTGTCTGTAGCAAGAGTTTAAAGCTAAATCAAACTGCGATTTAGTTACTAAAGCATTGTCTACGGTTAAGCCATCTCTTCTTACTTCGGTTAAAAATTCAGAATCTTTTTTGCAACTTGAAAAAAGATTTATTACAAGTATAAAGAAAGCGATTTTAAAGATTTTCGTCTGCATAAACTTTATTATTTAAATAAGGTTAGAAATTTAAGTTAGTACCAAAATTGATAGTCTTGAAAACAGGATAACTTGAACCAATTACACCGCCATTTTCAGGATCCAAGCCAAGCCAGTTGGTAAAAACAATTGGGTTTTTGGCTGAAATATAAAACTTCAATCCACTTACTTTTAATTTTGCTAATTGCTTGGCATTTAAAGAATATTGCAAGCTAACGTCTTGAATTCTTACAAAGGCTCTAGAGTCTGTATAGGTGTACCCGTAAGGATTTGAATAGTTTGGTCTAGTAAATGTATTACTTGGTGTTTCTGGAGTCCAGTATTCTTTGTTTAACCAGTTCTGTTGCTGGTTATTTCCAAATGCACCAAGGTTGTAAGATTGGTTAGGACTCATGTAATAATTATCTTGACCACCACCCATAATTGCATTTACATTAACATAGAATTGCCAATTTTTATATGCCACTGTATTTGACCAACTCCAACTGAATCGAGGTTGTACATATCCAGTAATTTCTCTGTCTAAAGAATTTATTTTTCCGTCAGGCAAACCATCTCCACGTGCAGCACCATTAATGTCTCTGATTTTTAAATCTCCTGGCTTAGCACCATACTTTGCTATATAGTCTACATCAGCTACTTGTACAATACCATCTACACGATAATCATAAATGGCTCCAATAGGTTTGCCAATAAACCATCTGTTTCCTAAATCGTCATCTTCAATTCCATCGCCATTAGCATCCACTCCTGTTAAATGAACAACTTTGTTTCTGTTCAACCAATAATTAAGTGTGGTTTCCCAACGAACTGCATTTTGTGTTTTTGGCGCTAGAATAACACCTGTTAAAGAAACTTCTAATCCTTTGTTATTGACTTCGCCAATATTTGTACGAACTGAGTTAAATCCACTTACATAAGGTAATGAACGTGTTAATAATTGATTAGTCGTTTTGCTATCGTACATATTTACATCACCAGAAATTCTATTATCAAATGCAGCAAAGTTTAAACCTAAATTAAGTGTTGCTGTTTTTTCCCAAGATAATTGCTGATTAGATAAACTACTTTGATAAATGTATAAAGTACTAGTAGATCCAAATACAGTTGTACCAGAAGCAATATTGGCCAAGGTTTCATAAGGATCTATCCCTTGGTTACCATTTTGTCCGTATGCTGCTCTTACTTTTAAGTAATTTATTTTTGGTAATGCTTTCTTAAAAAAGTTTTCTTCGCTAACAGCATATGCTACTGCACCTCCAAAAAATTCTGCAAATTTATTTCCTTCAGCAAAAGCCGAATAACCGTCTTTTCTATAATTAAAGGTTGCATAATATTTGTTGTTGTAATTGTAATTCATCCTTCCTAAATAACCAAGATTCGATCTATCGTTATAATAAGAATAAGTTCTTTGGTTTGCTGGATTACCTAAATGCAAGCCATAATATCCTAGTACGGTAGTACCAGCACTGGCAAAATCACTAGCAGTTGTTGATAATGTTGAATTAGAAGTAAAGTCACGCTGATAACCTGCTAATAAATCTAAATTATGCAACTTAATAGACTTCTTATAAGTTAATAAATTTTGTACCTCCCAAGAGTTACTTAACTGATTAGACATACTACCATATGTGCTTGCTAAATATTTTGCTGGGTTGGCAAGATCTGCTGCAACGTCTGGATTAAGAAAATACATTTCGTGTCTAAAATTACCACTTACATATTCAGACTTATTCTTACTGATATTTAATCGAAAATTTAATCCTTTGATATATGGAATATCTGCACTTACAAAAGCTGTTATTCTGGTACTTGTATATTTCTCTAAATTATCATCATACAAACCTTGTCCGTTTGCACCCCAAAACGGATTTACTAAATTGGCAGGAGTTGGTGCTTTATCCAAAATTCCTTTTGCTTCGTCTTTCCATTTATAAGCATAGGGAGTTCCAATAGTAGCTTGCAAAATATCTGGAGGCGTACCAGAATAATCACGAGCAGAATAATAAAAATTTAAACCATAACTAAGCCAATTATTTATTTTAGCATCAATTTTTGCAGTTACATTATACTTTTTAAAATTGTCAAAATCTAAAACACCTTTTTGATCTAAAAATCCACCTGAAATATAATAGTTAACATTATCTGACCTTCCTGCAACGCTTACGCTTAAATCATTCAAAGGAGCGTATTGAGTAATTTCTTTTAGCCAATCAATAGTTTGACCTGCATTATATGCAATTACCTCTTTTGCGTCAAGCACTTTCGCAACAGATAAGTCTACTTGTCCTGCTAATTTTCTATTATCTGTTCTCCATTTAATAAAATCATCTCCTTTGCGCATTTCAGGCTTTCTAGTCCAATCTTGCACACCATAGTTATTATTAATTGTAATTACTGGTTTGCCAGTTTTACCTTTTTTAGTTGTAACTATAATAACTCCATTTGCTGCTCGAGAACCATAAATGGCTGCAGAACTAGCATCCATCAATATATCGAATGAAGCAATGTCTTGTGTATTAATTTCGTTTAAACTACCTCCAAAAATTACTCCATCTAATACAATTAATGGAGCATTGGATGCAGCTAATGAACGTTGTCCACGCACCAAAACACTTGGCGCACCTCCAGCTGTTGCAACTGCTCCAATATTTACACCTGGAGTTCCTTGAATAGCCTGTAAAGGACTTACATTAGTCATAGTAGAAATGGGTGTTCCTTCTAAACTTACTTTTCTTACAGCGCCAGTTAGATCCTTTTTCTTTTGGGTACCATAACCAATAACAACTACTTCACCCAAATTTGGTGATTCAGCTTGTAAAACAACGCTAAGGGTAGTTTTACCTTTTGCACTTAATACTTTGCTTTCATATCCTGTATATGAAAAAGACAATGAAGCTGCATCAGAAACTTGTATAGAAAATGATCCTTTTTCATTAGTGACTGTTCCATTCTTTGAGCCCATAACAGATACACTCACATTTGATAATACATTACCAGAAGCGTCTTTAACAATTCCGTTTAGTACTCTATTTTGACCGAATGAATCTATTGTAAATAATAAATTCACAAGTACAAAAGTCATGTAGAAGAATCGAAAGAATTTTTCATTCAACCTTATAAATGACTTAGTGGGTTGTAGTGCCATAATTTGTAGGTTTGGTTTAATAAGCAATTTGAATTTTAGATTACCAAAAATGATAAAGTTTCAGTTAATAAATATTTGGTTTTAAGCCAATCAATATACTTTTTTGGCGATTAATTATATACTAGATATACCATAAGCTTATGTTGTTTGAACTTGAGATTCCCAGCCAGTTTGTTTAAGTGCAGGATCTTTTTCTTTGAGTAAAAAATCAGTGCTTGCTGTTGCGCCAGAAAAGTTTTCATCTAAAATTGCACTATCAGGCACAGTTACAATTGGCTCACTCCATGCAGCACTATCATCATTATAGGCAGGATTACTTAGCGAATTATAACAAGAGATCATAGACCATCTTGCAGTGTCACTTGTATTCCCTTCACTACGATGCAATAAATTACTATGAAAAATCAAGGCGTCTCCCATTTCTAATTCTACAAATACATGTTCCATTGTATTTAGTGCATGATTTACCATTACCATATCTGCACCTACTTGTTCGCCAGAAAAGCCATGATTAACCCTACCTAATTTATGAGAGCCTTTTATTACTTGTAAACAACCATTTAACTTATTGGCCTTGTTTAAGGCTACCATAATACTAATTAGTTGGTCTGGATATAAGAATTGGTTCTTATACCAATATCCATAGTCTTGGTGCCATTCCCAAGCTCCGCCTACTTTTGGTTCTTTTTGCATCAGTTTGGTGTGAAAATGACAAACTGGTGCCGAACTGTCTAATAATTTGGCAGCAGCATTTACCATACGTTCACTCCTAATTAACATACTGTAAATATCATTGCCAGGTTTAAACCATAAAGTCAACTTCGAATTGCGACCCGATTTGTCTTTTACATCTTGTGAATTATTTCTCAATACTTCATCAGATATTGCTGTGTTATAAATTTTGGTGATCTCTTCAGAAGAAATGAAATTTTTTAATACAATGTAGCCATCCTTGTGGAATGATGCTATTTGGTCATCAGTTAGCTTATAAGACATTTTTAAGTGTTTATATGGAAAATGCAATCTTTTCTCGTTTAAAATTCGATAAATTTTAGGGATCTTAATTAGAGAAATCAAACTAATTACTATACTATTTTGGCAAGGATAAAAAAATAAGAAGTGCTCAATTAATTAACTATTTTAGAAGAATTATTTTGAATTTTTCATTCGATATTAAAAATTAAAATATAATAACTTGAAGCCATTACTATTAAAACTAGAATCCTCTAACTCCTATAATATTCGAACAGAAGTTGAGTCTGCCTTATATGGCAAGTATTATTACCATCCACAAATTGAATTGGTTTACTTTGAAAAGAGTGATGGCATCTGTATTATTGGCGATAAAGTAACTAATATTAAAGAAGGTGATATCTTTTTACTAGGACAAAACTTGCCTCATTTATTTAAAAACGATGAAAAGTATTCAAATAAAAAATTGAAAGTGCGCATTATTGTTCTGCACTTTTTACCAGATATGTGGGGGAAGTATTTTTTAGAACTCCCCGATCTTAGGAACATAAAAATATTACTAAAAAAAGCAGAGAGGGGAATATTGATACAAGGAAAAGTGCAATATGAAATAGGAAAAATCATGAAGCAAATGCTCAATGAAAAAGGTCCTGATAGAATTATATTATTGTTACAAGTTTTATCATTAATTGCTAAGTCGAAAAATCAGAAGATTTTGCTGCCTATAGGATTCCAGCCAATTATTGACGAGCATTCAGAAGATAGAATAAATGATATTTATTCTTACACCATGAAGAATTTTAATAAAAAAATTAATACAAAAGAAATTGCTGCGATTGCTTATTTAAGTGAACACTCATTTTGTAGGTATTTTAAGTCAAAGACAGGCAAAACATACAGCAACTTTCTTCACGAAATTAGAATCAAACATGCTTGTAAACTGCTAACTGAATCGAAATTAACAATCGCACAAATAATTAATGAATGTGGTTTTGTAAACTTTACAAATTTCTTTAGGTATTTTAAACAAATTAATGGCAAAACACCAGCAGAATATCAAAAATTATACGCCGACGAAGATTTTATTCATACACAACAGGATTAAGTGGGGTATTAACTACTTCTCCAATTTTTGCTCCCGGACACCAAGCATCCCAATCGGCTTGTTGATTGTCATTTCTAGGTGCTTGTAGTTTTATCTCTTTGTCTATATAAATCATGGTCATCACCTTTCTCATTTCTGAAGATAAATTCGGACCTGCTCTATGGTATAACCAGCCTAAATGGAAACTAACTTCACCTAAATCGAATGCTTCTATCACATGTTCATACCCAGTATCTGCTAATTTTTTTTCTAAAAAAGCTTCGCTTTCATCACTAATTTTTTTATCTCTTCCCTCACTTAGTTGAAAACTTTCTGCACAGAACTCTAATGGCCCTAGCGTTAATGGAGTTGCTTGGAGTGGAATCCATGCAGTTACTGTTCTGTCATTACTTAGTGGCCAATAATATTGGTCTGCATGCCAAGGTGTATGTCCTCCGCTAGGTTCTTTATACAAAGCTTGGTCGTGATAAATTCTTACACCAGATACATTTAATAATTCGGTTGCAATTCTAGCCAGCCTTTTGCCCATTACGATTTCTTTTACCACTTCAGAATTGCACCAAAGATTCATTATTTGTAAAAATGCCTTACCATATGTATCTCTATCCTTCATGGCCAAGTGCTGTTTGTTAAGACGACTCACTTCTTTTGAAATTTCAGTATCCATAAAATCAAGCACTTCCTTAGAAAACACCTGCTTTATTTTAATGAAACCATTTTTAGCAAAGAAGGCTTTTTGTTGTGGCGTTAAAACAAAAGGTTCATTCAGTTCGGCTAAGATATTAGATGGAATTGTTTGCATGAGTAACTAATATTTTGGTTATTTAAAAATAATATAAATTATAAACATAATTACAGCAATTGCAACCCACATCAATTTAATGGACATTGCTGTTTTAGTATTGGTAATATTATTTGCTTCCTTAGGGCTTATTAATTGAACTTTATAGTCGTTATGATTGGTTAAATAAGAAACTACAACCATAAATACCATTAGTACCACCATCATATAAAAACACAATAACATGAAATGAGGCCATGTATGCTTACTAGGAAAATCTATTAATTGGCAGAACCCAATAACCAAACAGAAAAATGTTCCAAAATATAGTGTTAGTTCTGCTGCTTTAGGCGTTGCTCTTTTCCATAAAATTCCTATCACAAAAACAGTTGTAATTGGAGGGGCCAAATAGGTTGCTAATGACTGCCCTAAATCAAACAAGCCTTTGTTTGTTAGAGATAATAAAATAGCAATTATTGTTGCTACCATAGCTGCTACTACCATTACCTTTTTACTCATTTTTCTTACTGCCTCTGGCGTTGCATTTGGATTGATTTTTTTAGCATATAAATCCATTGAAAAAACTGTGCTAAATGAATTCAAGCCAGTAGCCACATCATTCACAATAGAAACTAAAAGCGTACCCAAGGCCAGGCCAATTACACCATTTGGTAATAAGCCATATACCATTGCAATATATGCGTGATCTGGATTAGGTAATGCTGGAATTTGTTGGTCTTTTACCAATACAAAACACATAATACCTGGAACAATAAATATAAATGGCATGATGATTTTTAAACCTGCCACCAATAACGCTCCCTTCTGTCCTTCTGTAATATTTTTTGCAGCAAGTGTTCTTTGAACAATTGACTGTTCGGTACACCAAAACCAAACACCAATAACTGGATAGCCCAATACTATTGCATGCCATGGATAGCTAGCGTCTGTAGTTGGTTTAAACAAAACCCAATAGTCTTTTGGAACTGCAGTTACCAGTTTATCTATACTGCCTATTTTATATAATCCAAGAAAAAATATTGCAGCAGAAATAAATAATAATACTATTGACTGAATCATCCCTGTATGTACAATTGAATTCAACCCTCCATTAACCGAATAAGACAATGAAATAATTACAATTACAATTGCAGAAATATACACAGGTATTCCAGTTAACTGGCTAATTACAATTCCGCCTATACAGAGCATAAAACTCGACCAAATTATTAAGGACGAAAACATACTAAAATAGGTAAAGAAAATATGCGATTTTTTGCCAAATCTTTTTAATAAAAATTCTGGCATTGTAGAAATATTATTAGATAAGTACCTTGGAATAAATAAAAAGGCAAGGAGTAATAAAAAAAACCAAGCCATCCATTCAAAATTTGCTAATACAATACCACTTGTATAAGCAGCTCCAAAATAAGCCACCAACATAGATGGACTTACATTAGTACTAAAAATTGATAGCCCTACTTTATACCAAGGCAAGGATCTTCCAGATAAAAAAAGGTCTTCGGAATCTAGTTTTCCAGCTTTATTTTTCTTCTTACTTATAAAGATTCCAATCAATACTAAAAAACTAATATATAGTATGATAACAAACGCATCTATTCCTCCAATTTTTATGTGATCCATATGGTTTGTTTATTGTAAAACTTCTTTGGAAAATTCAACTAGTGAACTACTTTTTGGATGGAGTCCATGACCGTATTGCAAAGGTGCTTGTGCAAACCCATTGCGAAACTGAATAGGTTGCTCTATCATATCATTGGTTTGCAAATACGAAAATTCCATTCTATTCACTTGATTAAAGGCTAAGGCAAGATGTGCATTTACTTCAAACATTGAATTTCCTAAGTAAACTTGGATATTATATTCTTCAGCCAACTTAATACATTTTAATGCATAATCAATATCCTTTCCTGTTCTAATGCCATGCAATCCCCCCATATCCACCATCTTTCTTAAATCTTCGTAATTGTTTATATAATCATGCCCAATAATTGGGATAGGGCTTCTTTGGGTAAGTTCTTTAAGCCCTTTAATATCTGTACTATTTAAGGGATCCTCTAAGTAGCGTAAGTTTATTCCATTTTTTTCGTACGCTTCCATTCTATCGAGTGCAGTTTGCCAATCCCAAGCTTCATTAGCATCAGCAGTTATTTGAACCTCAGAACCAACAAAAGATTGAATTAATTTTAGGCGCTTAATATCTGTATTTACATCGTCTGCCCCAACCTTTACTTTTATAATTTTAAAGCCATCATCAATAAATTTCTTTGTTATGTCTAATGCTTCTTGATCTTTTAAAGGAAAATCTAAGATACTACCGTAGGCTAGCGCTTCATTTTTTTGTGCATTAGGGTTCAATAATTTATAGAGTGGTACACCTTGCTCTTGAGACATTAAATCCCATAAGGCCAATCTAACTGCCGCATCAATTTCTGGAAAACCTGTTACATGACTAGATCTAAGTTGTTTCAACTCAAAAGGATTTTTACCTTTTAATTTTAACCACCAGTTATTGTTAAATGCATCGTCTAAATGAATCTTGTTTTGTAATTCTCTAATATACCAGGCTTTATTTTTAAAAGTACCTTGCCAAACAGCTTCGCCATATCCCCAACCAATTTGACCTTGATTGGTTTTCAAGGCAATTGCTAAAACGTTTATAACATTATAATTACAATTATTGTCACCAATAACTCTACCCAAAGGCACTGTTAATCTATGTATCTCGTAATCTTCAATGATTAGCATTCTGTCTATTTAGAAATTCGAATTATTAATAGTATTCTCCATTTTTATAATGGTGGATAAGTTTCATTGTTACCCATTTTCGACTTGTATCTGTTCCGGGTATTGATTTTTGAAACTTATTCATCATAGCACCCCATTGTTTTACCCTTTCCCCAGCAGAATTATAAAGCGAATCCATTTTAGTTAAATCTGTATTTTCAGGATAAGAATACATCATTACCAAACGGTTATTAAACCTATAAATCTGAATCTCTTTAATGCCACTTAATTCATTTGCTTTTTTAATTTCAGGCCAAACGCCCTGTTTGCTATGGTAAAATTCGTATTGCTTAATAGCGGCGGAATCATTGACTAGGTCGGTAGTCATTACAATTGTTGTATACTTAATGTTAGGTTCAGTAGCCTTGTTATTACAACTTGTTAAAAAACAAAGGGCTACTATCCAACCAAATAAAATAAATTTTAGGAGTTGAACATGAGTGGAATTAATACCTGATTGAATTGAATTACTCATAAGACAAAATAAAATTTTTTAGCGTAAATAAAATAAGGTTTGAATAGCCAAGTATTGTACAATTTTGACAACTTATAGAATTAGTTGGATATATGTTTTCTTAAAATTTAGGAATAGTGCTTAAATCAACTTGGTCATTCCTTAAAAATTTAGCTGCTTCCTGCTGAAGGTTTTGATCTTTAATAAATGATATACTTGTTTCTAGCTCCTGAATGTTTTTTGCCCCGAGTACTACTTTATTTAAACAGCTTGCATTTAAAACATATTGTAAGGCTAACCCTGTTAAACTAATGTTTAGATCAGCACAATACCTATTTAATTCAGCTGCTTTTTGAAGATGTTCTGCTAGAATCCAACTAGGCTTTGTTTCTTGATAATAATCAAATCGGTTACCTAATAAGCCCATATATAATGGACTTGCTTGCATAATTTGAATCCCTTCCTTTAATAAAATTGGAAACTCTGCTTCAAGTGCTAATTGGTTCACTAAATTAAAGCGGTTAAACCCCATAAAATAATCAAAATTATCTTTACTAACAAAAGGCCTAAAAGCTGGATTATAATTTCCGCCAATGCCAATTGAATTTACTAAGCCCGCCTGTTTTAATTCTTTAAATGCATCAATTGCAGGTTGTATTTGTTGTGGTTTTAATCCTGTTGGATCGTGTAAATAGAGCAAGTCTATTTTATTGACTTTTAATACGCGTAAACTTTCTAAAAAACTTTGCTTAATAGCTTTTGGTTCAAAATCGTAAGCAACACTATCTGGATTATCGGCTTTTACTTTGCCTGCTTTTGTGCTAATAAATGGTCTTTCTCCATGCCATTGCTGTAAGGCATTACCTAGAATTTCTTCTGCATCAGCATAAGCGGGAGATGTGTCGAAATGTGTAATACCTAATTCTAACGCACGTAATATTGTTTGAATAGATTCCTTAACATCAATAGCACCCCATAGCCCGGCTAAGCCTGCTGTACCTAAAACGACTTTGTTGAGAGTGTTATTTATTTGATTCACAACTATTTTTTATGATTATTTCATTCCAAAATCAACCACAACATTTGGATATAACTGTTTGAATTTTTCAATTCCTTTTTCTGTTATACCTGAGCGCCAACAGTATATTTTTTTAAACTGTTTATTGCATTTAATAGACAATAATCCAGCATCATTTATACTAGTACCTACAATATTTAAATATTCTAAATGGGTTAGTTGGTTGATTGCTGAAATTGATTGGTTGGTTGCTTTCGTATTTTTTAAACTCAACCTTTTTAGATTATTAAATTTCAACAGTTTTTTAATTCCTAAGTCGGTTAATTTAGTTTCATCCAAAATCAACCATACTGTTTGAGATGCAGCATTAAACAGCAATTCCAAATCTGCATCATTAAGCCCAGGAGCATTGATTGCACTGATTTCTAGAAAAGGACTTCCCTTTATTATAGGCGTTATTAATAAATGTAATTGCGTTAATGCAAGGCTATCTTGTATTGTAATATGATTAACTGGTTGTAAGTTCAGTGATGGTAATTCTATTTTTTCTTTCCCTTTTACAATGGCTTTAATGGTATCATTAATTTTTACATCTTGTAATAATTTTTCTTTTGATGCACCATTATTAATCCACCAATAAATTAAGTTTAACTCAGCTGAAGTTAGAGGCTCTTTCGCCTTTGGCGGCATATGTTTCTCGTCATTATTATCTAATTGAATCCGATGAATGAATTCGCTATTTACAATGCCATTTGGCACAATTGGATGCCCAGATTTTCCACCCTTCATTAGCAATACGTAGGTTTGCATTTGAAAGCCTCCTTTTTGCTTTTTGCTATTATGACATTGCATACATTTTTCAACTAAAATGGGTCGTACCAAACTATCATACACTGTGTTTTTAACGGCAAGACCATCCTTTGAATCTTCTTCTAAATAATTAGTATTCGTTTGAATTTTTGAATTTTTGAAGGCGTTAGACAAAGACAAAAAATCTTCTCCGTGCGTAAGACTTCCGCCAAAATGACCTGTAAATAAAAGAAGAAAAAAACTGCAATAAAATAAAGCAGGATAACCCTTTGTTATTTTACCAAAGTGTTCTGGAAATTTTTTCAAAATCCATAGAATACTAGTACAAATACAAAGTAGTATTGCAAGCATTTTATGTTTGTATAAAATATCGGCATTATACTCACCCGTAAAAGACAGAAGCCAACCAAATAATGCAGATAAAATTAAAGTGAAAGCGGCAATTAGTAACGCAATTTCTACAACAATTGAAGTGCCTATTTTTTTTGAGGGGATTAAAAATTCTAGTATAAAAGCAAGCACCAAAATCCCAATGGGAAGGTGTACAATAACCGGATGAAAATGACCTAAGAATTCTATCATCATGCAATCAAATTATGAATAACGTTCCCAGATACATCTGTTAAACGATATCTACGTCCTTCTTTTTTATACAGAAACTTTTCGTGGTCGATACCCATTAAATACAATAAGGTTGCCTGAAAATCGTGTACATGTACTCTGTCTTTTACAACATTGTGTGCAAAATCATCGGTCTCTCCATAAACCAATCCAGGCTTCACGCCTCCTCCAGCCATCCAAATAGTATAACAACCTGGATGGTGGTCTCTACCAAAACCTTCTGGCGTTAGTTTGCCTTGCGAAAAACTAGTTCTTCCAAATTCGCCACCCCATACAACAAGCGTATCATCTAATAATCCTCTTTGTTTTAAATCTTGTACTAATGCGGCAGATGCTTGGTCTGTTTGTTTTGTTGCTTTTCTAATACCAGAAGCCAAAGAGCCATGGTGGTCCCAACCCATATGATATAGTTGAATAAATCGAACATCTTTTTCAGCTAATCTTCTAGCCATTATACAATTGTGCGCAAAGGTTCCTGGAATTTTTACATCAGGTCCGTACATATCTAAAATATGCTGCGGTTCATTTGAAAGATCTGAAATTGTAGGAACTGCTAATTGCATTTTATAGGCCATTTCTGCCTGACTAATCTGGCTTTCTATTTCTGGATCATGCCATTTTTCGTTTTGTAATTGGTTGAAGTTTTTTATAAAATCTAATGCCCTACGTCGATCCATTCTATCTACGCCGTCTGGCGTATTTAAAAATAGTATGGGGTCTTTTCCAGATAAAAATTGCACACCCTGGTGATGAGATGGTAAAAATCCATTACTCCAAGCAGCATTTGAAATAGGTTGATCGCCGCCGCCTTTTGATAACATCACTATAAATGAAGGTAGATTTTCATTTAAACTTCCCAAGCCATAACTCAACCAAGAACCTATAGAAGGACGTCCACTTAATTGATTACCTGTTTGAGTAAAAATAACTGCAGGCTCATGGTTTATTTGATCGGTAGTTACAGAACGAACAATACATAAATCATCTACAATAGATGAAATTCCAGGAATTAGTTCACTCATATACGTGCCATTCGTACCAAATTGTTTAAAATTTGCAGCTGGCCTAGCTAATGGAAATGAATACTGATTACTAACCATTCCTGAAATACGGTTCTGCCCAATAACAGATGCAGGAATTTCTTTTCCATGCATTTCATATAGCTTGGGCTTATAATCGAACAGTTCCATTTGCGAAGGTCCGCCACTTTGAAAAAGATAGATAACACGTTTAGCAGTTGGCAAAAAATGAGGCCCTCCCAATGGTTGATTTATTTCATCGGCAGGTATGCCAGCATTTGTGTGCTTTGTAATTGAAGGATTGCATCCTAGCAAAGAGTTCATTGCAATACTTCCAAGTCCTAACGCAGATCCACGTAAAAATTCTCTGCGGCTTTTTTCATATTTCAATCGCAACAATTCATTCATCTGATTCAGTTATTTAATATTGCTTGATAAATATAATTAGTGTCGGGTGATAAATTCATCTGTATTCATTAAAGCCAATACCACCGATGCATTGGTGGCCAGTAATAAATTTTGATTTGTTGCAACTTTTGTAGCCCCAACAGATAAAATTTTCATTGCTTTGTCTGGATTTTTTTTATAATTATTTTGTTCTGTTGTAAACATGTTTTCTAAAAGACTCAATTCTTTTATTGTTGGATTTCTTCCAGTAACCAACTTAAACCCAAAGACCAATTGCTTGGCAGTAGTGGCGCCTCCTTCTTGCATCATTCGCCAACTAATTAAACGAGCGGCTTCAATCATTTGAGGATCATTCAAAAGCGCTAGCGATTGCATAGGCGAACTAGAATTCTGTCTTTTAACAGTACATACAGACCTGTCTGTGCCATCAAATATTTGCAAAAATGGAACGACGCTCGTACGTTTTCTTATTGTATAAATACTTTTTCTATAAAGCCCCTCTCCATTTTCTTGCAAATATTGATAGCGCCATTTTTTATCACTCAACTCCTCCCACAATCCGGCAGGCTGGTATGGATATACACTTGGGCCGCCAATTTTACTAGATAATAAATTACTAATAAATAATGCATTGTCGCGAATCATTTCTGCAGGTAACCGATACCTAGGGCTTCGAGTGAGCAATATATTTTGTGGATCTTTTTTAATAATTGCAGGCTCATTAATAGATGACTGTTGGTAGGTTGCACTCATGAATATTAATTTCTGAAGTGCTTTGGTATTCCATCCATTTTCTCGATACCAAACAGCTAAATAATCTAGCAATTCTGGATGAGAAGGCATTTCACCTTGATTGCCAAAATTATCGGAAGATTTTACAATGCCTTTGCCAAATATTAACTCCCAAATTCTATTTACAGCAACCCTACTTGTTAATGGATTTTTTTCTGAAAATAACCATTTAGCTAGCCCTAAACGATTCTTTGGCAAATCAGCAGCAAAAGGTAAAATTGACTTAGGGGTAGAAGGAAAGACTTGGTCTCCATGATTATCATACACCCCTCTTTTTAATACATAAGTAGGTCGTGGTTGAGGTAAATCTCCCATCACCATTACCTCTTTTATTGAATCGTATAAATTACATAATTCTATTCTTGCATTAATTAAAGGTGTTGCAATTGGAGATGGCTTATTTTTTTTACTACTAATTGGATATGCTTGAAGTGAATGCAAATAGGTTACTTCATTTTGCGTTAACACTTCATTAAAGAGTTGAAATTCGTCTATCTCACCACCAGGCATTGAACGATCTAGTGTTCTTACGCCAAAGTCAAGACCAGAAAGCGGCGCTTTGTGTATGCTAGGATATGAACGAATATGTTTTTTTAAATGATCGTATTCAACTGTTGTATTGATTTTTTTTCCATCTACATAAATAGCAACACCAGCAGCACTACTACTGCCATCATAACTAATAGCAACATGGTACCACTTACTTGTATCTAAAACTAGGTTACTAAAAACACTAATAGCATCGTGCGGAAACGCATGAACCAACCTAAAATTAAGTTTGTTGTCCTTCAGTAATAAATCATATCCCTGATAGCCATATTTATGGTAATCTGATTGATAAAAAACAGTTGCTAGCGGATACTTAGTGGGTACTTTTAACCAAAGACTAAATGAAAATGGCTGGTATCGCTCAAAATAAGCAAAGGTATAAGGCGGAAAAGAAACAAAAGTTTCATCTGTATACTTTAGTGAATTACCTAAAACACCTTTGCCAGATTGTATGTTCTTATACTTAGCATTATTTTTATTATCTGCTTCATTCACAAAAGAAGTAGCATTTTCTCCTTGATTAAGTAATTTATCAAAACTCAATTTGGCTAATACTTTTTTCCCTAAAGATTCTTTAATAGATAAATCATTAGTATTACTATTTTGTTGATTGCTTTTTTCATTAGCAACCTTTTGCTCTAATTCGAGTTGCCTAATATATTTTTGTAATTGGTTTATTTTAGTCTCTTCTTCTTTTTTTGTTAATAGCAATGTTGGGCCAGCAACCATGTCGGTATTGCCATAATTAGGGCTCCCTTTTTCAAAAGTGCTATTAAAGAAAGCACTTAATGAATAATAATCTTTTTGGCTAATAGGATCATATTTATGGTCATGACATTTTGCACAACCCACTGTCATAGCCATTATACCAGTTCCAAGTGTGTTGGTTCGATCAACCACGTATTCTATTCTAAACTCTTCATCAATAATTCCAGCTTCTGTATTCTGCTTATGGTTGCGATTAAAGCCTGTTGCTAGAATTTGTTCTTGTGTGGCATTAGGCAATAAATCCCCTGCAATTTGCCAGGTAATAAAATCATTAAAAGGAAGATTTTTATTGTATGCATTTATTATCCATTCTCTCCATGGACTCATATCGTAATGCTTATCATCTAAATAACCATAACTATCAGCAAACCTTGCTAGGTCTAGCCAATAAGCCGACATCCTTTCGCCATAGTGCTTTGAGCTTAAAAAATTGTCTACTAATTTTTCATAAGCTTTTGGATCTGTACTATTGTTAAATGCTTCTATTTCAGATAAACTTGGGCTAATTCCCCTAATATCAAAACTCAAACGACGAATCAGGGTTTCCTTATCGGCAAGTTTTGCTGGATTTAGTTTTTCATTCTCTATTTTGTTGAGTATAAATAAATCAATATCGTTTTTTACCCAGTCTTTATTAACTACACTTGGCGCACTAGTTTTTTCAGGTGCTACAAATGCCCAGTGTTTTTTATATACAGCCCCTTGCTCAATCCACTTTAGTATAACCGCTTTCTCATAAGCCGTTAATGATAAATGTGAGGCAGGAGTAGGCATTTTATAGTCTGCATCTTCACTTAAAATACGATGAACTAATTCACTGTTAGAAAGACTACTTGGCTTAATAGCCCTAAGTCCTGATTCCGTTTTTTTGTTATAAGCAGCTGTATCAATATCTAAACGCAAATTGGCTTTTTGCTTTTTGGCATCTGGTCCATGACAGGCAAAGCACTTATCGGATAGTATTTTTTTTACATGAATATTGTAATCTATTTTATCGGGCAAATTTGCAGTTTCGTCAACTACATCTTTAGGTATAGTTACACCGCCACAACTCATTAAAAATAGAGCAAAGGAAAGCAAAGAAGCTGTGCCAAAACCATTAATCATTGGAAAGATGTTTACGGTTGTAAATTTAGAAGTTTATCTTCTTTAACTATTGGCCGACGTATTGCTAATATATATACTTTTTTGGCATTGTCCAACAGTCTATGAATTGCCATTTTTAGGCATAGTAACCCTTTTAAAATTAGAAAGAACTATACCTTAATTATAAAATGAATTTTAAAAGAACCTAGTAATAACGGCTATTGTATTAGATAGAGAGGAAAAAACAAAACCTACTTGGCTACTAATCTAAACATAAGAACAGGTTTTATTATTGACGAATAAACACAGCAGCCTATATTATACAAATCAGATAGGCCTATCATGAAAATCATTTCAACTGAATTTTGTTGTAATTTTCTTAATCTAAAACCTGTTTTAAATTCAATGATATGAATTGTTTAAAGCCTATTTTCTTTTGCTTGCTACTAGTGGTTTGTGTAAAAAACACCATAGCCCAAAATATCTATGTAGATAAAAAAGGGAATGACACGTGTAATGGAACAAAAGATAAACCAGTTGCAACGCTTGAAGCCGCAAGAGATTTGATTAGAAAATTTAAATCGTTTAATAATTTACCAGATAGTGGCATTACCGTATGGATAAATGAAGGTGTTTATGACCTAAAAAGGTCTTTAATATTAGATGAAAAGGATGCTGGAACAGAAAAGCAAAGAATTGTTTGGAGTGCAACAAAAGGGGCAAGTGTAACCATAACAGGCGGAGCAACTATTCCAAGCAATAAATTTAAACCTGTAAAAGACGCTGCTACTTTACAAGGCTTGTCTAAAGAAGCAGCCAAACATTTGTGGTTTGTAAATTTAACAGAACTAGGTATTACTGATTTTGGAAAGCACCAACAAATAGGACATTCATTACCTGTAGTTCCTGCACCATTAGAACTATTTTTTAATGATGCGCCGATGCAATTGGCAAAATACCCGAACAATGGTTATATAAAAGTGGGAAAGGTACTTGATAAAGGATCTGTTCCAAGAGTAGGAGACAAATCTGGTAGAGGTGCCAGTTTTTTATATGATGATGCAAGAATTTCTACCTGGGCCAATAAAAATGATATATGGCTAAATGGCACATTTAATTATGGATACGCTGACGATAATATACTAATTGATTCCATAGACGTTCTGAACAAAAAAATTAAATTAGCAAGTCCTCACTTGTATGGCGTAGCAAGTGGTAGAGATTTTCAGCAATATACAGCCAATAATATTTTTGAAGAAATTGACAGCCCAGGAGAGTGGTATTTAGATAGAACAAGCGGCAACTTATATTTTTGGCCCCCAAGTGATATTCAAAAAGCAAATATTACTGTATCCATTTTAGAGGAACCCATTGTTTGTTTAGAAGGCGTAAGTTTTGTAACCATAAAAGGTATTACTATTCAGGCGGGCAGAGGTATTGGTGTTTATATGGAAAGAGGTAATAATAATTTGATTGCTGGCTGTACCATAAAAAATATAGGAACCTCGGGAATTTTTATGGGGCAAGGAGCAGAAAAATATAAGGCTAATATGTCGATAGATGATTATGACGGCAAACCCATATCAAGACAAGTAGGAAGCCTTCAAAACCATCTCTATGCTTATACAACATGGGATAGATTATCGGGTCATAACAATAGAATATTGAGTTGTGACATTTATAACACGGGTAGTGGAGGCGTTTACTTAAGTGGTGGCAGTAAACTGAATTTGGTTAACGGTAATAATATTGTTGAGAATTGTAAAATTCATGACTTTAATCGTCGCAATCATTTTACATGGTCAGGTATAAATGTAGATGGCTGTGGCAATAAAGTGACACATTGCGAAATATACAATTCAGATTTTCAAGGAATTTATGTGCATGGCAATGAGCATGTATTTGAGTATAACAATATTCATGATGTAACCTTAAATTCAGACGACACTTCACCATGGTATATTGGAAGGGACCCTAGTGATAGAGGCAATATTGTACGGTATAATTATTTTCATAATTGCGGTAATCCAAATAGAATGAATATGGGAATCTATTGCGATGACTCTTCTACAGATGTATACGTATTTGGTAATGTTTTCAGCAACATGAAAACAACGCATGGTGTGTTATTTAGTAATAATGGATGGGATTTAGTTATGAAAAATAATATAGTAATAAATCCAATTTCTTACACAGCAGAAATATCTGCAGCCTTCTATACATGGGCTGCACCCCAAGCCAAGGAATTCTATGGCCCAAATGGATTATTGCAAAAGCGTTTAATTAAAGGTGTGCACTTTAAATCGCCTCCCTATTCTATAAAATACCCAACACTATTAAATTATTTAGATCCTATTGTGGAAGGAAAAGAATGGGAAGGCATGCGTACAAGAAGAAACCTTTTAGCAAAAAATGTAATAGTTGGTGGACCCGCAAATCCAATTAGTTTATTAGGTGGGCAGTATGCAACCATGCAGAATGAACAAAATTTTGTAACCAAAGAAGACCCAGGTTTTGTAGATATGAAGCAGGAAAACTTTTTATTAAAGCCAGATTCAAAAGTGTTTACTATCATACCAGGATTTGAACAAATCCCTTTTAATAAAATGGGATTGTATAAAGATTCTTATAGAAACTAACCAATTAGTATGAAACCTATTTATTGGTGTTTTTTAATAGCCCTATTTATACAACCTGTGTTTGCTTTAAATGCACAGCCATTAATAAACAAATACAATGTGGTTTGGGATAGTCAAAGCCTTAATGCCGCAGGATCTATGCCATTAGGAAATGGTGATGTTGGCGCAAACATATGGGTCCAAAAAAATGGAGAACTTACAATGCTTATTTCTAAAACAGATGCATTTAGTGAAATAGGCAGGTTATTAAAAATAGGACAGATAGGTATTAAAATCAGCCCGAATTTATTAGATGCAACAAATTTCACCCAACGATTAAACTTACAAAACGGCATTATTGAAATTGAAGCAACTAAAGGAAAAATCCATGTACAATTACAATGTTGGGTTGATGCAAATAATCCAATAATACATATTGAAGGCACCAGTAATATTGCCATACAAGTTTCGGTTGTAAACCAATGGTGGAGGAGAGAATCTTTACCATTAACTAACAAAGAAAGACATTCTGCATATGGCATTTCATTTGGAGAAAAAATTTACTCCAAAGAGAAAGACACAATACTTAATCAACCAAATTATTTAGTTTGGTGCCATCAAAATAAAAGTTCTATTTGGCAAACCACATTAGATAATCAAAATATTAGCGAGTTCAATAAGTTTTCTTCAGATCCATTATTGTTTAAAAATTTTGGCGCATTGGTGGGAGGAAATAATTTTAAATCTATTTCAGATTCTAGCATTACCAATAAGCTACCTTCTAAAGATTTTAAACTTAAGGTGGTTGTGTTAAAAAACAAAACGCCTGATGTAATAATTTGGAAAAATAAAATCCTCCAAATATATAAAGCTAATAACACGATTGCTAGTTTTGACTTACACAAGAAATGGTGGAATAATTTTTGGAACAAACATTATATCATTGTCAGCTCTACTGCCGACTCGGTTAATACTTATAAAATTACACAAGGCTATATTTTACAACGATACATCAATGCCTGTGCAGGTCGTGGCAGTCTTCCTATAAAATTCAATGGTTCTATTTTTACTGTAAATCTTACCGAAAACTTAGGCACTGGTCTTAAGGGATTCGATGCCGACTATAGAGATTGGGGTGGCAATTATTGGTTTCAAAATACAAGATTGCCTTATTGGAGCATGCTATACACTGGTGATTTTGAACAAATGAAACCATTGTTTAAAATGTATAGTGAAGCACTAGCTTTAGCAAAATATCGCACAAAAAAATATTTCAACCACAATGGCGCCTATTTTACTGAAACCTTAACGCCTTGGGGATCTTATTTAGTAGATAATTATGGTTGGGATAGAAAAGACAAGCTAGATGGTGTTTCTGAAAATAAATATATCCGATACTACTGGCAAAGTGGAATAGAATTATCTACAATGATGTTAGATTATTTTGAATTTACAAACGATAAAACTTTCTTTAATAAACAGTTTGTTCCTTTTGCCAAAGAGATTATTCAATTTTACGATTTACACTACCCAAGAGACTCGTCAGGAAAAATTAAATTCACACCAGCACAATCATTAGAATCTTTTTTTGAAGGAGTAGTGAATCCAATGCCAGAAATTGCGGGTTTAAAATGGCTACTAGTATCTTTGAATAAATACCCTACGTTAATTGCAGACAAAGAATTTAAACAACAATTCAAAAGACTTTTACTAGAACTACCCGAATTACCACTAACTACTTTAGATAATAAAACTATGCTTGCTGCGGGGCTAAATTTAGGCAAACGCATGAATATTGAAAAGCCAGAACTGTATGCAGTTTTTCCGTACCGATTATTTGGCGTTGATAAGCCAAATATTCAACAAGCAATCGATGCATATAATAATCGAAGCAATAAAGAGTTTTGGGGCTGGCAACAAGATGGCATTTTTGCTGCTTTATTAGGACTAACCGAAGAAGCGAAAAAAATAGTTTCCATAAATTTTTCAACCAAGCATAATGGTAGCCGATTCCCTGCTTTTTGGGGACCTAATTATGATTGGGTGCCCGATCAAGACCATGGCAATGTAAATATGCGTGTATTACAAAATATGTTAGTACAAACAGAAACAGATAAAACTTTGTTATTACCTGCCTGGCCAGCTAATTGGAATGTTTCATTTAAAATTACCATTCCTGGTAATAAAATAGTACAAGGTTCATACAATGAAGCCCAAGGAGTTCAGTTGATTTCAAAGAATACGCAGGTTAAAATTATGCTGCCAAAATGAGAACTCTTTTAAATGAAAAATGTATTGCTGCTAAATTTATAATTGATAAAAATGGCTAGCATTCAAGCTTAAAACTTTTTCTTGGTCTGCTGCATCTAAGAGTTCAGCCAATACTTGTTTATAAGCCCTCCAAGTGTCAATATAATTTCCAGCGAATAACACAATAGGCCAATCGCCTCCACAAAAACACCTGTCTACACCAAAATGCTCCAGAACAAATGCTATATAGGGTTTAAGATCGTCTTTTGTCCAACCTGTAAAATTGCCAGTAGCTGTTCCTAATCCAGAAATTTTTGCAAAACAATTAGGGTTTTGGGCTGCTATTTTCATACGCTCACCCCAAACTCCAAATCTTTCATTTGTTGCAATTGGTGGGGCATTTAAATGGTCTAATACCAATTTTAATTCCGGAATTTTTTCCATTACTGCAATAGTTGTATTTAGGTGCTGAATATTAACTCCAACAACATCATAAGGAATAGATGCTTTTGCTACTATTTGTAAACTTTCTAAAACATCCTCTTGTAGTTGCCAGGCCGGATCAGCCTCATTGTGTATTAAATGACGTATCCCTTTTATATAAGGATTTTTTAAATACTCATTAGCTAGTTTTTGGGCCGACGCTAATGGATCCATTAATGGCAACCAACCCACTACACCTTTTATCCAATGATTTTTTTCAGCAGCATCCAACATTAAATCTGTGTCTGGGAAATTATTTGCGGCTTGCACTAAAATGCCCTTTGTTATTCCAGCCGCTTGAATTTGCGGATTCAATTCATTTAACTCAAATGTTCTATTTAATATACTAGTATCACCTTTTAACCAAGTATATTCTACTTTTTCTAGGTTCCAAATATGAACATGTGTATCAATTCCATTTAACTGATTCATTTGAATAATTTTTAAATTAAATCGCTTGATATTAATTGTATTAAAATTATTAGAAACCAAGCAAATGCCATGATAATTGTTGGATAATTAGAAACATAGTATGCCTAAATACGCCTAAACTGAACTAAACAGTTAAAAATTAATGACAAAATAGTAGATAAAAAAGCAAAGAAAACTCAGCCCCAAATTCCCTTTTTTTGACAATTTGGTAATCTAAACTTAATAATTTGGTCATATTGGTTTGGTTATTTTGGAAAACCAAGTTGTATGGACAAAAGAAAATTAGATGTAGTTGTATTAAGTGATCTACATCTAGGCATGTTTGGATGTCATGCACAAGAAGCGGTAAACTATTTAAAAAGTATTTCTCCTAAGTTGCTTGTTTTAAACGGCGACATTATTGATATCTGGCAATTTAAAAAAAGCTATTTCCCTATAGCACACATGCAAGTTATTAAAGAGATTTTTAGCATGTTAAGTAATGGCACTAGGGTGGTTTATATTACTGGTAATCACGACGAAGCCCTCAGAAGATACAGCGATTTACAAATGGGCAACCTACAATTGACCGATAAATTAGTATTGGATTTAGATGGTAAAAAAACATGGATTTTCCACGGAGATGTTTTTGACGCCACTACTAAAGGATCAGCAAAAATTATAGCAAAACTAGGTGGGCATGGATACGACTTACTTATTATGGTAAATAGTGCCATCAATTTTGTATTGCGCTTATTGGGTAGAGAAAAAATGAGCTTGAGTAAACGTGTAAAAAACAGTGTAAAAAAAGCCGTTTCTTGGATTGGAAATTTTGAACATACTGCTGCGGAATTGGCTATTGAAAAAGGATACGACTATGTTATATGCGGTCATATACACCAGCCTCAAAAAAGATTAATTACAAACGACAAAGGATCTGTGATGTATTTAAATAGTGGTGATTGGATTGAAAATCTAACAGCACTAGAATACAACCAAGGTTCTTGGAATATTTATG
>Ga0194047_10000106_pt1 | contig 58022 bp, 63 predicted proteins | sample JunL225m_MetaG_2_FD_160070 | JGI IMG/M metagenome (GOLD analysis project Ga0194047, IMG submission 160070) | Anoxic zone freshwater microbial communities from boreal shield lake in IISD Experimental Lakes Area, Ontario, Canada - Jun2016-L221-5m | ecosystem: Environmental > Aquatic > Freshwater... | reverse complement strand
GGCGCACATTATACAAAGATTCGTCGACCGGTTGCTTTGAAATACTCTGAGTCTTTCCCCTCTCTCGCCGAGGCGCGCAAGCGTGAAGCAGAAATAAAAAGATTATCGCGCGAAGAAAAAATAAAATTAATTAATAATAAAAAATAATTTTGGGTGTGATATAATAAATTTCATATGACAGACGAAACAAAAAATAATATTACCAACCCCAATGTCACCCGACATCATCACCTCACACCAGCAGAAATAAAAGAAGGTTGTGTGGAAATATATACCACAGAGGATGGTGTTCGTTTGTGTCGTGTCCAAGAAGAACTCAAACAAGGTATGACTGAAATGGAAGCATATGACCAAGCAGTCACGTTTTATGGTTCAGCACGCTTCAAAGAAGGTGATGAATATTATGACAAAGCTCGCAATCTCGCATCTCGTATCGTCAAAGAACTCAATCTCACAATCGTAACCGGTGGTGGTCCAGGAATCATGGAAGGTGGAAATCGTGGCGCATTTGAAGCTGGTGGCAAATCTGTAGGAGCTGCGATTCAATTACCAATGGAACAAAAAGACAACCCATATCTCACTGATTCAGTTCCCTTTTATTTCTTTTTTGCACGACGAGTAGCATTATCATTTTCTTCCAAGGTGTTTATTTATTTCCCTGGTGGATTTGGCACACTCGATGAATTGTTTGAAGTGGTCACACTCCTACAGACAAAGAAATTAAAATCAGTTCCAATCATTTTGTATGGAAGCGATTTTTGGAAACCACTTATGGAAGGATTCGCTCGACCAGTCATGCTCAACAAATTCAAAACAATCAGCCCCGAAGACATGAATTTATTTACTATCACAGACGATGATGATCTCGTGATTGATATGATAAAAAAAGCTCCCCCACGTGCGCAAGATAATCGACTCGATTAGTTAGTAAAAACAAAAAAACACACTTTATGAAAGGGCTTTCGGACCGCGACGGCGGGAGAACGAGCCGAAAATTCAGCAGAATTTTACGGCGTACCTTTCAAAAGTGTGTTTTTTGTTTTTGCTTAAACTATTTCTTGTGTTTAATACACGCTTCTACGAATGCGACAAATAATTTGTGTGGGGCAATCGGTCGAGATTTAAATTCAGGATGAAACTGTGTTGCAAGGAAAAACGGATGCACATCTCTAGGTAATTCTGCAATTTCACACAAACTTCCATCTGGTGATTTACCAGAAAAAACAAGTCCTGCTTTTTCCAAATCTTTGACATACGTTGAATTAACTTCATATCGATGACGATGGCGTTCTGAAATATGATCCTCGCCATACGCATCACGCGCAATAGTGTCTTTGGAAATATATGCAGGATACGCACCGAGACGCATTGTGCCACCATAATGACCTTTATCTAATTTTTCCTTTTGTGATTCCATTACGTCGATCACGAGATGTGTTGATTGTGGATTTACTTCACGAGTATTCGCATCCGCTAATTTCAATACGCTACGTGAATACTCAATCACAGCAAGTTGCATTCCATAACAAAGTCCAAAATATGGAATTTTGTTTTCACGAGCAAATTTGATTGCAGAAATAATTCCTTCGATTCCACGAGAACCAAATCCACCTGGCACAATAATACCGTCATATTTGGCAAGGTCAGCAACCATTTCTGGATATTTTTCGAATTCAACTGCATTAATCCATGTAAGTTTCGGTGCACGCGAGAAATGATACGATGCATGACGAACCGCTTCAATCACTGAAATATACGAATCAGAAAGTACAAAATCTCCTGTATCAAAATATTTACCGACAACGGCAATCTTTACTTCACCGACAGGTGCATGAATTCGACGAGTAAACTGATTCCAATCTTTTACTAATTCAGGTTGTATTGGTTTGCATGTCAAAAACAACAAATCGCAAAGCATGTCTGAAAGTCCTTCTTTTTCAAAATTTTCTGGAATATCATAAATACTATCCACATCAGGTGCAGAAATAATCTGACCCATTGGCACATTACAAAACATAGAAAGCTTTTCTTTGCGTTTCTCATCGAGTGGATGACTACTTCGTGCCACAATGATATCTGCTTGAATTCCAGATGAATTGAGCAAACGTGACGCATGCTGTGTTGGTTTGGTTTTCATTTCTCCAACTTTACTTGGAATAGGTAAATATGAAACCATTACAAACGCAACATCTTTGGGATGACGAAGTTTGAGCATACGAGCAGCTTCGAGAAAGATGACGTTTTCGTATTCACCAATCGTTCCTCCAACTTCTATAATCACAACTTCAGCTCCAGCTTTTTGTTGAGCAGCTTGGATTCGAGCAATCACCTCCTCGGGAATATGTGGTACAACCTGCACACAACTACCTTTGTATTCCAAATTTCGTTCTTTTTCGATAACTGTCTTGTACACACGACCAGTAGTCATGTAATTGAGACTCGACAAATCAACATTCAAAAAACGTTCATAGTTTCCCATGTCTTGATCAGTTTCATCGCCATCATCGAGTACAAAACACTCTCCGTGTTCTGTCGGATTCATAGTGCCCGCATCTACGTTGATATATGGATCAATTTTTATTGCAGTAACTTTGAGCCCACGATCATGCATAATCTTTCCAATTGAAGACGCAGTCACACCTTTACCAACACCTGATATCACTCCTCCGACAACAAAAATATATTTTGGATTCAACTCTTCTTTCTTCGTATTAAAATTAAACATAAATCAAAAAATGACAGTAAAGATTAAACTGTTAAAAATTAAACTCGTAAATATTTTCGTGATGCAAGCGCACTCGATAACGCACCCAACCCGACACCAAACACCACCACAATAACCAAAAACTCAAGGATGTGACTCATGTAATATGAAAACAGATTTATTCCACCAAAAAAATCAGTCATATTTCTACCAAACCAAAACGTAATCGGAATAAACAAAATAAGTGTTGCGATTGAAGCGACAATTCCATACAATGCACCTTCGACAAAGAATGGCCCATGAACTTGTGCACGACTACCACCCACCAAACGCATCACAGAAATTTCTTCACGTGAAAAATATATCGCCAAACGAATCGTATTGAATGTAATAATCACAGACAAAATCATCATCACAAGTACAATTGCAAACCCAAGCGTACGCCCTTTGTGCAAGATACTGTTGATAATATCAATTTCGTTTTTGTTGTACGAAATATGGTCAATGATTGATTGCGTTCCTGCATCAAGTGTTGTGCCATCATTAAAGAATTTTGAAATACTTTCGTACTGAGAAATATCTTTTGCACTAATATTGAGCATTGCCCCGATTGGATTACTATCTAATTCATCGAGCGCTTGAAGTGTGGTTTGGTCGTTTTGATGTCGAGTACGGAAATCATCCAATGCTTGTTTTTCTTTTATATATTCAGTATTTGCAACTTGTGGCAATGCGTCAATTTTGTCTTTGAGAGAATTAATGCGACTTTCATCGACGCCAGGTACAAAATACACCGAAACATCAACTTTGGTTTCAACATTTGCGAGTGTCGTATCGAGAACATGTTCAAACAAAACAATTCCTGTAATAACAGAAAGTGTAATTGTCATAATGAGAATTGATGCCAAAGAAACCATTCCGTTTCGTACGAAATTGAGCACACCAGCACGAAACATTCTTTTGAGATTTACTGATCGCATATCTAATTAAATCATATAACGCCCATCTTTGTCATCTCTAGTAATACGTCCTTTTTCTAGTGTAATAACGCGCTTGCCTATTGAATCCACAACACCACGATTGTGTGTCGTCAAAATTACCGTCGTACCGAGTTCATTAATCTTTTTAAAAATTTGTACAACTTCATATGTACTAATCGGATCGAGATTTCCCGTCGGTTCATCTGCGATAATTACTTCTGGCTGATTGATGATTGCACGTGCAATCGCGAGACGTTGCTTTTCTCCACCAGAGAGTTGTGATGGAAAAAAATTCGCCTTGTCAGTAATGTCGACAAGGTCTAGTACATGCGGAACATCAGCTGCGATTTCTGCATCTGATTTACCTGCAGCTTCCATTGCAAATGCAATATTTTCATACGCAGTTTTATTTGGAAGTAATTTGAAATCTTGAAAAATCATACCGATTCTACGACGGAGATTCGTCAAATCTTTGGAACGTAATTGATGAATATCTGATGATTCAAAAAATACCGTACCATCAGTAGGAGCTTCCTCGGCAAGAATGAGCTTTACGAGAGTCGTTTTGCCTGCACCAGAATGCCCCACAATAGATACAAATTCACCCGCATTGATAGACAAATTAATATCTTCAAGCGCTCGTGTTTCTTTATCGTACACTTTTGTAACACCGTTGAAATAAATCATGTATCAGAAAATCAAAGTTAAAAGTAAATAAGAAAAAGAGGAAAGCAGTAATCGATCAATATCCTCAAAAACTATTATAACCCCTTTTGCGCTTCAATGAAAGCATCCAAATCCCCCTCTTCAAGCACGCCTTTTACATCTGAAGTTTCCACTCCCGTACGGAGGTCTTTGATAAGTTTGTAAGGATGTAGTACATAATTTCGAATCTGATTTCCCCATTCAATGTCAGTACCTTTCGTTGTTTGCATACTCTCTACCAACTCTTTGTGTTCGTCTTCAGCTTTTTTAAACAACTTTCCACGCAAAATCTCCATACCACGTTCACGGTTTTGTTCCTGACTACGTTCTTCACGTACAAGAATCGAAATTCCTGTCGGCTTATGCAAAATACGCACTGCAGTTTCGCGTTTGTTTACATTTTGTCCACCTGGACCACCAGCTCTCGCAAATTCAACTTCCACATCGCCTTCGTTTAATTCAGGCATCAAATTTTTTGGAATCTTTGGCACAACTTCTACGAGCGCAAAACTTGTATTACGTTTTGCCTTTGAATTAAATGGGCTTGTACGAACAAGACGATGAACCCCACTTTCTCTTTTCAACATTCCATATGAACCCTTACCTTCAACTTCAAATGAAACATTACGAAATCCATTATGCTCATTGCGATGCTCATGAATAATGAAACAAGAGAATCCTTTTTTTGTTAAAAATTTCGCATACATATCAAACAGCATGCGTGCAAAATCCTCTGCATCATCACCGCCTGCTCCAGAAATAATTGTCACGATTGCATTTGCTCGATCAAATTGCAGAGCACCTTCTTTTTTGACTTTTAATTCTCCAATTTCACGCACCATGGCCTGTGCCTTATCTTTATCATTCCAAAAATCCGCCGCACCCATCGCAGTTTCAATTTCAATAATTCGTTTTTCAATTTCGCTTGTATCTTTCATAATTTTATTGAGCCACCCCCGAGGATCGAACTCGGGACCCCACCCTTACGAAGGGTGTGCTCTACCAACTGAGCTAGGGTGGCGAACGTTCCAAGTTTACACTTTTATCCCAAACTTTCAAAACCTAGAAATATAAATTATTTCTCAAGCTCACTAATAACAAATTCATACTCATCCCAATGCGGTACGAGCTCGGAACTTTTTTCTAAAACCATTTTTTTGAAATCTTCAAGCGAAACCCACTTGAGATTTTGAACTTCAATTTTCTGCATTAAAAAGTCATCAATATGAATATCCTTATTTACAAGATAAATATCTTCAAACGAATTATCAATATATTTTCCATCGTTTGAAGTAACACTTTTTACCATGCGTTTAATCAATTTCAAATCTGAAGGTTCAATATCTATCCCAAGTTCTTCTTTCACTTCTGACACAGCAGTACCGACTGAATCATGCTCAGCTGTAATATGACCCGCCGCAGAAACATCCCATTTATCAGGAAACTCTACATGACTTTTGTCTCGATGTTGAAGTAATATTTCTTTTTTAGTGTTTATTATCCAAACGCGAGCTGAACTATGCCAAAAACCGTAAAAATGAATATCATCTATACTACGAGATTCTCCTGTCTTATTCCCTTTTTCATCCAAAACATCAATGTCTTCAGAATGAATAATAAACTTCCCATCAACATGATTCCAATCTGTATACCTCCACCATGCTGGAGTAAATTTAAAATAAATTATTGTTTCTTCTTTTTCCTTTTTTATTTTCTCTGGAAATTTTTCAAAATAAACAGAATCAAAAAGTTCTTGCTCATTTTCCTTTACAACTTCCACAACTCCATCAAGTTGCATGGTTTTCATAATACTATCATTACATCCCACAACAAACGAAGCTCTACTTTTTTTATCATCTTTAAGTGCTTCAAATTTGCGATATGTACTACGCGTTTCAAAAAAGAACGTGACAGGTGCATTACAATACGCAAAATGAACGGCTGCGGCATGAGGAGAGCCATCTGGCATTTCTACGGCAAGAACTCCAGCACGTTCTGTATTTAAATAGTCTACAATTATTTTTCTCATATCTGGAGCCGTTGTCCGGGATTGAACCGGAGACCTCGTTCTTCGCTTCGTACCTTAATTTCACTCTTGCGAGTTTATAGAAGGGCTAGACTGTATCTTACGCATACCTTTCGGCTTAGCGTCCCTTGTCAGTCGTTCGGGCGAAAACACAAATATGTGCTACCGCCACGGTCTTACCCATTTTGCAGGGCTTTAACCGTAATTCGGGATTCACAAGAAAATTTCTTTTCAAGTGGGCTATTCAATAACCAAGAACGTGCTCTACCAACTGAGCTACAACGGCTTACGCACTTGAACTCACTAATACTAGTACATTTTCGTTATGTTTTCAATTTTATCCATAATCAAATTTCTTAATTTTGTATTATTAAAACAAACGGTCAAAACACCATACTCAACCCTATCTTTGTATGTTCCCTGCCCTCTGCGAGGAGTAACAACAATTTTATAAAACTGATTTTTTGAAACACGAAGTTTTTTAGTCCAAAAATTTAATAATTTATTCGAATCCATATTATCAAAAATTTGAAGATTAAAACGCATATCTTTTTTATTAACTTTATAAATACTTTCCAGAAAATCAATAAAACAGTAGATTAAATCTGGATCACTATTACCAAGCCTAACAGAATTTTTATTTTTCTTGTTTCCCTCACCCCAATACAAACCAAGCCCCAAACCTAATAAAAAATAATCTTGAATATTTAAATCACTCTTAACTTCAAATGGATCACCTTTCGGATTATGCATCTGATACACAGCTTCTGAAATCGTTCTTTTTTTAATTTCAAACTTTTTAAAATAATAATTAATTTTACCCTGAGAACAATCCATTTTTTTAGCAATTGAACTTATTGATAAATTTTTATTAAAATAAAGATGAACTAAAATTTCTTTATTAATATCTTTCATGTAAATATAATATCATAATAAACAGACCATATCTATTTTGTATATGTAGTTATCTAATTATGATTTCAAAAATTTGGACAGCGAGAATGATATTTTAATATACTCAAACTAAAATGCGTGAAAATTTGCGAAGCAAATTTTCACGCATCAAAAAATTCTTTTTGAACAATTAATTTTTCTATACCGAAATTCTTGATTGTTACACTTTTCCAAAATTCATAATGAGGAAATTCAGTTTTTCTTGTAACTGTCTCTTTATCATGCGGTTTCGGAGCAATTCTACCCTTTTGATAAAAACCTTGTAAGCACCCAATGTGTTTTTGGAAAAAGAAATGGTCAGAATGAAAAAGATTAACCAAAAGTGGATATTTATCCTTGAGGTGTCCAAATGTCTCAAGTGGATAATTCCACACAGGCTCGGCAAATACATTATTACCAGCAAGTAACTCATGAAAAGCTTCACAAAAACCATCTACCTTGTCCACAAACGAAGCGAGTTGAGAAATTAAAGTTTTCTTTTCTTTTGCTTCCAACATCAAATCCTTAATATTGTAACCAAAAAAATCTTCGCGAGAATATGAATCAAAAATAATTTCAATTGCTAATTCTTCACGATTAGATAATTCAGTTAACTCTCCTTGAGACATTACTAATTTGGCTTGCAGTGATACATCACCTGTTATTAATTCAGGTGCATCATGAAACCAAACCATCCAAAACAACTTATATACATCCAATTCAGGATGCATTGTCAAAATAAACGGGAGCAATTCTTCCAACATTGCAATGATTCTTTGAACATGAATTTTTAAATCAGTTCGATAAAACATCACATCAAATTTTGGATATCTGATTATTTTCTCTAAATCTTTTTCATAATTTCTATATGAAAAAGATTTTTGGTTTTTCTTTCTCATACAAAAAGTTTGGTTTAAAAATGAATTTACTATTTCGATTACAGATTAATTCTAATCACTATCAATGTCAACAAAAATAACACATAAACACACACCGCGCCAAAACAAAAGCCACCCCATACGGGGTGGCTTTTGTTTTGGCGCAGACTAGTTGATTTAATTCTTTTTTATAATAATCAAAAAACTCTGAGCGATCAACTCTGTTTTGTTATGATTTTTGTCATACTCATAAGCATCATTGAGCGGAGTGTGTATTTTTTCAACCTCAAAATGATTAGTCTCCTGTAATGAATTTTAACGCAGTTCTACTGTCCAATCAGTATACGAAAATAGAGCCATATTATTGGCTCTATTTTCTCTTGCGCAGTCGACGGGACTTGAACCCGCAACCTCTCGCGTGACAGGCGAGTGCTCTAACCAGTTGAGCTACGACTGCATATTTTTATCACTCACCTCAATTACTCTACCACCTACTTCTCGCCTGGGCGAGTGCTCGCAATAGTCCTATTTGAGTTGAGCTACGACTGCATATTTAAAACATGCTTTTCAAAGACTTTTTACTTTAAAAATAAGAAAAGGTCTTTTGCTTCTCCATTATACATAAAATCGTATAATTTCAAAGGATGGGTTGCTTTTTTGCCTTTTTCTAGTAGAATAGATTGCGTTCATGAAATTTTTTATCGCGGGATAGAGAAGTGGTATCTCGTAAGGCTCATAACCTTAAGGCGGCCGTTCGATTCGGCCTCCCGCAACAAGTATTTGATAATTTTATAATTAATTGTACAAGGGAGTCATAAATGTTATATTATTTATGAGTATGCCATATAAAGATATCGTAAAAAGAAGAGAACATCACAAAAACTATATGCGAGAAGTGTGGTACCCTCAAAATAAAGATAAGCATATTAAATATGTCACAAATCTAAAGAGAAGTATTTCAAATTTTATTTTAATTTATAAAAATGATAAACAATGTTTAGATTGCGGTTTTAAAGGAAGCATATGTCCACAAGTTTTAGAATTTGATCATTTGAGAAATAAAAAATTTGAAATCGCAATGTTTACAAAACATACTCTTAGCTTAGATAAAGTAAAAAAAGAAATTGAAAAATGTGATCTTGTTTGTGCAAATTGTCATAGAATAAGAACTTTCAAAAGAAGAAAGTAATATATGTCGGTGTAGTTCAATGGTAGAACGAAGGACTCATAAGCCTTAGACAGTGGTCCGATTCCACTCATCGACACAAAGGATTAAAAAAATCAAAGATCTCTGCTAGGGTTTATTTAAATAAACCCTAACTCTTGAAAAACCATTTCATAGAGACGAATAGTGCGTTTTGCTTCACGGTCAGTAAGTTCAAAATTAGACCCTTCGTGTGCAATTTTATTTCGAACCAAATGAGCTTCCCATGCAATTGAAATTGTCGTCATATCACCTGGTGCAATATTTTTGAGTCTCTCACCGATACCAATGCCAGGAATACCCTTTTCTTCGAGTAAACTTTCGAGTATCGAATCCGCTTCAATTATCGACAAACGCCAGTCAGATGGATTTGGAGAATTAACCAAATCTTCTACATGTATCCAACGGACATTTTTGCCACTTTCTTGCTCCTGATAAAAAGAATTGTATTCGGCGATTGCGTGTTGCAAGTGATGATTTTCTTCTTCATAAATTTCAACCAATCGAATCGCACAATAAATCGTAATCGTAATTCCAAAAAAACTAAGTAGATATGAAATCATATATACAAAACTTCCAACCTGGAAATTACTGTTTTGAAGCCAGTACCAAAAAGCGATTGGTCGTGAAAACCAATAATCAATGTTGAGAAACATTGTACTAAAAAGTGAGTTTTGAGTTGTTACTGTTTGAAAGAGATTTTGATTCATAATAGAAGTTTGAACACTCTTCTATTGTAATACGCGTTCGAGTTCTTTGCCAATGGAAAAGAGTTCATTATCACGCCATCTCGGTGCTGTAAGCTGAATCGATGTAGGCAATCCAGTATTTGTAAAACCAGTTGGCATCGCAATTGCAGGACAACCTGAGAGATTTGCAGGTGCAGAAAACACATCTGACAAATACATTGCGACTGGATCAGTCATTTTTTCTCCAAGTTTAAATGGAAGTGTTGGTGCAGGTGGTGTAACGAGAAAATCAAATTTCTCAAACATCGCGTCGAGTTCTTTTGTTATTTCATTGCGAAGCATAATTGCTTTGCGATAATAGGCATCATAATATCCATGCGAAAGCACATACGTTCCAAGCAAAATTCTACGGCGAGCTTCGCGTCCAAATCCAGTACCACGAGTTTTTGAATAAAAATCAAAAAGATTGTCTGCTTTCACCTGATGGCCATATCGCACACCATCGAGTCTTTCGAGGTTTGTAGAAACCTCAGCTGGCATCACAATGTAATACACAGCGAGAGAATATTTTATATATTTGAAATCAACTTCTTCAACTTCGTATCCAATTTTTTTGAATGCTTCGAGAGATTTAATAAATGCATCATACACTTCCTTATCAATACCCTCTCCACTCATCACATCTTTGGGGACTGCAATTTTTTTGGTTTGTTTTTTTTCTTTTGGAACACGGTTATCAAATGAAACAGTAGTCGCATCGAGTGTATCGTATGTCTCAAGGGCTTTTGCGAGAATTTCTGCTTCACCTACAGTTTTTGTAAGTGGGCCAATCTGGTCTAGAGAATTTCCCATAGCAATAAGTCCACTGCGTGATACAGATCCATATGTTGGTTTAAATCCTACAAGTCCATTATACGATGCAGGCTGGCGAAGTGAACCACACGTCTCACTTCCAAGTGCCACAAGTGCTCCAAGCATAGATACTGCCGCAGCCGATCCACCCGATGAGCCTCCAGGAACACGCTCACGATCAAGTGGATTTCGTGTCACACCAAACGCAGAAGTCTGAGTTGAACTTCCCATAGCAAATTCATCCATATTTGTACGTCCGAGAAAAACTGGATTTTCTTTTTGAATTTTTTCTATTGCGGCACCAGAATATGTGGCGATATATCCTTCGAGAATTTTTGAACCCGCCGTCACCTTTTTTCCTTTTATCAAAAGATTATCTTTAATTGCCATCGGAATTCCTGTGAGCATTGTCGCTGTGCCATCTGCAAATCTTTTTTGTGCAGCTTCTGCCTGAGCCTTGATATCATCAAAAATTTCGAGATACGCATTGATGTCAGGATTCTTTTCGGCAATCACGGCAAGATACGCATCACATAATTCCTGCACAGAATATTCTCCGCTTTTTAGAGCTTCATGCGCTTTCTCGATTGTTAAATTTTTTAAATCAATGTGTGTAGTCATTAGAGTATTTTGTTTACTTTTACATATCCATCTTGTTTCTCAGGAACGTCTTCCATAATTATTTCTGTATATTGCCCTCCTGGATTTGTTACCGTATCTTCACGTGCGACATTGCGATGCTCTGGAACATCAACTTCAGTACCAGAAACTGTGACCCTTGTAACTTGATCAATATACGCAATGATTTCTTTTAAATCACCCAAAAGACCTTCGGCCTCAGTGTCCGAAATATCGAGTCGCGCAAGCACGGCGAGATGTTTAATGTCTTGTAATTGCATAGGTTATTTATAGCATTTTTTGCTATTTTTACGAATTGACAAGTAAAATTTTTATGATAAAGATTATTTCACCAATTCCAAAAATTCTTTCTCGTCCATGATTTTGATTTCCAATTTTTGTGCGTCGTCGAATTTGGAACCGGGATTCTCCCCTGCGATTACGTAATCGGTATTTTTGGAAACTGACGATGCAACTTTGCCACCGAGATTTAATATTTGTTGTTTGGCTTCGTCGCGCGAGAGATTTGGCATTGTACCCGTGAGTACAAAAATTTTTCCAGAAAATTTTTGATTTACTTTTTTCTTTTGAACACTCTCGACTTTGATTTGATCCAATAAATCTTTTACAACTTTTTGATTATGCTTATCGGCAAACCAATTAATAATTGAGCGTGATACGCGTGGACCAACGCCGTCGATTGATTCGAGAGCTTGTTGCTGCGCATTTTGGAAATTCTCAAAATTTCCAAAATGCGCAGCCAAATCGCGCGCCGTCTCCTCGCCTACTTCAGGTATCGAAAGACATACAATAAATCGATCAAGTCCAATGTGTCTTTTTTTCTCAATTGATTCAAGTAAATTATCTGCAGATTTTTCTCCAAAGCGTGGAAGCTCGAGCAAGTCCCCCTTTTTTAATGTAAAAATATCTGCACGAGATGATATAAGTCCCGCATCAAGTAAGGCATCCAAATTTTTGGGACCCAAGTGTTCAATATCGAGTGCCGCTTTGCTTGTGAAATAATACAACGTGCGTCGATCTTTTGCAGGACAGCGCGCATTTGAACAATAAAATGCAGCACTCTCTTCTCCAGTTTTTGTACCAACTTCTTTTTTTACCAATTTTGTATCGCACTCAGGACATGTTGTCGGCATATGAAAAACTTTTTCTTTGCCTGTACGCATCTCGGTCAACACTTTCACAATATCGGGGATAACATCTCCAGCCTTTTGCAAAATCACCGTGTCGCCAATTCGTAAATCCAATCTTTTTATTTCGTCTTCGTTGTGAAGTGTCGCACGTGACACCGTAGAGCCATATACAAACACAGGCTTAAGATGCGCAACTGGTGTCACAACTCCCGTACGGCCTACTTGCATTACAATATCTTCTACTACAGTCGTTACTTGCTCTGCAGGAAATTTAAGCGCGACCACAAACCGTGGGGCTTTACCTGTATATCCCAAAGTTTCTTGAATTTTTCTGTCATTTACTTTGAGCATGATGCCATCAAAAAAATAATCTTCGGAATCTTTTTTGTCACGCCACAATTTCCAAAACTCAATTGCTTCACCGATATTTTTTGCTACGGAATAATCTTTATTTACACGAAATCCAAGTGATGCCAAAAGTTTGAGTTCTTTTTCTTGTGATAATGGAAACTCTCCATCAATACGAGAGATGTCATAAATAAATGTTGATAGTTTTCTTTCAGCTACAATCGACGAGTCGAGTTGACGAATTGTTCCTGCGACAATATTGCGTGGATTTGCAAAAACTTCAAGCCCATTCTTTTTTTGTAATTCATTAATCTTTGCAAACTGCGATTTCGTCATGTAAATTTCACCCTCCACAATGCATGAAATCGGTTGATTTAATTTCAAAGGAACTGATTCAATCATTTTTATATTTGCAGTTACATCTTCACCAAACATTCCATCACCTCGTGTTGCTGCAGTTTTGAGTATTCCCTTTTCGTATGTAAGCACAATATGCATGCCATCAATTTTGTGTTCACATACATATTCCGGCACGATATCATGATCAGTTTGCGATGTATAAAATCGTCGCACACGTGCATCAAAGTCCCGCGCATCATCTTCTGAAAAAGCATCATTTGATGACCACTGAGGAATTTCATGTTTAACTTTTTTGAATCCATCACGCGCAATTCCTGCCACGCGCTGACTGGGAGAATCAGGTGTTATAAGTTCAGGAAATTCTGTTTCAATATCCACAAGTTCTTTTTTGAGTGAATCAAGTGCTTCATCAGGAATAAGCGAGATATCCTCTACATGATAACTATATCGATATTTCTCAATAGTTTTTTTGAGTTTTTCCAAACGGATTTCTGCTTCCTTTTTTGTCATACAGCAAGTAGTATACCCAAAAACTGCTAATTTGGATACGTAATTCTAAGTGCACGACTTACCACATTTGGTCGAAGTGTCGACGTATCCACACACGATTGAGGATCTGATGTAATTTGTTGACCAATATTGTAACCGTACGAATCAATCTGTGTACTCGTACCTGTACCGGAAGCTTTGTTTACATATACTTGTGCGCATGATGTCGGACTCAAAGCCAACGAAAACTGAAACGTTGTTGTAGCACTTTGATACGCATCAACTGGAATATTATGACAATATATTGTGTCACTTGAAGTACTCGTAAATGCTCCGATACTATCCATATACATTCCACATTCAATTCCAGTATCAGCCGCCATAAATGCGCGATCAGAATCTCTCGCTTCCAACGAAAAAAGAATTTCTTTGTATGATATTTGTGAAATACCAAGCGCTACCAACAAAAGCGCACTTGTCATAAGCACGGCAAACATAATTGCCATACCACTTTCTTTTTTATATGTTGTAAAAATATTTTTCATATTTAATTTGTTATGTACCAATTAAACAAACTTTCATTCATCGAAAGTGACTGCGTACTCAAACCCTCTTGCCATGTCACTGTCGATGTAATTTCAAGTTCATGTGGAACTGTTTCTCCTGGAGATGTAAAAGGAGTAATGATTAGCTCGCGATTAAATGGTGTCGAGGTTCCTGTACCATGAATATAAAAACCATCAGAACTATATGAAAGATTACACACACTCTGCGGCACACACGAATAAAATCCCCCGCCAGAAGTTGGTACTAAATTTGCGAGACTGTTTACATCCACATCACATGGACCAGTACAACTACTTGTCACATCAGCTGCAAAATTTTGCCACCCATGCACATATGTATCGCTCGACAATACATACGAATCACGCTTGGCGCGTACAAGTTCAACGCCTTCTTGGGCGAGATAATTTGCAGTCAAACGATTTTTTGCGCTATTTATATTGATACCACTTTTTACCGCCGCAGTAATTACACCAGTAATCGCAAACGCAAAAAGTGTAAGCGCTACAAGCACCTCGGTGAGTGTAAACCCTGCTTCCTTTGAAATTCGTTTTTTATTTTTTGTAAAAAATATATTCATATGTTTTATCCATCAAGTGGACGTGATGCGACGGTAGTTTGAATTGAAAAACTTGAATCAGTACCTCGATATGTAACTTTACCTGAAAGTGAAATATTTATAACCGGTTGGAGACCATCACCTTGCGGTGCACCGTATACAATAAATCCAGATTTCGATGAATCAATTATGACATATGTGGGGGTCAATATTTGTGCAGTACCGTTACCAACGATTTTTTGAATTTGAACTTGCCCCACACCACCAACTGGAGCAATGAGATACGTGATCGCAACACCCGAAACACTTTGAAAAACAATTTCATTTGAACCAACACCAAGCTGGCAATCTTGTGGCACAACATTTACATGGCCACTACCATCGACGCCAGTACCAGATTCATCAGGTGCAAAACAATGAAAATTTGTTCCGAGTCGAATGTTGCGAGACATGTCCTCCAAAATAAAATTTAAATTATCCATAACATTACTCATATTTTGTGATCGTTCGTGCTGACTTATTGCCGTAAGTACCGAGCCGAGTCCGTATACGACAAGCACACTAAAGATTGTCATCGAAACCATTGTTTCAACGAGTGTAAATCCATGTTGTTTTTTTGAATAAAAAAATTTCATATTTAACTTTGACACGGAAGCGTCGTGCTCGTTGCTGGAAGATTATAACTACCGATCTGACCCAAATTACTAATAACTATTGTTCTTTTTGAATTAATATAAATTGGTGATGCAAGCTCGATACATGCTGACTGCACCACAATTGGAGTTGTAAGTGCTGTTGATGGTTGATGAATAATAAGCGATGCATCAGAAAAAGGGCGGACAAACAAAACAGTCAGGTCAGATGCATATGAACCCGTGCACGATTTTGAACCAGTGAGAGTTTTGTAGCAAATATTATCAACATATTCCCCGGTGGTGATTGTAGTCACAGACAAACATTCATTTCCTGTTGTAGATGCTCCATTGCACACAAACACACCAGTTGGTGGATCGTATAATTTATTTCCCGTCGACGTTCCACTTCCAGAACCCACACCAGGAATATCAGTAAAATATACAAACTTTTTATTTGCAGTACCAGCGGTTGGAGCACTTGAAAAATATACTCCATACGCAGGCTTTACATCTCGTCCTACAAAATTCGGATTAACTTTTCCTGTCATTGCAGATTTTTGAGCCTCGACAATTCGAAGCGCAATATCCTGAGAAATATTTTCAAATTGCATTTTTCCATCAAACGTTCTGAAGTTAAACAAAAGAATCGTTGACATAATACCCATAATAATAAATACAGTTATGAGCTCGATGAGTGTAAAACCATCCTCTGTTCGTCGAAACGGCATTTTACTGAAACGACTTTCAGTTTGAAATTTTTTTTTAAATAATAAAAATTTTTTCATTATTAGTATCCACCGAATGCTCTAAAAATACTCAGTAAATTATATTCTCCCAACAAAACAATAATTGTCCCGAGCGCAAGAAACGGACCAAATGGTATTGCAGTTGCAAGTGATACTCCACGATTACCAACAATGCGAAATATTATCAAAATAATAATACTCACGATTGCACCAATCCAAAAAGAAAATAAAATCGCAGTAAATCCAGCCGAAAGACCGAGCAAAAATCCAATTCCAACCATGAGCTTCGAATCACCGAGCCCCATCCATTTACCTTTCGACAAAAACCACATTGCGGTAAATGGCGCAGGCAACAATATACCGGCAAGAAATTGCGTGTATCGTGGAATATGAATTACAAGTGAATCGCCCTGGACAAAAAACATACCGATAAACGCAAGCAATACAAAATAAAGAACGATTCGATCTGGTAAAATTTTGTGTCTGATATCATACACAGAAAGCACTAATAAAATAGAAATAATAATTGCGTAATACGTAAACAAAATTACAAAAAGTAATGGTGTACTAATCAATAAATATTGAAAATGAAAATACAGTAACACAAAAAATGTTCCTGTGAGTGCCTCAACAATTGGATACTGCCATGAAATTTTTGTTTTACATCCTTCGCAGCGACCACCCTGACTCAAAAAACTTCCGATCGGAATCATCTCAAACCAATGCAATGTACGTCCACACGTAAAACACACAGACCTCCCACTGGTAATTGATCGCCCACTTCGATATCGCAAAATAACCACATTCAAAAAACTTCCAATAATCGCCCCAAAGAAAAAAAAGATAATTGGAAAAATTGTGTCAAAAATAGTATCCATATGATTTTATTATATCATTCAAATAAAAAACAAACACCTCGCAATCGCGAGGTGTTTGTTTAATGTAATATAAATTAAATATTAGTTACATGTATATGCAGAAGCAAAATTTGTGTAGTCAAATCCATTTGTAGCATATGCTGAAGTTGATGTAGATATTTTGAATCCACCAGTGTAATCAACACACATTGATCCTGTGGTTAATTGTCCGGCAAATGCCCATTTACCTCCGTTTGCAGGTGTGTTTGTTCCGTCAAACGCATATGTATATTTAGTTCCTGATGGCAAACCTGTGATTAATTGATATAAACTGTTGTTTGAAAGAGTACTATCAGCAAATGGATTTGTTGCATTAGCTGCACCAGTAACTGGTGAAACTGTAGCGGCAACAGGACCAAGTGTAACACCTGAACCTTGAACCCAAAGTGCAGCTTGATCACGCATACTTGAAAGTTGAGCCTTTACCTTTGCATCATTTCCCTTTCCTGTTGCACCACCAAGTGATGTGAGAACGATTGTTGCCAAAATGGCGATAATTGCAATAACAACCAAAAGTTCGATAAGCGTAAATCCGGCTGACACATTTTTGAAATCCTTTTTGAGAGAACTAAACATATTTCTTTTTTGCATAATAAAAATAAACTAGTGATAATTTGGTCTCCATTTATATTAGATAAAGGAGGATCCGACCATTAATATAATAACGCTTCAATTATACACCCAGAAAAAACATTTTTATTTGGATATGTGGAAAACAAAACTATCCCACTGATGACATGTTGTAAATTGGCACGAGAACAGATACGAGCAGTGTACCAACTCCGAGACCGAGGAGCACAATCATCACTGGTTCAATAAGTGACACAAGTGTATTTACTGCATCGTTAACTTCACGAGCATAGAACGCTGAAAGAGTTTTGAGAATATTTGCCACTCCCCCTGTTTCTTCTCCTACACGAATCATTTGCACCATAATTTTTGGAATTTCATTATGCTTTTCGAGTGCGTCAGAAAAAGGCTTTCCGGCTTTGACCGCTTCAACGGCTTCATTCATGATATCTTCATATACTTTATTACCTACAACCTTACTCGTGATTTCAAGCGAGTGCACGATAGAAATTCCAGATGAAAGCATGGTGTTCATGTTGTCTGCAATACGTGAAAGATATAGTTTTCGAAAAAGCTCTCCGAATGCTGGAACTTTTATTTTGATACCATCGAGATACGCCTTTCCAGATTTTGTACCAGCCAAATGAATGAGATATCCGATAACTCCCACAATTACAATCAATAAAATAAGTCCATAATTTACAAAAACATTTGATATATTAAAAACGATTTGAGTATAAATTGGAACCGGCGAACCTGACTGCAAAATAATTGTTTCGAGTTTTGGAATAATAAACGTAAACATGAGTGTCATCACAACAAAGAAAATTCCAATAACAAACCCTGGATAAATAAGTGCTGATTTTGTTTTGGATGTAAGTGCGTACTGACGATCGAGATAATCTGCGAGAAATGAAAAAATCTGATTGAGCTTTCCAGATTCCTCACCTGCTTTTACCATGTTTACATAAAATTCTGAAAAAACGTCGGGATGTTTTGCGAGCGCGGCAGAAATTTGATTTCCTGATTGAATATCATCCGTCACCGTCACCAACTTTCGTTTCAAAAGTTTATTTTCAACATTTGTCGAAAGCATCGTAAATGCCTTGAGCGCAGATACGTTTGCATCAAAGAGTGTCGACATTTGGCGTGACAAAACCACGATGTCTCGCATTGGCACACTTTCAAAGAGAGCTAACTGAAAAATTGATTTTTCTTCTTCACCTTTGATAGATACGATGATAAGCCCGCGACGTTGAAGTCCAGAAATAGCCGCATCTTTATTTATAGCGTCAATCGTTCCTTCCTTTTTTTCACCAGTACCAGTGACTGCTTTGTAAATAAAATTCATATGTGTAAATAAAAATCAAAAAAACTACATTAAGCGCTCGAGTGCCTTTGGATTCATCGAATACGTATACGCGTTATCCATTGTGATTTCACCAGCGCGTACAAGCTCTAAAAGTGAACGATTCATATCCACCATTCCCTGTTCGGTACCAGTTTCGATTACAACATCGATTTCGTGAGTGCGCTTTTCTCGAATCAAATTGCCGATTGCTGGATTGTTTATCAAAAGCTCATACGCCATCACAAGCCCACCAGAAATTCGTGGAATCAAGCGTTGTGAAAAAATTCCAAGCAATGAGTTTGCAAGTTGTGAACGAATTTGGTCTTGTTGATTTCCTGGAAACGAGTCGATAATACGATCGATTGTTTGCGCCGCAGAATTAGTGTGTAGCGTCGACAGAACCAAGTGTCCAGTTTCGGCAGCAGTAACCGCAGTGGCAATTGTTTCGACACCACGCATTTCACCGATCATAATTACATTCACATCTTCACGAAAGATTGCGTTAAGTGCCGTCGTAAAATCTTTGGTGTCAAAACCAACTTCACGCTGATCAATAATTGAATGCTTTTCTTCAAATAAATACTCGACTGGATCCTCAACTGTCACAATGTGTTCTGAACGTTCTGAATTTATAAATTCAAGCATCGCCGAAAGTGTTGTAGATTTACCTTGACCAACCGGGCCCACAACCAAAAAGAAACCTTGTTTTTTGGTTGCAAATGTTTTGAGAATGTCAGGCAATTTAAGTTCATCAATTGTGTGAACTTTGGGAATCAAACGGAATGCAATACCAATACTTCCCTGACGAAAGAATGCATTTCCACGCAAACGAATATTGTCTTTGTAATTATATGCAAAATCAATTTCTTGCTCATCTGTAAACTTTTTAAATTTTTGTTCTCCGAGAATATACGAAAGTATGCCTACCATATCCTCTGGAGTGAGCTTTTTTTGATTAACCAACGTAATCAATTCTGTCGATGCTCGAATTGAAGGAAATCGTCCAGCCGAAAGATGCAGGTCTGAACCATTTTCTTTTATCAAAATATCAACGAACGATTCAATTAATTGCTGGTTTGGATTCATTATGTAAAATTTTAAATTTTATTTTATAAATGCTTTGAAAAAATTTCAGTTACGTGAGTCAAAACTTCAGATGGAGTGGTCGATGCTTTTACGATATATCCCGAAGCTCCGAGTTCAGTTCCGCGCTTCACATCAGTTTCGGCACCTCGGTTTGAAAGAATAATTTTTATTGCAGTTGGTGCAAGCTTTTCATCTTTCATCTTTCCGAGAAATTCAAACCCGTCCATTCCTGGCATAACGATATCGAGCAAAATAAGGTCTGGTGAATATCCCCCGCGAAGTTTTTCGAGTGCAGGCAATGCGCCGAGACCAGTCGTCACATCAAAACCAGATTGTGTAAATTTGAGTGCATACATGTCGAGCAGAAAGCTGTCGTCGTCAACAATAAGAATTTTTTTGTTTTGCATAATGGTTTGATTATATCACACTAACAAATACTACAAAAAGTTATAAATTTCTTGGAACGGTGTTTTACCCTCAATACATTTAATAATTGCATCTTCACGCATTGTTATAAAACCTTTTTTACGAACGAGATCATAAATTTCTGTATCAACTGGCTTTTTGAGGATGAGTGCTTGCAAATCCTTGTCCACAGGAAACATTTCCATGACAACAGTTCGTCCACGTGTTCCCGACGGACACTCTGGTGACGGAATTGCCTCTGTAAATTTACCTGAAAGTGGAAGTTTTGCTTTAAATTCTTCTGGCAAATCAGCAAATTGCTTTTCGGCCATTTGATGCAAACTGTCTTGGTCTGTTACTTCGTGTACACTTTTTTCATATGTCGTGCGAACCAAACGTTGTGCAATCGAAAGAACTAATGTTGGCGCAATCAAATATGGATCAATCCCCATGTCTATCAAACGAGGGATAACTCCTGTCGCACTATTTGTGTGAAGTGTAGAAAACACGAGGTGTCCAGTAAGTGCGGCTTGAATCGCAAGTTGTGCAGTTTCAGCATCACGAATTTCTCCCACCATGATAATATCTGGGTCCTGACGCAAAATACTACGAAGTCCGTTTGCAAATGTATATCCGATCTCGGGCATCACTTGTGATTGATTCATATCTGGTATGTGATATTCAACTGGGTCTTCGAGTGATACAACGTTTTCTTCTTCACGATTAAGTTCATTAATCAAAGAATACAGTGTGGTTGATTTTCCGGAACCAGTTGGACCAGTAATCAAAATAAGTCCGTACGGTTTTGTGATTGCCTCTTTTATCATTTTGATATGAGACTCCGACAATCCAAGTTCGTCGATTTTTTTGACACCTCGTTCAGAATCCAAAATACGAAGCACAACTTTTTCACCATAATACGCAGGAAGTGTAGACACACGGAAATCAATTTTACGATCACCAATTTTTGCAGAAAATCCTCCGTCTTGTGGTTTACGTTTTTCATCGAGACGAAGTTTTGCAAGAATTTTTATACGCGCAACAACTCCAGGAAAAACTGGAAGTGGCAAAAAAAGTGACGTATGAAGTACTCCATCCACACGGAAACGAACTTTTACTTTTTCACCTGTGTTTTCGATGTGAATGTCTGATGCATTTCCTTCAACCGCATTGTTTAAAATAACTGCAACGATTTTTATGATTGGCGCTTCTTCGACGATACGTTCTTCTTCGCCAGGCTTGAGAGAATTTTGTTCTTTTTTTGGATCCACAAGAGTCATGTCGGTCACATCTTTCATTTGATTATCTATATCGTCCATAGAAGACATAGCTGTGTCGACAGATGAATCAGTAAAACTTTTATACACATCAAGAACTTTTTGAAATGCTGGTTCAGAAATTACAACAACCTTAAACGGCATATCGTTTTTTTGTGCAATAAATTGAAGTGCATCTGACGCAGCAATATCATCTGGATTTGTAATACCCACAATCAACACATTGTTTTCAACGGCAAGTGGCACAAAGTGATAATGTTGCGCAGAATCTTCGGGAATGTATTTGAGAATCGAGGATGTGATTGTTTTGATATCTGGAACACGTTTGGGAATATGATAATACGAACTTTTAATTTCCAAGAGTTCGTTTTCAGGAATTCCCTTTTCGAGAAGTGCTCCCTCCAAAACCCCACCATACTTTTCTTCGGCAATACGCAAAACCTCTCCGAGTCCTTTTTCGGTTATGAGTCCACGTTTTGTTAATTCTTCAGTAAAAGTCATACGTTAAAAAATAAATACTATCCTAATGATACCCTATTGTGTATTTGAAACATAATTTCTAAAAATAAATTATTTTCCCGATCGTTTGAGCGCTCCTGTTTTCCATGACATAAATGCACCTGAAATAATTTGACCATTGATTGATGCGATTGCTTTGACGTAATATGTCGTATTTGGAATCAAATTTGTAATACTTTCACTAAACACACCAGTTGTTGATTGAGGTGTTTCAGTTGTTTTTGTACCAAGTGAATCAGTAGTACCGTATTCAAACCATCTCGTTATTCCCTGACCAGAAACAAGAAGTGTTCCATTGAGCACTGCAGATGTTGCGAGTTTGAGTGTGGGGTCATTGGTATTTATTTGTGTTGACACGGTCGCACTCTCAGAACCGAGTGGAGCAAATGGATTAATACGTCCGGGATTATTATCTGGATCAATTGGTTTACTCAAATCTTTGAGCACCACAAATGCAGGATTAGTTACAATCGCATTATCAATTTTGATTGAATCAATATTTAATAATTGTGCCAAAAATTGCTGACTGGTAACCTGCACATCACTCACCACAGGACCTCCTGATGTATTTACTGGTGAATCAGAAGCCGTTGAAAGTCCTCCGGTATTTTGTGTAGTGTTACCTTTTTTAAAAAATAATACATATGCCACACCAAGTACTACAACAATTGCCACAATAATAAGTATGTTTTTTGTAATGCCCTTTTTAGTTGTTGTGTCTTTGAGTGGATCCATATAATTATTATTGTGCTTTGAGCCAATACGTTTTTATTTTAATATCAAAACTGTAGTTATCCTTTTTGTCAGATGAAAAATTTATTGACTGAATATCATTTATACGCAAACTTGATTCCATCGCTTTCAAAAAATTTACAAAATTCTGATATGTACCTGTGACCGAAAACTCCAAATCAAAAATTCCATAATCCTTTTGGGGACCTCGAGCACCTGCAACCTGCACCACTCCGGTTGTTTTGGTTGAATCAAACTGTGTCGAAACAACATTCATACCATTAGCCACAGCAATTTTTTGGATATCAATAATCAAACGAATATTATCGGCATTTGTTGGCAACATTTTTTCCAAACGCATTTCTGCATCAAGCGGAAAACTATGATACGTATTTGAAAGTGCATCACGGTCTTGTTCGAGTTTTGCCTCATTACTGAGCGCATCATCGTACTCAGCAATCTTTGCTTTATAATCTCCGATTTGTTGATAGTGCGGATGAACAAACAACAGAAAGTTTCCAATCGAGATTGCTATTAAAATAATTGGTAAAAGTAATTTCATATTATTTATTGAGATACTACTGACGTCGTTGATGTGGCAACGACATAATCAGAAACATGTTTTACAAAACTCACCAAATCTGAACTGACCGTGAAATTAAGTGTAAAGCTCACCGTGCCTGTTTGTGGATCAAGCGCGAGCCCAGAAAAAATCGGATTCTGAATATCTTTATTTTTTGCTAATTGATCAGATTCAAGTGCAATCGATGTATAGTCGCGTGCGACCCCATTCATCTGCACGCTCACCTTTCCTGATTGATCGGTCGGAGTTGCATATGTAAATTGATTGAATTGAATACTCTTGAGCGTGTTTAATTGCAATGCAGAAAAAATTGGCGAGACAATAATATGATTTGAGAGAATTTGATTTGCATCAGTAATTCGACGACCAAGCGTCTTTGCAGAATCAATAAGTGGAAACTCAATCGCGTTACGAGCATTATTTAATTGAGCTTGTTTGTCGGCAAGTTGTACTACCAAGTTTTTTTCATAGAAATAAACCCCGACTGCAAGCGCAGTTGAGATGACAAAAAGTAATACTCCAATAAAACCAAAGATGCCGAGCGTGAATTTTTTTTCTACGGGTGCCGCTTCGACAGTTGGTTTTTTGGGAATGAATGAGGTTTGAAAAGTTTTATCCATACACAAAATTCGTACCATATAATTGTATTACAGAGTACGCGTAATGTATAGAGGAAAAGACAACAAAAAAAGGCTTTGCACAAAATGCAAAGCCTTTTAAATAATTAGCACAAAAAAATTAAACATAAATCAAAAAATGTTCCTCTTTCACCTCATTATCGGCTGGATTGTAACTCCAAGCTCTGATTTTATTACCATCAGTAAGCTCGAAATGTTTATAACCGGTTTTTTCCTCAAGTTCACTCAAGAAAATTTGCCATAAATCAAATGTGACTTCTTCCTTTGTGTCAGTGTTAGATACTTTTGTAACATCGATGATTCTGATTTGCCCTTCTGAATCCAGAGTAAGGTCGCAAAAATTATCTTTTTGACCGTCAAAATAAAATTGAAATGTTAAACTTCCAACTTTTCCAATAAAATCCAAATGATAACTTCCAAATTCAAATAGAAATGCAAACAGAGACACGACGTCAGACATTTTCTTACACCGATTTAGTGCTAGAATAACATCCTTATCATTATATTTTTTTTCAAATACAACATCATTTATTACCCCAACATAGAATGGAGCAACAAAAATAATCACGGCTAATGAAATTATTGCAATCTGCAACAATAAGCCAAACAAGCCCAATGCTGATCTTAAATTAGTAATTTGATTAACAACATCAGCAAAGTGCATCAGCAATAAATAAATCACGAGGATTATTATTGATGAGGCGCAACCCTTAAAATTTCGCCATCTTTCATTCGCAATTTTTGCTAAACGAAATTCCTCAAAAATGTTTTTAGCCTCAACTATATTCTTATAGGAGGCAACGGTAATAGTCGTAAAATTTGTATTTTTTTTCACTTTTCAATGTTTTTTGGTTCATATATATAATATCACAAAAAAGCACAAAAGTCAATACTAGGCAATCACCCAAAAAACCTATATTTATAAGGATATATTACCCCAATTTGCGAAGTGCGACACCGAGAGCGACAGAAAATTCTGGGCCAGTTTCGGCGAGAACATTGACGACAAAGTCTGGTACCGTCACCTTTTCGAATGGATTTGCACTGATGGTTTCAATATGAAATGTTTTGGCAGCGAGGTCGCGGAATCCTGGGAGAAGTGAGCCCGCACCAGAGAGAATAATTTTACTTACCGGCTTGTTGTATTTGCGTTCAAACGTCTGAATCACATTACCAATTTCAGACAAAATATAATCAACAGAAAGTTTGGCGATGTCTGATGCTTGCTTATCTGCTCCCTCTCCAATGATTCCAACTTTTCGTTTCAAATCTTCGGCACGTTCAAATGTAATCGTGAGAGACTTCGCAATATTACTTGAAATATCAAAACTTCCGCGATTGATAATATGAAAATTACGCACAACACCATACTCCACAATCGCAACTTTTGTTTTTGATGCACCCATATCTACGATAAGCACGGCTGAAAGTTCGTGACCAAATGCTGCGCGAATTTCTGAAAAGATTTCAATTTCAAACACATCAGCTTCGAGACCAGCGGCTTTGGCGAGTGATTGATATTTAGAAAGTGCTTCGTTACGAATCGCTGCGACGAGCACTTCGGTTTTGTCTTGTTTTGTTTCGACACCAGTATCAAGCGATGCATCATGATTTGGAAGTACCCAATAATTGAGTGCGACTTCGGTAATTGGAATCGGAATATATTTGCGTGCTTCTACGGGCACAATCGCATCGAGATCTTTTTCGGCTACATTTCCTGGAAGCTCTACAATAAATACAAGCGATGCCGATGACGGAATCGAGAGCGCGGCGTTTTTTGTCACAACTGAACCATTTGTCACCGCTTCAGTAAGTGCTTTGGTTAAAATTTCATCGGACAAATTCGTGACTGCACCCACATCCGTACTCGCATATGAACCAAGCGCGAGCGTACTGTATGTTTCGAGATACGCCTTACCATCGGCTTTGCGAATTTCAACAAGCTTAATTGATGATGTACCTATATCGATACCCACAACACGATCAGAGCCATCATCTGATTTTGTAGATTTAAAAAGTCCTTTTATTGCTTCTAAAAAGTTTTGAAATATTTCCATTCCCCCATTTTACACCTAATTACAAGAATACGCATCAACAAAAATTTACTTCACTGCCACTTGGGCATCACTACTTCGGGTTTGCGCAATAACGTTCCAAATTTTTGGATCTTCTTGTCCTATCGCCCAAGCTGAATATCCTCGCATGTTGTTTGTTTTAATTAAATTAATTTTTTTCTGAAAACTTTGAGCGTCTTCGTACCATGCGGTCAAAACTTTTCCATGTTTTCCTTTTGCTTTAAATGTAATCCACGGCACACCAAGTGTGTCTGACCACCCTTTGTCGATATATGTGCCGTTATCAATAATAGAACCGAGCACTGGATATCCAGTAATTTCTACTCGTTTTCCAGTTGCAGTATTTCGAACCCATGCATAAAACGGTATCCCAAATGAAACTTTATTTGCTGGAATATGCGCAAGTGTATAATTAGCAACTTGTGTCACCCATGGCAATGACGCAGTGGGACCGACAGAATTGGAGTCATCATACGCCATAACTGAAACGAAATCAGCAGAAGCACCGATTGCTGGGTAATCAAATGCGCCTGTCCAGTTTTGCCACGAACCTGGTCCGAAATCATTTGGATTTTCTGAATGAATTGGTGCTATTGCCACAGAAAGTTGTAAATTATTACCATGAAAATATGTGGCACTTTTGGCAATGAATGCTGAATATACATCTCGATCGGATACTGCAATGTGTTCGAAATCATACTGATAGCCAATATATTTTTGAGTTTGTGCCTCTGTGACAAGCGATGCGAGCAAGGCATTTTGTGCATTGGTGTCTTTTAGAAATTCATCAATTTTTTTTTGATTAAAACCCTGATTTGAAACAAGCGGCATAATGTGCGCGCCGGCAGTTTGTGCAATCGACAAAATTTCTTTGTTTGGTTTACCCATCAATTTCCCTTTTGAGTTCGTCACATATGTTTGTGGTGCAACGATATCGACAGAAGAAATATGTTCGCGCAATGAATTGATTGCTCGAGTTGAGTTTTGGACATACAAAAGTGCCTGCGGAGATGCTGATGTTTGTGCTCTCGACACACATGGAAATATCAATATAAAAATAGTAATAAAAACAAAGGATTTCATACACAAAAAGTTTAACACAGGTACCACCTTTTAAAAACCAAAAAAACTGAGTATAATTGGTTTGTCGTATTATTAGTACCCTAAATCTATACACGACCATGTTGGGACATCATTAATTTGACCAAAGAGCTAGCACTTGCTAGCTCTTTGCATATTCATATGAGTACAGAACAAAAACATATTTCAAAAGTAAGTTCATGTAGTGCATGCGGAACAGCGCCAGTTAATCACCGGCTTTTTTATATTGGATCAATCGCAGAAAATATTTTTGAAAAAATTGCTGATTTCTTTTTTGGGTGGATAAAAATACCATCTGAAAGTCCGATTACGGATATTTTTATGCAAGGCTTTGTGGGAATATTTCAACTATTTGGACTAGCAACATATTCAGATGATGTAACCAAAGTAGTTACTGGACGTTCTGAAATGATTTGGAATGAAGCAATCCGACGCAACATACCGATGCAACAAGTAATCATGTTCAAAAAACCACTCGAACAATATCGAGCAAAAATAAATGGACGATGGGTGTATTTCCAAAGTATTCCTATTCCCCCATGGCTTCCCCAAAAAGGATACGAATGGATTGATGACAAGTTTTTACTTTCAGAAAAACTAAATTCACTCAACATTAACTCACCTCGTGCAAAAAAAGTTGCGACATTCGCACAAGCACAACGAGCATTCAATGAATTAGGAAATCCTGTAATTATAAAACCCCAACACGGATCACGCGCACGACACACGACAACAAACATCAATACAATCACAGAACTTCAGGATGCATACAAACTTGGCAAAATGATTGCGCATTCGCTTGTGGTTGAAAAACATTTATTTGGTAGTGTGTATCGCGCAACAATTATAAACAACAAACTTGTTGGATTTTTTAAAACAGATCCTCCCAAAATTACTGGCGACGGAATCCATACAATCTCTGAGTTAATAGAGATACAAAACAAAAACAAACCAGAAAAAATATTTGATATCGTAGTCAATGATGATATCATATCGTTTATCGGAAGAAAAAATTACACGCTCGAAAGTATTATACCCAAAGGTGAAATTCTCGATGTGACTGCAAAAACAGGGCGATTCCTCGGTGGATATACCAAAGAAATGCTTGATGAAATTCATCCTAAATTTCATGAAATTTTTGAGCGAGCAGGAATTGCGTTTGAAGTATCAATTGCAGGGTTTGATGTAATCGTCCCTGACCCAACCAAAGATCCCGAGGGTCAGACATGGGGCATCATCGAGTGCAACTCAATGCCATTTATTGATTTACATTATTTTGCATACGAAGGACCACGAATTGATTTATCAAAAAACATTTGGGATTTGTGGGAGACGGAGCCAAAGAAAAAATAAATACAAAAAGCCCCGCGTTTTCCGAAGGAAAACGCGGGGCTTTTACTTTTATAACAATTTTCCAAACTTAATTTATTTCTTTGCGTGCATTCCTCCACCCATGTTTCCCATATCTTGAATTGATGTAGGTGTAACAAGAGTACCAGCAAGTGAACCAATCACTGCAAGTCTATCCCCGACCGCAATATCTGAAATTGAGATCGTCTTTGAATTTTTTCCAAAACCTTTTGTTACTGTTGCAGAACCAACGTTAACAGTATAGGTAGTATTTTTGTCTTTCATGAGTGTGATTGTTGATCCAGAAACTGAAACTACTTTTCCTGGAAATATTGTACGGTCAGTATATGATTTATCAGAAATTGATGTTGCTACAACATTTGTACCAGTTACAGTACCTCGAACAGAGATTTCGTCGTTTGGCAAAATACTTGCAAATGTAAACGCATCACCAATCTCCTTTCCTGCAAATTTTGCATTTGTTGCGTCAATTGTGTACACAACATTCTTTTTGTTTGTAAGTGTAATAATAGAACCATTTACTGAAACAACTTTACCATTTACGGTCCGATTGTTTTGTGCATGATTTTTTGATAATGATTTTCCACCCATTTCGATTTGTGAATGAAGTGAAGAAGAGCTCGCACTCGCCTCTACTCCTTGTGCAAACGCAAATGTAGGTGCGATAACCGAACCTACTGCAATAACCCCCGCAACCAATGTAACAATTTTATGTTTATTTTTCATATATAAAACAAAGAATTAAATACTATTAATACGACAGCACATATATGATACGAATTAATAATACAGTATGGTGCACTATTATTTAGCTACAACATACCAAATCAAAAGCGCCAATCCTCCCCACCACCCGAGATCAGAAAATATCAAACTTATCATTATTTTGTTTTGCCATGATTGTGGTAGTAATTCTCCAGACTTCCCTTCTTTTTCTCGAGCAAGCATATATGGACTTACTTTAAACGACAAAAAATATCCGTTTATGATAAGCACGATTGCAATAACCAAATGAATAAGCGGAATTCCAGAAAGAGTTTCGTTTCGATAAAAGATACTTCCCCCAATAATTGCCAAAATTATTCCCACCCAAATAAGTGGTTTGGTAACCTTGTGTGTGCGTGTCGTCGCCTCTGTCCAATATGATGATTTACGTCCGAGAAATCCATGAATATCAATCACTGTCACTGCACCAAGCCCAATCACAAAACCTGCAATAAATAAAAAGAGTCCCAAAAAATTAATAATAGTATTTGTCATAATATTTAAATAATATCACGCAAATTATTTTTGACGTAAAATTTATACATGTGAACCAGCATCAATTTCCGTGCTTATAACTGGAAAGTTCGAAACATCGATTGGTCCCTTGTGAAAAATATGAGGTACGCCAACAAAAAGCAGTGGTCGCTCTTTTTGTGAAAATTTTTCTTTATAATATTCTTTTGTTCTTTCTGGAACCATTGCATGTTCACTTAGTTTTTGTGGATCGTATTTACCAAAACTTTCTTCGCCTTCTTTTTCAAACCCGTCTTGATACAAATAAATAGTTGTTTTTTTCGGATCAAGTAATTCTGGATCGACCTGATAAAACTTTAGCTCTTTTGGTGTAAAACCAGCATCCACAAGTGCCTTTTTCAAATCCTTTGGGTGGATAGCTGTAAGCTGCACAACATCTCCCCACGCTGCGTTTTCAAGTGTTGGTATCAATCGTTCGGGAATTGTTTTTCTACTTTCATCCGAATTATATTTTTCAGATTTTATTTCGTATAGTCCTGGAAATTTTTCTTTCAGCATATTTAATGGATACAAAATATGCCGACCTTCCTGATCGGGCTTCATATCCTCGGGTACCATATGATACAAATATTGTTTTGGCATTTTTTCCATATTCTTAATTATAACCCAAAAAGACCCGCTTAAGTACTCGAGTTATTTGATGCTAAATACTACTCGCGGAGACGGAGGGGTTCAAACTTTCGCAACCAAGCACCGTAAGGGTTTCTTGAAAAATTTTTAGAGCTAATTCGATATCTATGAATCAGATATCCCATTTTGAATCAAGAATGGAAAAAGGTATTTTTTGTGATTCTAACAATGATTTAAATGTTTCAATGTGACTTGCTCCAATAATTACTAGTCCAGAATCTTTTTTTGGTATTTTTGAAAGCCAAAATTTTTCTCGTATTGGAAAATATTTATTTTCCTCGTGGCTTATTAACTCAGCTTCTTTTTGATTAAAAAAATTTAATTTTATTCCAAGCTTTTCATGGATCTCTTTATTCGTTGGTATATTCAGTACTTTTCTTTCTTCAAGTGTTGGTTCAATGAAAATATGTTGTATATTAAATTTTTCTGAAATTTCTTTACAGGTAGTGATATTAGATGTTGCGCACCTCTTTTTTAGAGCATCGTCGTTAAATTCCTCAGCAATATATTTAGGTTTTATTTTTTTACATTGAGTACTCAAGTATTTTTTAAACCTTGATATATGTTCATATTCCGCTGACCCTATTCCTACATACTGTAATCCATGTTGAACTCCAATAAGATACAGCATAATTAATCGGCCATGTAAGGCTGAATCAAAGATGTAAATTCATCCAAAGTAGAACAAACTTTTTTATCATTAATATTACATTCCCATAAATGATCTGTATTCTTTGTAATATTTTTTGACTCTGAAAAACTTGCTATTTTATTAAGGCCATAGGAGTCAAAAAGTGTTTCATCCGAGGTGTTACCGAGAGTTTCATCCCAGTGATTTATATATAAGAGTATAAAACATTTATTTAATTTTGAATTATAGTGATTTTCAAAACTATAATTTAGACCATCGGGGGTACTGTCACTTGACGGATCTAATGAAGTTAGATCTTTATAAGCTATTCTCGATTGAGCTCCACATTTGTCTTGATATGAAATACTATCTTTAGAATGTTGTCTTTGAGGGAGTATTTTTAAGAAATAAAAAGAAATACTCATGCAAACTATGAGTACAGCAATAATCATAATTATTTTAAACCAATTTTGTTTTAGGAATTTTTCCATACAACCATTTTAGCTTACATCCGAGAATTTAGGTACTCGGGTCTGCCGATACTTTATACTCACTGCGGAGCTGGAGGGATTCGAACCCTCGAAGGGAATTACCCCTTACATCTTTAGCAAAGATGCTCATTCGACCACTCTGACACGGCTCCATTTTTTAATTTTTTGCACATTTTTTGGATTACTTGTACCAAACAGTGCAATATACTTTTTGACACCATCCTCACTTTCAATTCGAATACACGGACGCGATGACAGTTTTACATAAATACCGTTATTTTGCAAAATATTTTTAACTTGTTCGAGTAGAATATTCGACATGCTCGTGAAATCAATTTTTAGATATTGATATTGTTTTTTACTGGAAACATATCGATGATTAAAGAAACATCCATCAGTGTCAACCAGACCGCGAACGCAGGCTATGGAATAACTCGAATTTTCAAGAATCCAATCTGGAATTTTAATTCCCTGTTTTAGTTTATTACCAACAGGCAAACCTAAAGTTGAATTACAAAATTGTACAAGTGCCTTGCGAGAAACAACTACAGAAAGAGCTCGTGAATTTTTATTATAATAAATACTCGGTTCAACCGCAAAAAGTTTACTGATCGAAGAACAGACAAACAAACTATATTTCTTATCAGTTTTTGAATCAAGCGTGATATCTATTTGAAATTTAGATATGCCGCCGTCACCAAGCATTACCCCTGTAAATTCGGCAAGTAACGCACTTTTTTCTGGAATAGTGATACTACTGTCGCATTTTTTCTTCACATTATTCTTGCCTACCCTTTTCCACCACTGCAACCATTTCTCTTTTCTAAAATTTTCGTCAACAGGAAATTTCCCATACTTGGCGTATAATTTTTTGGCTCCAGCAATACCTGCTTTTGAAACGTTCCAATGAGGCTCAAGAATTTTTACATTTTTTGGTTTCGCGATTTTTGCAATTGCACACATTTTTTTGAATACTGTTTCGGTCATAAGAAACTTTTCTCGCTTCCAATCAGCAAGGGTTCGTCTACTTACACCAATTTCTTGAGCAAGCTCTGTTGTATTTAATTTGGTTATATTTATGACTTCCTCGATAAAAGCTTTTTGCTTACTAGGAAGGAATCGTATTCTTTTATCAGATATAATGTGCTCTAGCATATCTCCATTATATACTATATTAAATCTTTTGTTATACTGAAATTCGTATGCAAGAAAAAGTAAAACTCGGACTTATTCATGGACGATTTCAACCACTTCACAATGGTCACATGAAATACTTATTGGCTGGATTTGAACACGCAGAACATATTGTCATCGGCATTTGCACTCCAGAAATTTGTACCAATGAATTTGCTGAGCAAACTGGATATCCATGTACATTGAGACAAAATCCGTACTCGTATGATGAACGAGTTGCGATGATCGCCGCGTCGCTTTGCGACGCGGCGATCCCTTCTGAACGCTTCTCCTTTATCCCCTTTCCAAGTGACTACAAAAATATTTCATCACTTGTTTCGAACGATACCGTATTTTTTATCGGCCACACAGGAGCACTCGATTCAAAGAAAAAAGAATTTCTAGAAAATCTCGGATACTCCACACGAATTATTTTACTCTCTGATGACACCCGAGAAGAATCTGGCGCAAAGATTCGTGAATCAATCGCAAATAGAGATAACATATGGAAATCAATGGTCCCACATGCAGTAAAAAAATTTTTAGAAAATAGAGTATAATATAGTTATGGCACAAACAATCGAAGAATTAATTCAAGAAAACACCGAACTCAAAAAACAAAACTCGATAAAGAGCGATCTCATTTCTGTAACCGCTCACCAACTCCGCACATCACTCTCTGCAATGAAATGGATTCTCAAAATGTTTATCGACGGCGACTTTGGAGACATGACAACTGAACAAAAAAATTTCATGCAAAAAGCGCTCGATTCAGACAATCGTATGATTTCTTTTGTAAACGAAATGCTTTCAATGAATCATAGTGAGGATAGTTTGGATGAAATGAAACTTTCTACATTTGATGTCATCAAACTAATTGATGAAGTAATCTTTGACTTCACTGGCGAATCATACAAAAAAGGAATTCAATTAGTCTTTCTAAAACCAGAACAACCGACACTCGAAATTACCGCTGACTACGAAAAAATTCGTGTCGTGATTCAAAACCTCGTAGAAAATGCAATTAAATATTCAAACAAAGAAACCCGCATTGTCATCAACGCAAGCAAAAAAGATTCTGCGATTGAAATTTCTGTACACGACAATGGAATTGGAATTACAACCGAGGAGCAACAAAATATTTTCGGAAAATTTTTCCGCGCAACAAATGCAAAACAACAAGATGTCGTAGGTTCTGGACTTGGTCTATACACGACCAAACGCATCGTCGAAAAACACAAAGGCAAGATTTGGTTTGATAGCAAAATAAATGAGGGCACAACGTTTTTTGTCCAAATACCCACTGAATAAAGGTTTAAACTGACAATGCTAGACAAATGATTTTGTGGTACAATATTTAAAGTATTTTGATTAGTAAAAACAAAAACAATAATTCACATGGCAAAAAAAATTTTGATAGTTGAAGATGATGTATTTTTGCAAGGTCTCGCTGCAACCAAACTTCAAAAAGAAGGTTTTGATGTGCTCGTAGCCGGAGACAGTGATGATGCCACCAAAATTCTAGAATCGAATGTTCCCGATCTCTTTATTCTCGACATCATTCTCCCTGGAGCAACTGACGGTCTCGGAATCCTAAAAAAAATTCGCGAAAACATGAAAACAATCAACACTCCAGTCATTATGTTTTCAAACATGTCAGATGAAGTAAACATCAAACGAGCCAAAGAACTTGGAGCAAATGAGTTTATGATTAAATCAAACTTTACACTCGATGAACTTGCCGAAAAGATAAAAGATATTCTAAATATGAAAGCAGGCACCGCATAGGTGCTTGTTTTGTTATAATACGGCAATGCAATTATCTGACGATGTTACCAAACAATTTCGCCTTACTGCTGAACAAAAAAGTGCACTCGAACGACTCGGCATAAAAACGATTCGTGATATGTTGTATTACTTTCCACTTCGATACACCAATATTAGTGAAATCAAACTCATTCGAGACCTCTCGGCTGGTGATACTGTCACACTGTACGGGCGCATCAGTAAACTCAAAATGCGAAAAGCATTTAAAAGCAAAATTCCCATGAGTGAGGCAACACTCGAAGATAGTTCCGGCACAATTCCAATAATTTGGTTCAACCAAGCCTACATGGCCAAAATGGTTCACGATGGCGACAACGTCGAACTTTCAGGAAAAGTATCCGAAGGTAAACATGGATTATTTCTCTCCAACCCAGAACTCAAAGCCAAAAACGTACTCCCTGTTGATTCACACAATTCCCTCTTTGGTTCTGACAAAGAATCTGCCCAAGTATATGGATTCCCGATTTATCGCGAAACCAAAGGCATCACGTCACGATTTATTTATCACAGCATTTCAAAAATAATTTCAACAGGAATCGTACAACAAATTCCAGAATACATTCCAGACGACATTCTCAAAAAATATAATTTACCCAAACTCTCCACTGCGCTCGTGTGGATACATTCTCCACAAAAAGAAAACGATGCTCAAGCTGCACGCAAACGATTTTCGTTTGAAGAAGTTTTTTTCATTCAACTCGCTCGCAAAATCGACCGCGAAAATTATGAAAAAAATAAATCATATCCGGTAACATATAATCCCAAAGATGTTGAGGACTTTGTCGGACGATTTCCATTCAAACAAACCGGTGCTCAGGAACGCGCAATACAAACGTCACTTGAAGATATGGCAAAACAAACTCCGATGGCTCGCCTTCTCGAAGGAGATGTGGGTTCGGGAAAGACTGCAGTTGCAGCCACACTTTCGTACGCAGTAATCAAAACCCGCCCCGACGGCAAAACATTTGGCAATCTACAAGTTGGATACATGGCACCAACTGAAATTCTCGCCACGCAATTATTCGAAAACTTTATCCAATATTTTAAACATACAGGAATTTCGATCGGACTCATTACTGGTTCCGGTTGTCGCAAATTCCCCACCAAGGTCGCGAGCGCAAAAGAACCATGGACCACAATTTCTCGTGCGCAACTTCTCAAATGGGTTGCCAATGGTGAGATTCCAATTCTCATTGGCACACACGCAATCATTTCTACGTCGGTTGTATTCAAACATCTCTCGCTTGCCATCATCGACGAACAACACCGATTTGGTACCATGCAACGCAAAAAATTAGTAACCAAAGAAGGCTTTGCACCACATTTACTTTCGATGACAGCCACACCTATTCCACGAACGCTCGCACTTACGATTTATGGAGATCTTGACCTCACACTTCTCGACGAAATGCCTGCCGGACGTAAACCGATTATCACAGAAATTATTTTGCCAGAAAAACGCGACGAAGTATACGCGCATATTCGCGAAGCACTCAAAGAAGGTCGCCAAGCATACATCATCTGTCCACGCATCGACGAACCAGATCCCGACAAAGAAATGGCACTGCAAACTCGTTCCGTTGTCGCCGAAGCCAAACATCTCAAAAGTGATATTTTTCCAGAATACGAAATTGGAATTTTGCATTCAAAAATGTCAAAAGAAAAAAAGGAGGAGGTTATGAATGATTTTTCCAAACATCATTTGCATATTCTCGTTGCCACATCTGTGGTTGAAGTCGGTGTGAATGTACCGAACGCGACAATCATCATCATCGAAGGTGCCGACAGATTCGGCCTCGCACAACTTCACCAACTTCGCGGCCGTGTCATTCGTGGAAACCATCAAGCATATTGCTATCTCTTTCCAAATAGTTCCGGCGAAACCGCACTCAAACGTCTCACTGCACTCAAAAAAGCCGCGAGTGGATTTGAATTATCCGAACTCGATCTCGCCTTGCGCGGGGCGGGAGAACTCGGCGGAACCAAACAATGGGGCATCACCGACATCGGAATGGAAGCAATCAAAAATATCAAAATGGTAGAAGCCGCTCGAAACGAAGCTCAAAAACTTTTGTCGGGAGATATGGAATTAAAAATTCATCCGCACCTGCGAGAATTAGTCGAAATAAAAAAACTAGAAACTCATTTTGAATAAATTAAATCGCTGATTTTATTTTTTCAACAAATTCGATTAGTTCACTTTCTGGAGTTGGTTCTCTGTCACCTGTGCGATACAACATACTACGTGGATCATAACCGAGAAGCCCTGTACGCCTTCTTTACGAGGAATAATAGTAGATGAAAATGTGGCAGTGTGTGGCCTTCGGTGATTGGAATATTTGTCGGGAATGCAAACGCCAAATCATTTCCAATTATTTCTCTCTCGTGTATTTCTGGAACCGTGCAAAATACACATGGTTTACTCACTGGTTTTGAATTATTTAGTGTTTTATCATATTCCTGTCTTCTATTGAAAGCCAAGTATAACATAGTAAACCTTTTGAAACGAAAAAGTGCCTATTCTGAGTAATAACTTACTTTATGATACAATTAATCAATGAAATTCAAAGAATTTAGAACAGAAACAGACCCAAAACCTAATGATGTTCAATTGCACACAAATCTCCAAAATGCTCCCAAAAAAGACAATTTTATAAAAAAAATACATAAATACGGAAAATCAGCCATGCTTATAGCAGGACTTGGAATTAACGCTCTTAACTCACAAGCACAAACACAAGAAGTAAAAAATGATTCAAACAAATTATCAAAAGCAAAAATCGAAAACGAGATATCGTTGCTCAAAAACCCTAGCAGAATTTTCCATTTCAAAGGAAGTCAATACTATACCCCAGCCGACCACTCCAATAATGAGGCGGATTATAATTTAGAAAAGAACCAAAATAAATATACCCAAAAACTTTTTGAACTCAAAAAATATATAGACTCGCTTGATGGTGAACTAGATTATGACAAAACCACAATTCAAAAAAGAAAAAACGATCTTGCGGCAGCCATTCAATATATATCCGATAATAATTTAACAGTTGATGATTTGCAAAAACTAGCCAATGATTCAAGGCGTCTTTTTTCAGCATACGTATATACACTTCAGTCAAAAAATCCGATTGGCAAAGCCGATGTCCTGTCTTCTATTAAGAACGTAGCTGAATACTCAATGATGGATATCAACGAACTTCATGGTCAAAAAAACCAGTTTGCCAGCGTTATTCATTCATCTCCAGAAGAAATCTATTTTCTGTGTGGGTATGGTCAAGAAGAAATTACAACGTCGACTTTCCTCGAATTATATAAACTAATAACAACAAAACTCAAAAATAAAGGCATGAGTGGCTATTCAATGCTTGAAAATTCGGGGTTCGACCAAGGAAGAACTTTTATCGGCCAATGTGCCTCATATAATCGACTCGGTGATTTTTTGCACACAATGTCAAAAGAAGAACAAGATAAATTATTAACATGGTTCGTTGAAGGTATCGTGAGTGAAAAAGAAAAAGTTAAAGAAGGTTCCGTTGTTGCAGACGCGATTGCATCAATAGACGATCCATTTATTCTAAAAAAACTCGGCGATATTATTCAAAATAATTACCAGAAAACTGCACAGTCAAATCATGAGATTGAAACCGTGTACGGACTTCTCGGCTCCATGTATCAAAAAAAAAGCCATACCAAGGAAAAGTTTTTTCAAACACTTTCTAATGAACATCCAATCGAAACTATTTCTAAGCTACCATATAATAAACTAATCAATTCGAACGGCATAAGCGTTGAGCGATATTTCTTTTATGATGATACTGATGGAGATGCTTCATACCGAAGTTTTTTAAACCAATATGAATCTGATCCACAGTGGCACATCGCAACACACGAACATTATGTTGAAATTTCTTCACACAAAGGCGCACCAATTATTATTTTTGCAAATAAACCCTCAAACGAAGAAGAGGGAGACAATGATATAAATTCAATACTTGCTTCAAAAAAATTAAATATAAATATTGCTGTACTCCGCGGACACAGTACTCATGCAGATGATATGATACCGAGAATTCCTTCGACCGTTGGTTTTGTGGCGCTTGGATCCTGCGGTGGATACCACGAGCTCAGTAAAATCCTAGATCGATCACCAAACACTCAAGTCTCTTCGACAATGGGCAAAGGAACAATGAAAGTAAATGATCCAATGCTAAAAAAAATAAACGAGGAATTGCGTATGGGGCATGATCTCGACTGGGAAAGTCTTTGGACATATTTCAAACAAAACCTCGGCAACAATCCAGATTTCAAAGATTATATCCCCCCACACAAAAATATACGATACCGTTTTGTCCGTGCATACAATACTATTATGAATCAGAAGAAAGCTGATTTATCGTCAATAAAAAATTAATTATTGTTTTGACTCACAAACTTTTTTATACTTGTCCGTCCTCCTGGATTCGAACCAGGGACCCCAGAGGTATAAGCTCTGTGCTCTAACCAACTGAGCTAAGGACGGGTTGGTTACCTACGTATACTAGCAAAAAAATTCCCTAAAGGGAATTTTTTTGCATTTGCTTTTTATTTTTTATATTGCTTTATGCTTTTGCAATATTACTTACGATATCTTCTTTTTTCTTTAATTTAATTCCGTGGGCCTTGAGAATTTCTTCGTATTCTGGTTGTTCCAAAGTTTCAACTTCACACAATTTATCCGCAATCGCATCGAGCACTTTGCGATGATCGGTCAAAACTTTTGTTGCACGAGTAAGTGCTGTTTCCATAATACTTTTTACCTCGGCATTAACTTGAGAATGAACTTTTTCAGACATTTCGCCAGACACAGGATTGCCTCCAGAAATTGTTCGTCCACCATCTGACTCAAGTGCAAGCGGTCCGATTTCGTCACTCATTCCCCATCTCGTAACCATTGCACGCGCAAGATTTGTCGCAACTTGCAAATCATTTGATGGACCAGTTGTAATATCTCCAAAAATTAATTTCTCCGCAGCGTATCCACCAAGACTCATTGCAATATCATCGAGAAATTCTCCTTTTGTTTGCATTTTTGTTTCTTCAAGTGGAATTGAAAGCGTGTATCCACCCGAACGACCACGTGCAATAATTGAAACCTTGTGAACAGGATCCGCCTTTGGCATAACTGAACCCACAAGCGCGTGCCCGCCTTCGTGATATGCAGTGACACGTTTCTCTCTGTCACTGAGCAAATGACTCTTACGTTCAGGACCAAGCATGACTTTTTCAATTGAGCGCACCAAATCAAATTGCGAAACTTTTTTACGATTTTCGCGTGCCGCCAAAATTGCACCTTCGTTCATAAGTGAATACAAATCAGCCCCCGAAAATCCTGGAGTTCTCTCAGCGATAATAACCAAGTTCACATCTTCTGCGAGAGGTTTTTTGCGTGCATGAATTTTGAGAATTGCTTCACGATCAGAACGGTCAGGCAAATCCAAAACAACACGTCGATCAAAACGTCCTGGACGAAGAAGCGCAGGATCGAGCACGTCACCTCTGTTTGTTGCAGCCATCACAATTACTTTTTCGTTTGGTTCAAACCCATCCATCTCGACAAGAATTTGGTTGAGTGTTTGTTCGCGTTCATCATTTCCTCCACCGACGCCACTTCCACGTACGCGACCGACTGCATCAATTTCATCGATAAAAATAATTGACGGTGAAGACTTTTTTGCTTTTGCAAAGAGGTCACGCACACGTGATGCGCCAACACCGACAAACATTTCCACGAATTCAGAACCAGAGAGATGAAAAAATGGCACATTTGCCTCACCCGCAACAGCGCGTGCAAGCAACGTTTTTCCAGTTCCTGGAGCACCAGTTAAAATTACCCCTTTTGGAATTCGTGCACCAATGTCGAGAAACTTTTTTGGATTTTTCAAAAAGTCTACAATTTCTTTGAGTTCTTCTTTTGCTTCTTTGGCACCAGCGATGTCTTTGAATGTCACACGATTATTCATATCGTCTGGATCAGTGATACGAGCGCGTGTTTGTCCAAACGTAAACGCTTGCATTCCCCCACCACCTTTTGATTGTCGTGTGAGAAACCAAAACAAAAACAAAATGAGAAGTACTGGCAAAATAATTGGCAACAAATTCATCAACCAATACATAAATCCAGATTCAGAAATAACCGTTGTATCAACCGCAGCAATTTTGTCTCCTGTTGCTCCATAATTTTTGAGTGTTTCAGAAAGTGATGTTTCAATTTCTTTTTTGGAAGTTACCTTGTCACCATTTGTCATCGTCACAGCCAAACTATCTCCCGAAACAGAAATTGATTTTACGGTACCAGCCGACACGTCCTTTGCGAGTTCGCTGAGAGAAATATCTTTTGTTTTTGAGATACCACCAGTTATGACAATATATGCCGCAGAAATGAGCATAAAAATAAATACGGCCAATACAATTTGTTTGAAAAACTTTGGAGTATTTTCACCATCTCTTTTTTCAGGAATCTTTCCTGGAGCACCTGCATCCTTTTTTTCTTGTTTTTCTTTGTTAAATGGGTTCATAAAATATAAAAATTAGATAATATCTAGCAAATCTGACCATTGCATTATACATAAAAAACAGCAAAAAGACAGGTCAAAATACAAAAAAACGTATTTATTGTGACATAAGGGTTTTGTTTAAAAGTGGAGATGGGTGGGCGGTCACAAATAATTCCTCGCCGTCGCTCGGAATTTTCGCAACCACCCAAAGGGCACTGCGATTTTAACAGTCGGTATACCGACTAAAAAATCGGGAGCCCGGCTCGCCGTCGGCAAGCCGACATGCTGCGCCTTTCGCTACCGCCCCGGACGACAAGCAGTTGTCGTCCTCATCTCCGCTCAAGAAAAAAGGCCTGCATAAAGCAGGCTCTTTTTTCAACGAGTGGAGATGGGCGGTAGCGAACCCCCGTGCAAAAAGGTATTCTATTCGAGTCTACATGTATAGTTATTTTTTGTTTGCCCGAGAGCAAACTTTAAAACTGCGTACTTTAGAAATAACAAAACATACGCAATCCGAGCTTCGGTTATTTCGGTTTGTGCCTGAAGCGATGCACTCACCTATTCTAAAAAATTATGCTCTCATGGTTTATTAGAAATCCACCAAGAGAACATTCGGCTGACTTATATTATTAAGCGAGCGCGAAATTGAAATCTTTACTATTGAAGTAAGGTGATTTCATACCAATTGTTTTTGCATTTGGATTTTTGGAAAACGTTTTACGAGAGTGTTTCCATGCTCGACATGCGCAAACAAAATGAGACTCTTTGTCTATTCATTTCATCCCCGAAACGGTTTAACGTTTCGCCCTAAGTTCGCGTACTCGCGTACGTACGGGCAAAAATGGTTAAACAAATTAAGTTATCAAACCAAACAGTTATCTCTTCAACAATCTACCAATATCTCTATCAGTATCTCGCTTTTTGATCGTCTCTCGCTTATCGAATTGCTTCTTTCCGCGAGCGACGGCAAATGCAAGCTTTACCTTGCCATTTTTATTATACAATGACAAAGGAACTATTGTCAAACCTTTCTTTGCCTCTTGTTCCTCGAGGTCGAGAATTTCCTTTTTGGTAATGAGTAGTTTGCGCGTGCGCTCCCTATCGTACCCCGGTGGAGTATTGCCGATTTGGTATGGATCAATCTTTAGACCTACAACGAACGCCTCGTGTCCACGCAAAATGATGTGTGCGCCCTCGAGCGAACCATGCCCTGCTCGAACTGATTTGACCTCAAAGCCAAAAAGCTCGATGCCGGCAACATATTGCTCAAGCAACTCATAATTAAAGCGAACTTTTCGACTTTCGATATACGATTCCATACCAGTTTGAGTATAGTCCATAATGACAAAAGTATAAAGGCCAAGTGATTGACTAACACCCCAAAGTACGCTATTATAAGCCTCATACGACTTCTATCTATTTAGGCAGTCGACAAAAAACATTGAAAGCGAGAACAAGAACAAATTTGCAAATACGGGCTGTTGAACTTCGCGTTTTGGGCGATGAGGGTGAGAATTTGGGAGTTTTGTCTCTCAAAGACGCACTCGCACTTGCACAAAGCCGCGGACTTGATTTGATCGAAGTTGCACCAGAAGCCAATCCCCCAGTCGCAAAGATTATGGAATTCGGTAAATATCAATATCTTGAAAACAAGAAAGATAAAAAGATAAAAGCTGGTTCAAAACGTACAGAAACAAAGGCAATTCAAATTAAAGTTGCAACTGGCGAACACGACCTCCAACTCAAAGCTAAACAAGCTTCAGGATGGATCAAAGAAGGCCATCGTATCAAAGTTGAATTATATCTTTCTGGACGCACTAAATATCAAGATGAAAAATTCTTGAAAGAACGTCTCGATAGAATTCTTCAATTCATTACTGAACCGTACAAAATTGCAGAGGAACCAAAGCGAGGACCTAAAGGTCTTGCACTCGTTATCGAAAAAGCGAAATAGAACATCTAAAGTTTAGTCATTATAATTTATTAACCAAGAGAATATGAAAACAAATAAGTCATACACAAAACGATTGAAGCTCACCAAAAACGGAAAGACAATTTCCCGCAAGCCTGGGTTCAACCATTTTAATGCAAAGCAATCTCGTTCAAAACAACTTTCAGGAAAAGTTGGCCAAAGTTTCCACATCCCAGCAAAAGTACGCAGTCACGTATTACCATTTAACTAAATTATCAGATTTACCTAAACCTATATGTCACGAGTAAAAAGAGGAGTTATAAAAATGAAGCGTCGCCGAAATATCCTTGCACAAACAAAAGGATTTCGTTTTGGACGCAGTACTAAAGAAGCTGCTGCAAAAGAAGCAATCAAAAAAGCTGGTAGTTATGCATTTGCACACCGCAAACTCAAAAAACGAGTAAACCGCGGAGTATGGCAAATCAAAATCGGAGCAATGGCCAAAGAAAATGGCACATCATTCTCAAAATTGATGGGCACAATCAAAAAGAAAGGCATTACCATCGATCGCAAATCTCTCGCCTACCTCGCAGAACACAAGCCAGAAACAATGGCACGAGTTATGAAAACTCTCGCGTAATCAAACATAACAACACGCACAAAAAAATTCACCCCGCTCGGGGTGAATTTTTTTGTGCGTTGTTATTTTTTCTCTAAATGCTGCTTCCTCATTTCAAATGCAATGTCGTGCACGAGTTTGTCTGATTCGTTTGAAACAAAGATATGAAGCATGAGATTAGGATAATGATTATTGACTCGTCTGCGGACTTCGGTCGGGTCTTCGTAGGTAAAGATGCCAATTGGAATTCCTCTATCACCCACACACCCAAGCACGCCGAGAAGTGACTCCTCATCTGATCCAGCAATCAATACTCCATGACTCGATGAAAGTGCCATCACGTCAGCACCGAGCGCACCCCGTCCAGAATAAATTGTCGGAAATGATACGTGAGGTAAACGATATGCGACTTGGTGTTCGCGTTCTGTGGCAGCTGGAGAAATTCCAACAGCACTTACACCGTGCTCCATAAGCGTTGTGAGAATTGTGGTCACCACTTGCGAGCCAATGCGACCAACAGTGCCGAGTTTGGCTTTTGCGAGCGAAAGGGCGAGATTGTGTGCATTCGACACAATTTGTGGATCGCCAAAGATTTCTTTGTCGCTGTGCGCATCGTATAGTGAAATGAGCGGATATCTTTTTTGCATACTAAATATATTATACAACTATTCGCATTCAATGATAACTGATTTTCCACCTTCGGGAGATTCTGCATCGAGCCCAAGTTCATTTTTTATTTTTTGCGCGAGAAATGATGTAGATTTAGGTTCACCCATCACTGTCCACACTTTTTTTAACGTGCTAGCGGAATGTGATACGAATTCGACAAGTGCATCACTATCTTTGTGCCCCGAATATCCACTAATATTTTTGATTGATGCATGCACAGGAATACTTTGTTTGTTGATCGTAACATACGGTGTACCCTCTTCGAGTTTACGTCCGAGTGTACCAACCGCTTGATAGCCGATAAGGAGCAGTGTATTGTTTTTATTTGAAAGATAATTTTGTTCATGATGAAGCACGCGTCCACCAGAAGACATTCCACTTCCTGCAATGATTACCTTTGGATCAGGTTTGTGCAATATCGCTTTTGATTCCTCAGCATCAACGGTCTCGACAAGTCCAGGAAACGCAAACGGATCATTACCCTTTTCGATGTGTGTGCGAATGTCATCATTAAAACAATCTTTATATTCACGATAAATATCGGTCACTGTAATCGCAAGTGGCGAATCCAAATACACCGGCATTTTGGGAATTTGTTTTGTCTCAATTAATTTATCGATTTCAAAAATAACTTCTTGCGAACGTTCGAGTGAAAACGCAGGAATGATGAGCGTTCCCTCTTTTTTGTAATTCTCAAGCAAAACGTCTTTGAGCATGTCTCGACGTTTATCACGTGCTTCATGTAATCGGTCTCCATACACACTCTCAATCAACAAATAATCACTATCAGTCATTGGAGTTGTATCTTTCAAAATTGGCGATGGAGAATTTCCCAAATCACCTGTGAACGTTAATTTTGTTTTTCCAAGTTTGAACGTCACGTATGCAGAACCGAGCACGTGTCCTGCATCATGCAATGAAACACTAATTTCTGGAATCAATTGATATTCTTTTTCATATGGCAAATCGATCCAACCCGTGAGTGCTTGTTTGAGTACATCTGCATTATAAATTTCATCGAGATGATGTTCGGTATCGTGTGACAAAATTGCCGATGTATCCTCAAGCATTGGCTTTACAAGCGCACATGTCGGTGGAGTTGCGATAATCTTGCCTTTGAATCCATCGTGAACTAATTTTGGAATCCGACCGATGTGATCGATGTGTGAGTGTGTAACAAAAAGATAATCAATCGTTTTGGGATCATACGAAAAAGGTTCCCAGTTTTCTTCTTGGGCCAACTTTTCTCCTTGCACCAATCCGCAGTCAACGAGAATTCGCAGCAGTGGTTGACCAGTACTGTCTAACGGTCCTTCCAACAAAAAATCTGCGCCTGTCACCGTCTCTGCTCCAGAACAAAATGTTATTTTATATTTTTCTTTTGCCATATATGTTTTTATTATACGTTACTTTTGGACTGATGCATACGCAAAAATAACTGAAGATGTTTTTGGGTAAAAAAAATCCCCTTTCATTTCTGAAAGAGATTCTTTTTAGGACTATCTGCTTACGTGTTACCCTAGCCAGAGGCCAGGTGGGTGTTCTGTATAAAAGGCCAAGGCGATTTATAACTCCAAACTCCCGTACACGAAGTGTTCTAGGTAACAGTGCAAATAATCCTATTTCCAATATACATCACAGGTATCAAAAACAACTGTGGATTACAAAAACACCACAAAAAATTAATGCCAACAACCTTTTTGAAAAAATAAAATTGCAAATAATTGTGTGGATAAAAAATGCCCCGCGATTTCCTTCGGAAATCGCGGGGCATTTTTAATTTAATTTTTATTGTTTATGTTCTGCGTACACAAAGTCTGTATCAACTTTTTGGTAGTCAAACAATTCTTCTGGTTTAAAGAAACGGTTGATTTCAATTTCTCCTGCCTCCACACCATCTGATGCATGAACCAAATTTGATTGAGTAGAAAGAGAAAAATCACCACGAATTGTTCCTGCCGTTGCTTCCCATGCCTTTGTTGGACCTACGAGAATACGAACAGATGAAACTGCATTAATTCCTTCGATTGCAATTACAACAACTGGAGTTGATTTCATAAAATCACGAATACCTGGGAAGAATGGTTTATCTTTGATATGTGCGTAGTGCTCTTCAATGATTGCATCGTGCAAATTCATCATTTTTGTACCGATAATTTTGAGTCCTTTTCTTTCCAAACGAGAAACAATTTCCCCAAAGAGATTTCGTTGAATTGCATCTGGTTTAATAATGATGAGTGATCGTTCTTGTGTTGCCATAAATATGATTACCTTTTAGGTTAAACTAAGTACTAATAGTGTGATACTACCAGAAAAACCCCTATTTTACAAACACGGAATTTTTACTTCCCTGCGTTGTAACGTTCCATGATTTCTTCTTCGACTTCGGAACGATCACGGCCATATTTGAGATATGAAAGTTCTTTGACTGCTTCAACCATCTCAGCATTGCCTCTTGAATTAAATGGTGTATGCGAACTAAAAGGTTTTGAAGGGAATCCATTTACAAGCATTTTCATATAACAGTTACACATTTCAAGCTTAATAATATCAGAAGCTGTAAATGTTGGTTCTAATTGTTTTGCAAAAATTTCTGCATTTTCTTGTGACACGCGATGAATTGCCATTGATCCAACGTTACCAAACACTGCATCACGGATATTATCATCAAGCTGCTCAATATATTGATGAGCCACAGTGAGCGACAAACGATATTTACGCGCCTCAGACAAAATCGATTCGATCGAATCAGTCGTAACGTTCTGGAATTCGTCAATATAAAGATAAAAATCTTCCATCTTTTGACCAAACATATCCACACGAGAAAGCGCAGCCATCTGAATTTTACCAACAAGAATCAAACCGATAAGCTCGGCATTCTTTTCTCCCAGACGTCCCTTTGCGAGGTTTACCAACAAAATCTTTTTTTCATCCATGATTTTACGGAAATTAAATACGGATTTTTGTTGTGCAATAACTGGACGCATAATGTCGTTGGAGACGAACACGTCGAATTTGTTTGTGATGTACGGCACAAAGTTTGCGAGCGATTGATCCCCTGTTGTTTTTTCAGCACCTTCCCAGAATTGCTTGATGATTGGGTTTCGACATTTTGAAAGTTTGAGATCACGGAAGTCTTTGTCGGCCATGACACGTCCAATTTCGAGAAGTGTCGATCCACTTGCAGGATCTTCCATCACGAGAAGCGATGCATTACGGAAATATTGTTCAAACGCCGGACCTCCGGAAGTCTTCATATCAAAGAGTTTATTAAAAATATTGAGGAGTTCGTTGACGACGAATGTTTTCTGCTCAGGGTATCGTTCATCATATTCGAGCATGTTGAGTCCCATCGGTCGTGCAGTATATGCCGGATCGAAATAAATCACATCATCCAAACGCTCTGGTGGAATATTTGCCAAAATTTCTTGAATGTCTGTTCCGTGCGGATCGATAAAACAACATCCATCGCCGTTTTTAATGTCCTGAATAATCATATTTTTCAAAAATACAGTTTTACCAGTACCCGTTTGTCCGATAACATACATATGACGCATACGGTCTTCTACCGACATATACACAGGGGTTTTTTCTCCACGAAATTCGTTGTAACCCAGAAAAATTCCTGTCTTTGGCATATCGAGTGGCACGGGAGCCACAGCAGCACGAGCTTGTTTGAGTTGACCCATTTTATTGATGCCGTATGGAAAGTGAAAAATCGTTGCAAGTTCTTTGATATTAAACGGCATTGCATGTTCATCATCAAAAAGTCTAAATGAAAATTCGTGTTCGAGTTGATGTAATTCATTACCATACACCTTGACCCAATTGATTCCATTGCGTCCTGCTTCAGTAAATTGATTAAACGATGCAGCAAGTTCATCAATAATCTGCTCTGAACGACCTCTCGTTTCTGCAGACGCAAGGATACGAATATTTGTCGCCATGACAGTCGATTTTAATTTCTCAGTTACGAATTCAACGGCACGATCGTTGACCTTTTTTTCCTCCTCCTTTTTTTCATAATTTCCTGTTGCAAAATCTTTTCCAAGACTCAAAATTTCATTTGCAACTCTGCGCCATGAACTGCGCGCGTTTTTTACACTGTATCCTTTTTTGAGATAATCCAATGTTTCTTGGTAATGATAAATAAGTTCATCATCTTTCGGACACATACTAAATTGAATTGCCGCACCCTCCCCTTGTGCCTTTAATTTAGAAAAAGAGTTGAGAATAAGATTCATGGGATCATGATCAAATGAATCATATGTTTTAATTGGATAAATATCTTCTTGTGCGAGATATGCATACGCACCTACCGCAGTATCTTTGTTATCGATAAAAATATTGTAATCATCGACTACTTCAGTGATTTTGGAATCTGGATGAATCGCGAGTAATTGCTTTTCGAATAAATCTGCACGCTTGGTAGGTACTGCAGCATAAATCACAAATTGCTCACCAGAATTCGAAAGTGCAATTTCAACAGTGAAATGATTACGTTCCTCGTTTTGACGAGTCATTCCCACTGAGTGCATACCAGCATAAAACTGCTCCATCATAGTGAGTAATTCCTTCAGACCTTTTTTCTTGTCATCACTCACCTCTGGCAAACTTACTTCAAAAAGCGTGCAGTCAAGCGCGCGATACAATCGTGTCGATTCTTTGAGTCCGGGAATTTTGCCAGTTGATTGTAAATATTGAACCAAAAAACGATGAAAGTCATCATCCACATGAGGATTATCCATTTTTTCTACAATCACAAGCGCATTCTTGATACCTTTATCCAAAAGTATTCCGAGCAATTCTTCCATAATTCGATCATGCGTTTCTGGAGCGAGTCGAAGTGCGAGTGCTTCTGATTCTTTTTCTGGAATTTTTGCAGATGAATGCAATACTTCTTTTACAGATTTTTCTTTGTATGCTTGCAATGTCTGCTCGGCAATGTTTTCTCGTTTTGCTTCCATTCCCGCTGAAGCTAACTGCTCCTCTTTTTGAGAAACTTGTGCGCGCAAAAAAGCAATCTCCTCTTCGGCAGATTTAAACTTCGGCATTTCCATCGGTGCGAATGATTCCATGTATTTATATTATACTCTACAAAAAAAACTTTTGAAATGTTTACATAACATACGAGACATGCGAAAATGAATACATGCCACATCGCACAAAAATAAAAACTCAAGAAGACTTGGAATGGCTTTCAAACGCAGAAAAAAACGCCGAACACCGCGCACGATTATTTATCGATTCTGGAAATTACGAAAAAGCAGCATCTGTACTCAAAGAACTTCCATACAAAAAATCATTAGAATTTTTGTACACTCTCGGACGAAACTATTTACATCATCACGACGCCCGAGCACTTACTGTTGCTCATACAACAAAACTAGTTCTCCGTTAAAATTTCTGGCAAACCAGAATCGTTGATATATACTGTGTGTTCAAAGTGTGCAGCACACGATCCGTCTTCGGTTTTTATCGTGTATCCATCATCGGTATCAATCACATCGTCAGTTCCGAGCGTAAGCATTGGTTCAATTGCAATCACCATTCCTGGTACTAATTTTTCACCAGATTTTGGACGGCCGAAATTTGGGATAAATGGATCCTCATGAATCGCACGGCCTACACCATGACCTGCAAGCACACGCACAATGCCGTAATTACCAGCCTTTTTGATATATGACTCAATTGCATGACCAATATCACCTACGCGAGCCCCTGGCACGATTGCAGCAATTCCCATATACATTGATTCACGAGTATCGCGCATTAATTTTTCTTTGTCTTTGGCAACATGACCGACACCCACAGTAATTGCATGATCAGTAAATAATCCTGCGTGTTTGATTCCCAAATCAAGCGACACAATATCACCCTCTTTGAGAATTGTTGTTGCCTTTGGAATTCCGTGAACGATTTCTGAATTTACAGAAATACAAAGTGATGCAGGAAATGGTTTGTGATGTCCACTTGGCTTGTATCCGAGAAACGCAGATGTGTCTCCGAGTTCCTTTATCTTTGCCTCTGCAAATTTATCGAGCTCAAGCGCCGAAATTCCCGGACAAACTTGTTTTGCAGTCTCTGCAAGTACAAAAGCCAATCGCTTCCCTCCCTCGCGCAACTTCTCAATTTCTTCTTTTGTTTTTATTATTATTGCCATTATTTTTTAACTAATCACCGTTCCAATAAATTCTCTGCCTTCGATATAGTCGGCGAGGTTTTTGAGATTTTTGCCGTTCATGATGGCAACTTCGATATTATTTTCTTCGGCGTGTTTGGATGCGATTGGATCAAACGGTGCATTGATTCCACTTGTCCATTCTGATGGAATAATTTTGCGGTACTCTGCCCATGTCGTCTTTTCGATTTTTACTGCATCAGGATTTGTTTTGGGATCAGCAGTATATACGAAATCAATATTTGAAAGATTAACAACTTTTTTGGCACCCGTCTCTACTGCCATTTCGATTGCGTCATAATCTGTACTCCAACCCGGCTTCCATCCTGCTCCAATAATTACGGGAGTATTAATCCCCTTTGCATCTGAGGGATTTAAAATTACTTCATCGTATGCGTATTCTTTGAAAAGTAATTTCACAAGCATTGCATTCGTGCGAGTTGTGGCAATTCCCATCCAATCGAGATCTGTCGTCTCGACAGTTCGCAATGATTTGAGAGCTTCTTGATATCTACGGCAACTCTTTCCACCGCCGGTGATAAACACAAATGTATATCCACGTTCTATATACCCCGTCATCATATTTCGAAACGCATCCAAAAATTCTGTATCTATAGCATCAGGAAAAATAAGTGAACCTCCAAGAGAAATAATAATGCGTTCCTTCATATATGTGTTATTGCAATGAATTTAATTTATTAATAATATCGTTGTGAATTTCATCAATCGGCTTTTCTCCATCAATATCGAGAAAAACATATCCAGGTTTGTTGCGGAAAAAATCAATTGCTGGAGTTACATCTTTGTCATACCAATCAAGTCGTGTTTCAGCATTCGTAACTGTATCGTCAGCACGAGCACGACCAAGCATTCGAGCTTTAGAAGTTTCGCGCGAGACATTGAAATTAAGCACGATTACGTTTTTGCGATCATAAAATTTAAGCATTGAGTCTACTGCGATTGCCTCCTCGACACGACGAGGATACCCATCAATAAAAATATTTGATTCTGGGGTATAGTTTTCGATAATACTTTTGGCCCACAACCAAATCGTAAGAAAGAGTGGTTGAAGTTCTCCACGTGCAGTGAGTTCTTTGGCACGAACGCTCGTCTCAGTATTTGTATCAAAAAAAGAACGGAACATATCTCCCGTTACTGATGAAAACGATGGAATAGTTGGATTTTTTTGTTCCAATGATTCACGCAACAATTTAAGTTGAGTCCCTTTACCGCAACCTGAACGGCCAGCAAATATAAATGTTTGAGGTGTCATACGAGGCTAGTTTAGCATAAAAAAATGACCTCTGGAAGAGGTCATTTTTTTATGCTTTATTTGAATTTTAGTATTCGTGCATTGAGATTTGAGCGTTTGTTTGCTTGATCAAATCGAGAACTACTGAGACCACAATGAGCATTGCAGTACCTCCAAGCGCGATAGCTGTGATGCCTGTCACTGCGCGCACAATAAGTGGCAACACTGCGATAACTCCAAGGAAAAGTGCTCCAACAAATGTGATTCGAGAAACGATTTTTCCGAGATAGTCTTCTGTTGATTGACCAGGACGAATACCTGGAATGAATGCTCCAGATTTTTGTAAATTTTCTGACATTGCATGTGGATCGAATGTAACTGCTGTGTAGAAATATGTGAATGCAAACACAAACACAAAGTATAGTACACCGTAGAGTAAACTAGTTTGTGAGAAATTTGTAAATGCATGACCAATTGCGAGCAAGATTCCGTTTTTTGAAAGGAGAAGTACTGTTCCGAGCAATTGAGGAACAAGCAAAATTGAAAGTGCAAAGATAATTGGAATCACACCTGCTTGGTTTACGCGAAGTGGAATATATGTTTCGATATTTCCTCCAGCACTTTGTCCACCACGAGATTGACGAGCATATGTGACTGCAATTGGACGTTCAGCTTCTGTTACCACGACAACACCAGCAATGAGAAGCGCACCGAGTACAATAAAGAGTATGAAATAAGGAATTTGTGAAATATCAAATGTAAACAATGCTTGACTGATGTGTTGAGGAAGTGCAGCCACGATACCTGCAAAGATAATGATTGAAATTCCGTTTGAAATTCCGTATTCAGTCATGATCTCACCAATCCACATAAGGAAAATTGAACCCGCAACAACAACGATTAGATTAGTTGCAAATGAAAGCGGAGTAAGTGTGCCCATGATTCCCTCTTTTTGCAAAAGAAGAAGCAATCCAAATCCTTGCAACAGTGCAAGTGGAATAGCAATCATACGAGAATATTGTGCAAATGTTTTGCGTCCAGCTTCACCTTCTTCGGTATACATTGATTTAAGTGAAGGCACCATGACAGTAAGAAGTTGCATGATGATAGAAGACGTAATGTATGGACCAACCCCAAGCATGATGATAGAAAGTGTTGAAAGTCCACCACCAGAAAAGAGGTTGAGGATTCCAAAGAATTGGTTATTGTTTAGAAACGATGAAAGTCGTCCTGCATCAACTCCTGGAACTGGAACAGTAGAGAGCAATCGAAATACAACCAAAAGACCGAGGACGATCAAAATTCGGTTGCGAAGAGCGCGATCACCCCAGATTATTTTTATTTTTTGAGAAAATGATTGCATTGTCTGTATATAAATTAGGGAACAAAACTATTTACTTTCTTCAACTTTTCCACCAGCTTTTTCAATAGCTTGTTTTGCAGTTTCTGAAACCAAACAGCCGGTAACTGTAACTTTGATTTTCATTTCACCACGAGCCAAAATTTTTACACGAGGAACTCGTCCGTTTTTTGTTTTGATAACACCACATTCAAGTAATGTTACAGGAGAAACAACTGCACCAGCTGTAAATGCGTTTGAGATTGAATCCAAATTTACAGGCATTGCTGGAGTTTGGATTGATGCAAATTTATAACCACGAAGCTTTGGAAGCTTTTTGATGACATCACGCATTTGTGGACGGCGTTTGTTACCAGCGCGAGCTGTTTGACCTTTTCCTCCACGTCCTGAAGTTTTTCCATGACGTCCCCCACGACCAAGCTGTGTATGCTTTTTGTTTTTTGTATCTCGTTGTACGTTGTGTGTTTGCATATAAAAATATTATTTAACTTCAGCAACTGTTTCGACTGATTCCACTTTTGGAAGCTTTTCATCTGCGACAACATGGCGCATAACCTTTGTTCCCACGAGACTAAGTGCTTTCATTGTTGCACGAGCGTTATTGAGTTTGTTTTTTGAACCAGAATGAATTTTTGTTGTAACATCCTTGATACCTGCGAGAAGCAAAATATCACGAACTGCTGAACCTGAAATGAGACCTCGTCCACGGTTTGGCATAAGCATGAGATTTGAACTTCCGAATTTTGCAGAAATATCATGTGGAAGAGACTGTGTCTTTGTAAGCTTCAATTTGAGCATGTTTTTCTTTGCATCTTTTTGAGCTTTTGTAATTGCGATTGATGTATCGATTGCCTTTCCAGTTCCCAAACCGATGAGACCTTTGCGATCTCCGATAACCATTGCTACTGAGAAAGTCATACGGCGTCCTCCTGAAACCACGCGAGTAACGCGACGGATTGCAAGAATTTTTTGATCGTATTCAGGTTTGACGCGTTCGAAGTTTCCTCCTTTGCGTGGGCCACCTTGTCCACGACCACCACCTTGTCCACCACGTGGTGAAGAACCGAATGATCCACGTGAAGAACCTCGTGCACCACCTGCGGGTGCTCCCTGACTAAATGCTGATTTTTTTGTTGCTGTATTTTCTGCCATATAAATTAAAAGTTAAGACCAGACGCACGAGCTGCATCTGCAAGAATTTTTACACGACCTGCGTATTTGAATCCTCCGCGATCAAACACGACAGCGGTAATTCCTTTTTCTTTCAAAAGCTTCGCAATTGTTTTTCCTGTGTATTCTGCGCCAGCAACCTTTGTACCCTTTTCCATTACTGCATCAGATGCAGCTGCGATTGTAACACCCTTTGAGTCATCTACTGCTTGCGCATAGATAAATTTGTTTGAGCGGAAAATTGCGAGACGTGGGCGTACTGCATCTCCAGAAATTCGCATACGAATTTTCTTTTTGAGTCGGAGTCTTTTTTCTGTTTTAATATTTTTTGATTTCATAATATGTATACTAAAAACTATGCAGCTTTTTTACCTTGCTTGCGTCTAATAACTTCGTCATCGTAACGAAAACCTTTACCTTTATATGGTTCTGGTTTTTTCATTGCGCGAATTTTTGAAGCAAATTGACCAACGTCTTCTTTGTTGATTCCTGTAAATGTAATGACGTTCTTTTCTGCTGTTACTGTGATTCCCTCTGGAATTGTTACAACAACTGGGTGAGAAAATCCAAGTGCAAGATTGAGGTCTTTACCTTTAACTTCACTTTTGAATCCAACTCCTTCAAGAATAAGTTTCTTTACGTATGGAGTGTTTACACCTGCGAGCATGTTTTTGACATGTGATGCATATGTTCCCCAAAGTGCACGAGAGAAAATATCTGTATCTGTGCGAGGTTTGAGTGTGATTGTTTCTGTATCGAGAAGTACCACAACTTCATTGCGGAGTGCGCGAGTGAGTGTTCCCTTTGGACCAGTTACAGTCAAAAGACCGTCGACCAAAGTTACTTTGGTGTTTGCTGGAATTGGAATTGGTTGTTTTGCGATTCGTGACATAAATTTAATAGATATTACCAAATATTGAATAAGATTTCTCCACCAACGTTTTCCTTGCGAGCTTCTTTGTCAGTCAAGATTCCCTTTGGTGTTGAATATACATATGCTCCACGACCGTTTTTGAAAGGTTTAATTTCGTGCATACTTGAATACATTCGGCGTGATGGCTTTGAGATACAAACGATTTCATTGATTTTTGGTTGTCCTTCTACTTGGAGAAGTGCAACTTCAAATACTGGACGTCCTTTGCGAGTCTTTTCTGAAACAACTCCAACGTAGCCTTCTTTTGAAAGCTTTTTGGCAATTGCCAAACAGAGTTTTGAGTGCGGAACAATAACACTATCACGACCTGCGCGATTTGCGTTCTTTATTCCACTTAACATGTTTGATACTGGGTACATAATATTTTAGGTTAAATTAGATTACCAACTTGATTTGCGAACTCCAGGAACCATTCCTTCGTTTGCGAGTTCACGGAAACAGATACGGCACAAACCGAAATCTCTCATAAAACCGCGTCCACGACCACACTTAAAACAGCGATTCTTTGCTCGACTAGTAAATTTTGGGACGCGTGTTGCGCGATGTTTTGTTGATGTCTTTGCCATAGTTTAAAATACGAGGCTCGCTATCGCGTATCGCGTTTTGGTTCTTTGTTCCCCTAGCTATGCTAAGTGAATAAAGGAGAAAAACGGACGCTTCAAGCTATTTGTATGCCTCGAGTCCTATACTAGCAGATTCAAGATATAAGTCAACTACTTACAAATCCGCTTTGTGGTGTTCCCCTATTTGCGTGCGAATGAGTGAATACAGACAGGCACCAGTACCGAGGTGTTTACCCAAATCTTCTGCGAGTTGGCGGATATAAAATCCACTACCTACGGTGAGTGATACTTCGAGTAAATACATTTTTTCGGGGAGGCGCACGTCGGCCCACGATTGGGCGATTTCCGCCTGGCGGAAATCGCCCGTGACTGTCGCCGTAACTTCCCCCACGCGCACGAGCACATCCTCGCTCAAAATTTCTTCAATCGACAAATCATCATATGAAAGTAATTCAACTTCATGTTCGGGTAATTCCACGTCAGTACCATTTCGTGCAAGCGTATGAAGCTGTGTGCCTTCTACGGTCTTTGAAGAATACGTTGGATATTTTTGTATAAATTTCCCAATATGCTCATCCAAATATTCCTGAGTTTTTTTGAGAACATTTTTTCCTTCGGTTCCGAGTTTTGGAATTCCAAGCAAGTCAAATGTGTCGGTCGAAACACCAACCAAAATCTCAGCCATGTATGTTTTGGTGAGTTTGGTATATTCCCCCTTTTTCTTGCATTCATCACCGACGAGAATGATGAGAAATCCCTCAGCCGCCGGATCAAGCCGTCCTGCATACGTGAGCGGAATTTCTTTGGGGATTGATAGTTCATCGGATAAACGAGTAAGCGCCTCAAGCGGAGTCTCGCCTAAATTTTTCCAAATAATGTATTTATCTTTTAATTCGTTTCCTGCCATTTTTTGTATCCTTCTAAAATTAATTTTTCTACGGCATCAGGATTATTTATTTTAGTATCAATAATTAAATCAAAATGATCTAAATCAAACATATCATCAATATCATAATATTCTTTATATCGAGCATTTTCACTTCGCAAACGATCAGCTTGTTTCTTTTTTAAATCTTCTATTGATTGAACTTGAGTTACAGTCTCTCCAAAACGAGCAGAGTTTTTTGAATTCAAATCAGCAAAGACTCTCTCTGCAGATGTTTGATTATCGAGAGATAAAAAAACCTTAAACGAATCCGGCGCAAAATACCAACCAAGTCGTGAATCAATGACAAAATTATCATGTGTATCCATATAATTTTTTTGGCGACGGTCAATTTCTTTATCAATTTCTGGATCAGATTCGGCAAGCGGACCGAGTTCTGCCAAAGAAATTCCACGCTCTTTTGCCATTTCTCTCATAAAGTCTCCCGCAGAAAAATGGGGATATCCAAGTGCAGCAGAAACCCGTTTTGCTGCAGTTGATTTACCACTTCCCAAAACCCCACAGATAGTTATGATGTGTCGCTTTTGCATAAAGGTACAATAGCATAAAAAATTCCCGCGTTAAAGCGGGAATTTTTTGTGCGTGATGCAATGTGATTATTTCTTGAATGGAACTCCGATGAGGTCGAAAAACGCTTGGCCTTCTTTCTTTGTTTTTGCTGAAGTAACGATTGTTACTGCGAGACCAAACACATCTTTGATATCTTCATCGGCTGTTTCTGGGAAGATTGTGTGTTCTTTGACTGAAAGTGTGAGGTTTCCGATAT
>Ga0194047_10000104_pt1 | contig 58624 bp, 52 predicted proteins | sample JunL225m_MetaG_2_FD_160070 | JGI IMG/M metagenome (GOLD analysis project Ga0194047, IMG submission 160070) | Anoxic zone freshwater microbial communities from boreal shield lake in IISD Experimental Lakes Area, Ontario, Canada - Jun2016-L221-5m | ecosystem: Environmental > Aquatic > Freshwater... | reverse complement strand
TCCTTGCAATACTTTTCCAGGACCTACTTCTGTAAATTCAGTGGCTCCATCAGCAACCATTGCTTGTACACTTTGTGTCCATTTAACAGCACTGGTTAATTGATCAATTAAATTTTGTTTAATAGCAGCAGCATCTGTAACCGCAGCTGCCACTACGTTTTGATATACCGGACAAATAGGTGAACTAAAATGTGTTGCTTCAATTGCAGCAGCTAATTCTGCTTTGGCAGGATCCATTAATGGCGAATGAAAAGCACCACCAACAGGTAATACCAATGCTCTTTTTGCACCAGCCGCTTTCATACGCTCACAGGCAATTTCAATGCCTTTTATTGAACCACTAATAACCAATTGTCCGGGACAATTATAATTAGCAGCAACCACTACTTCGCCCGTTTCTGCTTGAATTTGTGCACAAATTTCAACAACGCTTTCATCGGCCAAAGCCAATACAGCAGCCATGGTAGAAGGTGCCAATTCGCAAGCTTTTTGCATGGCAGATGCACGAATACTTACTAAACGCAAAGCGTCTTCGAATTGTAAAGTTTTATTGGCAACTAGTGCAGAGAATTCTCCCAAAGAATGTCCTGCCACTAAATCGGGGCTAGGGTTTTCAAGGGTTTGATAGGCTATAACAGAATGTAAAAAAATTGCAGGTTGTGTAATATTTGTTTGCTTTAACGCTTGGTCGGTTCCTTCAAAAAGCACATCACTAATTCTAAATCCAAGAATTTCGTTTGCTTGTTCAAACAGTTCTTTAGCAATAGCATGTGTATCATATAAATGTTTACCCATGCCAATAAATTGACTACCCTGACCAGGAAAAAGATATGCGTGCTTGCTCATATAAATTAATTGAGCAGCGAAAGTACTTAAAATTCAGTTTTAATTTCTAAGTAGCGGAGGAATTCGTTACGAGATTTGTCTTCCTTGAATTTACCACCATAAAATGCAGTAACGGTTGAAGATGTATCGTCTTCTACCCCACGGCTAGCTACACATAAATGTTTTGCATCAATTACAATAGCCACATCTTGGGTGCCCAAGGTTTTTTGTAATTCTTTACCAATTTGCATGGTTAGTCTTTCTTGCACTTGCGGACGCTTAGCAAAATATTGAACCAGTCTATTTAATTTACTCAATCCTACAACAGTACCGTTGCTAATATAAGCTACATGGGCCTTTCCTATGATTGGTACAAAATGGTGTTCGCAATTACTATAGAATGAAATGTTTTTTTCAACCAACATTTCGTTGTACTTATACTTGTTTTCAAACATAGCCATATGCGGCTTATTTTCAGGATTAAGTCCGCTGAAAATTTCTTTCACATACATTTTAGCCACACGTTTTGGTGTGCCTTTTAAACTATCATCTGTTAAATCTAAACCCAAGGTTTCCATGATAGCAGTAAAGTGCTTGGTAATAGCTTCAACCTTTTGATCGTCGGTTAATTCAAACGCGTCTTTACGCATTGGGGTATCTACAGAAGTACTAATATGGTTGTCTCCCATATCATCAATTACAATATCACTTAAATCAATTTTATCGCCGTTAAGCCGGATATTCAACAAAGTTTCTTTCTGTTTCATATAATCTTATTTTTAAGTCTAAACTAGCATCTAGCTTTGCGCGCAATAATCCATAAATCACTATCGCAATATTTTCAGCACTCGGATTTAGGGTGGCAAATTCTATGGTGTCTAAGTTTAAATTTTTGTGGTCAAATCTATCTAAAATTTCTTCCTTTATTATTTCACTCAACAACTTCATATCTAACACATAACCAGTGTTTGGGTTTGGAACGCCTACAATTTTAACTTCTAAATCGTAATTGTGTCCATGGTAATTATCATTATTACACAAACCAAATACACGCTTATTCTCTTCCACCGTCCAAGCAGGGTTGTTTAACCGGTGTGCAGCGTTAAAATGCTCCCTTCTAAAAACTGCCACTTTGTTATTAAACATAATTCTTTGGTGTGTATGATTGTAAGTTGCTGATGATAATAACCCGATTGAATTGCATTTTGTTTAAAATTTTAGAAAATAATTTAAACAAAATTTATCCTACCCATAATATTCTACAAAAATCCTAGCCGTTTCACATAGTTTAATACAGTGTAAACTAACGTTTTCGGGTAAATGGGGTACAATTTGCTCCCAAATTGCAATGGCCAAGTTTTCGGTACTACACATTTTATTGTGCATGAAATCAACGTCTAGATTTAGGTTTTTATGGTCTAATTTATCAATTACGTGCAATTTTACCAGCGTGCTGAGTTTTTTTACATCATACACAAAGCCAGTTCCCAAAACTGGAACGCCTTTCACCGTTACAAATAGGTCGAAATTATGTCCATGCCAGTTTTCATTGGCACAAACCCCAAAAATCTCGTCGTTACGTTCTTTTGACCAATCCGGATTAAACAACTTATGCGCCGCATTAAAATGTTCCAAACGAGTTAAATACACCATTCTACACTAAAATTTCGGCAAACTTACAACTTGACACCCAATTTATAGGCTAAACGAAGGTAAAAGGCAGATTCTAATCCAAGAAGCTATTTGCCCAACTCAAATCTTAGCCCGAACTTTACTGCTATGCGTGTAATAATTACGGCTGCTACTGTAGCAGAATGGATGCCCTGTTTTTTAAATATCAACCATTTATATACTAGCGAAAGCCAACGTTTAAAATTGCAGTTTCACCAATCTGGTATTGGTATGCTAGCTGCATCACACGCACTAACCAAACTTGCAATCGAAGACAAGCCCGATTTAATTATTCAAGCAGGTATTGCAGGCTGTTATGATCCCGAAATGGCATTAGGCACTGTGGTAGCCATTAAAGACGAAACAATAGGTGACCTTGGTGTTGAAGAAGAAGGTAAATGGAAGGATTTGTTTGATATGAAATTAGAAAAAAGCAGTTACCATCCTTTCGACAAAAGAAAACTACCCAATCAATGGTTGGCAAAATACAATTTACTGGCGCTTCCAGAATACGCAGGACTAACTATTAATGAAATCTCTACTAATCAAGCAAGAATTGATTTGCTTGTAAAAAAATACAACCCAGTGATAGAAAGTATGGAAGGCGCAGCACTGCATTATACCGCACGTGAACTAAATATTCCTTTCTTACAAATTCGTTCTATTTCAAATTATGTTGGAGAAAGAAATAAAGCAAATTGGCAAATGAAAACTGCCATTGATAACTTGAATAACACACTAATACAGTATATAGAAAAACTGTATCAAATTGTTTAACCAATTGTATTTTTAGCCATGCATTTTAGTCTTGCATTTTCGCCCTGCCCTAACGATACATTTATATTTGATGCAATGATCAATGGCAAAATTGATACTGCCAACCATACGTTTGAAGTGCACTTAGAAGATGTGCAAACATTAAACGAAGCAGCTATTGCCAACAAGTATCATATATCTAAAATTAGTTACGGTGTATTACCACTAGTACAAAATAATTATAGCCTTTTACAAAGCGGCGGTGCACTAGGCAAAGGCGTTGGACCATTACTAGTATCAAAAAAAGCAATCGAAAATTTATTAGCAGTAAATGAATTAACCATTGCAGTACCAGGCATTAATACCACCGCAAACTTATTGTTTTCATTGGCTTTTCCGAATGCGCAAAAAAAGCAATACCTAGTGTTTAACGAAATAGAAAATGCCGTACTCTCTGGACAAGTAGATGCCGGCGTTATTATACACGAAAACAGATTTACTTACCAAGATAAAGGCTTAAAAAAAATAATTGACCTAGGCGCTTATTGGGAAGAAACAGTTAAAGCACCCATTCCATTAGGCGGCATAATAATGCAGAACCAATTTGATGCAAGTACCCAATTAACCATTGCAGGAATTATTAGAAAATCGGTGGAATATGCATTTAATAATTATCCTTTAATTACCGATTATGTGCGCTGCCATGCACAAGAAATGAGCGAAGACGTTATGCGCCAGCATATTGATTTATATGTTAATAATTATTCTATTGATTTGGGCGATGAAGGAAAAAATGCAGTAGATCAATTACTAAAAGTATACCAAGAAATTAATCGGGTTTCAACGCTTTAGCATACACTTCTAATACACGCTTTCTGGCTAATTCATGTACTACAATTGGTGCAGGATAATTAAACTCTTGAAACTCTGGCACCCATTTTTTTATATAACGCAAATCTTTATCGAATTTTTCGGTTTGCAGACTAGGATTGAATACCCTAAAATAAGGCGCTGCATCGCAACCACTACTGCTAGCCCATTGCCAACCACCATTGTTGGCGGCCAAATCAAAATCCAATAATTTTTGTGCAAAATAAGCTTCGCCCCAACGCCAGTCAATTAATAAATGTTTGGTTAAAAAAGAGGCCACAATCATCCGCACGCGGTTATGCATAAATCCAGTAGTATTTAACTCACGCATGCCTGCATCTACAATAGGATAGCCAGTTGTTCCAGCACACCAATGTGCAAATTCAGTTTCGTTATTACGCCATTCAATATTTTCATAAGCTGGCTTAAAACTCAATCCCTTGCCTACTTGTGGAAAATTCCACAAAATCATTTGATAAAATTCGCGCCAAATTAATTCGTTTAAAAAAGTTTCATTCAAGTGCTGTACTTTTTTAACAAGCGTACGAATACTAATGGTACCAAAACGCAAATGCACACCCAATTTAGACGTGCCATTTTCTATGCCCGGAAAATTGCGTTGATCGGTATATTTTTTTACAATTTCTTCTTGTAAGTTTTTTGAAGGAAATATTGCTTCAGTAGTTTGAAAACCCATCGATTGTAAACTAGGAATTTCAAAAGCCGCTTGTTTAAAAAAATATTTTTGACGCAATTCCGATGGATAATTAGGCAAACCCGTTTCGGTTAATTTCGCTTTCCATTTTCTGCTATAGGGTGTAAAAATAGTGTACGGACTTCCATCGTCTTTTGTCACTTCTTTCTTTTCAAAAATAACTTGGTCTTTAAAAGTTTCAAAGCCGCAGTTATTTGTTTTTAAAAGTTCTAACACATTATTATCGCGCGCAATAGCCGATGGCTCATAATCGTGGTTGGCAAATACTTGCTTTAGTTGGTATTTTTCTAGCAATTGTGCAAATACCTCTAAAGGGTTTCCGTAATAGACTTCCATGCTAGCACCAAGCGCCACTAAACGTGTTTGCATTTCGCTCAAAGCTGCATGAATAAAGGCTACGCGTTTATCGTGCTTGTCTTCTAATTGGTTTAAAATATTTGTATCGAAAATAAAAATTGGCAGTACTGGCAAACCCAATTCAAGCGCGTAATACAATGCTGCATTGTCTTCTAAACGAAGGTCTCTTCTAAACCAACAAACAACTAATTCAGTTTTCATAGCAAGCATTTACACCACTAACAAGTGACTAATAAAAAAGTTGAATGATTCTAATTAAAAACTTGATTGCACCATTTTTTTGTGTAATAAAGGTGCTAATTGTTGCGTATAAGCATGTTTGCCAAATTGCTTTACCCAACGAATGCCATAAATAGCATTGGTTAAAAATATTTCTGAAGCTTGTTCTATATCGGCTAATTCAATCGTTGCTTCTTCAACAGGCATATCTGCAGCGCGCAATGCCTGTAATAAATGTCTGCGCATCACCCCTTGCACCGGACCTTCGGTAATGGCAGGTGTTTTAATGAGTCCATCTTTTATTAAAAAAACATTGGCAATGGTAGCATCTGCCAAACGGTTGTAAGGGTTAAATAAAAACGCATCATTTAAGTGTTGCTTTTTTGCCCAAATGGCAGCCATTGCATAGTTTAAATAATTGTTTGATTTAATATGCGAAAAACTATCGCAAACTTTTATAGCATCTCTGTAAAGATCAACTACCAAGCCGTTTTCATTCAATTGATTATTCGATGGATTCAATTCATAAGTTTGAATTAAATGGTGTGGAAAATGATTCTCCACATCATACAATCCGCCCTCCCCCCTAAAAATCATTACGCGAACCCGAGCCAATTTTGTGTGTCCATTTTTTTTAACCAACTCATTAATTTGATTTTCTAAATAGGCTTTGGTAAAATAATTAGGCGCTTGAAATTGTAATCGATTTAAACTAGTAAACAATCTTTCAAAATGATAGTCTGCTAATAAAACCCTTCCATTCATCCATTTCATGGTTTCAAAAAAACCATCGCCATACCTAAATGAGCGGTTATTGGGCGAAACCAATAATTTATTAGATCGATGGATTTGCCCGTCTAAAAAAAGAAAATTAGCAGTACTCATAGAAACAAAGATAGAATGAAGGTAATTTAGCAAATCGCAATAATACTAACATGCAAATTACACAGATCGTTCAAGTTCTAGAAAAATACGCGCCATTGGCCTATCAAGAAGCCTATGATAATGCTGGATTAATTGTAGGACAAGCCAATTGGGAATGCACCGGCATACTCTGCACCCTCGACGCAACAGAAGCGGTTATTTTAGAAGCCAAGGCAACGGGCTGTAACCTAGTGGTAGCGCACCATCCCATTATTTTTAGTGGATTAAAAAAAATAAATGGTAGTAATTATGTGGAGCAAACCATTATCACTGCCATTAAAAATGATATTGCCATATACGCCATCCATACCAATTTAGACAATGTGCTCAACGGGGTAAATGACCAAATTGCCAATAAACTAGGGCTGATTCATAAAAAAATATTGGTTCCCAAATCGGGTCAATTAGCCAAATTATTCACATTTGTTCCGGAAAATTTTGTAGAAAAAATTAAAACCGCGCTATTTGAAGCAGGTGCTGGCGCCATTGGGCAATACAGCGAATGTAGTTTTCAGGTGATGGGACAAGGTAGTTTTAAAGGCGAACTAGGCACCGACCCTTTTATTGGCCAAGCGGGTGAATCAACCACAGCCAATGAGGTAAAAATTGAATTTATTTTTCCAGAATACCTTAAAAACAAACTAGTTAAAGCCCTTTTAGCCACCCATCCATACCAAGAAGTGGCTTACGATATTATTTCATTAAATAATGATTATCAATTAGTTGGAAGCGGATTAATTGCCGAACTACCCGAACCCATGGAGGAAATTCAGTTTTTACGCATGCTCCAAACCAGTTTTCAGCTAAGCGTTATAAAACACACCGCTTTACTAGGTAAAAAAATACAAAAAATAGCCATTTGTGGTGGTGCGGGCAGCTTTTTAATAGGTGCAGCAAGGTTGGCTGGGGCCGATATATTTGTTACTAGTGATATAAAATACCATGAGTTTTTCGATGCCAATAACCAATTGGTAGTGGCAGATATTGGGCACTGGGAAAGCGAACAATTTACCCCCGAGCTGTTAATTGATATTTTACAATCGAAATTCCCTACCTTTGCCGTCCTTAAATCAGTAATAAAAACCAATCCGGTAAACTATTTTCTGTAATAAGGGCTAAGGTAAACAGTAATGTTTGCTACAATACAAACTCCAAATTTTATACTTGATATGGCATCTGTTAAAGATTTCTCTGTTGAAGAAAAACTGGTAAACCTAGTTAGGTTACAAAAAACCGATAGCAAACTCGATGAGATTGAGGTTTTACGAGGCGAATTACCTATGGAAGTTAGCGACCTTGAAGACGAAATCCTTGGTTTGCATAGCCGCCAAACGCGCGTTGAAGAAGAGATCAATGGTATCTCTGAATTCATTGAAGGCAAAAAAGTGATTATCAAAGAAAGCGAAGCGTTGATAGCTAAGTACGAAAAACAAAGCGAAAACGTAAAAAACAATCGCGAGTTTGAAGCAATCAATAAAGAAATTGAAATGCAACAGTTAGAAATTAAACTAGCTGAAAAACATATTCGTGACGCTAACGAAGAACTAACCGAAAAAATCAAAACACTCGATGTAGCCAAAAAACAAGTGGCTGTAAAAGAAGGTGTGTTGAACCATAAAAAAAGCGAGTTAGAAAAAATCATCGCTGAAACTGAAAAAGAAGAAACTTATTTTAAAAAGCAAAGTGCCGATGCACGTGGCCATATAGACGAAAGATTAATTTATAGCTACGATCGTATTCGTAATAGCTACCACAATGGATTAGCCGTTGTGCCAGTAGAAAGAGATGCTTGCGGCGGATGTTTTAACTCAATTCCACCACAACGTCAAAGCGAAATTCGTTTGCACAAAAAAATTATTGTTTGCGAAAACTGCGGTAGAATATTAGTAGACGGCGATTTGAGCGATAGTGTAGAAGCAAAATAGTTTTAAGCAATAAATATTTTTAATAAAGGGCATGCATTTCGCTGCCCTTTATTATTTTACATACCATGAAACAGCTAATTGTACTAATTGCGTGTGTGTTTTTTGTTCGAATAGCATCGGCCGAAAAAGTGTACGATTTTAATAGCACCTGCGTACAAGCTTATCAAGAAATTACCAAACTCAAAATAGACCTTGCACTGTCTTTAATTGAAAAAGCAAAAAAACAAAATCCCGATAATTTAATTCCGTATTTAATAGAAGACTACGCCGATTTTTTTGTGTTGTTTTTTAATGAAGACCCCACCGAATATAAAGCAAGAATGCCCCATTTTTCAGAGCGATTAATGCGCTTAGCCGATGGACCAAAAAATGCTCCTTATTATAATTTTTGTTTAAGCACCATTCGCATACACCGTGCAGCAGTTGAATTAAAATTTGCCCAAAATTTAAATGCCGGATGGGATTTTAGAAAAGCCTATTTGCTTTTAAAAGAAAACAGAAAAAACTATCCCAATTTTATTTTAAATGAACTTTGGATGGGTTCACTAGAAGCCATAATAGGCACCTTGCCAGGTGGCTATAAATGGATAGTGAGTTTGTTTGGGCTTAAAGGATCTATTAACGACGGAATGAAAACTGTTAGAAATTTTGCAACAAGCAATGACCCTCTTGCTAAAATTTTCGCCAACGAATCGGCTTTTATTTATCCATTTTTATTATTCTATGTAGAAAATAAACAAGAAGAAGCCCTTGCTTTTATTCAACACCAAAAATTAGACATTGTAAATAATCATTTGCTATGCTATATGGCGGCAAACCTAGCAGTGAATTATAAAAAAACAACCCTTGCTGGCACCATCATGCAAAACCGAAATATATCGGCCGATTATTTAAAATTACCTGTCTGGGATTTTGAAATGGGCTATGTAAAATTGTATCATTTAGAACTAGCAGAAGCCACAAAATACTTAGTACAATATCAAAAAGATTTTAAGGGTAATTTTTATGTAAAAGATGCCAACCAAAAATTAAGTTGGGCTTATTATTTACAAGGCAACCAAGCAGCAGCAGAAGCAGTCAGAAAAGACATGTTAAAAAAAGGTGGCACAGAAACAGATGCCGATAAAAAAGCCTTGAAAGATGCCAAATCAAATAGCTGGCCAAACCCTATATTATTAAAATCAAGGCTACTAAGCGATGGCGGATTTCACAAAGAAGCATTGGCTATTTTGCAAGGAAAAACAAGCGAGCAATTTTCAAGAGACGAAGACAAACTTGAATTTGCGTATCGCGTGGCCAGAATCTACGACGACCTTGGTAGAAAAGACGATGCCATTCAAACCTATTTAACCGCTATAAAACTAGGTGAAAACAGAAAAGAATACTATGCTGCAAGGGCTGCTTTACAAATTGCACAAATTTATGAAGACCGCGGCCAGAAAGCACTTGCCATCAGCTATTACCAAAAATGTTTGGGCATGAACGACCACGAATACAAAGACTCTATTGATCAAAGAGCCAAATCGGGCATTAGTCGTTGCAAAGGAGAATAGCATCCCTTAAAAAAATATTTTAGTTCCCCCATCCTTGATTTGCAGAACAAGTCAAGCTTCTATAACTTGCACACTAGAAAATTATTGAACCAACCAAAATAGTACCCACAAAAGTCTATGCTTCGCAAACTGCAAATACAACATTACGCCATTATAGACGCCATAGAGATTGAGTTCTCTCCTCGGCTAAATATTATCACTGGCGAAACAGGTGCAGGTAAAAGTATTTTGATGGGTGCACTGAGTTTAATTTTAGGCGAAAGAGCCGATAGCAGCGTTTTAATGTACGCCGATAAAAAATGTGTGATTGAAGGGTATTTTCAAGTAGCGAATAAAACGGCCGTTATAGCCTTTTTAGAACAACATGAGCTAGATGTAGACACCGAGTTAGTTCTACGCCGAGAAATCGCTCCAAATGGCAAATCAAGGGCATTCATTAACGATACCCCAGCCAGTTTGCAGCAATTAAAAGAATTGGCCTCTTTACTAGTAGACCTACACCAACAATTCGATACACTTTCTTTGGGCGATACCGATTTTCAACGCAATGTGTTAGATGCATTGGCCGGCAATCAAACCGAACTAGCCAAATACCAATCAGTTTACCAAGAACTTCAAATCACGAGAAAGGAATTAGATAGTTTAGAAAAACAAAAAGCCGATTTTAATAAAGAGCTAGACTATCACCAATTTTTATACGATGAGTTAGCCGAAATAGCGCTCAAAGAAAATGAACTTGAAACACTCGAAGCAGAGTTGCAATTACTCTCTCATGCCGAAGGAATCAAATCAACCTTATCAAGGGTACATTTTGAATTAAACGGTTCAGATCAACCCATACTTCCTTTATTTAAACAATGGATTAACCAACTACATGCATTTGCCAATTACCATCCGGCTATGCCATCCATTATTGAAAGAATACAAAGCAGTCAAATTGAACTACAAGATATTGCCGATGAAATAGATCAGCTCAATGATAAAATTCAACTCGATGAAAAAAGGGTTGACCAAATTAATGAGCGGATGGCAGAAGGATATAAATTACTTAAAAAGCATAGTGTAAAAACCACCAATGAGTTAATTGCTATTCAATTCGATCTATCCAATAAAATTCAAGCGGTATTGCAATTAGACGATACAATTCTTTTAAAGCAAACACAAACAGCCACGTTATTACAATCGGCACAGCAAATTGCAAAAAAAATATCCTTAGCACGGCACCAACAAAGCAAGCCCCTCGAAAAAGCGGTGAATGCATTATTGGTACAAGTAGGAATGCCCAATGCCCGATTACAATTGCGCATTACCGACCAAGCATTGCAAAATTTTGGGCAAGATCAAATAGAATTTTTATTCGATGCCAATAATAGCAATCGATTTGAACCGATTAGAAAAGTAGCAAGTGGCGGAGAATTGAGTAGGCTAATGTTGTGCATTAAATCGCTTGTTGCTCAATCGGTAGATTTAGCAACATTAATATTTGATGAAATTGATACGGGTATTTCTGGCGAAGCAGCCAAACAGGTAGGACGTATTATGAAAAATCTTTCTACCAACCGACAAATCATTTGTATAACCCACCAAGCACAAATTGCAGGTAAAGCAGATGCCCATTTTTATGTTTACAAAGAAAACCAAGGAGATAAAATAAAAACCAACCTGCGATTACTAACACATAACGAAAGAATAAATACTATTGCAAGTATGTTATCGGGCGAAGCACCCACTGCTGCAGCCATTGAAAATGCCAAAGAAATGATGCAAGATTAAAATGCTTTTATTTGAAAGAGCAGATTAATCAGATATTCTCTATTTTTACAAATCGGATCTTTAAAACAATCAGCTATGTCATACAACCTTTTAAAAGGAAAACGAGGTATTATCACCGGAGCATTAGACGAAAACTCCATTGCATGGAAAGTGGCTGAAAAAGCACACGAAGAAGGTGCAACTTTTGTATTAACCAATGCACCTATTGCAATGCGGATGGGTGAAATCAATGCATTGGCCGAAAAAACAAACTCAGTAATTATTCCTGCCGATGCCACTAGCATTGAAGATTTAACGCACCTGTTTACAGAATCTCAAGAAGTATTAGGCGGTAAAATAGATTTCGTTTTACACTCAATAGGTATGAGCGTAAACATTCGCAAAAAAATTCCATACGCAGAATCTAACTACGAATATTTTCACAAAGGCATCGACGTATCTGCTTTGTCTTTCCATAAAATGTTGGCTGTTGCTAAAAAATTAGACGCAATCAACGAATGGGGCAGTGTGGTAGCACTAACATATATGGCTGCACAAAGGGTATTTCCTTTCTATACAGATATGGCTGATATTAAATCAATGCTAGAATCTATTGCACGTAGTTTTGGATACCAATACGGTCTAGATAAAAAAGTTCGTATCAACACCATCTCTCAATCTCCTACCAAAACCACTGCAGGTACTGGTATTAAAGGATTTGGCGATTTCTTTGATTATGCCGATGCCATTGCACCATTAGGAAATGCCTCTGCAGAAGATTGTGCCAACTATTGCGTATCACTATTCTCTGATTTCACCAGAATGGTTACCATGCAAAATTTATTTCACGATGGCGGTTATTCAAATACTGGCGTGAGTGATGCCGTTTTGAAAAAATTGGGGTTACAATAAAATAATATCTAAGCGTTTAATATTTAAACATCTTTACTAAAAATATATACCATGCCTTGGATTGAAATTGTTGGTTTATTTGGCGCTTTTTTAAGTTCTATCACATTCATACCTCAAGTATGGTTGGCTTGGAAAACAAAAAGTGTTGGCGACTTAAGTTTGGGAATGTTATTGATTGTTTTTACAAGTGTATTAGTATGGTTGGTCTATGGATTCTACCTACAACTATTGCCTGTAATCATTGCCAATAGCATCATCTTTTTGTTATCGCTATTATTATTGTATTTCAAATTTACTTTTCCGAAGAAATAGTTTTAAGGAAAATCTTATAATTAGAGATGGTTTCAATTAAAATTATCTGTGATTAAATAAAGGTCTTAAGTGTTTAAAAAAATATAGCCTGTATCAATCCGATACAGGCTATATTTTTTACATCCCCCATTAGATTACTCCAAAAAGTTCTATAAATATTTTATACAATCTCCAATCTCTTTAAGTCTATTGCAACTATTAATTGGAAATATGAATATTAATATTCGTCTTCATTAAACATGAAGTCTTCTTGACTTGGGTAATCGGGCCAAATATCTTCAATACTCTCGTATATTTCACCCTCGTCTTCTAGTTCCTGTAAGTTTTCAACCACTTCAAGCGGTGCACCACTACGAATTGAATAATCAATCAACTCATCTTTTGATGCAGGCCAAGGTGCTTCTTCTAGGTAACTTGCTAATTCTAATGTCCAAAACATACCTTTAAAATTTTTGCAAATGTAATCGTATAAATGAAATAACCAAACGCAAGTTTTGCAAGTACTGGAAAGAAATCATTAATTTTTGCCAACAATGCGGCCCGCTGTTGTACGTTTGCATTGCTAAATACAACTGAAACAGATGCTAAAAGCACAAAATATTACCAAAAAATACGAACAGCTAGCTGTTTTAAAAGGGGTATCAATTGAGGTAAAAAAAGCCGAAATAGTAAGTATTGTAGGTAGTTCTGGGGCTGGAAAGAGCACATTGTTGCATATTTTAGGTACCCTCGACCAGGCAGATTCGGGCACTATATCTATCAATAACCAAGCAATTGACCAACTAAAAGGGCGTGCACTAGCCCAATTTAGAAACAAGCATATTGGATTTGTTTTTCAATTTCACCATTTATTACCCGAGTTTTCGGCAATAGAAAATGTGTCTATTCCAGGATGGATTGCGGGTAGAAATAAAAAAGAAGTAGAAGCCGATGCTATTGCACTTTTAACAAAACTAGGTTTGGGTAATAGAATTGAACACAAGCCCCAACAATTATCTGGTGGAGAACAACAAAGAGTAGCTGTTGCCCGTGCCCTCATTAACAAACCCGTTATTATTTTTGCCGACGAACCAACAGGTAATTTAGATAGTAAAAACGCACGCGAATTACACGAATTATTTGTGTCATTACGCAACGAGTTTCAACAAACTTTTTTAATTGTTACACACAACGAAGAACTTGCAGGAATGAGTGACAGAAGGCTTTACATGAAAGACGGCCTAATGGTTCCTTAATAAATTACGCATTAATTCTTGGCTTCCAAGGTATATCGTCAACGCTTAATTGTAGTCCAATATATCTGGCAAGTACAAACAAATAATCGCTCAATCTATTCAGGTATTTTAACACCAATGGATCTACAAATATTTCTTGCTCATTCATATTCACGCAACACCTTTCGGTGCGTCTACAAATACAACGCGCCACATGTGCAGTAGAAATGGCAGTATGACCTCCAGGTAAAATAAATGATTTCATTACTGGAAGTACATCATTCATTTTATCTATTTCATTTTCTAAAAAAACAATATCAGCTTCCTTTAAATCAGGAATTTTCATCAAAGGTTCTTTTTCTGGATCACAGGCTAAAGAAGATCCTACAGTAAACAATCTGTCTTGAATTTCTTTAATGGTAGCTTTAGAATGCTCGTCAAGTAATTGGTCTCGGAGTAAACCTACATAAGAATTTAGTTCATCTACAGTACCATAAGCGTCAATACGAATATGGCTTTTAGGTACTTTGGTACCCCCAATTAAACTCGTTTTACCTAGGTCTCCTGTTTTGGTATATATTTTTATTGCCATTATTTCTATCGATTATTTTTATTGAATCTCCCCTTACAACAAAAGTAATTTTTAAAGGTTCAAAAATAAAAAAGGAGAGACTTCCATCTCTCCACAAGTTCTCTACTATATTTTAGCCCGATTAATGACTATGTGTAATATTTTCTGTTTCTTTTACCCTATCGCTTTCAATTAATCCATCTCTCAAACGCACTACCCTATGGGCATAAGCGGCAATATCTTCTTCGTGCGTAACCAATACAACGGTATTACCCGCGTCTTGAATTTTTCCAAACAAACGCATTACTTCTACTGAAGTTTTAGAATCTAAATTACCTGTTGGCTCATCGGCTAATAAAATTGAAGGATTGTTTACAAGCGCGCGTGCAATTGCCACACGTTGAATTTGACCACCACTCAACTCGTTCGATTTATGATGGCTTCTATCTGCCAAGTCTACTTTTTTTAAAGCCTCCATGGCACGCTCGATTCTTTCTTTTTTACCAACCCCTGCATAAATTAAAGGAAGCGCTACATTCTCAGCAGCAGTAAGTCTTGGCAAGAGGTTGAATTGCTGAAACACAAATCCTATCTCGGTATTACGCACACCAGCCAAATCATCATCGGCCATTTTACTAACATCCTTGCCATTTAAAATATACTTTCCACCGGTAGGAGAATCCAAACAACCCAAAATATTCATTAGGGTACTTTTACCACTACCCGACGGCCCCATCAACGCCACATATTCGTTCTTAAAAATATCCAAACTAATTCCCTTTAATACAGGAATAGCTTGGCTTCCCATAAAATAACTTTTTTGAATATCTTCTAATTTGATAATAATATCGTTCATAATACAAGTGTTATTGGTTGTTTCAACAAAGCGCCTACTTATTAATTACTTTGGGAACTTTAAAAAATTGGGTATCTGAAACTGGTGAATTCAGTAAAGCCTCTTCGCGAGAAACGCTTCCTGCAACTGCATCTTCTCTTAAAACATTCAGCGCATCTCCCATGTGTAACAAGGGTTCAACACCGGTGGTATCAACCGTTTCAAGTTGTGCAATAAAGCCCACCATTTTTTGCAAATCGGCCTGATAAGCCAGTTTATCTGCTTCGCTGAATTGCAGCTTCGACAAATTAGCTAGGTTCTCTACCAATTGAGTTGTTATTTCCATTGCAACAAAAATAATTGAAAGCACGAGAATTCTACTGAGTAATTGTTAAAAGGCAATTAAAGCAAAACAATGGTGATACTGGTTGATACACTCTTTAAACAACATACATTATATAATTAGGGGTATTATTAAAAATCAAACAAATGGAATACCTAATTTTTTTCAATAAAAAATACCTCTTTTGCAGTATTTTTTTATCATTCAAAATTAAGCTGCTAAAATTATATCATTTTTTCGTCAACAAATAACAATAAAATGCCATTTATTGTTAAATGAACACTAATGTGGAAAAACTTAATATTATCAAATTAATAAATTTGATTTTAAATAATTAAATTAGCATTAACAAAATCCCCCCGATTATGCTAATCTATGTATTGCTTGCCGTTTACCTAGTTTGCCTTTTTATAGCTTACAAAGGCGCCGCTGTTTCTGAAGAATAATCCTTACCCACAGTAATGATATTTTAGAAATTGATAAAAACTCAGCATAAAATGTATGCTGAGTTTTTTTTTGCCCTAACTTCGGGTAATTAGTTGCATAACTAACTAATTTTACCAAAAGCTTACTTAAAAGATCTATATGCAAAATCGTTCAATTAAAAAGGTAGCAGTATTAGGCAGTGGCGTAATGGGTTCTAGAATTGCATGCCATTTTGCAGGAATTGGTATTCCCGTTTTATTATTAGATATGGTTCCTGCAGCAGCAACAGAAAGCAGCAAACCAAGTGAGCGCAATAAATTGGTGAACGATGCACTAACAGCAGCCATCAAAAGCAATCCATCGCCGGTTTATAATAAAGACGTTATCAAGCGCATTAGCACGGGTAATTTTACCGATAACATGAAAGATATTGCTACTGTTGATTGGATCATAGAAGTAGTAGTAGAGCGCCTAGATATCAAGCAATTAATTTACGCACAAGTAGAGCAATTTCGTAAGCCAGGAACCTTAATTAGTTCTAATACTTCGGGCATACCTATTCACCTAATGGCAGAAGGTCGTTCTGAAGATTTTAAAAAGCATTTTTGTGGAACGCATTTCTTTAATCCGCCAAGATATTTGCGTTTATTAGAAATTATTCCAACCGAATATACCGACCCCGAAATTGTAGCCTTTTTATTACATTATGGCGATGTGTTTTTAGGAAAAACAACCGTACTCTGCAAAGACACACCAGCCTTTATAGCCAATAGAATTGGGGTATTTAGCATCATGAGTATTTTTCATATCATGGAAAAACTCGGCTTAAGTATCGATGAAATAGACGCACTTACCGGACCCATTATTGGCAGACCAAAATCAGCCACTTTTAGAACGGCAGATGTTGTAGGAATAGACACTTTGGTTAAAGTTGCTAAAGGCGTTGCAGACAATTGTCCTAACGACGAATCAAAAGCCCTATTTACCATTCCAACCTGGTTAGAAACCGTTGTAACCAATAATTGGTTGGGCGATAAAACTGGGCAGGGTTTCTTTAAAAAAACCAAATCTGCAACAGGTAAAGAAATTCTAACACTCAATTTGCAAACGATGGAATATGGGCCTCGTCAAAAGCCCAAATTTGCAAGCCTAGAAGCAGCAAAACCCATTGAAGACCTCAAACAACGCATACAATTATTAAGCACAGCACCCGATAAAGCAGGCGAATTTTACAGAGCATTTCATTTTTCATTATTCTCTTATATCTCACACCGCATTCCAGAAATTTCCGACGAAGTATATCGTGTAGACGATGCCATGAAAGCTGGTTTTGGTTGGGAAATTGGCGCTTTCGAAAGTTGGGATGCCGTAGGTGTTGCCAAAACAGTAGCAGCCATGAAAGCAGCAGGATATAGCGTTGCAGCATGGGTTGAGGAAATGCTTGCTGCTGGTGCAAATAGTTTCTTTATAGTAAAAGATGGCAAGCGATTGTTTTATGATATTGCTACAAAAACATATTTACCAATTCCTGGAGGAGAAGCATTTATTATTTTACAAAACCACCGCGATAAAACAATTTGGAAAAATAGCGCTTGTAATTTAGTAGATATGGGCGATGGTGTTGCAGGATTTGAATGGAGTTCTAAAATGAATAGTATTGGCGGTGAAGTATTGGAAGGTTTAAATAAAGCCATTGGTATTGCAGAAGATAAATTTAAAGGATTAGTGATTGCCAATGAAGGTGCCAATTTTAGCGCAGGAGCCAATGTGGGTATGATTTTCATGCTAGCAATTGAGCAAGAATACGATGAGTTAGATATGGCCATTCGCATGTTTCAAAATAGCATGATGCGCGTACGTTATTCTTCTATTCCAGTGGTTATAGCACCACATGGTTTATCGTTAGGTGGTGGATGCGAAATTAATTTACACGCCGATAAAGTGTGTGCAGCAGCCGAAACCTATATTGGATTAGTTGAAATGGGTGTTGGATTAATTCCAGGAGGAGGAGGTACCAAAGAATTTGCATTGCGCGCAGGCGATGATTTACACGAAGACGAACCAGAAACCGTAACACTAAAAAACAGGTTCTTCTCTATTGCTACCGCTAAAGTGGCCACCTCTGCACAAGAAGGATTCGATATGGGCATTTTAAGAAAAGGCCAAGATGAAATAGTAATGAATACAGGCCGAAGAATTGCAGCTGCTAAAAAAAGCGTTATTGAATTATACGACCAAGGCTATACCATGCCAGTGCAACGAAAAGACGTGAAAGTCATGGGCCGCGCAGGTTTGGGCGCTATCTATGCAGGTATAAATGCTATGTGGCGCGGCGGTTATGCTAGCGAACACGATAAACTTATTGCTAAAAAATTAGCTTATGTTTTATGTGGAGGCGATTTAAGTGAACAAAGTTTGGTTAGCGAACAATACCTATTAGATTTAGAGAGAGAAGCCTTCTTAAGTTTATGTGGCGAAAAGAAAACCTTAGAAAGAATTCAAAGTGTTTTAAAAAGCGGCAGACCCATTAGAAATTAATACGCGAATTTATTCAACTTGATAAATAGCCCAGTTCTTGGTTTCAAACATCAAGAGTGTATGCAAATTTTTGTTCGTTTGCATTAAATTCAAATTGTAAGAATTGAGTACTGTTAAATTATGCATAGGATTTAAAACCTTGGCTATTAATATATATTTAGCAGCAACTTTGGGGTTTTCTACAACTGTAACAAAGGTTTTTTCGTGTGGTAGAATCAACCCATTTAAGTTGCCAATATGCACAACAACATCATAGGCCGAGGCATCGTCAATGAGTATTTTATTTTGCTCACTTACTAGTCCTCTAATATATTCAGCAACAATATTCGATTCACTCAAAACCCTTTCATTACCCATTTTACTTGGCAAAGACTGCATCTCTTGTGCAAACTGAATTTCTTCACTAGCATCGGTATGCCTAAAAAAATAAAAGCCCATTACAATAGTTAACACAGTAGCAACTCCAAAAATCCAAGAAGAAATTTTTATAGAATATTTATCTGTACCATAGTAACAAATGGTTACCAGCGCAATTGGAATGAATAATAAAAAATACCCCATAGATAGGGTGTATTTATAATCTAGTAGCATTAAAGAATAATAAAACAGCATTGATAACACTGTAAACAATTCGTATAATTTTCCTTTAAATAAAATTAAAGCGGCAATAAATAATGGCGTTAGAAATAAAATGAATCCTTGAATTATAATTTGACTTTGAAATAAAAAATTATTCCGAACAGGATCTACCAGTAAGTTAGTAGCAATTCTGTTGCCAGATATGCGCCAATTAGCATATTGACTATCAATAAAATATGTTGCAGAGCCAGCAAATTGTGCATTTAAAGCCCTAAATAACACTACTGCAATTAATGGCAACAAAAATATAATCAAATACAAAGAAGCCGTTCTATTTGCCAGTTTACGGCGTAAAGAACGATTGTTTAACATTTCGGTATATTGAAAAAGCGGCGATGCTGTATTGTTTGTTTTTACCCCATCTAATGAAACCAAAAATATGAAAGGGAAAAATGCTAAAATCAACCAAATAAAATCGTAATTAGAAAAAATAAAACAAGTAATATACAAACTTGCCATAGACAAATGAAAAGTAACTGGTCGTTTAAAATACCTAAAAAAAGACCTAAAAATTAAAAACGCAAACAATTGTATGATGGCATTTTTTCGGCCCGTCACTGCAGCAAAAACAAACATTGGATGTAGTGTAAATAATGCAAACACCAAGGGTACATATAACTTATACGAAAACTTCGATAGTTTAAATTCTTCCACTATCATATAAAACAATAGCGCAATAATTACAATAGATGCAGCTACTGGCGCAAATAAATAACCAAATGGAACAAATAATAATGCCGATAAAAAAACCAAACTAGGAAAAGTAAATCCTAAGGTTAAAATTGTATTGTCTTTTGCTTGAAACAATAACATTAATTTTTCGGAATAAAACAAACCCGACGAATGTTCAAAGCCATCACGCTTTAATAACCATGCAATAATTACATAGAAAACAATTAATAAAATGGTTAATATTTTTGTGAGGTTTTTAGGCATATTATACAACTATTTCAGCCTCATTTAATGGTTGAACATTGGCGCTACTACTAACTTTGGTTAATCCATGCTCGGTTTTTTCCCAATAAAAAGGCTTGTAAATTAACTGCCACAAACCTTTGTATGCAGCAATAGAATGCATTAGCCAATAAATAGGATTTAGTGCGCCAAATAAAATCAGTTCATAATACTTACGTTTAAAAACCGAAAGCATATTTACATATATCATTAGCGTATTACCAGCAACCAAATTAAATGTAGCAATATATAAAACCCATTCAGGAAACAGTGCTGTTACAAATGCCAATTTTACAATTGCATAAATCAATAGAAATAATAATAAAATAGGATACAATAAAAAAGTAATAGAAGTACCTGTAATAAAAAAGTTGAAACCCAAAAAACCCCACCAACCAATGCGTCGAATTAATTGGGCCGGATTACGCATGTGTACTAATGTTGTTTGCATATAACCTTTAATCCACCTCGAACGCTGACGTATCCAGTTAAAAGGTTCATTATTGGCTTCTTCAAATGTCGTACTATTCACCACGCCAACTTTGTATCCTTTTTCAAAAACTCGAACACCTAAATCGGCATCTTCTGTAACATTAAAAGGATCCCATCCACCTAATTCAATTAATTTATCGAACTTAAAATGGTTACTAGTACCACCTAATGGAATGGGCACATTCAACGATAATAAACCCGGTAACATATAATCGAACCAATAGGTATATTCTAAAGTAAACATGCGGGTAAGCATGTTTTCATTTTTATTAAAATAATTTAAAGCACCTTGCAACACCACAAAATCGTCTGGCAATTTTCTAAACAAAGCAACGCATTTTTTTAGTTGGTCTGCATCTGGAACATCTTCGGCATCATAAATAGTAAGGTATTTTCCTTTGCAAAAAAACAAGCCATAATTACATGCTTTTGGTTTTGTTTTGGGCATATGAAAAGGCACTACTATCGTTTCAAAATTTGCCGGGAAATCTAGGTTACGAACGGCATTTAGGGTTTTATCGTCGTCTTCTTCAATTAATAATTTTACGTCTAACTTTCCTTTGGGATAATCTAAACTTCTCAAATTCCAAATCAGCTTTCTTATTAATCGATCTTCTTTATACACTGGCAGTAGAATAGTATATACAGGCAAACTATTGTCTTTTATAGTTGCCACTTCTTCTTTTGTTACCATTTCATTCATTTCAGCCATAGAACCCTTTAAAGAAAGGTATAATTTGAAAAGAATGGTAATGAAAAACAATACACTAAAAACCAAATTAATTACCAGTGCCGTCCTCATGAAATTCACAAAAAGCAAAACCACTATGATGGCTAAAAGGCCAAAGAAAAAAATCAATTGACGATCTGTAAAAGTTACTAAGCCCGAATAGTCTGGGTCTTTTTTCATTAAACTAAACACAGACTCTTTTACAAAATATTCGCCCCGTTTTATATGTATTAACCAAGTAATATCTAGGTCCGATGCAGCTACAATTTTAATAGGCATCTGAAAGCGAATAGACAAAAGTGTTTTCAACTTATCGTCTTGTGGATCTGCTGCAGCTACTAATAATGAACCATCTGGCAACTTGCGTAATGGAGCAAAAAGAATTGCATTTAACTCAAGCAATTCGCATTGATTAATATAATACGCATCTAATTCTTCTTCTCTAACAGCCACAAAAGAAAATCCTTCTCGCTCTAAAAAAGCAACGTATTTTTTTCGTGTTAAGAAACCAAAGTTAAGCGCCGTTTTAACATACGAATAGCCGTAATCATTAGCAATGACTTCAATTTCTGCTAGTTTGTTTGCTTCAAACAAACCAGCAGATACCATATTGTCTAGAGAAGAAATTGGCATAATTAGTTAATCAGCAGCTATTTTTTAAACAATCTCCTGTGATTGTTGTACGCGTTTTCTAACAAAATAAAATCCAAATAAAATCAGCAATAACAATATTCCTAAAACAATATATTTATAGCTTTCCCACAATTCTAAGAACACATTTTTATCGCCTTTGTAGGAAACTAATTTTTCGTCTTCTCTTAATTTAAAGAAAAAACTACTCCGTCCATCACTAGTAGAAATACATACATTGCTCTGAATAGCCGAAGACTGCGATCCAAAACTTTTAATCACACTTTGAAAAGCCTCTTTGGTTGTACTATCACCCAAAGACGATATCATTAAAATAGTACTACCCTGTTGTTGAAAAATTTGTGCAATACCCGATCCAGAAAAATCATTGAAGGAGAAACTCGTTTCGCCTTCTAGGTCTTTATACAATTGAAAGTCTCTATTAAACTGTATGGGTAAACTAGTAAAGTTTTTTATAAATGCATCATTGCGCTGCAATAAAGCAATAGCATTGTATCCAATTAAATCTTTTGCGGCAGCTTTATCTGTTTGAAGTAATTCAGGCAAAATCATATTTGCGTTCATTAAAGACGCTGAATTAATTTGGTATATCAATTCACCTACCGATGAAGTGATATTCGTGTTCAAATCCTTTGATATCAAGAATTTCAAAGGTTTCTTTCTAAACTCTCCAGGGTAATTAAAGAAATTATAAAAATCAGTTTGTTGGTCGCCAGAAAAAGTTATTGTAGAAGTTTTGTTATTGATAAAACCAAAGAAACTTGCAAATCCATCCTTACAAACACTATTGCTAGGATGAAAACGCATTTCAACTACCAATGAATTTAATTTGGTTAACAAATAAGGCGGCAAATCAATATCATTATTAAAATTATTTAAATCTAGTAAGGTGGTTGTGTACACCAAATTGTCATTCAAATACACATTTAAAAAACCGCGATCATTTTCTCTTAAATGCGAAAACAATGCTTCTAAATGCAGTGTTAATTTTTTAGGAATGGTATTATAGTCAATTAAATTAAAAGGATAATTGGTGTTTAGCGCCAACACGCCTTCCATTAAAGAAGACTGCCCACCCAATTGTTCAAGCGTTAATACTTGCGGTAATGCAGAGTTAACAATGGGTTTAACCACTGCTTTATCAACCAATAATTTTTGCGAAAAACTACTATTTAAAATATTATTATTACTTAAAACACTGATGGATTTTTTATACCCTTCTGCATCATATCCTGTAATAACCATTACTTGATTACCTTCGGCACCCAAACTAATAATCAAACCTTCCCCTTTATTTAAAACTGGTAATTGGCTTTTAATATTTTCTGGTAATTTATTGGCAATCCCCACCACAATATTGTGATTCAAAGTATCGGTTGGTAAAAAATTTCTGGTACTAATAATACCTTCTTTATTGCCCTGCTTAATAAAAGCATAGGCAATTCCACTAGCCATTACATCGTCTAAATCTGCAGCAGCACTAGTTGCAATAGAACTATATTCTTGAATAGCTTCTTTTAAACTGCGCTGGTACGATAAAACAGATTGTTTAGGCGCAGTGAAATAAGATATGTTTCTAATATTCACCCAAACTGCAGGATTGTCAATGTCTTGACATATTTGATCGGAAATACTCATCCTAGCAACAATCTTCAATTTTACATAACGTCCATCGGGTTGAATGTATTTTTTATTCATAGGAACCACAATGGTAATAAGCGAATCAATACTAGCACCCGTAATTCTTTGTGTATAGATTGGCGCATCTTTTACACTAATTGTTACGGTTGATGTATTTGGATTCAATACCTGCGAAGGACGTAGGTATAATACCAATTTCGATTGATCAATATCGTCGTCTGGACGAACTTTTACAAAATAAGTAATGGCCCCTGAAATGCCCACAATTGATTGGTCTCTATAACCCATTTCTTCAAAAGTCCGTTGTGCATTCTGTGCCCAAGCTCCAGAAAAAAGTAAAACTAAAAGCGCCGTTAATAGAATTCTTGGATTCATGTTTTTTTATTTAAATTTTTTCTTGCTCCAATTACCAATTGTACGTTTAAACTAGCTTTATGCTAGTTTGAATTTTATTTTAAAATAGTTACCAAAAGTTTCATTGCTATTGTACGAAAGTTCACCGCCAATTTCATCCACCATATTTTTTGCTACTGCAAAACCTAACCCCGATTGATTAGTAACAGCATTATGACTATTGGGGGTTGCCAATTTATTAAAATAGGCATTCAGGTTATGAATACCAATGGGCGTTGCTTTATTTAAATATTCAATTACACAATGGTTGTCTGTTTGTGATACATGAATACTAATAGCAGATCCATTTTGAACAAACCGAATAATATTAGATAATAATTTAAAAAGAATATGCTGTACAAAAACCTTATCTAGTGAAACATTTAATGCTGTTGGCAATAAATTTAATTGCAAACTCACTTGTTTAATACTAGCTGCGTCAATTAACCCTACCGCGGCTTTTTCAACTTCTTTCACCACATCAAACACTTCAATATTAAATGCAACTTTGCTTGAATCGGCACCTGCAGAATCTGCTAACTTTTGCGATAAATAATGGAGTTTATCATTACCCATTGAAATATAACTGAGTATTTCTTTTTGATCAACCGTTAAATTTGCAGAAGTCCTATTAATTAAATCGAGTGATATTTCATTAGATCCAATAAAATTTTTCAAATCATGGATCATAATATTTAGCGTGTTCTGCCGATAATCATTTAATTGTTTTAAGCGCTTATTGGCTTGGTCAATTTCTTGGTGCTGGTCGTTGATTAATTCGTTCTGCTCTAATAAACGCTTATTTGATTCTTCAATAATTAAGTTTTTTTGAATTTCTTTTTTTACAATCAAGTAACGGTTGTGTGCAATTAAACAAGAAAAAGCAGAAATTAAAAAATACGCACCACCACCATTTCTAACCAATCCTGCATAACCATCTTCTCTACCAGTTAAAGAATAGAGTAAAATAATAATCACATAGGTTCCTCCCACGTGCATCATAGAATAAATTGGGCGCCAAAAAATTGTTGTGTTTAATAAAAGCACCATTACAGATGCAATCATAAAGTATGGAAGCGATTCAGAAATAGGAAGAATACCGCAAGAGAATGAAGCCAATGCCAAATTAATACCTACCACTAGGTTTAAGTGAACTAGGTAGTTCCATTTGCTTTTATTGCCAAACCAAAAAATAAAATAAGACACCCCAAAACAAACTACACGCAAAAACATGTAATTCACCCACTGCTGTTTAGAAAACAACAAATCCAATACCCAAAAAAGTGGTAAAGAAAAAAGCAAGGTCCAAACCGCCACATTTGCATAAAACGTGCCGTTCCTTTCAATTTCCTTTTCCAACTGCTCAGGGGCTAGTTTGATGTAGGGGATTTTGTGATAATTTATCATAAATGCTTGAATGCACTAGGTATTGCTATCATCAGTAAATTTAAATTTTTTCGAATAACAAAAAATCTATATTTATTACCACTTTACTGACATTCGCTACCTAATTATATACATAACGTAAAAAGGTAGGGATATATTACTTTTACCTTCTTAAACATGCATATGCAAACAGTTTTATCGCTCAATAATGTTTCAAAATCTTATGGATCTATTCAAGCACTAAAAAATGTGTCTTTTGAAGTGCCCGAAGGTGCTGTGTTTGGTTTGCTAGGGCCCAATGGTAGTGGCAAAACAACCATGCTTAGCATTATACTAGATATTTTAAAGGCCGATACTGGTAGTTTTGAATGGTTTGGAAAACCAGGATCTCCAGAAACCAGAAAAAAAATTGGATCCTTACTAGAAACACCCAATTTTTACCACTATCTCTCTGCAGTAGATAATTTAAAAATCACCCAAGCAATTAATGGCAGGGGTAATAATGAATCTATAGACCAAGCATTAGGCCAAGTAAAATTATTGGAGCGCAAAAAAAGTAAATTCAGCAGTTTTAGTTTGGGCATGAAACAACGCTTAGCAATTGGTGCTGCTTTATTAGGCAACCCCGATGTTTTACTCTTCGACGAACCAACCAATGGATTAGATCCAGTAGGTATTGCAGAAATTAGAGAATTAATTAAAGAGCTTTCCAAACAAGGCAAAACCATTATTATGGCTAGTCATTTGTTAGATGAAGTAGAAAAAGTTTGTACACATGTAGCCATCATGAAACGCGGTGTATTAATTACCGCCGGACCTGTAGAAGAAGTATTGGCACAAGAAGATATTATTGAAGTGGCTGCACAAAACTTAACAGCATTACAATTGGTATTAAAAGATTTTCCAGGAATTTCTTCTATTAAACACAACGATCATTCTGTTTCTGTATTTTTTCCGGCAGGCACAGCGCAACCAGAAGCCATCAACCAATATTGTTTCAACCATGGTGTAGTAATTAATCAATTAATTCCACGCAAGAAAAGTTTAGAAACAAAATTCTTTGAACTTACTAACGACTAATCCGCTAAAAAATATTGTATGCTCAGCTTATTAAAAATTGAATGGTTAAAAATTAAAAAATACCCCGCATTTTGGTGGATGTTATTGATTGTAACGTTTACGTATCCGGGCACTACCCTGCTTTCGTATTATGCGTATACAAAATCTATCCGCGGAAAAGAAATGACCAATACCATTGCAAAAATGTTATTGGGTAATCCATTTGCATTTCCCGAAACCTGGCATTCGGTAGCCTTCTTGTCGTCATTTTTTATATTGATTCCGTCGTTATTGGTAATCATGTTAGTTACCAACGAATACACGTTTAAAACACAGCGCCAAAATATTATTGACGGATGGAGCCGTGCACAATTTGTAACAAGTAAATTAGCCGATGTAATTATTATATCATTGGTCTGTACCCTAATGTACACAGCAGTTGCAACGGGTATAGGTATTTATTCAGACCCCGATAATATTGGCAGATGGATGGAGCAATTACAATATATTCCATTGTTTTTTTTACAAACATTTGCGCAATTATCACTGGCTTTTTTATTAGGATTTTTAATTAAAAGAGCGTTTATTGCCTTGGGAATATTTCTGTTTTATAATTTGGTATTAGAAAACATAGCTGTAGGATATGCTAAACTTAAGCACTACGATAATATTGGAAAATTTTTACCCTTTGAAGTATCCGATAGAATTATTCCAATGCCAGCATTCATGAATCGGTTTGGCAAAGAAATGAAAGAAGCCTACGAAAAAGCAATTGATGCTATTCCAGAACAAGTAATTTATACACTTATTCTTACAACAGCTGTTTGGGCAGTTTGTTATTATTTACACAAACGCAGAGACTTATAATTTGTAAGCAATTATTATAAACGCAAATACATTTACGCCAATAGTTTTTAGCGTAAATGTTTATTGCACAATTGATCTAATGCCAAATTAATGGTAGGGTAATTATAATGAAAACCAGTAGACTGTGTTTTAAAACTATTTACCGTTGCACTTTTTAAAACTTCAATACTCATTTCGCCTAGCATTATTTTTAATACAAAAGCGGGCACATGCATTGGAATAAAAAAATCTCCGCGCATTTTTTTGGCTAGTGCCAGCGTGAGCGCTTTGTTGGTAATGGTTTCAGGGGCCACCGCATTATAAATTCCCTGCATGGAATTGTTTTCAATACCAAACAAAATCAGGTTACATAAGTCGGCAATATGAATCCAACTAATTACTTGATGGCCCGATCCTAAAATAGCAGCAACACCCATTTTAATGGGCTTTTTAAATTCTAGTAAAGCACCACCATCATTGCTTAAAACAATACCTATACGCAATTGCACCAATCTTTTATTCAGTGCTAAAACAGGTTGCATGGTTGATTCCCATAAACGACAAGTTTCACCTAAAAATTCGGTATCGGCAGGGGCTGTTTCTACAAAACCATCGCGCAAACTAATAGGCGTATTAGCACCATACCAACCAATAGCAGAGGCACTTATAATTGATTGAACCTTGTTGCTAACTGTTTCTAAAGCTTTTACAATTAATTGACAACTCTGCACCCTACTATCTACAATTTCTTGTTTTCTTTTTTTAGTCCAACGCGCATCGGCAACACCTGCACCAGCTAAATGCACAATATGATCGGCCGTTTCAATGGCTTTGCTATCAATGGTTCCAGCTGTTACATCCCATAAAAAATAATGAATATTTTGGTGCGCTTTTTTAGCAGGAATTGTTCGGGTAAGAATATTTACATCATATCCTTTCGAAATGAATAGTTGCGTTAATTGTTTGCCCACTAATCCGGTGCCGCCTGTAATTAATATTGTAGCCATACCTGTAAGTTATGAAATGGAAATTTATTTGCCGCAGCTAATTAAAAAAAAAGCCCCCGACAGCTAATTCGGGGGCTAACAACTAAATCACCAAGTTTAGAACAACTAAGAGCCAGCAATCATTAATCTGGTTTTTTTCCGTCTAGAAACGTGTTAATCGTACTCAATTGAGTTTGATTATTTGAATCTTTACCTACAGTTACTTTACTGTAAAAATTTTCAACAGAAGTAATAGAATTGCCAAACAATTCCATGTTCCTTCTAATATAAGCAGGCACCGAATCAAATTCATTATTCGGATCTGTTGTGTTTAAATTATAAGAAAGATTGCGCAGTTTTTGAATACGCTCTGCAGCCCTTCTTTTTTGCTCTTCTGTTTCGTCTAAATAATTGTCTTCGGACTGATAATTATTTTGAATAGGCGCAGCACTTGCTTGCGGCATTGTAGACTCTTTCATTACCAACTGCATTTCTTCGGGCTCTTCGCGATGGATGAATTCCATTGTTTGAACTGGTGCAGGTGTTGGAATATAAACAGGTGCAGCAGCAACAGGCACTGGTGCAGGTGTAGGCGCTACAACCATTGATACCATTGGCTCAGCAACAAAACTACTAGGCTCTGCATAAATATTTTGCGGCTTGCTTAAACCCATTGGTTTTGGAGCAACCACTGCTGGTTGATCCGACACTGTAAAATCTACCAATGCTTCCATTTCTGTTTTAGCAACCACCACTGGTTCAGGTATTGGTTCTGGTTCGGGAGTAGGTGCCACTGTTTCAGGCGTATCTAAACTCAACTCAAAATGAAATACTTCTTCGGTATGTTCTACTACAACTGACTCAGGAGTTTCATCGTAGTAATTGGTTGATGAAATACTATAATCCATTGCAATTTCTGCAATAGTTGGTTCATGCATATGCGGTGCAAAAGGATCAACTTCTTCAACCAATGGCAATTCTTGTTGAACAGGTAATTCTTGTGCTGCAACTAGTTCAACTACTTTTGGCGCTTCTTCTACCACACCCAAAGTCATCATTATTTTTTCTTCTACAACTGCTGCTTTTGCAACTGGTGCAGGTTTAGAAAATGGATCTTTGTGTTCAAATCCGGTAGCCACTAAAGTAATACCAATTTTATTGTCTAATTGTGGATCATAGCCCATACCAACAATTACATCGGTTTCTTCACCGGCTTGCATGCGCAAATAATTGTTAATGGTTTCTACTTCGTCCATGGTGCACTCGTGTTCACCTTCGGCACTATTGATATTTATTAAAATCCATTTAGCACCTTTAATATCGCTATCATTTAATAACGGAGATGATAAAGCTTCTTCAATAGCACGTTGTGCACGATCTTCACCTTCTGCTTCGCTCTTGCCCAAAATAGCCACACCACCGTTTTTCATTACGGTACATACATCGGCAAAATCCACAATAATATGCCCACGACTATTAATAATATCGGTAATACATTTAGCAGCAGTAGCCAATACATTATCGGCTTTGCCAAATGCTTCTTTCATTTTTAAATTGCCATATTGCATGCGCAATTTATCGTTGCTAATAACCAATAAGGTATCAACATGCGGCTTCAATTGACGGATACCTTCTTCGGCTTGTTGCATTCTACGAGGCCCTTCAAAACCAAATGGCGTAGTAACAATTCCTACTGTTAAAATACCTTGCTCTTTACAAATTTGTGCAATAATAGGCGCGCCACCTGTACCTGTTCCACCTCCCATTCCCACACAAATAAATGCCATCTTGGTATTTACTTCTAGTATACGTTTAATTTCGTCTAATGATTCTTCGGTAGCTTTTTTACCCACTTCAGGATTTGCACCCGCACCCAAACCTTGTGTAAGGTGTGGTCCTAACTGAATTTTATTGGGCACCTTGCTTTGCTCAATCGCTTTTGCATCGGTATTACAAATAATAAAATCTACCCCTTCAATGTCTTGGGCAAACATAAAGTTAACAGCATTACTTCCGCCACCGCCTACACCAAGAACTTTGATGATAGAAGATTTCTGTTTAGGAAGATCGAAATGAATCATAATAAAAATTTTAATAAAAAGTTGCGCAAATATTATTTTGAATTATTTGATAATCTGGTCTTCTTCTTCTTTAAACATATCAATTAAGTTGTGCTTAAACTTATCCCAGAACTTCATTTTTCTTTCAGTGATATCGTGTGTATCTTTTTCTGTAACTGGTTGAACAATTTCAGCAGCTGGAACAGTTAAAGTTTTAGGCACTTCTACTTTTTTGTACTTTTCGCTAAACTCTTTGTATTTGTGCTCGTAGTCGCTATAACCTTTTAATATCAACCCAATACAAGTTGCATACATTGGTTTTTTCAACTCCTCTATATGGTTAGGTGCTAAATGTTCGTTAGGCAAACCAATACGCGCATTTAAACCAGTTGTATATTCTGTTAATTGAATTAAGTGTTTTAGTTGCGATCCGCCACCAGTAAGAATTACACCGCCATTCAATGCACGGCTATCTAAACCAACTTGCTTTAAATGATAGCTTACAAAATCTAAAATTTCGCTCATTCTAGCTTGTATAATTTGAGCCAAATTTTTAACGCTAATTTCTTTTGCAGGCATTCCTTTTAAACCAGGAATAGTAATGTATGCATTTGCTTTTGCTTCGTCGGCTAAGGCACTACCAAACTGCACTTTCATAGCTTCTGCTTGGCTTTTTAATACACCCAAACCTAAGCGGATATCATTGGTAATATTTTCTCCACCAAAAGGAATAACAGCCGTATGCTTTAAAATACCTTCATAAAACACTGCTAAATCAGATGTTCCACCACCAATATCTAAAATAGCAACACCTGCTTCCATATCAATTTCACTCATTACAGCACTAGCAGAAGCCAATGGTTGTAATACAAGGTCTTTGGTTTCTAAACCGCTACGTTGAACGGCACGATTAATATTGCGAATAGCATTTCTATCGCCAGTAATAATATGAAAATTAGCACCCACTTTCACGCCATTAAAACCCACTGGGTCTTTAATGTTTTGAATATTATCAACATGAAAATCTTGTGGAATCACGTCAATAATTTGGTCGCCGGCAGGAATAAAAGTTTTGCGTTGGTTGTTAATCAATTGATCAATTTCCCAGCTTTGAATTTCATTTTCAGGCTCTTGACGAACAATATCGCCACGGGTTTGCAAACTTTTAATATGATGGCCAGCAATACCTACATATACTTCGCTTATTTCAAGGTCTTTATTACTCTCATAGCAATTAACCAAAGCTTGTTGGATAGCTTTAATGGTTTGGTCGATGTTTAACACTTGACCGTGTTGTACACCATTGCTATTGGCTCGTCCAAAACCTAAGATTTCTAATTTACCGAACTCGTTTTTTCTACCAGCAATAGCGGCAATTTTAGTTGTTCCAATATCTAGTCCAACAATGATTGGTGATTCATTGTGATTCATAAAGTAGCTGTTTTAGTTGTTTGCAAAGAATTAGTTGTTTGTTCTAAAAACCATTCGCTGAGCAATAGAAAACCATCAAATCGAGTTGATGCAATAGCTTTAGGGAGCTATCTCTTTATTCTATCCTTTCGTAAACGGCATTATTGTTGTTTTATTGTTTAATAATTTGATTTCCTTTTAATTGTTTTGTTTTTTTATTGCTGGCAAAACCGCTTTTGGCACTAGTATTTTTGCTTTTGGCGGAACTGTTTTTATGTCTTTTTTTAATGCTGGTTTATTGACAGGTGCTACTGCTGGCTTGGTTTCTGGCTTAATTACCGGTTTAGTTTCTGTTTTAATAACCGGCTCCGTTTTTTCTAGTTCAGGTGTTGTTGGTATAGGAGGAACTTTGTTTGCCAGTTGTGCAATTAATTCTTTAGCCCTAGCCGAATCTACTTGCATTTTTTCTGAACCAGTTTTAACAGCCACCACTTGGTTATCGAATCGGATATCTAATTTTTCGTAGGTATTTAATCCTTGTTGCAATAATGCTTGTTGGTAAAAGGCACTGAGTCTATGAAATTTTTTATCTAATAATTCTGCGTCTCCTAATAAAATAAGTTGGTTGCCCACCATAGGAATTAGTTCAAAATCAGACTGTCCATTAATGTTCACTTGGGCAATTTGCGCCATCCAAAAAGAATCGGCTTGAATATATTGCGCCAAATTAACTATGCCTTCTAATAAAATGCTATCAGGTTTAGCTAAAATGGGTTGACTCGATGGAAAGCCTGTAAAAACGGGCACTCTGGCCGAAACTTTATCGCTCAATGGGAGTCTTAATCCAGCGCTGTCTACATAAAAAGATCCGCCGCCAATTAAAAAAACCCTCGCCACAGGTTGTCTTTCTACTATTTTAACTTGTAATATTTGTTGGTTATCAAAATACATTTCGGCGTTTTGAATCCAACTATTTTTCTCTACAAAACTTTCTAAAGCACGCAAATCTGTTTTATTCATACTGTTACCTACAACTGGTTGCTGCAAGTTGAGTAAGCCTGTTACTTCTTTTTCATCCAAAAACATATTTTGAGCAGCGCCTGCAATTTCTACTTGAATACCTGTACAAATTTTCTGCGCTTTTTTTTGCAAAGCAGCACCAAATAAAACAATCGTGCCCAAGCCCAACACAATCCATCCTGTTTGAATGAAACGCTTTTTCCACGGTATGTTTTTAAAGCTTATTCGCACAATAGTATAGATTGAACAGGTTCTACCAAGGCATCAATATCGCCAGCACCGGCCATTACCACAAGTGGCGGTTGGTTTGCTTGCATCCAATTGCTGAGTTGGTCTTTTTGAATAATTTGTTTGTTGGTCAATTGCATTTTACCCAATAATAATTCACTGCTCACTCCCTCCATTGGCATTTCACGGGCAGGATAAATGGGCAATAACAATACTTGGTCTGCAAAGTCTAATACTGCTGCAAAATCAGTTGCTTGGTCTTTGGTTCTACTAAATAAATGGGGTTGAAAAACAAGCACCATTGGTTGGTTTGGATACAAACTTTTTACGCCAGAAATCAATGCCCGCAACTCTTGTGGGTGATGGGCATAATCGTCTATAAGTACTTGCTTGTTTGTTTTAATACGATATTCAAAACGTCTTTTAACCCCTTTAAAATTGGCAAGCGCTGCACGAATTTTATCGGCCGAAATACCCACATGCTTCGCCACAATAATTGCTGCTAAAGCATTTTCTATATTGTGCAAGCCGCCCATTGGTAGAATAATATCTTTAATAGAAAATGTTTTGCCCACCACATCAAAACAATAATCACCCTCTACTACTTGTAAATTTTGCGTAAAAAAATCTGCTTCAATTTCGTTTAAACTATATGTAAATTGACTGAATGCTGTTAATTCACTCGCTCTTTTAAAACCATATCGGCTAACCAAACATCCACCAGGCTTAATTTTTGTTGCAAATTCAATAAATGCATCTTCTACTGCTTGGGCAGTTCCGTAAATATCTAAATGGTCTGGATCCATAGAAGTAATCACGGCAATATCAGGTAGTAATTTTAAAAAACTACGGTCGTATTCGTCGGCTTCAACCACTACCACATTGGTTGGGTTACTCCAAAAATTAGTTTGATAATTTACAGCAATCCCACCCAAAAACGCATTACAACCAAAATCACTATCGCGTAAAATATGCGCCACCATTGAGCTTACAGTTGTTTTACCATGCGTACCAGCCACACAAATATTAAAAGAGGCTTCGGTAATCCATTGCAATACATCGCTACGTTTTACAACTGTGTAATGATTATCTCTATAATAAACCAGTTCGGCATGTGTTGCAGGAATAGCTGGCGTATAAACCACCGCATCAACATCTTTTGGAATTAAATTAATATTTTCTTCGTAATGAATAGCAATGCCTGCTGCTTCTAAACTGCGTGTTAGCGGTGTTGGTGTTTTATCGTAACCAAACACTTCTACCGATTTTGATAAAAAATATCGGGCAAGCGCGCTCATGCCAATGCCTCCAATGCCAATGAAATAAATTTTTTGTATGGTACTTAATTTATTCACTAAATCAGGCTTAGAATTTCGTTGGCAATAATGTTATCTGCATTGGTTATGGCTAGGGCTTTTGCATTTTCAGCAAACTGTGCTTGCAATAATTTATTATTGGCTAATTGTATAACAGTATCAACCAAATCTTTATTAGCATTGGCATCTGTAACAATTAAGGCGGCTTGTTTATTTACCAAACTCATTGCATTATGCGTTTGATGGTCTTCGGCAGCCAAAGGAAAAGGCACAAATACAGTAGGCTTTCCAGTAACACATAATTCAGTTACTGCCATGGCACCAGACCTACTAATAACAATATCTGCAGCTGCATAGGCTTTATCTATATCGGTAATAAATGCATCTGCCCAAATATTAAGATGGCCCGATGCTACTTTAATAAATTGGTCGGCAGTTGTTTTACCCGTTTGCCAAATCAATTGCAAATCGTTTAATTCAAATGCTGTAATATTTTTTGCAATAGCATGGTTAATACTTCTGGCACCAAGGCTTCCACCCATTGATAATATGGTTGTTTTATTAGGATTTAAATTAAAAAACGCCAAAGCTGCTGCTCTAGAAATAGACAAATGCGCAATGGATTGACGAATAGGATTTCCAGACACTACTATTTTATTTGCCGGAAAGAATTTTTCCATCCCTGGCATTGACACAAAAATGCGGGTAGCTTTTTTTGCCAATAATTGATTTGATTTTCCTGCAAAAGAATTACTCTCGTGAATAAAACTTGGAATATTTTTTAGTTGGGCATATTTTAAAACCGGAAACGAAGAATAGCCACCAACGCCAATCACCGCATCGGGTGTAAAGTTTTTAAATATTTTTTTCGTCTCTAAAAAGCTACGTACTAATTTATAGGGCAGCAATATATTTTTTAATAAAGAAGCCCTATCAAAACCTGCAATTGTAATTCCAATAATATTAAAACCTGCTTGTGGCACTTTTTCCATTTCCATTTTACCTTTTGCACCCACAAATAAAAATTCAGCATCGGGTTGCAATACTTTCAACGCATTGGCAATAGCAATAGCAGGAAAAATATGCCCTCCAGTTCCGCCCCCTGCGATGATAAATTTCTTTGCCATTTTTACACAATAAATTCTGCAGGTGATTCATTCGCTGCTGCCGAAGCAACGGTTTCTAAAGGCACAGGAGCTGGTTCTTTTCCTTCTAATTGTTCTACGTTTCTTGCCACACTTAAAACCAATCCAATGGCACAACAAGTAAATAAAAACGAACTGCCCCCCATACTAACTAGTGGTAATGTTACCCCAGTTACAGGAACTAAGTTTACGTTAACCGCCATGTTTGCAACGGCTTGAATCACTAGCGTAAAACTCAATCCTAGCGCTAAAAAAGCCCCAAATGCATACGGACATTTTCTAAAAATTCGAATACATCTAAATAAAAAAACAATATAAATAAACATAATTACGGCCCCACCAAATAGTCCGTACTCTTCTATAATAATGGAATAAATAAAATCATTGTAGGCTTGTGGTAAAAAATTTCTTTGTCTACTATTGCCTGGTCCTAAGCCCATAATAATACCACCATTGGCAATAGCAATTTTTGCTTGCTGCACTTGGTAAGGTGTTTCTTTGTCTTTGGCATAAATAAAATCTTGAACACGCTTAACCCATGTTCCAAAACGTCCGAATGATTTTACTTTTTCAATACCCACTTGTGCTTTACCCGAATCGTCTGGCTTAGTTGTGTAGGTCATTACTGCCACCGATATAATAAACCCTACCGGAATCATGGCAATAAGAATTACCAGCATAATATGTTTCATACTCACCCTGCCAATAAACAACAACAATAAAGAAGTAGCACCCGTTAATAATGCGTTCGATAAATTAGCCGGCATAATTAAACCACAAATAACTGCTACTGGCCATATGACCGGTAAAAATCCTTTTTTAAAATCTTTAATTACTTCTTGCTTCTTACTTAATAATTTGCTCAAATACATGAACAAAGCCAGCTTAGCCATATCGCTGGTTTGAATGGTTAAATTAATAATGGGCACTTTAATCCAACGGCTACCTTCATTAATTTTTGCACCAAATAAAAGTGTGTATAATAATAAAGGAATTGAAGCCCAAAATAAAATAGTAGCCACCCTCGAAAAAATGGTATAATTAATGCGATGTAAAAAATAAATAAGCACAAACCCAATCAAGGAAAACGATACTTGTTTAAATAAGTACCAATTGGTGTTTCCCTTGTTCATTTTATAGGCCAAAGAACCAGTGGCACTATACACTACCAAAATAGAAATCAACGAAAGAATAATTACAATACCCCAAATGTATTTATCACCCCTAGTTCGGTTAACTAGTTGGCCACGCATGCCACCAATGGTAGGCATTTGCGAAAAAAGGGTATCATTAAATTCGTTCATGTAATTGATTAATAAAAAATCCTACTAACTATTTACCAAATTCTTAAAATAAATTTTTTGAAACTTTCTAGATTATTTAATTAAAATAGATTCACTAATTTATTTTGTAAAAATTACAACTCCTTCACAGCTTCTTTAAACTGCGTTCCGCGGTCTTCATAATTTTTAAATAAATCGAAACTTGCACATGCTGGGCTTAACAAAACCACATCGCCTTTTTCGGCAATTGCAAAAGATGCATCCACTGCTTTCTTTGCAGAATCAGTTTCAACAATTACAGGAACAAGTCCTTTAAAAGCATCAATAATTTTTTTATTATCAACACCCATGCAAACAATTGCTTTCACTTTTTCTTTCATTAGTTCGGCAATTAAAGTATAATCGTTACCCTTGTCGGTACCACCAAGTACCAAAATAGTTGGCTTGTTCATACTTTCTAATGCATACCAAGTGCTGTTTACATTGGTTGCCTTACTATCGTTAACAAACTCAACGCCACGAACCATTGCAACAAATTCCATGCGATGTTCTAGGCTATGAAAATTGTTTACCGCTTCTCTAATTTTTTCTTTTCTAATGCCAATTGTTGCTGCTGCAATGCCTGCTGCCATGGTGTTGTAGTTGTTGTGTTTACCTTTTAAGGCAAAATCGTAAATACTCATGCTTACTCTTTCTTCTTGGATTCTCAGCATCATCTGATCGCCTTTGATGTAGCCGCCTTTTTTTAGTTCTTGTTTCATAGAGAATGGTAATGGGTTAGTATGGATGGTTAGTGTTCGCAATTTTTTTTCAATGACTAAATCATCAGCACAATAAATAAAAGCATCTTCCATGGTTTGGTTTTGGATGATTCTGAATTTGCTGTTGATATAGTTTTCAAATTTGTATTCGTAACGGTCTAAATGGTCTTCGGTAATGTTTAATAAAATAGACACATTGGGTCTAAACAGTTTTATATCGTCTAATTGAAAAGAACTGATTTCTGCTATGTACCAATCTTTGGGTGCTTCAGCAATTTGACGCGCAAATGAAAAACCAATATTGCCAACCAATGCTGCGTCTAAACCAGCTGTAACACAGATATGATAAATTAAAGAAGTAGTAGTGCTCTTACCATTGCTACCTGTAATAGCAATAATTTTACTATCTCCTTTAAATCGATACGCCAATTCAATTTCACTAATAACTGGAATACCTATTTCGCGAATGATTTTTACCAATGGATTTTTTTCAGGAATACCAGGGCTTTTTACAATTTCTTTTGCATTTAAAATCAAGGCTTCTGTATGACCCAATTCTTCAAAATCAATTCCGTTGTTTTCTAATTCGGTTTTATAATTAGGTTTAATTACACCAGCATCACTCACAAATACTTCGTAGCCTTTTTGTTTGGCTAGTAAAGCAGCACCAATTCCAGATTCGCCCGATCCTAGAATCACCAAACGTATACCCATACCAATGCCAGCAGCAGTAGTTTGAATTGGGTTAGTTTGATGATTAGTGTTCATAATGCTTATCTAATTTTTAGTGTTACAATACTTGCTACCACTAATAAAATGGTTACAATCCAAAAACGCAATACAATTTTATTTTCGTGAAAACCTCTTTTTTGATAGTGGTGGTGAAGCGGACTCATTAAAAACACACGCTTGCCTTCACCAAATTTCTTTTTGGTGTATTTAAAATATGCTACCTGAATAATTACGCTTACATCTTCAATTAAAAACACGCCACAAAAAATAGGAATCAATAATTCTTTGCGAACAATAAATGCAAGCGAAGCAATAATACCACCCAGTGCCAATGATCCGGTATCGCCCATAAATACTTGGGCAGGATAGGCATTGTACCATAAAAATCCAATACAAGCACCTACAAATGCGCCCACAAAAATAGATAGCTCACCCAAATTAGGTATGTACATTACATCGAAATAATCGGCAAAAATATAGTTACCACTTACGTATACAAATACGCCAATACCCGCGCCAATAATGGCACTAACGCCTGCTGCTAGTCCGTCTAAACCATCGGTTAAATTGGCACCGTTAGATACTGCTGTAACAATAAATATTACAATCAGCACATAAACAATCCAAGTATATTTTTCGGCACCAGCACCTATCCAAGAAATTAATTTGCTATAATTAAACTCGTGATTTTTTACAAAAGGAATAGTGGTAATAGGTGTTTGTACTTTTACAAATTTTTTCTCAACACCATTGAGTGTACGAATAATAATATTAGAATCTTTAGAAAGTCTTTCGCCTTTTTGTAATTGTGCATGGGTGGTAGTAATTACTTCGCGCTCTACTGTAACTGCATTGCTAAAGTATAGTGTAATACCAATGATAATTCCTAAACCAACCTGACCAATAATTTTTGAAATACCCGCCAATCCATCACTATCGCTTTTAATATATTTTACGTTTTTGTTTTGCGCTGCTTTTCGTGCACGAATTTTAAATAAATCATCTAAGAAACCAATCACACCCAACCACACTGTGCACAAAATCATTAAGCGGATATATACTTTGTCTAAATTGGCAAATAATAAAGTAGGAATTAAAATACTAATCAAAATTATAATACCTCCCATGGTAGGAGTACCTCTTTTTTGTTCTTGACCAGCCAAACCCAAATCACGAACCGATTCTCCTATTTGTTTCTTTTGTAGTAATAGAATAATTCTTTTGCCATATACAGTTGCAATCAACAAAGAGCACACAACAGCCATGGCAATTCTGAACGACAGAAATTGAAACAATCCTGCGCCAGGAATATGAAAAGATTTATTAAGCCAATTAAACAAATAGTATAACATAGTTTGGTTTATTTATTTTGTGTGGATTCAAAAAGTAAACGCAATATTTCTTTGTCATCAAAAGGATGTTTTACCCCTTGTATTTCTTGGTATTTTTCGTGCCCCTTACCTGCAATAAGAATAATATCTTCTGGCTTAGCCAATTGAACCGCCATGGCAATCGCTTCTTTTCTATCGGCTATTGTAATGGTTTTTCTTTTTGCAGCAGTATTTAAACCAGCTTCCATTTCGCGCAAAATTTCTTCGGGATCTTCTGTACGAGGGTTATCGGAAGTAAGAATAACTTTATCGCTCAAACCCGCAGCAGCAGCGGCCATAATAGGTCTTTTGGTTTTATCTCTATCACCACCACATCCTATCACTGTAATCACTTGCTCGTAGCCTTTGCGTAATTTTTTTATAGTAGCCAATACATTTTCAATAGCATCTGGTGTATGCGCATAATCAACAATACCAATTACATTATTAGGGCTAATGGTATAATCAAAACGACCTTCTGCACTAGTAAGCATGCTCATTACGGTTAGTACTGTTTGACTGTCTTCGCCCAAACAAATAGCCGCACCATAAATAGCCAAAATATTGTAGGCGTTAAACTCACCAATCAATCTAAAATGCACTTCTTTATCATTCACCAACATCACCAAACCTTGCAAACCATTTTCTAAAATTTTACCTTTAAAGGCAGCCATTGTTTTAAGGCTATAGTAAAATTGTTTGGCCATTGTATTTTGCAACATCACAGCACCACGCTTGTCATCGGCATTTGAAATAGCAAAAGCCGAAGCACTAAGCCCGTCAAAAAAGCGTTTTTTAACTTTAATATATTCTTCAAAAGTTTTGTGGTAATCGAGGTGGTCGTGGGTAATATTACTAAACAAACCACCGGTAAAATGCAAGCCAGTAATGCGGTGTTGATTAATAGCATGACTGCTACATTCCATAAAAACATGGGTGCATCCAGCATCTAACATATTACGCAACAATGCATTTAAATTCACCGCATCGGGCGTGGTATGTGTAGCAGGAATAATTGTATTGGCAATTTGATTTTGAACCGTGCTAATTAAACCACAGGTATAACCTAATTGAGTAAAGAGTTTAAATAATACAGTAGCAATGGTTGTTTTGCCGTTTGTACCAGTAACGCCAACTAATTTTAATTTGGAACTAGGTGCATCATAAAACTGATTGGCCATATAAGCCACCGCTTCATTTGAATTAGTTACCAAAATATAGGTAACCCCATCGTTTAATAAAGTAGGAAGTGTTTCGCAAACAATAGCGCGTGCACCCAATTCAATCGCTTTGTTAATATATAAATGACCATCTTGTTGTTCACCAGTAATGGCAACGAAAACCGCTCCCTTCAACACTTTGCGCGAATCTATTTGTATAGCATTCACCTCAAGGTTGGTGCTACCATGCACTTCCTTAATACGAACTTTGTACAATATGTCTTGCAATTTTGCCATAACTATTTTAATTCAATTCTAATGCTACAATGGTTCCTTTATTAATTGCTTGCCCAGCTACAATAGATTGTGCCATTACTTTTCCTTTACCCTTAACACTTAAACGCAATCCCATATTCTCACACAAATACACTGCATCTTTTAAACCCATCCCTTTTAGTGTAGGCATTATTCTTGCATCAATTGTATTTGCAGTAGTTGTAACACTTTTAGTATTTCCATTAACACTAGCCCATTGCGCATTTAAACTTGAATCTTTAAAAGGAATATGCAAGGCCGATAAAACACGTACCATTTCTTTTTTAGAACCCGAGTAACTTAAAGTAGTGCTATCATTTTTTTGTGCAATGGGTTGTGGTGCTACACTTTGTTTTACATAAGTGCTGTATAATCTGTCGGCAATTTCTTTAAACACCGGACCCGCAACAGCTGCACCATAAAACACTGCAGCATGTGGTTTATTTTTAATCACTACCACACAAGTATATTGCGGATTATTTGCCGGAAAATAACCAGCAAATGAAGACTGGTAAATTTTATCGGCATAACCTTTGTTGTTATTAGCAATTAATGCAGTACCTGTTTTTCCAGCCACCGGATACAAACTATTTTTAAATAATTCTTTAGCCGTTCCTTGTGTACAAACACCTTCTAAACAAGATTTTAATAACCCAAGTGTTTGGTTAGAACAAACCGATTCGTGCACCGTAACAGGATTAATTTCTTTAATCAACACCCCTTCTTCTCTAATAGCAGAAACCAAGTATGGACGCATCATTTTTCCTTGATTAGCAATTGCATTATAGAGTGTAAGTGTTTGCAAAGGAGAGATCAATAAATTATAACCAAAAGCCATCCAAGGAATAGAACTAGGGCCCCAAATTTTATTACCTGGCTTATAAATAGTGGGTCCTATTTCACCAACTAAATCAATTCCAGTTAAAGTATCGAGTTGCATTTTTTTCAACTGATTAATAAACTGCCAAGGTTGCGTAGCATATCCTGATATAGCCAATTTAGCCATACCCACATTAGAACTCAATTCAAAAGCCTGTTTAACGGTTACTTGTCTTTGCCCTTTTTGTTCAGAATCAAAAACAGTAAGTCCAGCATATTTCCAAATGCCGCCTTCTAAGTCTACAATATTATTAAGCGTAACTTTTTTATCTTCTAACAAAGCCAATAAAGTAGCCAATTTAAAAGTAGATCCAGGTTCCGAAGGACTAATGGCATAATTATAATCTTCCCAATAATTACCATTGCTACCCCTTCCTAAATTGGCAATTGCTTTTATTTTTCCGGTTTTGGTTTCCATTACAATGGCGCAACCATGGTCGGCATCATTTTTTTGTAACATGCGCAACAATGCATTTTCGGCAATCTCTTGAATGAACACATCAACAGTGCTAATAATGTCTTTACCTGTTTCTGGTTCAACAATATATTCGTCGTTAACAGGAACCTTCACACCACCCGCAATGCTGCGTACCCATTGCTTTCCGTCGCGACCTTTTAAAACGCTATCATAAGTTTTTTCTAAACCAACTTTAGAACTTTCTCTGTCTAAACCAATAGTTCTAAATGCTAAAATACCAAAAGGGTTTAGTCGGATATTTCTTTCATTTACAATCAAACCGCTTTTGTAGCGTCCGTCTTTAAACAAAGGAAACTTGCGTAAAATTTCGTACTCGCGAAAAGTAGTTTTTTTGTGGAGCTCAAAATAAGGTTCGTTATCGGCGTAAGCTTGTTTAAATACTTGCGCATAACTTTCTGCAGAACGGTCTTTAAATAAATTGGCTAAATAATACGCAAGAGAGTCAACATTATTTCTAAAATGAATACCATTTTTTTCGTGCAAATAATCAACTCTAAAATCAATGAATAAATCAAACTGCGGAATACTGGTGCTAAGCATTTGACCGTCTTCGCTAAAAATAGTTCCACGTTCTGCTTCTAAAGAATCAATGCGCTGGTGAAGGCTATCACTCATACTTCTCCAATGAGCGCCTTGCACTTGTTGTATATACACTGCTTTGCTAAAAATAGCCACACATACTATTATCACCAGTATAAAACTGAGATAAACCCTCCAGAGTATGTCGTGTTTTACTTCCATTTTTTTTACGGCAAAAGCTGTACGTTGTTAAAAAAATATATTCCTATTATTCAAAAACTATTTAACCTTTAAACGCTGCGGTGTTTCTCTACTAATCTTCAAACCCAATGGTGTAGCAGCTTTCAACACTTCTGCTTCCTCACTCTTAAACATCACTTCACTTTTTAAAGTTTTATATTCAAATTGCAATTCCTTTAATTCGTTATTGGTTGTATTAATTTTTCGAACAATTTTATCGCCGTTATGACCATTGGCTATGTACAAAACAGTAAGTGCGGTTAGAAATAAAAAGAAAGGAATATTGCTAACTATCCACTGGTAGTTAAAAAGCCCTTTCAGCGGATTTTTAGAAGTACTAGTATTTACGGTGGTAGCCAATATGAATTATTTTAACGTAACTATTTTTTAATAAGATTCTCTTTCTGCAACCCTTAGCTTAGCACTCCTGCTACGCTTATTTATTTTTAATTCATTCGCACCAGCAACCATTGGTTTTTTGGTAATTATTTTTAAGATTTTTTCGCGCTCCACAGATATCAACGGATTATCTTGTAGCTCTTCGAAAGTTCCTTGCTTAAAAAAATTCTTCACTAACCTATCTTCAATTGAGTGAAACGTAATGATAGCAACGCGTCCACCTGGGTTTAACAAAGCAGGCACTTGTTCTAACATTTCTTTTAGTGCACCCATTTCGTCGTTCACTTCCATACGCAAAGCCTGAAAAACTTGTGCTAAGTATTTATTAGGATTCCCTTTTACTACCGCACTTATTAAAGCTTTAAACTGTTCAATTGTTTTTGCCGGCAATTGTTTGCGCTGGTGAACAATGTGTTTAGCAAGCGTGATAGAATTGGTTACTTCGCCATATTGCTCAAATAATTTGTGCAATTGTTGCTCTGTATATTTTTCAATAATATCCGCAGCAGATAAAGCTTGGCGCCTGTCCATTCGCATATCTAAAGGACCATCAAAGCGAATAGAAAAACCACGATCCCCTTCATCAAACTGATAACTACTCACACCCAAATCGGCCAAAATACCATCCACTTTCGTAACCTGATTCAAGCGCAAAAAACGCTGAAGGTGTTTAAAGTTGGCAGGCACAAAAACAATCCGACTATCATTGGGCAGGTTTTGTTTGGCATCGGCATCTTGATCGAAGGCAAATAATTTACCTTGCTCATTAAGCCTACTTAAAATTCCCCTGCTATGACCACCACCACCAAAAGTGCAATCAACATAAATGCCGTTTGGTTTAATGGATAAGCCATCTAACGCTTCCTGAAACATAACAGGCACGTGGTAGTCGTTGGCTGGAGTAGAAAAATTTACATCGGAATCCTTAGCAGTACTCATAAAAAAATCCGATTAAATTCAACTATTATTGTTATCTCCTTTTTCTGCCATCACTTCCTGCGCCAGATTACTGAAAGCATCGGGTGAAAAATCTTCAAAGAGCTGAGTATATTTAGCAGCATCCCAAATTTCAAAACGATCAAGGGCTGCGGCCAAAACGATATCTTTATTTAAACCTGCAAATTCACGAAGCGTACCAGGCAATAACATCCGACCTGCGCCATCCAATTCAATTTCGGTAGCCCCACCCAAAAACTGACGGCGGAATTGGCGTACCTTAGGATCGAAATCATTCAATTTGCTAATTTTAGCAATAATGAGTTCCCAACTTTTTAAAGGATATAATGTGAGACATTTTTCGAAACCACGGCTGAGGATAAAGCGACTCTCTCCTTCCGGCAACTGTTTTTTCAGTCCGCCAGGAAGTAGAAAGCGACCTTTCGCATCTACCGTTGCTTCATATTCTCCATGAAATCCTTGCATTTGTTAATTAGTTTTTACTTTTTTACCACTTGTTAACACAAAATAACACTTTTTCCCACTTTAAACCATCATTTGAAGCGCCTCTATTTATCCACAAGTAAAAATGGGCTACAAGCCAATAGCAGCAATACTTTCAGCGAATTTTATCAGAAATAGATGTGATTGAACTGTGGATTAGTGTGGATAAGCCTAAAAACGACCAAAAAACAGGCATTTTTAACCAAAAAAGGCCCATAATTGCCAAAAAATGCCCCATTTTAGCCAAAAATTGGGCAAAACAGAATAAACAGATTCACCTACTTTTGTACTTATGCACCCAAAAGACATTTGCATTGTTGATTATAATTATCCCTTACCCGAGGAAAAAATTGCCAAATACCCGCTTTCCGAGCGCCATTTGAGTAAATTATTGGTGTATGAGGCAGGAAAAATGACGGAGGATACTTATTTACAGTTACACGAATACTTACCAGCCAATAGTTTATTGATTTTTAATAATACCAAAGTAGTAGCCGCCCGATTATTGTTTCAAAAAGCTACTGGGGGCAATATTGAAATTTTTTGCCTCGAGCCAGATGAACAATATCCCGATATCAGTACGGCCATGCAACAAAAAGGAAAGGTTTGGTGGAAATGTTTGGTGGGAGGCGCTAAAAAATGGAAGGAACCCTATTTAACCAAAACAATATCGCATAATAATAACACCATTACGCTACAAGCCAAACAAATAAGTAGGGGCAATGAAAATTATACAATTGAATTTACTTGGACGGATACCAACATGAGTTTTGCAGAATTACTCTACCATGCTGGGCTCATTCCACTGCCACCTTATTTAAATAGAGCAGCAGAAATTTCAGATCAAGAACGATATCAAACCATCTATGCCGAACACGAAGGATCGGTAGCAGCACCCACTGCAGGATTGCATTTTACACCAACTATTTTTAATCATTTATCAACCAAGAATATACGCCACCAATTTGTAACCTTACATGTAGGTGCAGGCACATTTAAACCGGTAAAAACAAATACTATTGCCGAGCATGAAATGCATGCAGAATTTATGGAAGTATCTGTTACACTCATTGATAGCTTACTTGCACAAATGCCTGAAACCATTGTGTGCGTAGGAACTACATCGATGCGCAGTATAGAAAGTTTGTATTGGTTAGGCGTAAAAACAATCCAACAACCAACTATTTCTATTGCAGATTTAACTATACAACAATGGGATCCCTATCAAGAAAACCTAGCCACAATTAATGCAGTAACCGCACTTGAATCACTCAAAAATTGGATGCAAAAAAATCAGTTAAAAACACTCTTAACCAAAACACAAATTATCATTGCACCGGGCTATACATTTAAAATTTGTCAAGGCCTCATTACCAATTTTCACCAACCACAATCCACCTTGTTATTACTCGTATCTGCACTCATAGGCACAGACTGGAAACGCTTATACCAACATGCACTTGATAATAATTTCCGCTTTTTAAGTTATGGGGATGGGTGTTTGATTTTATTAAATCGGCCAAATAATTAAAGCCTACATAAACGCCTTACTCATTAATTCCTGCTCAGATCTTAGAATACCAATTTCATTTGCAAGGTTTTTCCAATTTTTTACGGAGGACTCAATATCAGACACTATTGTATCCATTTGATTTTTGTTCAATCTAAAATAATCGCCAACACTATATGCTAATTCAAAACTTAGGGCGTTATTATTGTTATCAATATTTAGAGCTAATCCATCTTTATCAATAGACGGATTGATATCATAAGCAGGAGATAATTCCCACCCCTGTGCAGTTAAAACAAAACCATGATTTCTTAAATGATCATCGGTATTTGAAATTGCAATATTGAAAATAATTCTACGCCATAATTGATGAAGATTCGCTTCAATATTTACACCATGATTACTAATAAATTCTGCAATGTTTAAATAGCTTGCAGGATTTTCTTTAATAGTATCCTCATTATTGCCAGTCATTGTCATTGCAGATGCAAAGTGAATTCTACCACCATTAATTCTATCAAATCGTTTTGTAAAAAAGGTATGGTAGTTGCCAATAATTTTTTCAATTCTACTTGATGCCATCATAACACCTGCATCTTTGGCTAATAAATAAGCCACATATTCCCAAGCACCTTTATTTATTTTATCTGCTTTTGAAGGAAACTTAGCAATCCATAAACTATTGTCTGTATCTATAATATTAGCTTTAGGTCTAGCACCGCCTAAAGAAGATCCAGGAGCCATTAAAATCTCTAACCATTTTTTTGATTCGGCATTTTGCTCATCCTGTTCAAAACTTACAGCCGCCTGCTGTAATGCTCTAATAGAAGCCCATGGCGGAGTTGCGCGTGTTTTATTATTATCTAAAAAGTCTCCATCAAGCGCTAATTTAAATCTTAAAGCGCCCATTCTACTTTCGTCATAAACACCTAAAAGAAAATCAATATCATATAAAGTGTTTGCTTTTACTTTCAAATCTGCAGCCCTAATTGCTTCTCTTCTTTTTAAAAGTGTTCTACCCCATGTATCTGGCATACTATCGAAAAAAACACCAAAATTATCTTTGCCATTTGCGTATTGTGGCCCACTGAAAAATTGAATATCAGGGTCAATTAAAAATTTATTTTTAGTAGATACCCAGGCTCTATCATATTCAAAACTGAATGCTTTTTTTCCTTTGGCTTGTAGTGCAGAAAGTACACCCATTAAAACAGGTTCATCAAATTCCATCCAGTGAGCAAAAACATATATATCGGTTTTATTTAAAGACATGATTGAAAGATTAAATTATAATAACGCAATGTCTTGCAACTTTCTTCCAAGAATATCGTCTGCGGCAAGTTTTAAAAAATCATCTTGTAAACCTAGCACCCTCAATACATTAAAATATGCACCCATTGCAACACTTGAATTACCTAATTCAATTAGGTGTAAAGTAGAACGCGAAATATCAGCACGCTCCGACATTTGCAGGGTAGTTAGTTTTCTTCTTTTACGGGCCAATTTTATTTGTTCTCCCATTTGTTCCAACACTTGATGGTACTTAGGGAAAATGATTTGCTTTTTCACGATAAATTAAATTAATGTACGTTATTTAAAACAATATTAGTATTTATAACTGAAATAACAGACATTATTTATTTTAAGCGATCAATAATTTCCGCTTTTTAAGTTATGGGGATGGGTGTTTGATTTGGATTTATGACATTTAATAACACTTATTGCCTTGGATTAATGTCATTTAAGCAACGATATTGGTTTGGATTTTGTTGATTTGATGTATATTTGACTGTTGAAATTCATCTGAAAATGTATATAGAACGAAATATTGATAAAGAATTGCTAGCATGGAGTACTTCATCGTCTAGAAAGCCTTTACTAATTCGTGGTGCAAGACAAGTAGGAAAATCAACTGCTGTTCGGCATTTATCAGAGCAGTTTGAGTTTTTCATTGAAATCAATTTCGATGAACAATCTCATTACGCAAGTTTATTTGAAAAAAATACTTCTGTTGATGAGCTGCTAGAACAGTTAGCCGTCATTGCAAACACAGAAATTATTGAAGGTAAAACACTACTGTTTTTAGATGAAATACAGGCTTGCTTACCCGCCATTTCATTATTAAGGTACTTTTATGAAAAGAAACCCAATTTGCATATTATTGCGGCTGGTTCTTTATTAGAATTTGCTTTATCTGAGCTACCATCCTTTGGGGTTGGTAGAGTAAGGTCAATGTTCATGTACCCATTTTCATTTACAGAATTTTTGGGTGCTTTAAATGAAAAGCCGCTTATTAAATTACTAAGTCAATCTAGTTGTAATAAACCATTGAATGAAATTGTTCATGATAAATTAAAAAAGAACTTAAAGAAATTTTTAATTATTGGGGGAATGCCTGAGGTTGTTCATGCATATGTATCGAATGGAAATTTATTGGAGGTTCAGCGGGTATTGGATGATTTGATTATTTCAATTCAAGCCGACTTCACCAAATACAAGAAAAGAATACCTTCCGACCGAATCAAATTGGTTTTTGATGGTGTTGTGCAACAAGTAGGTCTGAAATACCAATATTCAGATCATCATTCAATTTTATCGTCTGTGCAAATTAAACAAGTGATTGATTTATTGGAGATGGCAGGTTTGGTGCACGGTGTGGTTCATTCATCTTGTAATGGAGTGCCATTGGGCGCCGAGTCTAATAACAAGAAGCGGAAAAATCTAGTTTTTGATACTGGAATATTTCAAAGAATTTTGGGCCTTGATGTTGCTTCAATTTTGCTAAAAGATGATTTTGAAGTTATCAATAAGGGTAATATTGCTGAGTTATTTGTTGGACTAGAACTAATTAAACTGGGCTCTTGTTACGAAAAGAAATCATTGTATTATTGGCATCGTGAATCTAAAAATAGCCAAGCAGAAGTGGATTATGTGATTCAAAAGCAAGACCAAATTATTCCCATAGAAGTAAAGGCGGGCACAAAGGGAGCAATGCAAAGTATGTTCTTATTTATTGAAGAAAAGAAAACTAATTATGGAATTCGATTCTCTTTGGAAAACTTCTCTGAATATGATCGAGTTAAGGTCTTTCCATTATATGCTGTACAGAATTTTTTGGAAACAAATTAACTACCCCCCTCTACCCCTTCATCAACGGAATTTCAACCGTAAAACTACTGCCTTTGCCTACAATACTTTCAACACGAATTTTGGCTTTGTGGGCATCAATTACTGTTTTCACATAGCTCATGCCTAAGCCAAAACCTTTTACATTATGAAGGTTGCCTGTGTGGGCGCGATAGAATTTTTCGAAAATCCGTTTTACGGTTTCTTTGCTCATACCAATGCCATTGTCTTCTATGCGAATAAGCAATTGTTTGCTGGTACTATGCGTAGAAACCTTAATTAAAATGGCATTTTCGGAGTATTTAATGGCATTGTCAATGAGATTAGAAAGTAGGTTGGCAAAGTGTACATCATCTACTTGCACCAAGTCGTTTTTGGCATTAAACAAACGTACCACTTCTCCATTTCTATCTTGCAATTGCAGTTGGTAATTTTCTAAAACTTGATCGAGCATTTGGTGCATGTGCACTGCCGATAAATTCAATTTTAATTCTTGGCGATCCATTAAAGCAGCTTGCAAAATTGTTTCTACATGCTTATTCATTCGAATATTTTCTTCCTTAATAATCCCAGAAAAATATTTGAGTTTTTCAGGATTGGCCTGCACTTTTTCGTTACGCAAAGCATCTACAGCTAAAGAAATTGTAGCCAATGGTGTTTTAAATTCGTGGGTCATATTATTGATGAAATCACTTTTAATTTCACTCAACTTTTTTTGATTCATTAAAGAACGAACTGTTACATAAAACGCAGCAATAATCACTAACATAAACAAACCAGCACCAATAATAATCCATTTTAAAGAAGCCCAAACCTGCGATTTATAATTTGGAATAACAATGTATAATTGTTCGTAAGAAGCAATTTCATCCATACTTAATTCGGCTTCGGGCAGTATAGGAATAATAATGGGTTTGTTATTAACCGAGTCTGAAAAATCTTTTTCGAAATGCGTTGAAACCATTTCGTACTCTGCATTTGCCGATACAATAGCAAATTCAAATTTTAAACTTTTCCACTCGCCACTAGCCAATACCTTTTGTAAACGTGCTTCTACTTCGGCAATGGTAAATTTTTCTGCAATAGAAGGCGGCTTGAGTAAATGCAAATGAAAATCTGCATTAAATCCACCAATACCTCCTTTGCGAGGACGCATAATTTTTCCGTTGTATACCGATTTGTACAAACCCTCCGCCACTTCCAAACCGTCTTTGCTAATTTTGTTGTACAATTGACTTTCCCTCACTTCCAACAAATTCTTTAGCCATGAACCCTGCAATAACAGTAGCCCCAACAACGACAAAGAAATCAGAATAATAATAACAGGAAAAGTCCGCTTCATGCATACAAATATAACTGATTGAATGTAGTTAAAAAGTTAATGAAACACTATATAAAAGTAGTATTTTTACTACCATTAATCCAAAACAATGAAACAGATTAAAATAATTATTGAAAGGAGTAAAAATTTATTTGCAGCATATGCCGAAAATGTTGAAGGAATTTATGGTGCTGGAGATACTGTTGCTGAAGCAAAACAATCTATAAATGATGCCATTGAATTATATAAAAAATATAATGAAAACGTTCCTTCAATTTTATTAGACAACTACGAAATAATTTACAAATTTGATACGCAAAGTCTATTAAGTTATTATAAAGGCGTATTCACAAATGCTGCCCTAGAAAGAATTACAGGTATAAATCAAAAACAATTTCAACACTACGCAACAGGTTTAAAAAAACCAAGAAGTAAACAATCAAAAAAAATTGAAGCTGCACTACATAACCTAGGCCAAGAATTATTAGCAGTAGAATTATAAAAACAAAACTTTGAAACAATTATATTATTGTATAAATTACACCCTATGGGGTGTAATTTATACAATAATAAATAAAATACACCCAAAAGGGTATAAAATTAAACATATCATTATATTTACACCTTAAAGGGTATAAAAATGAATTTAACAAGTTTTGTAAAAGAAAGGCGTAAAGCGGTAAAACTAACGCAACCAGAATTGGCCGAAAAGGCTGGTGTGGGGTTGCGTTTTATTCGTGAGTTAGAACAAGGCAAACAAAGTTTACGATTAGATAAAGTAAACCAAGTACTACAACTCTTCGGATACGAAGTGGGTGCGGTTCAAAACAAACTAAACCAAAATTTCTAATTACGCAAGGTGAAAAAAGCAGCAATTAAAGTAGAGAATCAAATAGCTGGATGGCTCACACAAAATGAGCAAGGATATCTTTTTGAATACAATAAATCGTATTTAACAACCCCAAATGCAAAGCCAATTAGTTTAACGCTACCATTGAAGGAAAGCCCTTATGCATCTAATGTACTATTCCCATTTTTTGACGGACTAATACCCGAAGGTTGGTTGTTGGATATTGCAGAAAAAAACTGGAAACTAAATCCTAGAGACCGTATGGGATTGCTATTGGCATGTTGTAAAGATTGTATTGGATTGGTAAGTGTAGAAGAAGTAAAAGAAAAGGATGAACTATGAACAACTGTTTATTTTGTTATCAATCATTGGCTAAACAAGAGCTTGATTTTCACACCGCTTGTTCTAAAAAAATATTTGGTTTAGCAACCCCTCCAGCTTTATTATATTCTGAGGCTAATTTAGAATCATTGGCAAAAGAAATTATACAAAGTCAAACCGCAGTTACTGGTGTGCAGCCAAAACTCTCATTGCATATCACAGAAAAAAACAAGGAAGGAGCAGAAAAAAGATTTACCATAGTTGGATTATGGGGAGGATACATATTAAAACCACCCACTACATTATATCCAGAACTTCCCGAAGTAGAAGATTTAACCATGCACTTGGCTGCTGCTACAAAAATAAAAACAGCTCCTCATAGCCTAATTCGTTTACAATCTGGCAATTTAGCTTATGTAACCAAACGATTAGACAGAACAAAAAACAGTAAGTTAGCAATGGAAGATATGTGCCAGTTAACCGAAAGACTAACAGAAGACAAATATCAAGGCAGCTATGAGCAGATTGCTAAAACAATAAAAAAATATTCTACAACACCTGGATTAGATCTAGTTAACTTTTTTGAGTTGCTGCTCTTTTGCTACATTACTGGTAATGCCGATATGCATTTAAAGAATTTTTCATTATTAGAGCAACCCGGTTTAGGCATGACCTTATCTCCTGCTTATGATTTAGTGAATACCACATTGGTTAATCCAGCAGATAAAGAAGAATTGGCCTTGAGCCTTAACAGTAAAAAGAAAAAAATAAAGAAGCAAGACTTTGTGATAGCAATGAATACATTAAACATAGACGAAAAGCAGCAACAAAATATCTTTAACAAAATGAAAAAAGCTTTGCCAAAATGGATGGAGCTAATAGGTATAAGTTTTTTGAGCGATGATTTTAAACAACAGTTCAAAGAAATTATCAATGAACGTTTACATCGGCTTTCATAAATGGTAATATTAATTTTTTGTTACCTGTAAACAAAAAAAGACCCCAACCCGGAGTCTTTTTTTTTAAATATATTAAGCGAAAAAATTAAACTGCCACAGCCCCTTCCACCAACACCGTTGCTTTATTATTTAGCACCTCAACAAAGCCGCTAACAATAGAAAAAGATTCGAACGTGTTTTTGTCTTTTAAAATTTTTACAGTCCCTTTACCCAAGGCGCTAACCAAGGGAGCGTGTTTGTCTAAAATTTCAAATAAACCCGTGATGCCAGGCAATTGAACACCATACACATCGCCGCTGTACAACTTTTTTTCGGGTGTTAATATTTCTACATTCATGTTCGCTTACAATTAGGCTTTCGCTGCTTCAATCATTTTTTTACCTTTCTCAATAGCATCTTCTAAAGTACCTACCAAGTTAAATGCTGCTTCAGGATAATCATCCACTTCACCATCCATAATGGCATTGAAAGCGCGGATGGTATCGTTGATATCCACAAACACCCCTTTTAAACCAGTGAACTGCTCGGCAACAAAGAATGGTTGAGACAAGAAACGTTGCACTTTACGCGCACGTTGAACGGTCATTTTATCGTCGTCGCTAAGCTCATCCATACCCAAAATGGCAATAATATCTTGTAGCTCTTTGTAGCGTTGTAAAATTAATTTCACACGGTTAGCACAATCGTAGTGCAAATCGCCAACAATCAATGGGGTTAAAATTCTTGAAGTAGAATCTAAAGGATCCACCGCAGGATAAATACCCAAATCGGCAATCTTACGGCTTAATACCGTAGTAGCATCTAAGTGGGCAAAAGTAGTAGCCGGTGCAGGATCGGTTAAGTCATCTGCAGGTACATACACCGCTTGAACCGAAGTAATAGAACCATTTTTGGTTGAGGTAATACGCTCTTGCATTAAACCCATTTCGGTAGCCAATGTAGGCTGATAACCAACCGCAGAAGGCATCCTACCCAAAAGGGCCGATACTTCAGAACCTGCTTGGGTAAAACGGAATATATTATCTACGAAAAACAAAATGTCTTTTCCTTTACCAGTACCATCTCCATCACGGAAATATTCGGCAATGGTTAAACCGCTCAAAGCCACACGCGCACGTGCTCCTGGAGGTTCGTTCATTTGTCCAAATACGAAAGTAGCTTTAGATTCTTTTAAACCTTCCATGTCTACTTTGCTAAGGTCCCAACCACCTTCTTCCATGCTGTGTTTGAAAGCTTCGCCATAATTCATAATGCCAGCCTCAATCATTTCACGCAACAAATCGTTACCCTCACGAGTACGCTCACCCACACCAGCAAAAACCGATAAACCACCGTGGCCTTTTGCAATATTGTTAATCAATTCTTGAATTAATACCGTTTTACCAACACCCGCACCACCAAACAAACCAATTTTACCACCTTTAGCATAAGGCTCAATCAGGTCAATTACTTTAATACCAGTATATAGAATTTCCGAAGCGGTACTTAGGTTTTCGAATAATGGTGGTTTGTTATGGATAGGACGTCCGTTTTCTTTACTTACTTGTGGCAAACCATCAATGGCATCACCAGTAACGTTAAACAAACGGCCATTCACCAACGGACCAGTAGGCATAGCAATTGCTTTACCAGTATCAGTAACCAACATGCCACGAACCAAGCCCTCGGTACCGTCCATAGCAATGGTACGTACACTGTCTTCGCCTAGGTGCTGTTGCACTTCAAGCACTAGTTTGTCGCCGTTTTCTTTGATAATTTCTAACGCGTTAAAAATTTCGGGTAAAGTGTCGTCGGGAAAATGAACGTCCACTACCGCACCGATAATTTGTTTGATTTTACCTTTAGTAGCCATTTCTGGGAGATATATAGGTTTAAAAAATAAGCAATTAAGCCATCAAAATAGGTATCTTGATTTGGCGGCAAAGGTAAGGGATAGAACCTTTCAAAAAAGTCTAATTTGAAGAATTTGTAGAGAAATTTTAAAGAATTTTAGTAAGATGGTAGCCAAAAGCATTAAAGCACCTTAAAAACTAAGGCTGCCAACACTGCACCAACAAAAGGCCCCACCACCGGAATCCAACTATAGCCCCAGTTACTGCCGCCTTTATTTTTTATTGGGAGGATAGCATGCATGATACGCGGGCCTAAATCACGCGCCGGGTTAATGGCATAACCCGTAGTACCGCCCAAACCCAAACCAATTCCCAATACCAATAAAGCCACAGGTAAAGCATCTAAAGCGCCCAAACTATTTGCAGATTTGGTCATTAATAAAACGCCCATCACCAATATAAATGTACCAACGGCCTCACCAAACAAACTATGAAACGTGCTTTTAATAGCAGCAGAAGTAGAAAAAGTAGCCAATATTTCATTGGGGTTTTCAGCTTCGTTGTAGTGCTTGCCATACATAATATATACCACCAAAGCGCCAATCATAGCACCCAATAGTTGCGCTAACAAATAACCGGGCACCAAGTTCCAATTGAACTTACCCAAAATAGCCAAAGCAATAGTAATGGCCGGATTTAAATGCGCGCCGCTAACTGCAGCCGTACAAGACACCCCTAAAAAAACCGCAATCGCCCAAGCAATGGTAATGGCCATCAAACCAGATCCGTTCCCTTTGGTTTTAGGAAGCAACACATTGGCTACCACCCCTTGACCAATAATAATTATAAAGCAAGTACCTAATAGTTCAGCGGTAAAAGGAGTCATGATGGTAGATTTTTGTGAGGCTAATATACAAATATTATTCATTGAACAGGTTTAGAATGAATGCATTAATAATTTTTCGTACAATTATGGAATTCAATTCCATAATTGTACATTTGTGGTATGATTAATCGATTTGCAGAAAAAGAAATTATTGAATTAGCCAAACAATTTAAGGCTGTTGCTGTGGTAGGGCCAAGGCAGTCGGGCAAAACAACGCTAGTAAAGCATATCTTTAAAAACAAGTTGTATGTTAATTTTGAGAACCCCGATATACGAATTTTTGCAACAGAAGATCCAAGAGGATTTCTAGCAAAATATCCAAACGGGGCCATTTTTGACGAAGCGCAAAAAGTGCCAGAACTGTTTTCGTACCTACAACAAATTCTAGACGAAACCAACATAAACGGACAATTTATTATTACAGGTTCGAATAATTTTTTACTGCAAGAAAATATCTCTCAAAGTTTGGCAGGAAGGGTTGGCTATATCAATTTATTGCCTTTAACCCTCGCAGAAATAAACGATGCAACTAGTACCATAGAAGAAAAAATTTACAAAGGCTGTTACCCATCATTATTTCAAGAAAAGCTAAGTGTAGACCCGTATAAATGGTATGCCAATTATATAAGAACTTATATTGAGCGTGATGTACGATTAATAAAAAACATTAGCAACTTAAATACATTCGAACGCTTTATAAGACTCTGCGCAGGCAGAATAGGACAATTACTAAACATGCATAGTTTAGCCATTGAAATAGGTGTTGACACAAAAACAATCGGATCATGGATAAGTGTATTAGAAAGCAGTTTTGTTTTGTTTCGATTACAACCCTTTCATAAAAACTTTAACAAGCGGATAGTAAAAATGCCGAAGCTTTACTTCTACGATACCGGATTAGCTTGTGCCTTACTAGGCTTACAAAGTGCCAACCAGTTAGACCTTCATCCATTTAAAGGGGCCTTATTTGAAAATATGGTAGTTTTAGAATTTGTAAAAAACAGGTTCAATCAAGCAAAATCTAATAATTTGTTTTTTTGGCGCGATAGTGTAGGAAATGAGGTAGATGTGATTATTGAAAATGGAATAAGTCTAATACCTATTGAAATTAAATCAGGACAAACCATACATGCCGATTATTTAAAAGGAATCCATTACTGGAATAAGCTCACCCAACAAACAACAGGCTTTGTTGTATATGGCGGAAAAGAAGTGCAGAAAAGAAGTAATGGCATATCTATTTTGCCTATAAGTGAAGTGAGCGAAATAACTGTTTAAAGAACCACACTATTACAACACTATCAGAGAAATCAACCACTAACACGTATATATTAAACATAATTTCATAACATTGCAGCTTAAAACTCCCCCACTATTTTTGATTTAATTCAACCATAAGTATACTATGCGCAACCAACGTTTTTTTAAAGGCCTAATTTTATTGTTTTTTGTATTGATCACTACACAAAGTATTCAAGCACAAGACCTTTTAAAAGGCACTAACCTCAGCCAATTAAAGGCCGATGCCATTTCTCCTGCAGATATTGCCAAACTAAAAGCACAATTAACTAGTTCGGGCATGAGTATCGATCAGGCAGAACAAATGGCTATTTCTAAAGGATTGCCAGCGGCAGAGGCAGCTAAGTTGAAGCAGAAATTAGGTAATAACACCACCGTTTTAACCGGAGGAGCCGAAAAACAAATGGCTGTTAGAGAAAATAGCAATGCAGAATCTATTGATAATGCAAAGGATATGAGGCCAGGTGTTGCCATCAACCCATTAATATTTGGATCTGAATTATACACCGCAGCAGCACTTAGTTTCGAACCGAATTTAAAATTAGCTACCCCAGTAAACTATATACTAGGCCCCGACGATCAAATACAAGTATCTATTTATGGGGTGCAAGAATACAATGGCAATTTAGCCATCAGCCCCGAAGGATCTGTAACCATACCAAGTGTAGGAGAAGTAAAACTAGCCGGCTTATCAATAGAAGCAGCCACCCAAAAATTAAAAACAGTAATGGGCAATACCGCCTATAGTTATTTAAAATCGGGCGGAGCAAAAATAGCTGTAACACTTAGTAAAATAAGAACCATCAATATTGTTATTATAGGAAGTGTAAAGCAAGGTAATTTTAAAGTATCGTCGTTTTCATCGGTGTTTAATGCATTGTATATAGCAGGCGGCCCTTCTGCATTTGGCAGCTTTAGAGAAATAGAATTAATACGCAATAACAAGCTTGTACAAAAAATAGACCTATACAAGTTTTTGTTAAACGGAGACCAAACCGATAATATCGGCCTAAAAGACAACGACGTAATTCGCATACCCACTTATCAATCAAGAATTGAATTACAAGGCCAAGTAAAAAGACCCGGAATATTTGAAGTATTACCCGGCGAGAGCATTTCAAAAATAATTAGTTATGCATCTGGGTTTACCGATACCGCTTATAAAGCCTCTTTAAAAGTGTTTCAACGCAACGAAAAAGAGCGCCAAGTATTAGACCTAGCAGCAGCGCAGTTTGAAAGCTATCAACCAAAAACAGGTGATGTTGTAGTG
>Ga0194047_10000103_pt1 | contig 58736 bp, 60 predicted proteins | sample JunL225m_MetaG_2_FD_160070 | JGI IMG/M metagenome (GOLD analysis project Ga0194047, IMG submission 160070) | Anoxic zone freshwater microbial communities from boreal shield lake in IISD Experimental Lakes Area, Ontario, Canada - Jun2016-L221-5m | ecosystem: Environmental > Aquatic > Freshwater... | reverse complement strand
GTTCTACTTCGTTTCTTTGGTTTCTTCTCAGGCGTAGCCTGTATCTTTAATAAATTTTTCAGTAGTTTTTCATCTTTGTCAGTCACAAACTTTTCCTCGACTGGAGACGATTTCATTCGAAACGCTCGTTTAACTGCTTTTCTAACTCGCTGTATGAAATCTGTAGGTCCACTACTCTGCATATTGTACAGCTGTCCCAGTGCATATACGTCCGACAGTTTAAATATAATGTTACTCGGTTTTACTACACTTAATTTTTGGGCACTAGGAATACGAAGCATCAAACGAGCATGCCCTGTTTTAAGAACCATCACAGCATATTGATTCGTCGTTGATTTGGAGCCGCTTATCTCGTATTTTCCAGAGCTTTGTGTTATGGTCAATACACAAATTTTCTTGTCCACCAACTTTACGAAATCTCTACACTCATGGGGAAAATCAAATTCTATGCTATGGTAACCGAAATCGTGTTTCATTCGGGTTCCTAACTTGTCTACAGCAATGCTCATTTATTGACACTAGTTTCCATTCGATTTCCATTCGCGATATCTTCGTACAAGACCGAAACTCGGCAATCGAAAACGTTTTTTCTTAGGATTGACGAGCGACAGTGAATTCCGCCTAAATTCGACTGGGGACGACTTTTTCGTTATGCGTTTAAGAATTTTTTGGAAAATACTTTGGCTTATTCTGGATTTATGAAGATTCAATATCATTTTCTTCTCAACTGCCAGTTTATACAAGTCTGACGTGTTGAATATGAGATGGAACGGTTGGGGATTCACGTCTCGTTCGTTGCGAATGTCAAGCAAAACATCTGGAAGAGGATCATTAATGTCATAATAATAGTATATAATACACTTGGCTGTATATTCTTGTAGGTTATCATTTAGTTGAGTGAGCCAATATTGGGATGTGCCAACCGGTCCACATGTTATTGCAAAGGTATTACACTTGTTGTTTTCTAAACAAGCTTTGCTGAAGCTATTGAACATATGTTGTTCAAATTGTAACGATTTATAACCCATGTCAGTATCGCCGAATTCTAAACCAACCAACGAGCACGTCATTTATTTATGTTTTTTTACGTTTTTCTTTTCGCTTCTGCCGCAACCGTTCGACTTCATCGCGATTCTCATCGTTTACCGGCTCGGACACTACAATATTTCTACCATTCACATGAATAAGCAACTCAACAATTCGCACCCCTTGATGCCCCTTGTAATCACGCTGCAAGGCCAAGTACTTGCGTTTTCCAAGCAAATCTTTGAGAAATGTCTTGTTCGGTTTACACTTGGATGCATTGCGAATATCATGCGTCCATCTGTAGAGAATCGAGTCGAATCCATGAGAATTCGCGATGCTTTCGGCCGGTTCCCACGTGCGATCTTTTGGATTCTCATATCCTTGCCATTTGATCAGGTAGTGAGTAACTTTACCTCCCTCGCGTTTCTCATCCTCAATCATCTCTGGTATAAACATGTTGTTTTCGCCCACAGTGGCGGCTTTCACCAAGGGTGCTTCCGTTTCACCCACACCTACCAATGGTCTGGGACCATATCCCGCATAGCGAAGCGGTGGATCATCTTCAGTTTCTGCAGCACGTTCTGGCAGTGGTTTAGCTTTCACGGCAATATCCACATCTCCTTCATGAAATTGCGAATGGACAGTTCCATGCGCATCCGCGTAGATCGGCTTGGATGGCTCAATTTGTTTGCGTTCTGCGTTTTCTTTGAATTCTTCTTCCGTCAGTGGTTTATACCTGTATTTGCAACTTTTCACAATCCAGTTTTGTAGTGTTTTAGGACTTTTACGGATCCTGCGAATCGCATGCCGAATGGTACGCTCAAGATCCTCTTGTTTGTATCCCAGGTCGGGCGCCTTTTTACGAACACGATGCTTAATGTAGGCAAAAGCACTTTCCACTGGATTGAATGCTGGACTGCGAGGAGGCGTATAGAACACACCACCTAACCGCCAATCTTTTGTCGTCAGACGATGAAATACAGACACAGTATCTGTCGTCAACACATCTACCGCCGAATGGGTTGGTGCATTATCCCAAACCAAGTGTGATTTCTTGGCGTAAGCCTTGGCGCTCACGCCGTATTTCGTCAACTGCTTCTTATACGCGGGAATACAATCCTTTTCAAAATAGTACGCTACATCAAACGTGGATCCTTTAAATGCAATCTTCCGACCGCCCGTGTCTCGCAAACCACCGCCCGATTTTGGCAGTCCCCTGGGACCTGTTCTGGCCAATTGCTCCAGTCGATTCCAGAGGACGGGCTTGGCGTCAGACGTTTTCACACAAAAAGCTTTCAAAATGTCTTTGAGCAGTTTACTCTCTACATTGGCCAAGTTCAGGCCCACATACCGATCCATCAATGGTTTTCCATACAGGAACTCGCCCGATTTCGAATAGAAACGCTTGGATTCTTCTTCCGTGATCAACTGTCGGCGTTCGTCTGGAAACTGCTTGGACGGCGAGAACATTTTGTAATTCACAAACGAAACCAACTTGTTCGCTTGGTTACGATGTATTCCAATCGTTAAGAACAGATACGTGGATTGCGTCCTGCCCTTCAGTTTCAACAGATGGTTGGTTGTGCTGGAATTGGTTGCGCCCCAACCACGACTAGTCTGTTCATTCAGAAAAAACGTAGACTCATCAAAGAAGAGCAGATGGTCGGCCGCAAACTTTGGATCTATCCGTTGATGTTGCCGAAAACGCAACCTTTCACGTGAAATAGCGCCCTTCTGGAATACGGCTGGATCGATGTGTCGTAACGTCTTGTGTTTTAGACCAGCCTTATGTAGTGCACGCGAAATGGTGCTGGTGTTTACGCGAATGGCCGGCACATTCAGCGTGCCATGCTTGAGTGCTCGTCGAATTTCTTGTAGCGTCACTTTGGGATTCGCCAATGCATAATCCGATATAGCTTGAATAGTTTCCCGATCAATCTTACCCTTTCGAAACCCACCCTTTGGCTTGGGTTTGGGTATTTCATCCGGATTCGCTTCCCACGCTTTCTTTATTCGGTGTATGGTTTGACGCGAAATGCTCAAGATCATGGCTAGTTTTCGAATGGAAATTCCATCTTTTAATGCAGTGATGATTCGTTCCCTCATTTCCAAATCGTACGGTATTCCTCGTCTTCGCGATTCTTTCGGATATACATTGTCTTTTTCCACTGGATTTTCGACTGGAATTTCTGCTGGAATGTCTACTGGATTTTCGACTGGGATTTCGTCCACTTCAATATCCATATCTGTATCCGAGGTTTCTGACATTTACTTTAACTCAATTCGTATATGAAAAAAACTATGGATGCACGTGTACCGAATATCATACAATCTCGACTCGTACAGTTCACCAAGCCATTTGATCTGGAAAAAGTTATGCATTATGATTCAGAGAGTGGAAGAGTCAAGCTATCACAAGCACAGTATGTCTTCTATTTCTATCAGCATTTCGAACAGAGTAATCGTATGAATCCTTTAATGAACATATTGTATCACATGGGCATGGGAAGCTATACTGGATTGGGCCAGAGCTATTTTTTTCTGAGTTTATACATTGAGAATGCAATGGGGCGACTAAACGGCAACCAGTTTGACTACCAAGACCCAACCGCTCTGTTCTTTAAAACTATGGCAAACCATATTGGCCGCGGAATTTCAAACCATGGTATGTTTATCATTCTCCTGAATGTGAGTAAAACACCAAAGTCGACGTCTGGGCATAGATGTGCAATATTGTTTTCAAAATCAAAACACACTGCAAACACCATAAATGTCTACGCTTACGATCCAAATGGATACAATATTCACAAAAAAACCCCGACATCTGTTTGTATGCATACGTATATTTCTTCATTAGGTGTCGCAATGTTAGCACATACAACATATACCTTGAATTTTAAACCAGAAAGCTATTTTGGGATGCATTTTATGCACAAAAATAATCCTGGACTGTGTGTAATGTTTACATACTTGTGGTTGTACATTGTTCTGATTATGAAATCTTATGGTCTCCACATAGAGCATGTACTTCAAATAGATTTTCAGATTGCTCAATATGCTGCAAGCAAACTGAATATACGTATCACCAAAGACGACATTAAAAATATACAAGTAGAAGTGTCTAATTTATTGTTAAGTATCGCGTTCAATTTCGCACTGAATCTCATAGATATATATCTTAGGATGGTTCCTAATCATGATTTCATCACTCGAATGAGACGCACGACCCATATCTTGCAGGGAGATGTGAACGCCCGAAAAATACACTTGGAAAACAAATCTCCCAGGGAAAAACGGTCGCCCATTGCACCGTCTGCAAGCCCCAGACTCAAATACGGACAGAAATGCAAAAAGAGCGATGAATGTGAAACTTCTTACTGCAATCGGAAAACATATACATGTGATCATTATCCACTTGAACACGAAAAAGAGGAATTTGAGAAACATAATGTTGAAGAATTTTTTGCGGTCAGTTTGCAGTTGTATTTAGAATACATCAAAAGCCAAAATCTTGAGCATGTTCCGCCTCCACATGATTTGATATATGACTGGTACTCACAACTGCCGCCTGTGGTAAGAGAGGCTTATGATGCCAATTTTGATAAATATAAGGCAATGTTTGATGAAGAATATTCATTGCTGTTTATACCGAAACGACCTAAATCAAGCTCTGGTTCCGGGTCAAAGCGTGGCACCAAGAAATCTAAATTGGAAAGCTAACGCACCATTGTGCGAGAGGTTAAGCAGCGGCACTTAAGTTGCTGTCCGCAAGGGTCGTGGGTTCAAATCCCACATGGTGCAGACTTTTTACAGAAATGCAACCACAAGAAAATGAACGTGGCTAAAGTGAAGAAAATTATCCATAAAGATCTCAAAGCATTCATCGAGAAACGTTTTGATTTCGACAAGATATTACAACTAGACACAGACGAAGGCACTGTAGAACTTACTCAAACAGAATATGTGTTTTTTTACTACCAAAACTATGAACCGTATTTCCCCACACAACTGCCCATGCTACAAATTGTACACGGCTGGGCGACTGGAAATTGGAATTATAAATATTACAAACACATTACACTGTACACGGATATCATGCTAGCTCAACTGGGAGAGATCGAATTCAAGTATGACACTATCAATGATTATACAAAAGTTTTGGTACAATACATTCAAAGAGGCTTGAGTGAAGCCAACCTGTACATTCTTACCGTGAACGCCATATTTACGGATGGAACAGCGAGTGGACACCGGTGCGTTATTTTGTTTTCAAAGGGGAAAGCTCCAAACGAACTCGAGGCGTTTCTATACGATCCCAATGGATTGACACAAACCGACGTCGTTAAACAGAAGTACCAAGCGAGTATCATGTCGTTTTTGAAAACGCTGTCTAAAGCATTCACACAGAAATTAACTTGTATCAACGTATCAGATATGGGGTTACAAGAACACTCAGAATATAATATTGGGCTCTGTGTTATGTTTACATATTTGTGGTTGTTTGTGGTATTCAGAAGTGTTTATGCTGAAAAGGTGCCTATTCGAAATGCAGTATTCTTGGCCGAACCAGAAATATACAACTTTGCGAGAGATGCACTACCCGAACAAGCCACAACAACGTCTCTGCTGACGATTGTTCACAATTTTGCTTTGAAATTAATCGACTTGTATTCTGTAGATCAAAACTTGGAAACGCAACCGATTACCTATGCGGATGTTAAATCAGACGTGAATCGTTCTCCGAACAAGGTAAGAGCAAAGAAAAGACAGAAGCGTTCACCACTGTTAGTTGAAAGTTCAGAACGAACGAAATATGGACAGGAATGTAAAAACAGTAAAGAATGTGAAACTTCCTATTGTAACCAAACTACTAACAAATGCGATCATTATCCGTACGATGGGACTGTTAGTGTGGATGTAGACATGCAATTATTCTTGGATGAAAACCGTGAAGGAGTGCAAACAGTACGCGAATTATGGAACGAGTGGTCTGCTAGATTTCCAAATGAAATCGGGCCGCGAACCAAGACCAAATTCCACAAGCTATATAATCGCATTTTCGATAAAAAACCACCCAAACTGAATGCCAATATGCTTGAATTCATCGGGAAACACAAGCATAACGACACTGCGACAGATGCACTAAACGAATGGATTCAAACATTCGATCCTCAATCCGAATCTTTTGAAGATCTCATGGTAAACATTGACGAATACGAAGAGAATTTTATCAACGCCTACAAACCACCAAAAGCCACATGAGCAATAAGTGGAATGTCAACCAGTGGACACGAACTAATGATAAAACAATGCAACAATTTGCGAACGTGGAACGGACTGGCCCAAACTCATTCAGAATGTCTGTTATGGATCCTGGAGATAAACGCATAGATCCTACTCGAAAATGGATACCGATCCACAAATCTCAATTTTTGTATCCACTTGATGACTTGTGGATTGGACGCATATTGCAGGACTGGAGCGCGTATACTGGGCAACAAATTTGGAATGGCATTACACCATTAACATACGAAGTTTGCTTTTATAGCTTGTATCAGCCATTCAGAGCCACCGGGAAATTTATCAACCCGCACAAGAACTATCGATTCGTATTCAACAAACAAGTGAAATCTGCGCTGTGAATTCTACTGGGACCCGTCAGTTCCAAATGAATTCTACGTGAATTCTATATATCTCTTCTGCTTACACTGAGGAAAAAACATCTCAAATCATCACTCAGCTGATAGACAAGTTTCGTGAAGAACATTGAATTCTAAAATAAGCAGAATAAATTTTAATTGAATTCCAAATGAATTCGACTGGGATTCTACTGGCAATTCACAACCAATACCCAGATACATAAATTTGAGTTTTGCGTTTGATGAGTACAATTCTGTTGACGTCCATGTGTAAACGTCCATACAGGTGCATGAACAAGGTTAATGTATGTGCATCCACGCCTTGCAGAAACAGTTTCACGTCATCCAATGCACCCATTGCATCGCCTAGTTCAACTCTGGGTAATCCAAGGCTGATTTGTCTTTCCGTTTCATAATCCGATTTGTTCCCAATGTACGTGTCGACCAGCAACGGTTCAACGTTGGATTTTCCCAGTACAAACCAGTAGACAATTAGAATTACGACTAGAAACCACATGCTTGTTTATTTTTGCTCATCCACCCAGCGGGCCACCGCATCTACAAACTTGCGCTTGTTTGACGTTTTGCCCAATGATTCACCCAGGGTGCGAGCCACCTCTTCGTCTACCGACACCGCCATTTCTTCGGTCAATGTCTTGTCAATGTAGTCGATGATGCGTTGATCTTTCGGTCGATACTCGTTCCGGTAGAAATCTAACGCTTTCTTGCAGAGTTCACCTTCATGTGAAAAGTGTTGAAAGGTAATATTGTTCAAATCCGTTCCCCTGGATATCGCCACATAAAACGTAGCTGCCATTCGATTCATTCCGTCGCATACAATGTGAAGGGGACTGGATATACTTGATCCTTGCAGCTTTTGTACAGTGCTGGCTTCCGCCAAACACAATGGAATACAGCTCAACGCAGCGGCTTGATTTTTGTCAGAGTACTCCATTTTTCGCTCAAATGTATGATAGCATACCAGCGTTTTCGCCTTGGTTCTCTCAAATAACACAACAGGACATTCACCCTCTTCCGATACATCGCCATGGTAAGGAGAGAGTGTGGCCACATTGCGTTTTGCCCAGCCGATAATGACACCGCGATCACCATTGACGTAACCAAAACTGGCCAAGTTGGTCACCAGCATCACTCGCACACCCGTTTTGAACATTTGTTCCTTGTCCCCGTAATTCAAGTAGAGATTTTGTTCGACATCTTTTTGCAAGTGTATCGACATTTCACGTCCCGAGGCAGAATACGATAGTTTCTGTGGAAACTTGATAGAATGCACTGGGGTTTCCAGTTCATCCAGTCGCTTCTTGTTGTATGCATTCACCGAATCACGGCGGATCATCACACACAACGCATCTGGTGGAACAACCGTACTGTTTTTGGTTCTCAATAATTCGCGTTGAGCTTCAGATAATGGACGGCCTTCTTTCAACTGGTGTATGAGGGCGGAAAAGAACATGTCTTGTTGACGATGGTTTTTGGCCAGCAGTACTGTTTGTAGCTTCAGTGCATACCACACTGGACTCTCAAACGCAAACAGTTCGGAGCGCTGTGGTGGTTTAGGCACAGAGTTGTAGTTGAACACAGGTGGAAGTTGTGTAAAATCGCCAACAATCAGCAACGTAATACCACCAAACGGTACTTTTGGATTCTTGCGAATCACGCGGCATTCCATGTCTAGCAGTTCCAGTAGATACGCGGAGAGCATGCTGATTTCGTCGATCAAAACAATGAGTGATTTCGCCTGGAGTGGCGCAATGTATGCATCACCCTTTTGAACACGTAGCTTAACCCGTTGAATCCACTGGGCAAACGTTTTGGGATGGTCAGTGACGGGTAACTTGAATGCGCTGTGAACGGTCATTCCATTTTTGTGTAAAAGTGCGGATACACCCGTGGTGCCACAACGAATAATGTTGGCTTTTTTCGATTCTTGTACCAAATCCAGCGCTGCATTGGTCAAGAAGGTTTTTCCGCTTCCCGCCGCACCCGTGAGAAACACGGATTGCCCAGACAACAACAATCTCGCCAATTCACTTGGATCCATCTGTGATACACCACGTTTTGAACACACAATGATTTATTTAATCACTCGGGTTGGGATTCACCCTTGGCTTTTACAGTTCTTAATATTCTCCTGACTAATAACGCTCTGTTCGCTTCTTGGGGATCTCCATATGGATTTTCATTAGGTTGCTTCGACCGATGTTTGCGTAGGCCTTCCGAACTTCTCAACACCTCACCTGTTCTGCTGGCTTGTTGGGGATCTCTTGACTGCCTGGAATGATGTGATCGCTCCTTATCTTTTTTGCTATGCCGTTTATGCTTTTTAGAAGGCTTTTGTTTTTTGACAGGATCAGCGATTGCAGGAGCAGCCGCAGGAGGAGCGGGAGCAGCCGCAGGAGGAGCGGGAGCAGCCGCAGGAGGAGCGGGATCAGCGATTGCAGGATTTTTCGGTCTGAAGGTGATCCACTGTTTTTTCACGTCTCTGCCACGACTGGGATTAGGAGACTTAGAATCATCCTTTCTTTTAAAATAGAACGGCTGAGCAGGAGCAGGAGCAGGGCGTGGAGTAGGGGTAATTCTAAACACCCTTCTAATAGCCTTCTTCATATTGTTCCAAGTCTGTCTGAACACACTTTCTGAAGGATTTGGAAGCACACTTTTTGAAGGATTTGGAAATTCCAATATTGATTTTGGTTTAGTTTTCGGTAAAGAAATTTGCTTTATTTCATCGGTTGGATTGTAAAATTCATTTGGAAATTCAAACGTTGATTTTGGTTTAGTTTTTCGTGAAGAAATTTGCTTTATTTCATCGGTTGGATTGTAAAATTCATTTGGAAATTCAAACGTTGATTTTGGTTTAGTTTTTCGTGAAGAAATTTGATCGGGTGGATTGTAAAATACGTCGATTTTGTCATGGCCTTTTCGTTTTGCTACGATGTACACAACGTCTCTAGTCGTTTTATAGAGAACGACAATCAGTCTCGTTTTGCTTTCAGATGGAATTTTGGTTAAACCACTTGCGCTCAACATATGTATGTTAATGTCTGGACAGCGCTGAGCAATTGTATCGAATGGTAATGTTTCCGATAACGCCTTAATATTGTTAACATAGTTTTGTCCAGATGCATATTGTATTAAATTAATAATAAAACTTATAGCAAACGCTTTGAATTCGTTTGGTACCTTCAGAAATACAAATCCATTTGTTTCTTTTTCTATCTGAAAATAAAGGTGCATCAAGCGTTCACTTGTCAGTAGGCGGTTTTCCTCAAGTTTAGCTTGGCGCTTCTTTTCTTCTTCTTTCTGATGCTCTTCTAGGCGTTTTTCCTCAAGCTTAGCTAGGCCTTCTAGGCGTTTTTCCTCAAGCTTAGCTAGGCCTTCTAGGCGTTTTTCTTCAAGCTTAGCTAGGCGCTTCCTTTCATCTTCTTGGCGTATTTCTTCAAGCTTAGCTAGGCGCTTCCTTTCATCTTCTTGGCGTATTTCTTCAAGCTTAGCTTGGCGTTTGTTTTCTTCTTCCTCAAGCTCAGCTTTGCGTTTGTTTTCTTCTTCCAGAATAGCTTGGCGATTCTTTTCTTCTTCTCGAAGAGCAGCTTGGCGGGTTTCTTCTGCTTGGCGTTGTTTTTCTTCCTGAATAGCACGTATGGCTCGTGATCTATTTTGTTGTTCTGCTATTTCTAACGTTCTTTGAAGTTCCTTTCTTTCGGCTCGTTCTCTTTTTTTAATGATTCCGGCTTCTTGTTGAAGTAGTTTTCTCTGTTCACGAGTTTCTTCACGAAGTGCGCGTCTTTGTTGTTTTCGCTCAATCGCAGCGTTCTTTTCTGCTGCAATACGCGCGACAGTTGCTTGGTGACGCCGTTCCGCTTCTTGGCGACGTCGTTCTGCCGCTTCTTTTTCCGCTTCTATACGAAGCTGTTCCGCCTCTTTTCGAAGTTGCTCTGCTTTTGCTTCCGCTTCTATACGACGCTGTTGAACTCGTCTATCATGATCTGCTCGAAACTTGTCTCCCGCGGTTTTCAAGTCGGCATCGGTGTACGTGCTTTTGAGCACTCTTTTATACTTTTTGTGTACATCATTATCGTGTCTTTTGATATCATTATCATGTCTTGGGTCATATGTATTTTCATCGGACTTGACACGATTTTTATCTCTAACCATTACTTTCGCTACTTTGGGTGTCTTTTCAAAACTGTGCGTAGCTTTCTTTTCGTAGACTGGTTTTGGAATAATTGTTTGTTTTTGTGTATTACGCTTTAGTTTGGGTTCAGATGATGGATATTGGACAGGCACATGCTGCTTAAAATCGATACTAAATTGTTTTATTCGTCTGTCTCTTAACTGTTGTTGAGCTTCTCTAATTTTTTTCCTTTGGAAAAGCTGATCGTCAACCTCTTTTATGTACTGTTCCGAATACTTTTCGTCGGTGCCTCTCAACTCGTTTGCTTTTGTGATTTTCTTCATGTTCAATGGTTTCTTTTCAACTTCAGCAATATGTCTTTTCCTTCTTTCTTGTTTTGCATCTGCAGCAGCTTTTTTCTCATCCTCTTGTTTTGCTCGATCAAGTTTCTTTTTCAATTCATCGTACTCGTTTTCAATCGGTCTTTGTTTGTCTTGGAAGTCAAATATATATCCATTATTGTGAAGCTGGTATACAATACTCAAGTTACCTTCAATCTTAATCACCGTGTATGTACAGTGAAAATCTGATTTTATCAATATATCATCGATAATAGATTTTCCCTTTAATTCAACTATGTTTACTTTAAGATACGTACACAAATAGGCCAAAATTGCATTTACACCAAATAAATATGATCGTGTATGTAGTTTGTAATAAGGTTCAAATATTTTGGCTCTTAGGATTTCACGAGTCCACATTTCACCGCGGTGTATAAACACTAAAAAGGTGCAAAGGTCCTGAAATGAATAATCAGAACTTTTAAATCGAAGTGCTGCCAATGACCGAGTATTAACCTTGAATGTACGATTGTCACATTCAATTTTATTTCTTTCTAAATATTCTTGAACAATACTTGAACTCATAGTACATTTAAATTTAAACATACGATAGAGTTTTATTGTGTCCTTAGCCATATTTTGCAGAGTATCAGCATCTATTATAGAAGTAACGTTAAGAGACGAGTTTATATCAAGACGTTCATGGTGCCAACGAGATGTTGCTGTATGAAAATAGCCTAACCATGTATTCTGGTACACAGTTTCTGGACGTTTCACGAATTTTAACAGCAATGCTGAATCCAACTGATCATGCATTGTCGGATATTGCAACAGTGTATTTACAAGTTTTTTACTTTCATAAAGGTTTGATACCGGAAACGCGGAATGTAATATATGGTCCTGAGACAATAATACAAGATGATTTGCTTCTTCGTGCACTTTAATAACATGGATATGTGTGTAGCTTGGATCGAATAGAAATAGAGGGTAATATTCATATGATGCTGTAATAAACATCATGTTCATTTTCAAAAATATAATGGAATATATTGTAAAAAGCCATTGTGGTATAGCATACGGATCTGTGTTATACGTGCGTATTGGAAAATTAATGGTAATGCTTGATATAGTTTCCTTATTATACCTATTAATCAAGTAATGTTTAAAAATAATTAAACAATCATCCAATCGCGCTGATATTTCGTCTATTGTGAGTACCGTATGACTATCAATAACCGTCATATATTCCAATGTTTTAAGTATAACTTGATCATTGTGAATTCTTGTATTTAGTACACTTTCAGTTTGTGAAGGCGCACAAGTAAGCATCACGGATTCCATGCGGTTTAGGATAAACTTCTGCCCATACTCGAAGTGTTGTGTCTCTGCTGGAAATGCTTTTTGTCTAAAAATTTCTAATTGTTTTGTTGTTATCATTTATCTTTACGCCCAACACTACAAAAAATACACATCAATCGTCTTAAAATTTAAATGTTTATCTAACAAGTGCCGCTCTGTTCGCTTGGTCCTGTTTTGACCTGTGTTTGTTTCTGAACGTTCTTAAGATTCTTCTAACAAGAACCGCACGATTCGCTTCCTGGGGATCTCCATATGGATTTTCGCTGGGTTTCTTCTTGTCACGTTCTTTGATATTTTCACGTTCTGCTGGGCTAGATTTGATTCTAAACGCTTTTCTAATAGCATTTCGTATCTTATGCCAAGCATTTCTCAGTTTAGTTACTAATCCGTTAGTCTCTGATGGCGTAGCATCGACTTTCGGAATATCCGCATCAAATTTGTGAAATATGTCAATCGATCTATTACTGCGTATTCTGGCAACAACATACAAGGTTTTGCTTGTCGATTCATACAACACTACCCTAGTTTTCGGTGTGATGTGTGATGGTGTATGTAATTCATCAGCATGAACACCACTTTTAGATACCAGCGTAATTTGTATGTGTGGAAATTCTCTGATTATCGATTTTGGTTCATAGGGTTGTGCAGCTAACTGGTTTGGTTTCGACCAATCATTGGCGCTAGATGCATATCGTATTAAATTAATAATATAACTGATCGTATAATCTTTATATTGACTCTGAATTCTCAGAAATATAATATCACCAATAGTCTTTGCTATACTAAAATGAAAATCTAGTAGATTTGATTTAGAAAACTGTCGTTTTTTAAATTTTATAGCTTTGCGTTGCTTTGAGCGGTTCTCTTCTTTTTGTCGTGCTTTATCCTGGCGCCTCTTTTCTAAAATCGCATTTCGTTTTTCGTTTATTTTCTGTAACTTTTGCGCTACTTCTTGGGTATATGCCTCACGTACTTTTTTGGCTTTTTCATGTTTCTCTTGCGCTTGTTTTTCTTCCAGTTGCTTTCTCACGGGTTTTATTTGTTCTCGCATACCTAACCTCCTTTGAATATCGAATGGAATTGGTTTGGGTATATCACCGTGAACTGCTCGTTGTTTCTGTTTCAGAACAACGTCCCTGGCTCTCAGCTTTTTGAATACAAGTTCTTTTTTTTTGAGTCTCCTATACTCAACTCGTGCTTCCTCTGCGATTCTCAGTTTCTTTTGTTCTTCTTCCAATCTCTTGGCTTCTGCAAGTTGTTCTTCTTCCAATCTCTTGGCTACTGCAAGTTGTTCTTCTTCCAATCTCTTGCGTTCTTCTTCCAATATTTTGGCTTCTTTAAGTCGTTCTTCCTTTAGTTTGTGAAAGCGCACATTAATAGCATACAAGTCGTCCTCAATGTACGGATTTAATTTACGACGATCATGATGTGCGAGATCATATTCACGTCGGACTGGTGCTTGTGCCACTACAGGAAGTAATTCCGATGTTTTTGCTGGCTTCCATTTTTCTTCAGATGTTTTACGAATAGGTGTTTTACTCTCATTTTTAATGGCGGATTGTGATTTTGCAGCTAAACCTCGTGCAGGAAAATTTTCGTCAAATTTCCGGCGTGCAGCCTTGAGTATATTTGCCTCATTAGTGGCATTCCACGCTTCACGAGCCGCTCTTTGTTTTTGTTCGGCAGCTTCTTTTGCAGCCGCTTCTGCTGCTTGATCTTTTTCGCGTGCTTCTCTGCGAACAGTAACCCAATGTGTAATGTTTGCTTTTTTAATTCTATCTGCTTCTTCTACAATAAGCCGAGTTGCTTCGGCTTCTTTCTGTAAACGAGCACGTTTTTGCTCTAAACGAAGTCGTTTTTGTTCAGCTTCTCGTTCTAAACGAAGTCGTTCTTGTTGTGCGATCCATAGCGCTCTTTCGGCTGCTTCTTTTACACGAAGCTCTTGTGCTTTGGCTTCTTCCTGTAAACGAGTTCGTTTATTTTCTGAACGAATTCTTTCTTGTTCGGCACGCCGTTGCCAAGTCTGTATCAATTTTGCTGCCTTTTTAGCGTGATGCTTTTCTAAATTTGCCGCTACTTCTTTTTCAAGCTTTTTTGCCTTAATCAAAATCGCAACACGTTTACCCGTGTTTAAATCTCGTTTCCCGAGTTTACCTTTCTTTGAAATTATTTCATCAACTTCGCGTTTCTGTCGCTGCCTGCGCTCTTGAGAAGATAGCTCCACGTCCTCTGTACGTCTTTTGCGTTCTTCTTCTTGATTTTGTATGGCGATGGCTACATTCGTCGCTCGATTTGCACGGTCTAGATTCACTTGGAACTCATCATGTTCTTTGGAGATCTTATTTTTGTTTTGTCCGAATATATATCCTAGGTTGTTTTTTTGGTATAAAATACCCCACATGTCCTCATGACTATTCACCGCGTATGTATATTGAAACCTAGAATTCATCAATATTTCCACAGCTTTATAGTCATTGTTTATTTCATTTATTTCAACTATATTTACACGAAGATATCGACCTAAATAAGCCAATCGCGCGTTAAAACCAAATTTATATGATTCAATATGTTCGTCATTAAAATGATTAAATATATTACTTTTCAGGTCTTCATGATTCCACAGTTCACCATTGTGTATAAACACTAGAAAGTTGCAAAGGTCTTGAAACGAATAACTGGAACTTTTGAACCGGAGTATATTGACTGTCCGTTTTTTATCCGATTTTAATACATGTGTATTATGTTCAAGTTTTTTCATATTTAGATATTTTTCAATAATATTTAAGCCTATACAACACTTATGATCAAATAAACCATAGAGGTTAATGGTATCCTTGATCATGCTCGTCAGTTGATCGGCATTCATCATAAACTTATTGTTCTCATCTGTTTCGATGTCAACGTGGTGTGCTCCATATGTCATCATCCATTTTGATGATTCAGTTTTAAACAAAGCGTGGAGTATTCCGTTGTCTTCATACTCTACTTTAGTAATGTTGTCTAATATAAACGGCGCATACAATTGATCATTTATTGTTGGACGTTCAAATAATGCATTCATAAAGCGTCCCTGGAATTGTGATATTCTCATAGTTGAATTATACGTTTGTTGTTCACATGATAATACCAGATGTTTTGTACCGTTGTTTATTTGAATCACATGAGTATTTTTTCGTGTTGGATCAAATAGGAAAACGGGGAGATATTCTTTTGAATTTATAAATAACACGTTCGTCTTCAGATGTATAATGGAATATATTGTAAAAAGCCATTGTGGTATAACATAGAGATGTGTGATGTATGTGACTGTTGGAAAATTGACCGTTATGTTTTCCACAATAGTTCGATTGTATCTTTTAAACAAGTAATGTTGAAAAACAATTAAACAATATTCCAAACGATTTGATATTTTTTCTATGCTCAACTCTGCCTGATTCATCATAAATTCCATTACTTTCAGTATAACTTGATCATTGTGAATTCTTGTTTTTATAACATTTTCAGTCACTGAAGGTGCACAAGTTAACGTAACTGTCGTCATACCGTTCAGCTTGAGTTTCGTCCCATACTCGAAATGCTGCGCAAATGGAAATGCTTTTTGTCTAAACACTTCTAATGCTCTGGCTGTTTTCATTTATCTTACGCCATAACAATACTAAAAAAGAAAAATGGCCACCATCACTCCAGTCGCATTCGAAGTCCAATTTGTCGATAAACTCGGAAACGATTCGAGAGTGGTAGATGCCGCACGCGTCTCGTTCGGAGCCACTCGATTCGAATCGAACCACGAGTTGAACGACAAGGATGTCAAACTCATACAATACCTGGCACGTGAAAAACACTACAGTCCTTTTCGACACTGTATGCTGGTGCTGCGTATCAAATGTCCCGAGTTTGTCGCTCGCCAAATGTACAAACACTGCGTGGGTATCGAAGGAAGTACGGCACCTGTGAAAGACACGGCCTGGAATGAATTATCCGGCAGATATCGCGTGTTGACCGAAGTGTATGTTCCCCCGGTTTGGCACAGTCAGCACGCATCAGCTAAACAGTGCTCAGCTGAACCGCTGCCCGAACCCCAGCAGAATTCTATTCGCGATCAGGTGTATACTCACCATGAAAACACCTGGAAATTATACCAAGACCTACTGGAACGCGGTGTGGCCAAAGAAGAAGCACGCACCATACTTCCCCTCAGTTTTATGACAGAATTCGTTTGGACGGCCTCGCTTCAAGCCGTTCAGAACTTTGTGATTCTCCGCAAAGACCCGCATGCACAACGGGAAATCCAATTGCTGGCCGCCGAAATCGAACGGATTGCGACTGGAGAGTTTCCAGTGGCATTTTCCGCGCTGATGAGGGATAAGAAAAGGATGGATGAATGTGATGGGTTCACTGACGAAGAAAAAATAGCTTTTTGCAAAGTATTTACCGAACCATTAGAACAAAAAATTTCCAACTTAACACACGAACTCGAAGTACGCAAGAGAAGCTCAAGCGAATCAGATCGATTGAAACAAAGCATGCGCGCACAAATCCTACAACTTTCCAGTGAAAATACTAGGCTCAAACAAGAAGATCGATTGAAACAAAGCATGCGCGCAAAAAACCTACAACTTTCCAGTGAAAATACTAGGCTCAAACAAGAAATTACACAAGCATCCAGAACAATCAAAACACAACTCGATGGAATTGAAGGGGTTGATGACGAGTTAATGAACGAAAATAAACTCCTTAAAATACAGATAGGTGCTTTGGAACAATCCAACGCTGGACTTACAACTGAAGTGTTGAAAAGAGACAAGCAGATCGGCGAAAGAGACAAGCAGATCGCCGATTATGCATATCGCAATCGCAGGTTAGCAGCACAGAATTTTGCGTTAAAAGTACAAAAAGAAACAGTAGAATCTGAGCTGAAAAAGAAAAATGAAGAATTAGCACGTACAGTTCAACAACCTGAGAGCAAATTCACTCTATCTGAAAATGAGCTGAAAAGGCAAAATGAAGAATTAGTACGTCGAGTTCAACAACTCGAAACCCTCAACAAAAAAGCAACGAATAAACTCGAACAACTCAAAGAACGTCACAAAGCATTTAAAGGTGGTAGATCTACATCTCCGTCTAATATTATATACAGAGGCAAGAAAGCGATTCGTCAAAAGTTTTTCATGACACAGGAGCAAAAAGATGCACAATCTACACTCGAAACACAGCGTGCAAGTTTACGCAAAGTCAAAGAAGAAGAAATCAAAGCAGCCAGAAAAGCTGCGTTTCCTAACGGATACTACTCGACGTCTCCTGTTATCAAACGTTTCATGCGAAAAATTAATCACAAAGCACCCTTCTCTGAAAGCAAGCTAAATCGAGAAGCATTCAGACAGAAACTACGCGAAAACGACTGGGATGCTGTGAAACGCCGTTTTGAACTTACGCCTAGCTTGCCATGAGAATCCCAGTCGATCCATATATCAAATTATATGAAATAAAGAATGAAATAAAGAATGAATGAAAAAATGAGTGGTCGTGTTGCTTGTTATGTGTCCACTGCTGCCATTGGTGCGGCTGTGCTTGGTTCTTACGGCTATTTATCCACCCAAAAGCATTTAGATTCGTACTGGGCCGGATTGAAAGGGCCGGTTTTCAAGTATTGGGCCGTGTCTGCGCTCATTACTGCCGCATCCTTCTTGTTTCTAATTGTTAACTGGTGTTTCTTACTCAATGGAAACACGACGACCATTTACGGAAAAACACTAAACGACTCGTTCACACCACTAATTTTACCCATTCTACTTGTATTTCTACTTTCGGCGGCCACCTGGGCGTGGATTACCATAGCCGCTAGAAAGGGCAACAAATTGGCATCTAAAGCTGTCACGCTCTGCCTATGGCTCACTGCACTGTCTTCATTTGGTCTGTTTATTCTGGCAGTGGGTACTCGCGAAGAAGGATCCGCAGTCGGCTGGAAAGTACCTCTCGCCACAGTCGCGGGAATGTTTGTGGCATCGCACCACATCATCTGGGACGCGGAATTATGGCGCGCAACTTGGCCCTACTGAAAACACCACCTCCAGTATATATCCTGCGTCCAACGATTTCACAATATCATTTCGCGTCACTGTCAAAAACTGTATATCCTCTTCTATCTCTGGTCCAGACCACGCATGATGTTCTAGCGAAAACAACACCTGGCATACCGAAAACCTTTCAAACAGCATATCCAGTAGAAATCTAAGTCGCATCTTGGACGATGTTTCCGGATTCAATTCGACAATCAGCAAACGTGTCTTGGCCAACAACTGCTTCATACCCGTTAACGCCTCGATTTCATGTCCTTCTACGTCGATCTTTACCAACGCGCTTCCAATAGAATCTACTGGGATTACGGAATCCAGCGCTGCGCATTTCACTTGTATCTTGCGCATTTCAGGTGAAACCCCGACATGTGTTCGCGTGATACACGAGGCACCAACATTTCCATAGTTTATATTAAACTCCAAGTGTTGATTGCTACCGTCTGATGCAGCAACCTCAAACACTTTCACTTCATACTCATTCATGTGTATCGTATTTTTCAACTTTTCGTAGGTGGCTGGATTGCACTCCACTGCATAGATTTGCTTGCACCCAGACATGGCAGATATGCATGTATGTGCCCCGATATTTGCACCAATATCCACAAAGCACAAATTCGGATTAGCCATGAAGACACGCTTCAAATAATGTGCAACACGCGGCTCCCATATACGTCCCGAAAGCAATGATTCGGAAATAACATCTATAGTTCCATATGTGTCAATACAGCACGACTTATTGTCAAACTGCATTCGCGCAATGTGCGGATCCATCGGTTTCACCTTGATCATTCCCAGTGCATCCAAACGGTATATTTCAGACATACATGCGCGATAGACTGACAATACCCGATCCACATCACGTTTCACTGGCGTATCACCATCAAATTCCCATTTGTAATCGTCAAACAGGATTACCCCACCCAATTTCACCTTTGGAAACACCAGTAGAAAATCATTGAGTGCCGAAAAGTGATCTCCATCAATAAACGCAAAATCAAGACTATTGTCTTTCAAGGTAGGTATCACGTCTTTGGCATAGCCTTGTCGTGGCCGAATCCCAGTCGAATTCTTCGTGTTATTCATGAACCGCGCATATTGCCCCACAAAGAAACCATCAATGGATGGCGTTTTCTTGATATTCGCCTCGGTAATGTACGCATCTTTCCATGGATGTCTGGGTGCTTGCACAATCGATCATAACCGCGACCTTCAAAACTACCGATTTCCAAACAAGTCATGGGCGTTCGAACTGGAATACGGTAATAACTATCTAAGAAATCACGCAAGCTGGACGACCAATTTTGTGTAAAGAATGCCATTTGCTTTGTCTTTATTTTCTACTGGAGCGTTTATTTTTTCCAATCCTCGACGGCTAGAAAGCTATTGGGTTGGCCAGTGCTAAACGTGGATTCGACTTGAGTACCGTCAGCCGACTTGCGCGTGAATAAAAACAAGTACCATCGCGTAAAGTTGGAAAATTTCGAAAGCGCGTGAACGTCTTTATCCGCCTTGAACTCGTGCGTCATGCTGGCAGTGCCTCCGCCCAAACAGAATATTTCAATGTATTTTACTTTGGCTCGCAATGCCTTTTCATACATGGCTATACCCAACCTAAAGTATTCGCTGCTTGGCCAATCTTTATCATCAAACAGTATTAAATGAACAGTGACATTAGCCGGTATTTTATCCTGCCAAGAATCATAAAATTGTTTTCGCTCTGATTTCTTCTTTGCTGCAATCCAAAGTTTGTTAGGGTAACGTTCCATCAAAGAAAGAACAGCGCCACTGTAGCTTGCGGTGGAATAATCATCACCATCCCAAATGAATCCAGTCGCATTATAGGGAATACAGCGCATCGCCACATCCAAAACACCCATATTCTTTTCATCCAATTCTAATCTAGCTGAAAACCCTTTGAGAAAAACTAGAATGCTGCCTTTGGATAGTTTGGGAATTGTTTTACATTCTTTGATTCGTTTAGCCATTTTCTTTCTGTGACGCTTGTCAAACTTTCAAGTGCCATGTTTCCGACCGGCGATACCCTGGGTGTAGTGTTCAGCTTTCTGCCAACACTGGAACTTTTGCAGACTTGTGTGCTGGTCAACCGCGAATGGCTTGATGTCCTACGCAAACTTCCACACGCATGGGGTCCTGAATTGAACTTGAGACGATGGAGGAATTATTCAATGCTGCCCGGAAACTTTGCGTGGTCTCGAGTTCAGAGTTTGAGAACCATCCAGCTTTCTCCATATCTCATCAAGTCCTTGCCACAACTCCGTCGTTTGCAAATGCAACACAGTGTTATTCATTTCGACATGTCGTGTCTACGGAGCTTATCATCTCTAACTCATCTCGTGGTGGGTTGTAGAATGACTGATGCTCAGCTTGCCCACATTTCGGGGCTACCACTAGAGCACTTGAACGTGCGGGGTTCTTTTGACATTACCGATGCTGGTCTCAAGCTTCTCTCCAACTTGCCGCTGAAACACTTGAATCTGGATGATTGCACCAACATTACAGACACTGGCTTAACACATCTTTCAAAATTACCACTGCAATATTTGGACTTGACGAACTGCCATTGGGTGACAGACGCTGGCTTGAAAGCTTTGGAAACATTACCCCTACACACACTCACGCTGAGCAATTGCCATCAAATCTCCGATCATGGACTACTGCATTTGTCCAAGCTTCCACTTCAGAACCTTGATCTGTCTCATACGGACATCACAGACGATGGCTTGGCACATCTCGCCCAGTTGCCATTGAAAACATTGGATGTGTCTTCTTGTCAAGGCATCACCTACGCTGGATTAGCACATTTGACCAAGCTGCGGCAATGTCACTGATGCTGGTCGATCCATGTTTACATGCAAAACACTGGGATGAAAACCCAAATGAATTCCAAGTGAATTCTAATTGAAATCTACTAGAAATCTACTGGAAATGCCGGAACAGTACGCTATTTTGTCACGCCTGTTTGGAAAGGAAAACGGTTATTTAGACCCCCATTACAATTTTCGCTTTCTGGATATCAATGTGGATCCACGAGTGTTCTTTGGGCGAGCTATGATGACTGAACCCATGTCAGAGGCGTACCGACATGCTTTGGTTGGGCGCATATTGGAACTGAAACGACAACAAGCACTGAATGTAGTGCAAGTCACATTAACCGGCCGAGTGGAATGCGAGTACCCTGAAGGGTGGCTCACTGAGCTCATTCAGGATCTCGTAGAACATCGCATCTTTATTCAAGCTGCGGATGAGTATGATTCCATGAGCCGTTTTTGCTTGCTGGCCAAACACAACGGATTGACCATGGATGAAGTGTTTGCCATGATTGAATAAACCATCTTAATTCGCAGCGTTTGAAGCCACCAGCAGCTGTTTCTGAAAAAGCTTAGAAAGATTCAAGGCTTGCAAGTTCGCTTTCAGCTCATTAATGTCAATCTTGTTTAGTTCTTGTGGTGGATTGTCAGTTGCAAGCTTTAAAGATCGATCTACTAGTTCTTGAAGTTCTTGTTCTGACATGCCATTGTCCTTGTTTATCTCCAACATTGCTAAACGAATGATATCATGCACCACATCCATTTATTTTGTAGGAAATCCCAGTCGATTTCTATGTGAATGCTGTGTGTTTTCTACGTGAATTCTACTGGGACCACTTGTGCCTGCCAATATTTGTTGCCAAAGTCATGCCAACTTTTTGCCAACTTTCACCAGTATTTTGTGTGGATGCCAATCTTCTGCCAACTTTATTTTACGTTGTTTGTGTGGAAAATTACGTTTTTGCCAACTTTTTTTCTAAAATCCAAATCCAAATACAAAAAAGTAATACTACATATCGATTTTCAAAAAAAAGTTGGCAAAAACGTAATTTTCCACACAAACAACGTAAAATAAAGTTGGCAGAAGATTGGCATCCACACAAAATAGGTACGAAAGTTGGCAAAAAGTTGGCATGACTTTGGCAACAATATCTGGCACATGTTTTTAGTTTTTATGATCATACAATTTCAATCAACGCCCATTCGACTCCCGGCTGAATTTCATGTTCGCCCGTATTGAGCACAGAACGATGCCCAGTCTGCAACTTGTACGGCATGTCACTGAAATAGACAGTGTAGTATCCCAGTGGAATTCTATCCGTATCAATCAGCGGCCAAGCAGAGGTGAAAAAGGTCCCCGGCACGCTTTCACTTGGGATGGGTTCTTGCAGGGTTTGGAAGGTGCAAAATAACGTAATCCAGCCAGAAAGGTATCGTACGGAACTACCTCCACCCACGTAAGAACAGATTCGGTTCCAAAACTCCACTCTGGGTGGCGCGGTGAATACGTCAATGAATTCTTTTAGAATCGGCGAGATGGCTTGGAGCCATTTATGGGGGACGCGCAGTTCAAATATTTTGGCTTTCAGGCGTGTCCAGTCCTGTTCGGTTCCTAGCAACGTGATTTCCGGTATTCCACATTGGAGGATAAAGTCTTCATTTTTAGCAGCTTCTGGAGTGGCGTAGAATAGCACACTGGCTGTCAGGCGGTCATTGTATGTGGTGGTGGTGAAATCTGGCAGTAACCAAGATTTTCCACCGTGTGCTTCCACAAACTTTTCATCCATTTCACTGTAGGGTATTTTCGGTCTTTGTGTGTTTCCGTATAATTCACGTACTCGGATCAGTACAGCAATCCAAACATCGTCCGGACGCAGTACCAGCCGAAGATGCTTGTTGTAGGCATAACACACGGTGTTGATAAATCCACTGGCATTGTAGTACCTCGGCTGGGTGGTGGTACTTCCTTTTCGAATACACTGCGGTTCCCCAAAGGAATCAATGTTGGCATTTCCAAATGAATTCCGACACACTCTAAATGTGATGGGCATACGATTGTTTTTGTTATAGCAAAGTGTGTCATAGGACCACCCAAGTATGGATGCGGCAGAAAAGCTTGGCCAGTGGGGTTTGGTTTTGTGTGAACTCCCTATTTGCTGATGTTGTTAAATTTTGCTTGGTATATGAAATTTGTCGATACCTGTACTTGGTCTCTAGTGAAAACTCTTAGGATTGCCCTAGGACCATCCAGGTACGGATGCGGTGGGTTTCATTGGCCAGTGGGGTTTGGTTTTGTGTGAACTCCCCATTTGCTGTTGTTGTTAAATCTAGACGCCTAGGCAATATATGTCGATACCTGTATTGAAGTCCTAGTAGAATTCTACGAGATTGGTCTAGGACCATCCAGGTATGGATGCGGTAGATTTCATTGGCCAGTGGTGTTTGGTTTTGTGTGAACTCCCCATTTGCTGATATCTAGACGCCTATGCAATAATTGTTGATACCTGTACTTGGTCTCTAGTAAAAACACATAGGATTGCCCTAGGACCATCCAGGTACGGATGCGGTAGATTTCATTGGCCAGTGGGGTTTGGTTTTGTGTGAACTCCCTATTTGCTGATGTTGTTAAATTTTGCTACATAGAGAATATATGTCGATACCTGTATTGAAGTCCTAGTAGAATTCTACGAGATTGGTCTAGGACCATCCAGGTATGGATGCGGTAGATTTCATTGGCCAGTGGTGTTTGGTTTTGTGTGAACTCCCCATTTGCTGTTGTTGTTAAATCTAGACGCCTAGTCAAACTTTGTTGATACCTGTATTAAATTCCTAGCAGAAGTCTACGAGATTGAGACAGGCGATCCTTGATGTCCTGCATCATTTCTGTTTTGTCATCAACATGCTTTGCGTTGGTCGTGGCCATGCGATCGGATTTAATATGTGATTAGTTTGTAAGAATAAAATGGAAGAAAACCTGGACCCATACAATGTGAGTAAACGACTAGACCAAGACGGCCCCCCGACGTTAAAAATTAGCAATTCGCCATGGGCAAAATTTAAATATTATTATTCAGGGATTATGATAGGAGTTAGTGTTCAAAACAATGGCAAATTCCTAGAGACTCTCCAAATTAGAAAATTAAATGAAAAGGTGCGACGCGCACTAAGAAAACAAATCTTTGAAACAGGGGCTGTAACCATTCCAAAGAATCTTTCAGTGTTTTATAATTCATACATATGCACAAACAGCCTTGGACATGCAAGTCTAAAATATTTTGTATTTCTACGTGGGTTTGCACAAGAGAAAGAAGCTGCTGACGCGGCGCAGCTCGTATTCGATAAAATCAAGAAAATTCAGATGAAGCAGTATTTATGTATAGTGAAGATGTTATACATTGGCTCGTACGAAAACAAGCGGCATGTTATGGTTATCCCTTACGGGTTTTATGGCAAAGAGTCTACGCCTCTTGAGGACATCTGAGCCATGCACCCTAAATAACCTCAAAATTTCCTAAAAACTTCCTATGGGGCCCTAGGACCACCCAGGTATGGATGCGGTGGATTTCATTGGCCAGTGGGGTTTGGTTTTGTGTGAACTCCCTATTTGCTGATGTTGTTAAATGTAGACGCCTAGGTAATATATGTTGATACCTGTATTGAAGTCCTAACAGAATTCTACGAGATTGCCCTCGGATAACTTACCAAATTTTTAAATTTGAATGGTTAAAGAAAAAGCTGAATCTAAAATTAAAGCATACAATACTTTGAAGAATATATGGGGAAAAAAAGGAAAGTCCAAAAGCACGAAACGAAAACTTAGTGGATAGGTCGGAACAGCGGTCTCCAGCAGAAACCGAGTAGAATTCGACTGGAACTTGGCATACAATAAATGAGTTTCGCAGCACTCAATGAAACACTCATGAACATAAGAAAGGTTCAAACCAAGCTTGGCCCACCGAGCAAAATTGGATTAAGTAAAACGTATAATGGTATCCAGTATATTTCAGTAAGAAATATGGGAGAATTATACTGGGAACGCGCGGATCGTCTAAAAGAAAAACGCAAGGTCAAGAAGCACACAAAACGATCCAAGAAATAATCATTTATCAACGCATTAAAATTCAGAAAAGAAATGGGTAATATTACTACTACTACTACAGGAATTCCAAGTGTACGAGAACAGCAAAATGAAATGTTATACATATTGAACTCCAAATTTAGAACGTCTGTTTTGTTCGCGCCTAGAGACGGATCTTACATTATTCGTGGATATACATGTGGTGGACGTTGGACAAAAACACAATTTCCTGATCGTCCACAATTTCCTGATGGCCGCCCCGTACTGACATCGGTTTGGAACAAGTTTATGAAAGACGTTACACGCAATGGATATGAATGTCGTGAAGGCAAAAGTGCAATCGATCCTGAACTAGTGCCTTGCGAATGCACACTGGAAGCAACTCGAATGTTTGAAGTAACGTTTCCAGCAGAAACCGAGTAGAATTCGACTGGAATTCTTTATTTATCAACGCAAACCAATCAACACACACAAATCATCTTCTTGATCAATAACACGCAGCTTCTCTTCGTCTTGTAGCCATTGAATAATAAACGTCATGACATTTCTTTGGATGGGCAAATGCAATTCAGGGCAGAGTTGATTTTGTTTGCAGTTTCCATAACAGATCACACAATACAGTTCTTTCTTGATTGCATTCTCAATAATGAACTGTGTAATTTGGGTCTTATAAATATATGCATTGAATTTCAAATCGTCTTCAGTGCACGCGTTGAATACAAGTCTGTGAATTCTATCAGCGAGGGGAATGCTCATTTTTGTTATATGATTTTGACATTCCTATATGATTTCCAGGGCCCTCAACATTCCAAGTCTTGTATCATTTTCTGAATCATTTGCGCAGAGTGAAGATGATATCGCAGATCGATCTCCAATTTCATCCGAATGTTGTAGACATGATCGACTTGAGGGCGTTGAGGCTCCGGGCGATGGATTTGGAACGGAACAAACGCCGATGGTTGTTCCGGTTGTTTGCGTTTTCGTCTCATGGCTTTTTCGGGCGACACTGGCTTGAATTCCTTGTCGTAGGGTGGGGCTGGGATCGACTGGAATGGCTTGAAACGCCCGGGTGCAACAATTTCCAGTCGACGTGCCAACGGCGAATCAAACTTGATCAAGACGTACGATTTCGAGTAGAATCTTTGCAGAAATTTGCGAAATTGAGTCGTTTCCAATACGACTGGAATGAAGCTTCGATGGATGAACAGGGGACAGTTGTTGGTGAAAAAGCGGACACTGCTAAACTTGTCAGGTTCGTCTTCGAGAATCAGTCCAGCCACGGATTCACAAAAGACAGGTCGATCGTTGATTTGGCTTTCCCACTCGACGCACGCTTGCGTGACGGGAACCAGTGCCAACCCATGATCACGCAAAGTGTCCTTCACATGTTCAAACTCGGATGCTGTTTGCTTGGCGAATTGCTCTCGAACTTCAACCGAATCACCGAAAAGACACATGTGACCCGTTGCATCCGCCACTGCTGACGTGATACTGCCATCGTTCTTTCCGTAGTATTCAGTCGTGTTCTGACGCTGTTGCAAAAAGTTTTTCATCCCAAACATGCGATACATTTCGTTTCGTGTCGTGGCAGTGATCTTCATCCCAAACAGTTGCTGGATGATGCTCATGTTGGGCACTTGAACGTATGATTGAAACCCAGTAGATTTCTACGTAAACTACATGTATAAAAATGGCATTGGCTGCAAAAAAAACTGCAAAAAAAAATAAAACGCTGGATGAAAAAACTTCAAAGGTGATTCTGAAAGCTAATTTGACAGAAGATGATATCAATGATTTGTTTTACACGCCAGGCATAGCATTACTTGAACAAAAGCAGTATATGGCAGCAGCAGCAATGTTTCTTCAAGCGAAAAACATCTGTGATAGTAAGCAATTGCTCGAACCTGCTTTGAGATATTCAAAGTACTTTACTATGGCGAAGGGATTGGCCGACAAGGACGTGCAATCAAACACAAATGAAAGCAAGGACAAAAAACAAAAAATTGAAGAAACGCCTATATTCAAACAAAAAGGCGAGCCAGTACGCACTTACGACGACATTGCAGGCATGGATGCCGAAAAACTTGCAATCGAAAATGATTTCATACGACCACAGGAATACTCGGGATTGCTCAAACAGGGAAAGGGAGTGTTGTTTTATGGGCCGCCAGGAACAGGTAAATCCTTTTTTATTCCTGCCATTGCGCATCGTATGGTTGAAGCTTTGGGCGGTCCCGATCATACCGACATTCATCTATTTGTAGTATCTCCAGCCGAAATCAAGGGGAAATACATTGGTGAAACTGAAAAAAACTTGAAACGATATTGGAAGCGGGCACAGTCCGTCCTGATTGATCCGCGCCAACGGAAAGGGAAGATATCCAAGTCAATTATTTTCATGGATGAATTCGACGCTTTGGGCGGAAACCGTACGAACGACGCAAACATGGCCACGTCAGTAAATCAGTTGCTACAAGTGCTAGAAGGATCTATGAATGATTATCCCGATGTTATTTTCATGGCGGCTACAAATTTCCCCTGGAACTTGGATCCGGCCATTCTCAGACGATTCACTATGAAGATATTTTTCGATTTGCCTGGACATGACGCCTTGGCTGGTATTGTGAAAAACGCATTATACGATAACACTCGAGTGGCTTGGACAAAAGACGACCGGAAGCGACTGGAACCGGACATCGAAGCATTAGCCAACACTGTAGCAAACATGTTAGGTATGAAGACAACGAGTGAAAAAGCTATCGTCGACGCATTTTCTAAAGCCGGAATCGATAAAGCTACAGCTAAATCATTTCTAGAAAATGGTGACCATACTACGCACAATTCTGCATTGTTTGAACTAGGAGTGTCTTCATCTGACGCTGCAAAAATCATTGATACCGCATTGAATCGAATAGGAATGAAGATTCTCAGACGAAAATATCCTGGCATGGATTGTGTTCCGCTCTGTATTGACGACGGTGAACGTGAAGAGGGTGAAATATTTGATTGTAAACCATGTAATTTAACGTACGATGAAAAGCAAAAATTACGCATACAGCCTTCCGACGTACTGAATGACACTAAGGAATTTATAGTCGCTGCAAAAATGTTTGGTTCAAATGTCGACGCGGCTGATTACATTAAACTTGTTATTTACAATATCACCGGTTTTGCTCCAAAATCAAAGTAGAAAAACATGCAATACGCACTCAAACAGGAACAAACCAAAAAGCCAGTAGAAAAACTATCACTCCATCCAACGAAAAACATTGATTTAAACAAATATCAGAACGAATGGGATTTGCTAGCGGATACTACTGAAGTCAGTCCCATTCCAAATGATTTTCCATTGGTGCCATCAAAACATATACAGACAAAACGGCTTGCGTCCTTCAAGAATCATTGGGATGTGCTTGCCGCATTCGAAAAACATCCGACCAAAATCGATATGAATCTTTCGGCCACGAATGAAACAATACTTAAATATAACCTGGAGGAGGTGTATGGTTCCAAGGGAATGCTAAACGCCAAAGTAGAATTGCAGCGAGCCCTAGATGATTTGGACGTTAAAGATGTCCGTAAACTCACGGAAAAACAGAAGAAGTCGTTACTGACCCGTGTTGGGGCTACATCTAGGCATTTGGTTATCGCCACATTGAACTCTACTGTGGCTAAAGACGCTTTATACTATTTGGCATCTTCTAAAGTGGGAAAGGCAGTGACGTTTGTGACCAAAACAGCAGGTATGATGTGGCTAGGCGGAGTATTCGGTAATCCTTTGGCGGCCTCGCTGGCAGTAAACTTGGCTGTAACCGTTTTGAAAGCGATTCCCAAGCTAGTACGCGATCCAACCACAGGTCGATTCAAACAGTTAGGCGTCGATATCATTGGTGTGGCATCGCAAGTCGGAATCAGTGGGCTAACACAAGCGCTGACAGAAAATAGTGGATTCGTCGGTCAACTGGTGGGTGGTGTGATTGGCACCATTATTGGCAACCGTTTTGAAGGATACTTTATTGGAACTGGAAATCCACCAGAGTTCACAATTGAAACGCCAACATATCAACTGGAACCAAAGATACCGGAACCACCTGCGAATCTATCCGAGGCAAAGCAGCTCAAATGGTACAACCGAAACAAAACGATGGTCATGAGTGCGATTGGTGTTTCTGCCGTCGCAACCGTACTCACGTCTGCCATGATAAACGATTTTAGCGCTGTTGGCCACCTGTTCTCTGTGGGGAAGGACGGGAGTATGGGATTTGTATCCAAGACATTTCGTCGTGTTTGGCTACTGGGAAAACACAATGGGTACGTGAAACACATTACAAACACTATGCTCTCAACCGCACTATCTATGCCTGCCGGTTGGATTTCCGAGAAAGTCAAAGAATCCTACACCAAGATCATGACTCGAGCCGGTATTGATCAGAAAACTGAATCCCTTATACCAAAAGTGATTCTTAACAAAATCCGAAATAAAGCCATAAGAGAAGCCTTGTATCAATTCAACGTTGCAAATCTTTCCATATTAGCAGGGGAACTCTTGGAGATTTCCAGTAATGTTGCTCTTGGCATTGGCACAGACCAGGCGATGAACTCGGAATGGGGTTCGGTTGCCGAAGCGAAACAATCAATCGTTAACACATATGAACAAGCAAAGGAATACGCTACAAAACAACTGGAAGCTGTAAAACAATTCAATCCACTAGAGTGCCTTACACACATCAATGTTCCAGCTCGAAATGCCCGATTAGCCGAACGCTTAGCCAAACGAAATGCAGCTCAACAACAGAAAGTGGATCGTTTTAACGAAAAAGCCAAAGCACTCCAACAGGGTCTACTGGAACGTGCGCAGTTTGTTCGCGTAGATCATCGCGCTGCTGCCAAGGCGAAACTACTGGCAGACCGGGAAGCCAAAAAAGCAAAAAAACTGGAAGAACGCTTGAACCGTTTGAAGGAACGCGATGCTCGACTAGCAGATCGCCTGGCAAAACGTGCGGAATTGGGAAAAATCGACCCCGCTGAAATTCAAGCACAGATCGAAAAGTCAAAAGCCTGGATGACTCACGAAATGACGCAAGCGGTTGCTGAATTTCGCAAAACAACGGTTGGAATCACGACTGAAGCACTAGTCGATGTATTTGGTGTTCGAATGAAAGCACTGGGATATCAGGCCGCAAAACTAGCAGTAACAAGTGGATCGACTGGTGTGGCTGCAACCGTTGCCAATCTCGGACGTATTGCAGACGCAATCGGATATGTTGAAACCGCATCCACCATTAACGCAGCATATCACATTGACAGTGAATTCGCAGCAAAAGTACAAACGGCCGTCCATGAATATGGAGAACCCGCTCGCAAGGGTATTAATAGGGTCCTTGCGTATGTGGATGAGTTTGAAACCGAATATGCCGGGTTTGACGTGTTTAATGACGTATTCCAAGCCAGTGGATACAATCCGTTTGCCAACACATTTCAACATCGACTAGCTGCATTAAGCAGAATCGCAGTGGGAGACGAGCTTGTTAAATTAGCTGGTGTCACAAAGTAAATGAGACTGGTTCGCATCGTACTTCGCATGTTTGCACTGAAAGATGTCAAGTTAAAACACCATCTAATAAATAATGCGCTGGTACTGTATGATTGAATGTATATTGAAACCCAGTAGATTTCCAGTGGTTCAACCAAATAAATATTCTATTAGGTTTTCTATTTGAAATCGACTGGAATGTAAAGAAATGAGTGTGGATCAGCGGAAACTTGAATTTGAACACCAACAAATCAACAATTCTATAATGAAAGCAGGAATACCAACACGCATAGCAGGCCTGGATGCCTTTGTCTATCTCAATATTATGTATGCAAACAATGCATATGATATGTACAAAGCTGAAATAATTGATATAAATGAATATATCAAGCGTATGGAAACAACCAAATTAAGAATGATGGAGGCATACACAAAAATTAAATCACTTGATAGTACTCTATGTAAAACACAGCTATTAAATATTTTCGGACCGTTTTATAAACAGCTAATAATTTGCACGCATAGACATGATGAAGAGTCATGTACAAATGCTGGGAAAACTGAACGTAAAAGAGCCGAATGTGTCCAACCTTTGAAACAACTAGAAACAGCAGGAGGTGGACTGGTTACAACATACAGCGATAAATTATTGTTAAAACAGTGGAGTGAGCTTGTCATTATGAATATACATAAGTGTAACAGTGCATTTGACCGCAAAAAGAAAACATCAGACGATAATAGATATCTACAAGAATTGAAGGAAGCACTCGATGTAATGGAAAAAATATTTGAACACTATAATTTAATGGTAAAACGTTACACTAAATTAACTGTTGATATGGAACAATTTAAATCATACTTTTTTCCGTTTTACAAAGCACTCAAGGATTGCCCACAGAATCGCTATGCATGTGATCGCGCACATGAAACTAAAGTACCGTTCTTCAAACAAAACACACTCAACCCATGACCGTCGTCATGAATAATTCTACCTCGTGGATTCAATTACCTGAACCGGGCATCACCGTCACACAAGAAGATATGAAAAACTCAGACCTCGCACTTCTATATGATCCCTACTTGAATCTACGAGGACTTCTAGCAGAATCAACTGATGAAAAAGCACAGGAATCTGACTTGGTGGCGGATAAGGATGGTAATTCCTGGAGTATTCCCATCCTTTCCAACATACCCATACTTGTTCCCAACGGAGACACAGTATTACGCGATATATTCACATTAAGTTATCCAGAGGTTACATTTGATATTCTACTGGTTGTCTATTACCTTAAAAGTGATTCTACCAGCATTCGCGGAGCATCGACTGGTGTGGTTCGTCGTGGTACAAACGTGTTTCCGAAAACTGCACCCAACCAACTCCCGCAGGTGATGGAGTTGAAAATAAATGTGGATGCCGGTAAAACCACGTGGTCTTTTTTAGGCATAGAGTCTCTGCCACTACCCGCACAACCTTTATTTCCAATGTGGATGTACAACAGTCCTCTGGTACGTGTACTTGCAGTGCTTATCAAGTGGGAACCAGCGTCTTCGGCGTGAATTTCACTGGAACTCAAACATTACCCGCCACTCAAGTGGACTATTCGGTACCCTACACACGAACCACATATGCCGAAGTGATTCACCAATAGGGACTCACCTAATAGGATTTGCTGGAATTTACATTTATTTCATTTAGAATAAATGTTTAGACGAGCGTTCTCCAAGCCCCCTGAACAAACACCAACACATGCATTAAATAAGGATATCAACCGATATATACTCACTTCACATGACAACAAACGTATGATATACAATTTGATGTATACTTTCACACAAGGCCGTGAAGATGAAGCGTTTCTTAAGTCTTGCACAACAAAAAGCAAATTTGCAGAACAGTACGCAAACAAAGAACAAGTTAACATTGGCATCGTAGTAAAACTATCCGACATATGTTACATGGTAGATAGATTCATAATAACAAACAACAAATATGAGTATATTTGGTTATTTCTTGACACAAACCAACGTGATGAGAAAGATTTTAATTCGTTAGCGTTGATCACAAGCGTTAGCGAAAATGCTTATGAAGAGCGTGGCATAAAAATCATGGATCATATAGAATATACATTCAGTGAGTTAAACAAATTATTTTATAATCTAGATAAAAATTCAATAGGACGCAGCATATTCTCTAAACAAGCATTGGCTAATGCGAATGATATAATAGAAAAGTGGTACCCTAAATATGATCACACTAAGCAAGCAATGTCAACCGAGAATTGCACAAGAAAACGAACCCAGTAGAAATCGAATAACTTTCTAAAATAAATGGCGTTATCTAGTGTGTTTTTGCGATCACTTTCTCGTATCTCTCAGCAGGAAATTTCTGACGAATACATCATTCAGCGCTATAATGAACTTAAAGAAAAGAGAATGCTAGACGAATTCAAAGAGATTTCCAGCCCCGTCCCAGTAGGACGCTCGCAGTACTTACACGTACCCTTCTTCACTGATCCACAGGAAATTCAAGTACACGGATGTGTGCTACTCTTGCAGATTGACGCACACCTCGGCGAGTTTGAACTGCTGGATTCGGCCAATCACGTTTTGGGTACGTCTAGATTGGGCAAGCTTAAACTGGGTTTCGGTGATCTTCAAACAGAAGAAGCAAAAATATGGTACACTGCACTCAAGCGGACCAGCAAGCTTTATCAATACCTGGCCGAAACACACAAAGTCAAAGAACCCGGATTGGATTTGTCTTCCACCATTCGACCGGTTTCCATTCGATTTCTAGGCGCATCCAAAGCCGCATCACGCATTGAGCACATTCCGGTTTACGTCCGAACCAGCGCTGTTTGGGACAAGGAATTTTGTTCGTATGCAGAACTTAATTGAAAGCAAATTATTTTTTAAAATAACCTAATAAATGGATAGCGCAGCGTCCAGTCCCGCTAAAAGCCCGAAAAAAAGTCCGCCCATACAAAAAATGAGTGCCCCAAAAATCGTACGCAGACGTACAACGAGTTACCCGATTTCTAAACCAAAACAAAAACCGCACACACGCAATACAAGTGTCCCAAAAATCGCACGCACGAAGAAAATGATTAGCTCGGTGTCCAGACCAAAACAAAAACCGCATGCACGGAAAACAAGTGTCCCAAAAATCGTACGCACACAGAAACGAAAAACAAGTGTCCACAAATATGAAAGCAACATAAAAGCGAAGCTTACGAATAAGAAAAGTCCTGTTAAGAAAAGTCCTGTGAAAAGTGCGCCTAAAGTGAAGCAATAGCAAGTCCCAGTAGAATTCCAGTGCAATAAATTTATATTTCATTTGGGTTAGAATTCTACTTACATCATTTTATTTTGCATTGAAAGTCCTCAGCTGTTCCGCATGCTCCTCTGTTCCCGGCAGTACCACGCGAACATCACATACTCCGTTACAATACAAACATTCTGTTGATATTGGCTTAAACTCAGGGTGATATTTGAAGAACTGTATGGCTGACGTTGTCAATTCCAAAGAAAATAACACTTGAAACACGTGGAGTCTGTCTTGTGCACATGTCGATATTTCAATCGCAAGGAGGTTGTCCATTTGTTTTCTGCTTGGTATTTTGTTTCATTTTTGTTAATAAAAACAAAGCGTCATGAGTGAGGACATAAACAAGGACTTTGATTTGAAAATCATCAATGCAATTAAAGATGGAAAGAAAACCAAGTCGATCGGATCTGGTACATATGGTGATGTCTCACGAATAACATTCGAAGACGGAGAAGTGTACGTTGTGAAAGTGCCTGTCAAAGATATTTCGGGCGTTGGTCTGAAACAGTTTCAGCGTGAGTCACGGATTCTGAATTACTTTGTAGATCAGTGTTATCCATATCTGTTGTGCTTCAAACGATTAATTCAAGACAACAATCGATTGTATTTGGTAACCAAGAATGTGGCAGGAATGATTGAAATGTTTGATGCCGCGGATGATATTGCTGTATTTAATCCTTCACGACAGCGAATACTCTTTACACATCTAGTGGATGGTCTAAACAAATTGCACAAGTTGGGTGTTGCGCATTGTGATATAAAGCCAGAAAACATTCTTGTCAACACCGGTGACAGTAGCATAACATATATTGACTTTGGCGCATCATGCATGGATGGAAAAGATGAGTATGTGAAATGTGGTAATATTTGTGGCACACCTGAATTTGCTGGTCCTGAGCTCTACACTTGTGCAAGAAATTTTGAAGATATGAAAAAGCTGGACATTTGGGCATTGGGTCTTGTCATTTGGGAATGTGTAGCAAGTGTAAAAAATAGTAACTTACCAAAACTGTACGACACCATAGACATACATGATGTTTTTAACAAACTCGATTGGTTAGATTCTGTCACAGAATGGTGGAAATGGTGTTTCCGCGAACATGAAACAAAATTGACTTTATTCAACGAGCGGGGAATAAACATTAAGGCACTCATTGCTATAGATCCGAAATCGCGGAGCTTAGAAAATGCACTGGTACCAACCCAGTAGAATTCCACCAGAAATCGAATAGAATTCGACTGGGTGTTCATACACACAATGTGGCGCATTCCGCATTCATGGAGAGATGTACTGGATGGTGCACTGTTGGAAAAACCTTGGAAACAGTGCAAGGATGAAAAGTATTATCCACCCGAAGATCTTGTATTGGCGGCGTTTTACAGCACCACACCCAAAAGCGTGAAAGTCGTGCTTGTTGGACAAGATCCGTATTGTGATGGGTCTGCAATGGGGCTGTGCTTTTCTGTGCCTGAAAGTCGCAAAATCAATCCATCTCTGCGAAATATCCTGAAAGCCATTCATGAACAATTTCCTGGTGATCATTTCAAGCCGCAAACCAGTGATTTAACTCGTTGGGCAGAGGATGAGGGTGTACTGATGATCAACGCAGCTCTAACCGTTTCTCCTGGAAAACCGAATTCACATACAAAGGAATGGTCTGCGTTTACAAATGATGTCGTAGCCAAGCTCAAAAAGTTTGACCAACCGATTGTATGGTTTCTGTGGGGAAACTTTGCGATAGATATGCAAGGACCCGACGAGAATCCCAAACACTTGGTTATACGTGCTATCCATCCAAGCCCGAGGAATGGAAACAGGTTTGTAGAATCTGAGCAGAAATATCAGAGTTTTATTCGTGCCAATGAATTTCTGAAGAAACACGGCGTAGAACCAGTCCAGTGGCTGGAGTACAAACAAGGATGGTATGAGATTTATTGCCATCAATGCAAAACCATCCAAAAGGACGACAGCCATATCAAGACGTGCTCCAAGTGCAATACGCGTGTCGGATTTGATTGCGCCTGCGCGGCCATTGGATACTGTCAGAGTGTCGAGTGTATCTGCCGGAACTGCTTGGATACCGTGGAGTGTGACAAATGCCACGCCAACTTTGCCGATGAACTCAAGTCTTCCAAAAAGGTTGTCACGGCAGATCACAAATGTTGGTGCAAGAAATGTGAATGACAATTCCAGTCGAATTCCAAAATAAACTCGAATCGAATTCTGCTGGGACCAGGGGGTCAGAACATCTGGAGACGCTATTTATTTAGTTGAGAGTGAGATTCAACATATTTAATGTCACCATTGGTTTGAACTTGAGAGGGTGAATTCTATTCGATTTCTACTGGAACTTCTACTGAATCTTCTACTGAAATTTCTACTGGTTTCGCTTGAAAATACGACCGAAGTGGGAATGAAATCGTTTTGAAATCAATGGTCTCCGAAGTGTTGTTGATCATCAATGCATGTCCACGTTCCAATTTAAAGCACAAGTTGAAGAAATCCAATTTTGTGTAGCGTGCATCAGGAACGCATAAATCAAATATATACTCGATCTTATATGCATATGTGCATCCAAGTACCAAGACATAATCAAGTAGACCTCGAAATTCAGGTCGAATGTCAGTAATACAATTTGTCACCACAATCAGATTAATGCCATAACACCTTGCGTTATTACACAGGGCTCGACCAGGTTCAGAATTAAGGAATGTGGAAGAGACCTGATCCAGAACAATGGTTGACTTTTCATTCACTCCTCGATCAAAGTATTTTTCGCGTGTTTTCAGGATTTGTCCTAATCTCTCAATATCTTGAAAATCGTGAGTACATTCATCCGGTACACATGATTTCCATTCGGTTTCATGACAAAACACATCAAGATGTGGCGCACCCAGACGTCTCACTAATTCCAATGCCAGTGTGCTTCTTCCAGTTCTGCGGCTTCCAACAATCAAAATGCTAGGCAGTGTTACTAATTGATCTAACATATCTGTGCTCATTTTATTTTATATTAATGACTGGTTGCGCGTACATTGGATATATTCGAATCAGTTCCAAATGATTTCTAAGTGAATTCGAAGTGGATTCTACGTGAGTTCTACGTGATTTCTACGTAAATTCACTCGACATAAGTTTTTTTTGGGTTACAAATAAATGGATCTCATTGTTCAGAATGCATTGGCGCCATTTCAACGCTGGGAATTCAACGAAAACAAAACACTAAAATATGATATTGCCGGATACGAAGTGAATCTTACACAAGGCGACTACGTGTGGTATTACTATCAAAGCTATGAAACAGATGATATGTATGACATACCAATGACATACGCTGTTTTGAAATTAGCCACCGGAGAAACACCGGGAAAATATTATGATCATATTTCCTTGACAACGAATGTAGACAAAGGTACTGAGCGCATGGTGTGGCTAAAACACACCATCAACGCTAAAGACACGTTTTCTTTAAATCAATTAGCATTGAAAATCATTCAGGACACGAACACAAACACAGCCACTGGCGCTTCTATATTGACCATATCCATGGAAGTTATTCAGTTAGAGTTAGAGGATGTTAATCACCGAAATGCTATGATATTTTGCAAAGGAAATGATAGAACAATCCATGCATATATATACGAACCCCACGGATACATGCACAATTTACAGATAATGCACAAAACCTTAGGCAATTTCACAGAATTATTGGTGCGAGAATTTAACAATCTCGGAAAAACTCTAAAAGTCGCTGAAATGGCATTGACATGTCCGATTGGACTGCAATCAAAAAGAGATCACAATGGATTTGGATTATGCGTAATGTTTTCGTACTTGTGGGTATATGTGGTATTTAAATTGGTAGCTCAGAAGGTGTCGTTAATAGATGCCGTCAAACACGCAGAAACTTTAATCTTCCAACAAACAAAACAGGGTGTTGACATTGTATCTACAGTGTTCAATTTCGCACTGAGTTTAATCGATACTTACATGAGTTCTATTCCGAATTCGACATATTTTGCAGACAAAGCGCGTGACCTAATATTGTATGATATTAAACTTCATGATATATCTGAGAAACCAGTTCGAAAACAACGATCACCACTAAAGACACCACCAGAACAGGGACGACTAAAATATGGTCATGACTGTAAATCGCATGATGATTGTGAAACTTCATTCTGCAATCCTAACAACACATGCGATCATAATCCGCTGCTTGAGGATGCTCCAGAATTGATCGACGCTGAATTTATGTACAGGAAAATGCAATTATTCATAGAATCAGGCAGAGATTTGGGCAAAGACACGGGCAAACACTTAAACAAAAACAACAAATACTTTTATGAATTCTATGATTTACTTACACGTCCCGAACAGGATTTTCTTACAACGCACCATGAACAATTTACAAAACATTTTAATAATCTATTGACAACTGGATCTAAGAAACGCAAGAAACGCAGACTCAGTTCCAAGTGATACTGCTTTTACAACCATGACTTGCTTTCAACATAATCCCAAACGATTTCGAATCGAATTCAATAAATTTCTACTGGGACTCGATCATTCACTCAAACACCAATGCCGAATCTTTGCTCGGTCATCGTTTCTTTAATACTATTCGCCTATTCGTTGATCAGCGCACTGTCTGTGGCAATCAATTACAACGAATGGAACGAGACTGACTCGTGCCACAAGAACTTCATGGTCAACATTGCGTTCGCCAGTACATCCGAACTGATTATCTGCTTGGTCACATTGAGAATCGCCTGGAAAATCGACTGGAACGGCTTGACGACATTCTCGATGATCATTGGTGTTTGTATGTTTGTTGTTTCTGCGTCAATTGGAGCTTATTTGATTGGTCACGGAAGGGACGCGAACACTCATATCTGCGATGTACATCAGTTCATGTTTGTGATCGTTGTCATTAACGCAGTGGTGCTATATGTTGTGGTTGGTATAGTATGTGTCATGATTTTGTGTGTGGTTTGCAAAGGTTGTTGTGATTGCCTCGAAGGAAAATCAGGGTCGGCATGCCTTGATGAATGAACAACATAAACCCAGTCGATTTCTACGTGTCATTTGTGTAAAATTAAATAGAAATCAACTGGGATTCATTCATGCCCAAGAGAAAACCAATAGAATGCGCCCGGGAGGCGGCGCCGAAGAAGAAATGTAAGTTATGCATTGAAGGGGAGTGCCCAATATACTCGAGCTTCAACTATGAAGGGCAGGCAATCAGCGTTTATTGCAAAGTACATGCTAAACCAAACATGATTAATGTCAGATTCAAACAATGTGAAAAATGCAATCAACGGCCTGTTTTCAATTACGAAGGCGAAATGACTGCGAAATATTGTGCCAAACACAAAGAAGCAAACATGGTCAATGTCATGGCCAAGCGGTGTGTATATTGCAATCGACAACCATACTTCAATTACGAAGGATTGAAAACCGGAAAATACTGCTCAGAACACAAAGAACCAGACATGATTAACGTAAGAGACAAGCGGTGTGTACAATGCAATCGACACCCACATTTCAATTATGAAGGATCGATGACCGGAAAATACTGTTCGATCCACAAAGAAGCAATCATGGTTGACGTGAAAAGCAAGCGGTGTGTACAATGCAATCGATATCCAAATTTCAACTACGAAGGCGAACTATCTGCGAAATATTGTGCCAAACACAAAAAATCAAACATGATTAACGTAAAAAGCAAGCGGTGTGTACATTGCAATCGACAACCACTATTCAACTATGAAGGATCGAAGACCGGAAAATACTGTGCCAAACACAAAAAATCAAACATGATTAACGTGAAAAGCAAACGATGTGTACAATGCAATCGACAACCAATATTTAACTACGAAGGGTCGAAAACCGGAAAATACTGTGTCAAACATAAGGAGCCAGGTATGGTGAATGTGACAAGCAAACGATGTGAAAAATGTTGTACAATACCAGGGTACGGTATGCCTGGAAACCCTCCAACAGTATGCGCCAAACACAAACGACCGGGAGATATTGCACATCCCAAGAGAAAATGTGAAGAATGCAAAGAGTTTGCTATTTATGGAATGGATTCAATTCCCAAGTTTTGCGAAACACACAAATCAGACCAACATATGAACTTGGTACATCACGATTGTGTTGTCTGCGGAGTACTGGAAATCACTGATACAGAAGGCAAATGTAGCAGATGCAGTGAATACATGAAAAAGCGACTTTACTGCCGAAAACAAAGACTGGTCAAGGCGTGGATTGACACATCTGATCTTTTAAAATATGAAAGCTATGACAAACAACTCGACGGAGGGTCATGTGGCAAAGAACGCCCTGATTTTATGTGGGATGCTATAACCCACAAAGTCATTTTGGAAGTCGACGAGGACCAACACAAGGATCGCCCCTGTGAATGCGAGCAGACTCGAATGGCGAACCTTACGAATTCCATCGGTATGCCTTGCGTGTGGATTCGATTTAATCCGGACGCCTACAAGGGACAGGGCAAGGTCACCGATGCGATACGTAAGGATATTCTCATTCGAACGCTGAAAGAGTATTTGCAGGCACCACCCAATGGTCCAAGCGATTTCTGTCGAGTTATTCATCTGTTCTTTGATGGATTTCAAGTCGGGTGCCCGATTGGTGTGGAAGTTCTGCCTATGCTATGAACTCTGCCGGAATTGGTTATGAGATCATTGACAGAGACGATTGGGTAATGTTTATCACGTTAGTCCCAGTAGAATTCGACTGGAACTTTTACATTTAAACGTTCTTTTGTACCAACTGGATGGTTCGTGCTTTTAGATCGACATGTAGATACACACCTTTGTTCAGGCACTCCGCCTCAGAACACGTCGCAAACACGCCAAATGCTTGCGGCAAATTCGATGGAAGTGTCGTTTTAGAGCCGTTCATACCGAGTAACTCAAAACTGTTGCTTACAAAGTATTTTGCCAAATGTAACATTGCAGAGAGATATACATGTCCAACATCTCTTCGTTCGCATTCTTCCATTATTTCTACGATAATTCCAATTGAATCATAAACACTGCAGGCGATTTCTACAATCCATGAACCGCAGATGTGTTTGAGCCGATATTGTTCAATTCCAGTGTCTGCACGTATAAGTGCAAAACCCAGTGGAATTCGTTTGGAATTCTGCATAACTACAACATGTGATAACAGCGTATGTGTGTATTCGTGTCCAGCATCCTTCCGTATCACTGTCCATAGGTTTTCTTGTGTAAACCCAGTGGTTAGTCCCAAATTATAATTCGCAGTCTGTTCATACAACGAGTTCACAGTCGTTTCAAATTGAAACTGCATGTCTGGGTAGACGTCTCTGGAAATCCATTGGAATTCGACTGGATGTTGTTTTGCTTCCATTTTATTTCTCCTGGAATACAAAAAAATGGCGGCAGAAATAGCAAACTCTATTATAGAGTGGTTATATAATCCACAAGAAAGGATTAGTTGGCTGTCGTACTTGGGATTTCAAGAAAAACAAACATTCAAAATAACAAATCCAACGCCAAATAAAGTGAAAAACATGAAAAACCCAAAAGTTGTTCTACTTGGTTCCGGAACATACGGGCATGTGTTCAGATATGAAGAGTATGCCATAAAGATTCCAACTCGTGATGGATTTGATGAATTAATAAGAGAAAGTGAAATACTCAAAGATATAAATGAGAAGTATAAAGGGGATCCTAGTCTAATTTTACAATTTGTTGAATTCGGCACACACAAATCAGTCCCATATCTGATATTAAAGTATTTGAATGGTTACACAAACTTGTTTAGTTATATATGTGCGAACATGAGAAATCCAATAGAAACGGATTATATAATTAATCAGTTAAGGAATGGTATTTGTGGTATTCACGATACTGGTTATGCACACTATGATTTACATCCTGGAAACATCATGATAAATCCTACGAGCAAACAAATTTGCATTATTGATTTTGGATTGTCTTGTCATGATATATGTTCTGCTTTTGATGGCTTAAATCTAAGCAATGATGCCAGGTATCCCGCAGACATGAATGATGAAAATAACAAGGTTTATGCCGAAATGGGACAAAAGTTGGACCTTTATTTTTTTGGTTGGGATCGAAAGGAAGAGTATATGCAGCAAACTATACAGATCGAAATGACCATATAAGTGCCTGCAAAGCATACCAACCGATGTTTAACAAATTTAATATCGATTTGGATATATTATTCGGACCAAAAGAAAGTCGACATTTATGTCCAATCAAAATCACAGAGACCGCAACTAAACGTAGAAAGTATTGAGATACCCAAAAGAAAACCCGTTGATTGCGAATGGAAGGAAGTGACAATCCGATATTTGTGTTGAAGAAAGATGCACTGTGCATGCCGCTTTCAACTACAAAAGCAATTGTACAGGAAGCCAGACATAATTGATGTGAAAAACAAGCAATGGCTGTGATAAACAACCTGGGTTCAATTACAAAGGCAGTTCTGTATGTATTGTGTGAAGGTGTTAGTTACTCTTTAATGTTCCATGCCGTATCTTTCAACACCGGCACTAGCCCTCCAAGGCTGACAACCATGAGCAACGCGCCGGCAACGTACAAACCAATGCGATAAGATTTGTAAACAGCAAAAATGATGAACGCCCCCAGGAGAATGTGAAAAACTATCACACCCAGATGCGCGCCAAGAAAATCTTTGCGTGAAACGTCTTTTGCCATTTTCTTTGTTGACGGTGTGAAAATAAAAATTCCAGTAGAGTTCGAATAGAAATCGCTGATACACCCAAGAATTCCAGTAGAATCCGAGTAGATTTCGACTGGGACATGCCTTCCTTGGGGGCCGTGGGGCTCATGCCCGTTGCAAACAGACCAGTAGAAACCCAAACGAATAAAATGACGTCCCAACCACGTTAAAGGGTGTTATGAGTAAGTTTTAGGTCCCAGCCGAGTCCCAGTCGATTTTTAAGTCGAATTCTAATGAGAAATGTTTGAAACGTTTTACAGAGCGTTTTACAGAGAAACTTCTCGAAGCAAAGACAAGAACGGGCGAATTTCGTTTGACTTGGCCTGTGTCATGTTGTGCAGGATGCGGTCTGCCGACAAGGGCTGCTCGTCTTCCATGTCAAGCGCGGTTGGCTTGTCTAAGATCAGCTGGTAGATGGTCACCGCACGCTCATCGGCCGGTAGATGCTTGTGTGAGCCTCGGCGCGGTCCTCGACCAGCAGCTTGATTGGTCTTGCTGGCGTTCCATTCGGTTTCGTACAGGATCTCGACGCGCGTCCCCTTGAGATCCAACCCTTCTGAGCCGGCGTCCGAGACGAACAAGACATTGATCACACCCTTGTTGTAAAGCTCCACAGCGTTCTCGCGTTGCTTGGTCGTCATGTCGCCCGTCACCGAGGCATAGGGAATGCCATACGCGTCGAGCTTCTCCTGGATCACGAAGAGCCCATTCTTCTTGAACGACGAGTAGATCATCGTGGGGAGGTCCCGGTGCTCCAAAATGAAGTCCAACACCCATTGGACTTTCGGGTTGGCGCGAATGACGTCGGACTGGAGAGCGTTGCACGCCGCACGCACGTGGTGATAGAACATGGGCGAGAGACTCATCAGACGCGACTGCTGCGTTTGCACGCGGAAATACTCCTTGTAATACGGCTCCGTCATCGGCAGAATGACTTGCTCATGCTTGACAGCAGGGAACTCTGCATCTCCATGTGCCACGTCCGCAAACGCAAAAACGTTCGCAAAGAACTCCTTTTTGGCGTGGCGCACCAACGTACGCGCGTAATGCAGAGAGATCGCGCCTGGAAGGCCCTTGACCATGGCCACCAAGTTAACAATGTCTTCGGGGACGTTGTAGCATGGCGTTGCGGTCAGCAGCACGACTTTACGGGCAAGGCCCGCCGCCGCCAAGGCACAGAGAGACAATGGCGCATTCGGGCGAACGTCCACGCCACACTTGTCGAGAACAGCAATGACGTCGACGAGATCCTCCGAGGACTGCGCCTGTTGAAGAGCCGACAAGCACTTTTCCAGTCGCTTCTCGTTGATTTCCTGGGTGGAGTGCATCTGCCGCAAGCACCGCCGGCAGGCTTCGAAGATCGACGTGCGCAACTTGTGGGCTTCGTCCATGATCAGGAACGCGTTCCGAGCCAACTCTTGATCGTTCCGCCACGCTTTCGCGAACTCTTCGTACGTCAGGAACGACCAGCCGTCACCGTCGTGGTTGAAATCACGCTTGAGCGTGTCCTTGAAGTTGTTCACCAGCGACTTGGGCGTGACCACCAGCACTCTCAGACCACTCATGAGTGCCGCTGCGACGGCTGTCCGGGTCTTGCCGTTTCCAGTCGAATAGGCGAGTATGAGCCCATGCACGTTGGGTCGCACCAAGTGCGCCACCGCCTTCTTCTGGAAATCGTACAGTGCCGGAAAACTGGGCGGATAGACCAAACCACCGGGTTGGGCTGGCAACGGCGAGTGGAGGGGCATGGCCACCGCTGGGAGGGCTGCTGGGAGAGCGACTGGGAGAGCCGCTGGGAGAGCTGCTGGGAGAGCTGCTCGCTTGATGGGTCGTTCAACTACTTCGGGCGATGAAGAAGAAGAAGACGAAACCGAAACCACCTCGACCTTCTTGCGCTTCGTAGTTGGCACAGCGGGAGATGGCGATGGCCCTGGGGAGTACGGGGGTGGTGGGCCGTACGACGGAGAAGGCACCGCCGGAAGAGGCGCCGAGGAGAGCGCTGGAAGCACCGAAGAGAGCGCCGGAGGAGGCGCCGAGGAGAGCGCTGGAGGAGGCCCCACGGGAGGCACGAGCAGTGACATCGACTGGAACGCGGTTTGAAACGCCTGGGTCATGGCCTGGTAGGCTTTGATGTCCATCTGAGCAAAAAACACGATCAAAATCCCTTCAAAATCCCCGTCACGCGCACACACACCTTCATCAGTTCGGAAAACAACACGTCCAGCGAAGCGTCGTCCACGTGACACAGCTGATAGTGCATCCTGGCCTTTGCCATGGGTGAGGTTGCGTTGGTGATGAACGTGAAGAACGCGTGTTCGACCGATTTGATGTCGTTTCCACAGAACTTGCGACGCACGTAGTCGACCAAGCTGGTTTGGCGCTCCTTGATGAACAGTCCATCGGCTATGAGGACGTCCGTGTACATCTTGATGGCGACTTCCAACACTCCCTGCGATCGCTGCGCCATGGACATGGTTTTTACTGCCTGTGACTGGACCCTGGCACTTGAGATTATGACCGGGTTATTTCCCGACCGGCGCAAGTCAACCCCGGAATCTATTTCAACCCCAAAAATCTATTTCTAGTAGTCCCAGTGGAATTCTACTCGAAGGTCTACTCGAAGGCCCTGGGGTCCCAGTGGAATTCTACTCGAAGGCCCTGGGACCTATTTTAAACTTGGGATATGTGCGGAAGAGCTCAATGGCGTCTTTATTGCACTGTTTAAAGCACCAGAAGAGGTGGGGACGCAGGGCCCGGAGAGCACACAGGGGAGTACGACGGGGAACTCGGAGAGTAGGTTGGGGACGATGGCGCGAAGGGCTTTGTCCAACCTTGAAGCTGACCCAAGCGCTCGTAGTCGTACTTGTCGAGGTATTTCATGCAGATGGGGTGCGTGGTGTCGGGGCACGGCATGTTCAGGACCTCGAGGATGTCCATGCGAGCCGACCAGTACTCGTGGAGGTAGACATCCTTGTCGTAGCTGGCGCGTCGCTCGGCCTCACGCTCTGCTGCGGACGGAGGGTTCAAGCGCTTGGCGCGGCGCTGCTCGACTGCATGTTGGTGATCCTCGCGCTCCATCGTCGTGAAGCGGACAAACCAGTTGTCGTTGTGTTGGAATTTCATGTGAACGAGCATGTTCGCAAGCTTGCTTTGCGCGATGTCAAGGTCGGAGGACCGCGTGGGAGACGTCTTGTTCGTGTACGTCTCGTAGGCGCCGGGATGGGCAGGGCACGTCTTCGGATAGCCACGTCCGAGCATCTTGAGGCTCACAAAGTAAGTGCCCTGCATGTGCCAACGCTTGTACTCCTCCTTGGCGTTGAGTATGTCGCTTCGCTCGGCGTCGTAGGGGCGCGGAAGGAACATGCGCTTCATGCTGGACAGGGTCTCGGCCGCCTCATCGTGGGTACGCTTGTTGCTCGTCATCTGTGTAATCATTATGCTCAGAACATGATTACCGCAAGAGAATACAGAGTCTCACCTTTGCTTGAAAGGGTGGAGTGTTGCTTGGCACTTGAAAGTATGCCAGGACCGGCCCCACCAAATTATAAGAGGACAAAATCTATTTGATTTTACAAGTTAGAATAGATTTGGTTTAAAATAGAATAGATTTTGGGGCACCCGCTCCAGGCGCACCAATGGAACACCATCAAACACCCATCGCCCCACCATGCCCAAGAAGCTGATCCCACATGTGTACAGCACCCAACTGCAAAAATGGGTACCCTGTTCATCGATGAGCCGGGCCATCAAGAAGCCCAAGGCAACGAAGACGTTCAAGCAAGCAACCAAGAAGAAGGCCACCAAGACGGCCAGGACGGTTGTCACCAAGACGGTCGTCACCAAGAAGGCGCCACCCAAAAAGGTTGTCGCTAAGACGGTCGTCAAGAAGGTCACCACCAAGACGGCGCCACCTAAGAAGGCCTGCGCCTCTCCAGGAGCGTGACGATAGTGGAAAACACTTTATTTATTTGGAAGAGAACATTTCGCCGTTGTGAAGTCAATGACATTCAACTGGACAAGTCCGGTGCTCGTTGATGGATAGGCGCGATGCTCAACTCTTTGTTAGGCGCGATGCTCAACTCTTTGTTAGGCGCGATGCTCAACTCTTTGTTTTCATTAAATTAACCATGTCTAACGTGCTTGGTGTGTGTTTCCCAGCAGAATTCTACGAGAATTCCACTAGAATTCCACTAGAATTCCACTAGAAAATTTCATTTGGAATCAAATAGAATTTCGTGACAAAAATAGATTGTTTTGTTAAAGGATGTGCCACGTCAGGGTTCCTCAGTCCCCCATCACCCACAATGGCCAACAAACGACAGAAGCTTGATCGTGCATGCGAAGTTGTGTTTCCTGAGGGAGATACCCTGGGAGTTGTGTTTAGCTTCTTGACGGCATACGACCTGCTGGCTGGAAGCCTTTTCATCGTCTGCAAGGAATGGCATCGCGTGCTTTGTAGCCTCCCGCATGCATGGGGCGACACGCTGGATCTCCGCTGGTCGATTGTTCTAGTTCCACGCACCTTGTTTGCCTGGCACTGTGTCAAGGTATCCATGCTGCGCACGTTTTCGATCCAATCCAAGCGCAACGTGTGCAGAAACTTGTGCTCGGGAAACGACAGCGGCTGGCAGGGTTGGTCGACACACGCTTCTTCCTGCTTTCACACATATCCATCGGCGGAATGTCACTATTCTATTCGAACGTTTTGGTTTCAGCTGAGGATCTCGCGTGTCTCCGTGGGTTGCCGCTGACGCGCTTGGAGATTTTCAATCACTCCAACGTGAAAGAAGATGCCCTGGCACACCTCTCCTCGCTACCACTGCGTCACCTTAACTTGACATGTTGTGAGAATGTGACGGACGCCGGCCTGGCACACCTCTCCTCGCTGCCGCTGCAGCATCTCAACTTGTTTTGCTGTAAGCGTGTGACGGACGCCGGCCTGGCACACCTCTCCTCGCTGCCGCTGCAACATCTTAATTTGGGCAGCTGTCGGCTTGTGACGGACGCCGGCCTGTCACACCTCTCCTCACTGCCGCTGCAACATCTCAGCTTAGATTCTTGTAATCATGTGACGGACGCCGGCCTGGCACATATCGCGTCGCTGCCACTGAAGCATCTCAGCCTGAGTTATTGTCGCAATGTGACGGACGCTGGTCTGGCGCACTTGTCTTCCATGCCACTGAAGCATCTGGACCTGAGCTTTTGTCAAGTGACTGACGATGGCCTGGCACACCTCTCCTTGCTGCCGCTGGAAAATCTCAACCTGTACACCTGTGAGCAAGTGACGGACGCTGGCCTGGTATACCTCTCCTCGATGCCATTGCAGAAGCTCACCTTGATTGGATGCCGTCAAGTTACGGAGGCTGGCATGGCGTACCTCTTCTCGCTGCCATTGCGACACAAGCTCAAACTGCACCTATCACGGTTCTCCTCAATGTTGTTCACCCCCTTAAGCTTGCCCCCTTAAGCTTGTTCTTTTGCTTTATAAACGAGTTCCAGTCGAATTCTACTGGTTTTCATTCAAATTTTCATTTGGAATCATAGAATTTCGTGAAAAAAATAGATTGTTGTTAAGGTAGAAAATTATGTGGGGTCCTCAAGAGTTTTCATTCACTCAAAACCCACCAACATGGAAGCACCGTGGCAACCAAATAGTTTTATCAAGCTGGTGAACATTGCGGTCGGGCACGACGTGTTGGACATGGGCAATGTTCAAGCAGAGCTGGTCAACGTTGTTAAAAACGGGGTACAAGAACAGAGGAAGCGTCTATTCCAAGCCGCCGAACAGGCCATGCGCCACGAAGGGTTCCGCATCATCAACCAACGCAAAGATCGAAACAGCTGCGCATTCAAGAAACCAGTGCAGTTCCTCGCCGGAGCCACCAAGAAGAGACCGGAACCAGAAGGCTACGGAAACTTGGCCTGGTTTATGATTGACGCCAACGATGACTGCATCATGATCAAAAACAACATGCTGTACGACTTACGCCGCGCCGAAGCCTTAGAAATACCACAAGAGGACCGGAGAGCCTTCCTACAAGAACACATTAACCTCAAAGTTTGCACTGGACTGTATTCTATGCAGTATTAAAGTCCCAGTCGAATTCAACTGGAATTTAGAAGTTAGAATTTGGAATTTCATTTGGAAGGTAGAATCTGAATTTCATTTTGGCATCTCGTCATTCGTTCGTTTCCCAGCATCAGAAAAAAGAATCAGAAAAACAGAAAGTTTATCATGTCGCTCAAGGCCAATCTTGAAGAAAAATTGTTTCAACTTGCTCCAACGGCCAAGAAGATCAAGCTGGATACAGTATGGACGTATGCAGCCACAGAGGCACTCAAGAACTTTACGACCAACATCCACGATTACAGGAGCATGAAGGGTGGCACTGTAGCACGCATGTGTTTGGAAGACGCCCGATACGCCGCTCGCATCTTTTCCGACATAGCCCATTTTACCAAAGATTTCCAGTCGCTGGATGGCGACTACGAATCGGCAACCAAGTCTCGTTCCTGGCTTACCGTCACCAACATGTCCCAAGACGATCTTCCAATCGAACTGAACGGCGTCTCGGTGATGGCCAAACTACGCTACCACGTCATGCTCCAACGCCAGATGGATCGATACCAACGACAGTTTGACGCCAAGCAAGTGACGGATCTGCCTGACAAGCATCTCCCTCCCCAGAAGTGGCTATCTGAAAGGTGGTCCAAGGTTGAAGCGTGGATGACATTGCAGGAAGGAGACTACTTTCATGTGAATCGAATGATCGACCAAGTGTACCAGGCGTGGCCATGGGATCAGTTGGATTCGTCACCGTTCTTTGAGCGCTTGCTATTGAGCTACGGTATACCTTACATGTGTCATGCCTGGACCACAATTCAAAGTCAACCCACATACTGGGCGCTGGTGATCCAGCATCAGACCACCCTCGATCGCCGCGATCTGGAGAGTTGTATGCGTGTGCGCACCGAACAAGACCTTCACGACTATGCGCCGCTCTGGTCGCATCCTGAAGATTACTTGTTGCATATCATCAGCCGGGAGGATGATCCTACGCCAGAGATCGTGCAGGCTTGGTGCAAAAAGTACGACCGCGTGCTCAACGAGGATATGTTGCGTGCAATCTTTGTAGCCTCAAAGCGTGGCATATCGGGAACGATGATCCAACTGCTCATGAAGTTCGGATATCTACCTCTGGTTGAACACTACTTTGATCACTATCTGCGACGCTGGGGAATGCGAAAATAAACAATCAGGTTTTAGTGAGGCGACATGTTTCGACAATCTGCACACTGTCGCGATCAGGCAGAAGCAGGTCCTGGTTGGCGCGCCAGAGTTCGACTGTGTCGCCGTTGCCGCAGATCGTCCAACGGGTCTCTCCGCTCTGCATAGGCCGTTCGCCCCAATAGAGTCTTCCATCGTTCGCAAGGTCCAGCGTGGTGTGTCATGGGGCGCAGTGCCCCAGGTGTGGACGCCTCCTGTCGCATCGCACCATGTGTGTCGCATAGCGTTCACCAACGTTTTTGAACGGTCAATGGCTTCGCACCGCGAGAAGGCATCCACCACTACGTGGTCGTTGGTGGAGTAATGTTCATAACAAGGCTGTGAGCAGAGGAAATGTGTATGTCCAACTTCCAGACGAGTCACCAAAAGAGCCGATCACACTCTATGCTCGTGTCGTGTATCTTGGAATGTACAGGTTCAAGCAAGAGGAAAAAATTCCAGATCAAAGCAACAGACCGTGCCTTAGAAGAGGCCAGCGAAAACACTGAACTCGTAGAAAGAATGCAGCGTCAATATCAATGCGCGAGCGACCTTGCCGATGCGATCAAAACGTACATTGGCAATCCAGGCGACCCGACGGCTATTCGAGAATGGTTCACGGCCAACAAGCCGCTTGCGGAGTACGAGGCAGCAACATGCTTTGTCGGCACTCGCTTTTCCGAGTTTGAATGTCTTCCGGACAACGCCGAACATCCAACAAGCAAGGAAATGTGAAGAAACATGTGTCCATAAACATGTGTCCATAAACATGTGTCCCTAAAACATTTGCCCATAAACATGTGTCCATAAACATTGACTTCCAGTCGAATTTTACCAGTCGAATTCTACTAGAGTTATGGCTAGAGTTATGGTGTGCGAGGAGCCACAACTGAGAAAATCGACTGGAAATCGACTGGGATTTCGTTTATTTATTTTTCAATTGCAAACAACGCTCGTCAAACTGACGTTGAGATCGTCCAGGTACTCCACGGTCGGCTCCTTGAAGCCACGCCAGAACACATACTTGAACACACGACCTTCGGCGCCCAGACGGAACTTGCAAGAAGTGCGCGCAATCGCATAAGTGGGCTGAACACGTTTTTGGTGCGCAATGATGGTCTCGGCCACCGTCTTGGACAGCCACCATCGGCCAGTGTCATGCGACAGGACGCACAACCAGTGCGTCTCATTGTTTCGCGTGTCGTGCACCTCCGTCACCTCGGCCGCCGCAATGAAACACTTGAGTATGTTGGCACGTGTCTTGAACTCCGCTCGCAAGCGACACAGGGGGTGCGCCTCACGTCGCGTCACAGACTTGCCCGCACGGACGATGCTCTCCACCCGCAGCCAAAACGCGGCGTCAAACTTGGCACGCAAAATGTCAGTGGCAACCAACGGTGCTGATAACGACATGGCCAACGGCTTCGATAACGTGGCTAACGGCTCTCGAACAACAAAAACCTCGGATGATGAACTGGCAGATGATGCGGCTGACATGGCGCTCGGGAAAATGATGTTGGATGATCCAGCAGCCTGCTTTTTAACCACACAATCTATTTTTTATTTGCACAATCTATTTCAATCTACTTAGAAAATTCCAGTGGAATTCTACTGGAATTCTACTTCAAGGGACACGTGAAAGCACGGCCAGGAAAGCACACGCAGTACTCTTTTTACTCAGTACTCTTCGATGAAAGCCGCTTGGGCCACATAGTCCACTCTGCAATGGGTAAGATCGGTGAGGTCGCTCGTACGCAAGCCCTTGACGATGTAGCGGAGAAGCTTCAGCCACGCTGGCGCTTTGTATCTCATCAAATTGAACACGTGATCAGAACCGCTGTAGCCACCATCATTCTTCACGCGTTGGAGATCCTCTGGACGGAAGCGACGCTTGGGAACGATGAATAAAGCGCGGTTCTCGAAGTCACCCTTAGCGTACTTGGTGTTCACATACGTCATCTTGAGGAAGATAACAATCACGTCTTCTCCTGGAATGATCATCCAAGGCTCGCTCGGCACCCACTCGAATGTTTCCTCTTCCTCCTGTTCCTCCTCCTTCTCATCCTCCTGTTCCTCCTCTTTCTCGTCTTCCGATGCGTCCACGCCCGGCGCCCGCTTCTTAGGCTTGGTTTGTCCCTGCTTGGCCTGCTTCGGAGCTTCTTTCGATGCCTCCAAAGCTTCTTTCGCGTTTTCCAGCGCTTCGGATGATGTTCTCTTGGTTGCCATGCTGGTGGGTTTTGGATGAATGAAATTGCTCCATCGGCCGCGCCTCAAAAGAGCAAAATCTATTTTTTTTTTCAGGAAATATCTATTTAAGCGTAAATTCCAGTGGAATTCTACTGGAACGTTCTGACTACCTACAAGATTTCCACAAGATTTCTACTGGGACGTCAATTTAACGCGCAAGTTTCACACAAGCTTCGCTTTTATTGCGTTGTTCACATAGGAGGGATGACAAGCACGTAGCCTTCGCGGCCGTTCAAAGCGCGAATAAAGTCCGCAAGCATCTTGTCACGCTTCGTGCCGTCGACATCGATCATTCGGATCTGGGGGGCAGCCTCAGCATCCGCCATGCGGACCTTCGGGACAAGAGCAAGCGCCTTCGGCAGTGGAGCCTTCGGAAGGGCGAGAGCCTTCGGCAATGGAGCCTTGGGCTTGTCGTCGCTTGACTCGTCCGACTCGGTATCGTCGTCCAGCTCGGCAGCTTGCACCGTCTTGCGAGGAATCTTGGAAATCTTCATGTAGGTCTTGGTCTCTTGGTCCCATTGCTCTTCGCCGCACTTGTGGCTTGAATGCAGCGCAGTACAGCCAGCAACCACAGCTTGGCACTTGGAGCACTGATGGCGTTTGCGAGGCTCGCCCTCCGAACGGCTCTGAGACTTCTGGTAGCAACTCTGATGTCTTCTCCACGTCTGCATGCCCAACTCGCGGTTGCACATGTTGCACACACGGCGTTTCTCCGGCTTGCGGGCCTTCTTGGAAGCGCCACCGTTGGGGCTGCTGATCTTTTCCTCCACACCATCAGATTGCTTGCGCTTCTTCTTCGCTTGTTTTTGTTCGGCGCCTTCTTGAGCATCTTCATGAGCGTCTTCTTGAGCCGGCTTGGGCTTCTTGGCAACCTTGGCTTGCTCGACAACGTCTGCCGGCTTTTTGGTAATCTTGGCCTCCTCCTCCTCCATGTCACTGTCGCTTCCTTGGGCCTCTTGGGTTCGCGCCTCTTGGGCTTGCTTCAAACCGTCTTGGATGACGCTCAAGTCCACGACCATGTCATTTTGTTCGTCCTTTTCTTCGTCTTCTTCTTCAGCTTCTTCCTCTTCAGCCTCCTCCTCTTGCGCTTCCTCTTTTTCCTCCTCTTCCTCCTCGTCTTCTTCCACCTTCTTCTCTGGCTTCTTGGGCTGTTCCGCCTTCTCAGGCACTTCTGTTTCGTCTTCGTCCTCTGCGATGGTCGCCATTTTCAGACGCTGGTGCTCAGCCATCTCTTGGGACATGTAATCGTTGTTCGTGGACAACTCCGTGTCGCTCCAAGTCATGCTACCTTGTTCAATGTGCGTCAACTGTGTCTGACGAGTCTGCGCAAGCGGTTCCCGATGCGGCCAGAGCAATCGAGGAACAAACGCGCAATGCTCACCCGAATGATGCTTGCCAACATCTGCAGCCTCTTCTCCACTTCATGCTCTTTTTCATACGCAGGGGTGTTTGTCATGCAAGGGTAAACTCCGCAAGGCTGTGCCATGGTTGTGCTGGATTGGGCTTTGAGTGAATGAGGTCCTGCAGCCGTCCCATTTACTTAACACAAAAATCTATTCCATTAGAAATCTATTAGAATTTTTTATTGGCAAATAGATTTGGGGTTTTAAAAGTCCGCGCAAAACTCCGCCCTTCATTCACCCAAACCCCAGGCGACTCTCAAGCACTCCAACTTTACTATCATGAGCATCAAGCGAAAGGATATGGAAATGTACATGGCCAGCATCTGCGCCAAGAACGCGGCGGCAGACAAGATCTCGTATGACAATGAGATGAAGCAGCGCGTGGCGTTTCTGCGCAATCGGGTGATGCTGGCGGGTCCGAAGGGCCTGGACCTGGAACGAGCGGAGGCGATGATCCGTTGGGCGCAACTCGTCAACTGGGACAACTTATGTGGAGACACGGCGGACTGCGGCGGCTGCGGCGGGTACGATGTGTCCAAGAAACCCAAGCATGTCCCTCACCAAGATTCCGCCATCGAAGAATGCGCCCTCTGCGACCGAACCATCTGCGTGTGGTGCCTGCCGCGCTGCTTCTTTTCCTTCGACCGCTACCAAGGAGAGTGGACAGAGCGTTACAACAAGGACGGTGAAGTCAAGAACCCGGATCTTTCCCGGAACGAGCTCCTGATCAACGAGACTGTCTTCTACTCTCACGAGAATATTCCAAGAAGGCTCATCTGTCCCGGCTGCGTGGATGCTTGGAGGGCGAGGAAGGCGAGGAAGGCAAAGATGGGCAAGCCGCAACCAGCCAAGCCGGCCAAGAAGCTGCTGGTCAAGAAGCCACAGCCCAAGAAGCCGCTGTGCAAGAAGCCGCAAGTTAAGAAGGTCGAAGAAGACTCTGACGAAGAAGACGCCGAAGAAGACGCCGACTCTGTGCCAGAGTTTATCGATTTTCAGTTCATCCAGGAGCAGTTTCGTGCGGCCGAGGAGCTTCAAGCAGCCGCCAAACAGCTCCAGGAGAATGCGATGAGGCTCATGTCCAAGCAAACGTCCAAGCAAACAGCCGCCAAGCGACACAAGACCAACTAAAAAAACAATAACTAAAAATGTTGCAAAGTCTTTGTTTGTTAGTCATTTGCAGGCACAGGGCATCCATAGGGATCCGTTCTCGACTTGAATTCGACTCGGTCTGCTTCCGGCATCGTCAACTTTGCCACTAGAGGCTCTTCGCACGGTTGAGCCTCTTCGGCGATTACTTGAGCCTCTTTGGCGATTACTTGAGCCTCTTTGGCGGGTACTTGAGCCTCTTTGGCGGGTACTTGAGCCTTTTCGGGAGATTTGGCGAGCTTCTCTTTGCGCGTCTCCATGCTCTTGGAGTTTTGAGCAATCCCAAATGAATTCTACTTGAACTTTGTATTTGTTTTTACTGCATTTGTTTTTACTGCAACACCGCGGCCACGCCAGAGGACCACAGCGCAGTCAGACACACGCGACGTGACCAAGCAGACAAGTTGCTGCTGTCAAACTCTTCAGCCAGCTCTTGTAACTGATCCATGACGCACTTGCCACACACCAAGCGTCGTCCTTCTCCTTCGCTTGAAACAAAATCCACCTTGGTTGGATCTTCAGCATCAGACAGCCCGCACAATGGTAAACACTTTGCACAAATCCATTCTTGGCACTCGTCACAGTGGCCTTGGAATTCGCGCAAGTTTTGTTCACAGGTGCTGCATTGTGAGCGCTGTTTGAGTTGAACAGGTCGCGCAACCTCCATGATGGTTGATAACGCTTTCTTGCGGTCCTCAGCAACGTCTCTTCGCTTTACCGCGTCTTTCCACACTTGAAGCGCTCGCTTGTACTGATACTTGGCCTCATGAAGCTCTTCTTGCGCATCTTCACACGCTCCTTCCAGTTCTTCCACTTTTTCCTCACACTCTTGCAATTTACGCTTGTTTGGCCTGTCCATGGGGCGTTTGGAAGTATGCCAAATTAAAAATTCTAAATGATTTCTACTGGAATTTTCATTTATAATTTTCATTCATCATTCCAAGTGTTCCACAAATCTTCGAAAAAGGGAGTGAGATTGACGCTGCGCAGACCGCGCAGACGCGACAGGTGCGCAACACCCACTTCGGTTACACGCGTGTGCGCCAAATCGAGAAATTGGAGGGACGTAATCGATGCGACGGCCGTCATGCCAATGTCACTGATGAAAGAATTTCGAAGGCTGAGGAATTTCAAAGGCAGGGAACGAAGATGACCCAACCCAGTATCGGTTATCGACAAACAAAAGGCCAGACTCAGGCGTTCGAGCGGAAGCTTCGACAACAGCGCCAGGCCATCATCTGTGATGTTGCAACATGATAGGTTGAGGCTCTTCAAGGGCATTGCAGAAATATGTGCAAATCCTGCGTTCGTCACGTTGTCGCACCTATGCAAATTGAGGGACTCCAAGTTCAGTGACGCTAACTGCGCCAAATTGTTGTTTGTCAAGTGGTGACAGTAACTTAGATTTACGTGCCGCAACGGCAGAGTGGTCATACAGGCCAAGCTTGGATTCAAATCAAGATCCATTGGCCAATAGGCAAAATCGCCACGGCTACGAACATAACGGTCGCGGGGAATGATGTGAAGCTTTTGCACGCGATGCCACGCGTAAGTCGGGTGTGGCATGTTCGGCAATCTGCCGACAAAGCTGAGATCCAGAATTGTTCCCCAAGAGTGTGCAAGTGTTTTGAGAACGTGATTGAAGCCCTTGTTGACGCGGCAGACGCCTGCTTGCAGAATATCGAATGCGGTGAGGAAGCTGAGGATGACGCCCAACGTGTCGCCATCCGGGAAATCGCAATGCGCTGTCTTTTTGCTGCGCTTGTTGGTCGTTATGGCGCTTACAGATCGTTTGGGCGGCATCTTGGGGCTTTGGGCAAATGAATTCGGTCAATTTCGTTCGGTGTAAATGGGAAGAATCTATTTAAAAAAGAATAGAATTAGGGTGTTTAAATAGAATTTGGTGGTTTAAATGGGCGGGCCAGTCGGTCGGTCATTCACTCAAGTGCCAATCAGCAGCGTTTGGACGGTCTAAGATGTCGACTAAGCGTACAAGCGAGCAAGTTGGTTCTCCTCTGGGTTCTGGACTGGGTTCTCCTGGGTCTCCAAAGCGTTGGCGTCGGTTGACTGTGGTGGTCCGCCAATCATCTGGGAACATGGATTGTTCATCCCGGAACCTTGTTGACGCGGCAGACGCTCCGGTGGCCTATTCGCCGAAGTACGGGCCTGACTCTCCGATGTATGACGGCCCGGTGGATCCGCCGTCGCCGAAGTACGGGCCTGACTCTCCGATGTATGATGGACCGGTGGATCCGGAGCGGCCAAGCAGCTCGCCCGGGCCGGATGCCGTTTACCAGGAGCCGGAGGAGCGGTCCCCTAGGTCACCGAAGTCTCCAGGGTTTAACCCCGAGTCACCCTCGTACAACCCCCATTCACCCCAGCCTGCTCGTTGGGACGAAGAAGACGAAGAAGACGAAGACTGTCCTGCGCCGAGCTACCAGCCCAGCTCTCCCACTTATCGTCCCCACTCTCCAGTCGTTTGATAAAACTCTCCAGTCGTTTGATAAACTTGTGTGTGGCCGAGTCCCAGCCGAAATCTAGCGGTTAGACAGCTGTGTTGCGGCTGGGACTGCGGCTAGGACTGCGGCTAGTGCTGCGGCTAGGACTGCGGCTAGTGCTGCGGCTAGTGCTGCGGCTAGGACTGCTGGCGAACACTTAGACTTGGTCCCAGCCGAGACAGCTAGAATTCGGCTAGGACTGCGGCTAGTGCTGCGGTGGTGCTGTTGGCGAACACTTGGTCCCAGTCGAAATCTAGGCGTTTTCTGGCCGTGTTTTCTGGCCGTTTGCTAGTGGTTGCGGCTGGGACTGCGGCTGGTGCACAAAAGAGGGTAAGAGTTTATTGGGAGTTTGCGTCCTCGTCCCGTTCGGTGTCGGAGTCGCGCTTGGGTTTGTCGCGTTTGGGTTTGTCCTGCTTGGGCGAGTTCAAGGGTTGAGGTTGAAACTCCTGCTGGATTGCACGTTGTTGGTCCGTAAACAGCCTCGTCAGCGCTAGGACGTTCTTGCGGAAGTTCCTGTATCGAACAGGAAGGACTGGAGGCTCGACGCCTTCGGGCAGTTGGGCGTAGAAGCGGGTGCCGTTCAGGTTGCTGCAGTAGAACTTGTTTGCGCTCGAGCGGACGCTGAGGTTGTCTCCGCCGCCGCAGCGATTGAACTGGTTCAACCAAGACAGATCCAGCACGCAATGGTCGGCTCCGATAGACCCTTGAGTCTCTTTGGACAAAAATGCAAACCTGCAAACACCATATGTAAGGCGACAAAAACACAGCAAACAAACAAACACACCGGTTCATCTCCTTAATCGGCTTCCAAGGTCGCGAAGCAGTGATTCGCGCGCCCGTCAGATGCGTCAAAATCCGAGATAGAAGCTCCTGGAACTTGCGGTCCGTGCGGATGACCAAGTAGTTGGGCACGACTCTGAAGATAACCAAGAGGTTGGACACCTCGTTGCTTGGTCGCACGAAGAGCTGGTAGAGGATCTCCAGTAGACCACTGGCGATGACGGCGGGTCCAGCGGCTTGTCCAGCGGCTTGTCCAGCGGGCGGTTCAGGAGCAGCCGGTCCAACTT
>Ga0194047_10000102_pt1 | contig 58951 bp, 38 predicted proteins | sample JunL225m_MetaG_2_FD_160070 | JGI IMG/M metagenome (GOLD analysis project Ga0194047, IMG submission 160070) | Anoxic zone freshwater microbial communities from boreal shield lake in IISD Experimental Lakes Area, Ontario, Canada - Jun2016-L221-5m | ecosystem: Environmental > Aquatic > Freshwater... | reverse complement strand
CGCTGGTGATGGCGGCGGCGCGTTGGTGCCGCTTGCTCCGGTAGCAACGGTAGTCGCTATAATGGCGGTTGTGACTGCCCTAGTTGTATTATTCGCTCCTCCAGTGGTGTTGGCTATCCCTGTAACACCGGAAGCGGTGGTATTGGATATTGCCGTACCGCCGGAAGTTGGCGTGTTATCCTTGTTACCGTTCAGGATAAAAAATCCCGCTGCGGCACCACCACCAACCAATACCAGCAAAGCCACAATCAACACAATTATGCCACCGCCGCCCTTTTTCTTAGGAGCGGGAGCAGGCGCATAAGGTTGGTAAGCTTGTGGCTGATAAGCCTGCGGTTGGTAGGCTTGAGGTTGGGGTTGTACAGGAGGCACGCTATAAGGTTGGTAAGCCTGCGGTTGGGCAGGGTAAACCGGGGGTTGCATTGGCGCTCTTGGCATCGCCATCTGGGTAGGGGCGACAGTTGCCGCAAATTGCATGCTACTATCACCGATTTTAATATTATCTCCCGGTTGCAAAGCGCGGAGAGTGTTCGGCGTTAACCGTTGGTTATTGACATAACTTCCGTTAGCAGAACCTAAATCGATTATAAATATAGTACCGTTACGGTTTTCAAATTGGGCGTGCCGGCGAGATATTTGCGAATCATTCAGAAGAATATCACAACCAACCTGCCTACCCAAAACCACTAGCTGGCTATCTAAGTTGAAAGACTTTCCAGCGTCCGAACCGCTCTGCACGATTAGCTGCATTTTTGGCTCCCGTTCTGGCTATTTGAGGATTTCTTTGCCGCACAAGTGAATTATTTATTATCCCTTAAGAGTGGGATTTCTGCTCAAAATTGACGCTGTGAAGCCTTGTTATATTCTAAGGTATCCCATAAATAAAATCAATAGTGACCGAATCGGGTTCAGGGCGATTCAGAGAATAATACTTTTTACAATCGGTGAACACAACCTCCTGGTAAAGAGTAAAATTTCGGAGAGGGTAGCAAGTTCAAATTGTTAAACACTGAATCGCCTTGAGAGGCATTAGGCAACAGTTTTACATTTACCTAAAGCTATAGTATGATTGTTCTTATGCGAAAAGCTTTTATGTGCAGGATATTCCCCAACAAACGAACCTCGCACATTCTTGAGGCAAGCCTTGAAGAGTGTTGCTGGCTTTACAACGATACTTTGAGCTTTCGTAAAAAGGCGTTGGAAGAAGAAAAACGTATTGCCAATTACTACGAAACCAAACGGCGTATTCCTGTACTTAAAGCCTCTCTCCCATCTTTGGCAACCGAGCACAGTCAGGTACTTCAAAATGTTACCGAACGGGTAGAACTGGCTTTCCAAACCTATTTTCGGCGGGTTAAATCGGGCGACAAAGAACCCGGTTATCCCCGTTTTAAGGGCTGTTGAAGTAGAACCTAAACGCTTGCCTAAACTTGAGAGCGTTGTGGGTATAGACGTTGGGCTTAACACCTTTGCCACCCTCTCGGATGAAACTGAGATTGCGAACCCATGCTTCTTTCGCAATGTTGCTTAGCAAAGCGGAAGAGGCTGGCTACACTTTATTGCTGTAACCCCTGCCTACACTAGCCAAACCTGTAGTAAATGTGGTCACAGGCTTTTGGACAAGCTCACACTTTCTGATATTTTACGAGTCGAGAACCAGCATAGAACGGATTGAACCGGATGGAAAAATTTGGAAACGCGCAGGTTAAAAGCCCTGATACCAGACAACCCGTTGTTATTATTGTATCGGGACCACCCGCCAGCGGTAAAACCAATCTGGCGTTAAAAATTGCTCAGAATTTTGCTTTGCCCTATTTTAACAAGGATAGTATTAAAGAAATACTATTTGATAAGTTGGGCTGGGGCGATATTGCTAGGTCTCGAAAACTGAATTTTGCCAGCATGGAAATTTTGTATCAAATAGCAGGGGCGCAACTCGTCGCGAAATGCAATCATATTCTCGAATGCAATTTCAAACCAGAATTCGATACGTCCCGCTTTCTGGATTTACAAAAGCAATATGGCTGTAAATATATTCAGATACAATGTATTGCTGAAGGGGCTGTGTTGCTGGAACGATTTAGGCAGCGTGCCAAATCGGGTATCCGCCATCCCGGACACGTGGATCACGAAATTGAAAGCTATCTTGAGCCACTTCTATTAAGGGGACGGCAGGGCAATCTGGAAATTGGCGATAGCTTGTTTGAAGTAGATACAACTGACTTTTCAAAAATAAATTATCAAGCTCTGTTCGATTTTATCTCTACTCAGCTTACAATAGAACGCTAAGCTGATGTATAGCGGTCAGGTTTCGGTTATAGTAAAATGGCAAGCTTGAACAGCTATTGGGCAGGATTTTTCTTTTTAAAGCATTGGTATATACTCAAAACCTAGTGGGAAGCAAAAATATCGGACACTAATTAATAAAATTATATGCCTTTGTAAGGCAATTCGTAACAATAATATTGTATTTTTAATTGATATATTGATTGATAATTTATCATAATAATAATGAAATAGAACAGATGAAGCAAATATTTGTCTTAGGCGCTTACGGTCAGAATAACATCGGAGATGATGCGCTACTTGAAGTATTTAAAGAGCAACTTAAAGAATATAATCTCATATTTAATTCTGCCCGTCCTGCTGATACCGAAAAACGGTTTGGGGTAAAAACAGTTCCAACCTATTTATCAATACCACGCTTTGCCCGCCCTAAGGCTTTTTCCCGCTCGCAAGCAATTGTATTTGGCGGGGGCAGTTTGCTAAAGGAAATTGAAGGCAGCAAACTACGTAAAATCGCCTATTTACTGCGTATAATTCTGCTGTTGATAGCTGCCCGCATATTTGGTAAAAAAACCTTTATGCTGGGGGTTGGCATGGGACCGCTACATGGAAAGATATACAAAAGGTTATCCTTGTTTGCGGCAAATATGACCGACTTAATCTGTGTACGTGATAACGCTTCGGCTTTACTCCTACAAGAGTTAGGCGTAAAAAGTAAGGTGTTGGTAACAGCCGATCCGGTATTTTTGATGCAGCCGGCCGAACTAAAACCAGAAAACGCCTTTCCCTTTGAAAATACCGAAAATCCTATCGTAATAGCAATTCCAAGATACTCACTTGGAAAAGAAGAAAAACGCGCTTTTGCAGAAGCCTGTGACCTTATGGTCGAACGCTACGCAGCACGAATTTTATTAATACCCTTTCAAGTAGGTTTTTCCAAAAAATTTGATGATGTAGCGGCTTCGGAAGAAATCAAAAGTATGATGCGCTACGGGCAAGAAGCCCGAATATGGACTGTTTCTGAACCGCGTGTAGCTTTAGCCGCCTTTAAGAGAGCGAATTTGATTTTAAGCGCGAGGCTTCATGGCTTAATTTTCGGCGCTATACAAAATGTCCCACTTGTAGCAATTAATTATGAAGTAAAAGTGGGCAATTTTATGTCCGAACTTGGCTTGAGCCGACTTTCACTTACTGCACAGGAGCTAAAAGAAGGTAAATTAAAAGCGGTAATTGAAACAGCATGGCAAATGCGCCAGAATATTTCCCTCCAAATTTCAAACCGAGTAGCGGACATCAAAAAGAAAGCGTCTTCAAATTTTGAAGCGGCACGCAAGGAAGCTGAGTCACCAAAAGGCAGCAGCATAATTAAAAGTGGCTCAATCCTTCTGGTAAGCACCACCATTGTAAATGCCGGAAACTATATTTCAAATCTGCTACTCGGCAGATGGCTAGGACCGGCAGGGTTTGCCGATTTCAGCTTAATGGTAACACTTTTACTGGTAGTAGCTTTTATTAGCTCTACCCTGCAAATGGTTTCTGCCAAATTCACCGCAATGTACGCGGCTGAACGCCAACCCGCTAAAATTTATGCGGTACGTGCTTTGATAGGAAAATGGGCATGGGGTTTAGGCATATTACTGGGCTTGATACTGGGCTTGGGCGCACCATTATGGGCTAGTTTCTTCTCTACTGCTTCACCCCTTCCATTTGTTGTTTTGAGTATTGGTTTGCCTATATATCTAGCGTTGGGAGTTGATAGAGGTGTTTTGCAAGGGCGTATCCATTTCGGCACACTTTCGCTGAGTTATCAGAGTGAAATGTGGACTCGCTTAATCGGAATTATTATATTAGTAGCGCTTGGCTTTGCGGTAAACGGAGCGGTTGGGGCAATAACCCTATCGCTTGCTGTTTCATGGCTGGTTTCAACCAAAGCACGCAGCGGTTTGCCAAAAGGTGAGAAACTAACCCGCAAAGAAAAACTCCATATTCTGACTTATTCTGGTCCTGTTTGTGCCGCATTAATCGGACAAGTAGTAATAAATAACAGCGATATATTGATGGTCAAGCACTTTTTTGTTTCACAAGAGGCGGGACATTATGCGGCAGTTGCCTTAATCGGACGCATTGTATTTTTCGCTACTTGGTCAATTGTAACCATTCTTTTCCCCATAGTGGCGCAAGCTCACCAGAAAGGGAAACCTCATCGGCACTATCTTTGGATTGGGCTAGGTATAGTTGGAGCAATCTCAAGCATTATAGTGTTGGCTACGATAATTATTCCAAACCAAATTATTCTGGTTCTTTTTGGTGAAAGTTATTTGGAGGATGCTGGTCTTTTGTGGCTTTACGCTCTTTTAACTGCCGTTTACGCTATGGCTAATGTGGTTATCAATTATCGCCTTTCGCTGGGAAATGGAGCGGGAAGCTTTTTTGCGGTGCTGGCGGGGATTTGCCAAGTTGGTGGAATATGGCTGTTCCACACTGAATTATCCCATATAATTATTGTACAATTGGTAGTTATGAGTGGCTTACTGTTGGCATTACTGGTCTGGGATTATTTCATGACACGCCGTTCAAAAAGTGTAGTAGCGCTAGGATAGCGATATGGACAAAGAGAAATTTCGAAAAATATTCTTGAATAAAGGGATGGCGCTGCTATTCGCGCTGGTATTGGTATTAACAGTAATGTGGCGCATGGCAGATGCGGATGCACCAACATTGAGCCATCCTGCTCAGAAACAGGTAAAAGACATCCTTTACTCCTTACAGGATAGCGAAGCAGAACGCGCCAGTGGGGCATATTTCCCCAGTCAGGGCGCATTTATTTCGCTTGATTTGATTCGGGGACCAAATTCGGTAAAAGGCAGGCAATCCTTTGAAGGTGTAAGGGATTGGGGTATCTACCTCCTGCAATATTTCGGGGGTAAATTAACAGCCGTTCCTACTAGCGAAAATATCGCAATATCAATTGACTTCTATGATTTTCCTATGCTAGTTTACCGGCAAATAGTCTTAATAAGCAAGGCTTCGGATATTAAAGACCCTTCCAAATACACAATATATCTGGACGGTAAGCCTTACAGTCAGGCAACCGGACAAAGCACACAAGCTGCTGCTCCGGCTAACAGCGCAACACAGGCTGCCACTACTGCTGCTGCTGCTGCAAAAAACACAACACAGACCGTAGCCCCTTCAAGCAGCGCTACTACTAACAAAGCAACAGCACAAGCCTCTGGTACTACCGCAGCGACTAATCAAAAAACCGGTCCGGTTAAAGTCCAATTGGATTTCACTGACCCACAGGCAGCCGCACAGCAATGGAAAGTAATCAACGGGCAGTGGAATTTTACAGGCGGTAGCTATGTACAAAGTGAGCTTGGTAAATTTGACCTTGTTAGTATGTTTACTACCCCATTGGCTGGAGATATAAGGATTCAGGCTGACCTTAAATATGCACAAGGAGACATGGGCGGAGGCTTGGTCTTTAATGCGCCAAAAGTGGATACAAAAAGCGGCGCCTATATGGTCAGCTTTACCGGCAAGGGTACCTACCTGCAATGGGGCTATTACGATAATGCCGGATTGTACCAATATCAAGGCGGCGCATCTGTACAAAGTAGTCAAGATGGCAAAACTTATACCCTAGCAGTTAAAACTACCGGCAACCTCTATGAGGTGAGCTTAAATGGGGTGACGCTAGGAAGCAAAATACCGATAAATGGAACTTTGGGTGGCTATGCAGGGCTGTTGGTTTCAACCTCTCAAGTCAATTTTGATAATGTTAAAGTGGAGAGTACGCAGTGATAACCGATGTACGCAACTTTAAACCTGACGTTGCGAAGCCGCGCCGCACACACCTGAAAGTGTTGGGGCTAAATATAGAACTTAAAACTCTGAAAGTCGTTTTGCTCACTTTTGTGATAACACGACTGATGATTTTCTTTATTATTTTGTTATCTTCAACTACTATCCCGATGCGGTTGGGCGCATACCTGTACTCAAATCCGGACAATTTGGTTATGGACGGTCTGGTAAGAGATGATAGCTGGTGGTACCATAATATTGCTACGCGCGGCTACAATATGGGCAATATTCAGACCGGGGCGCAGGGCAATACAGCTTTCTTTCCGGTTTATCCATTGTTGGTAAAGACTGTTAGCGCATTGGTCGGTGATGTTTTTTTTGCCGGAATACTCGTTTCTAATGTTGCTTTCCTGTTTGCTTTAGTATATATGTACCGCTTGGCGCGGCGCGAATTTGATGATGAGACCGCAGCGCGAGCAGTTTTTTACTTTGCGGCTGCGCCCACCGCTGTTTTCTTCTCCGCAATGTACACCGAGAGCGTTTTTATGCTCGCCATTCTCGCCACTTTCTACTATACCCGTGAGGGTCAATGGGATAAAGCAGCAATTGCGGGAGCGGTGGCGTCCGGCACACGCAATACGGGGGTAATAATTGCGCTCTCGGTTGCGTTGGAAGGGTTGTATCAGGCGGGATTTCGCTTTAAACCTCCACGTTGGAAACGCGCTGCTTTGAAACGACATTTTTTTGCTCAAGTAAAAATTGTGCCAAAAGCGTGGCGGAGCTTTCTGGCAGCCGCATTTGTACCTGTCGGATTGATAGGCTATATGGCTTATCTGGCAAATGCCTTTGGCGACCCGTTAGGCTTTATCCATGTGCAAGCTACGTGGGGGCGTGAAGTTTCAGGGGCAGGCTTCACCAAGATTATAAGCGATACAATAACCCATCTGAATATCGGCAAAAATTTTATGGCAGGGCAATTTGATACTGGCACCCTGCTTAACTTGCTTTCTACGCTGGGCTTTGGGGTTTTAGTAATTATTACACTGTTCAAATTGCGCCCAACTTTTTCAATATATGCGTTGCTCACCTTCCTTGTACCGCTCAGCACCGGGTCAGTTGGTAGCATGACACGCTATATTCTAATGCTGATTCCCTGTTTCCTGCTGCTGGCGAAATGGGGCAAGAATCCCATGATTGATAAAATTGTTATGGTGATTTTCGTGCCGATGATGGGTTATATGTCCATAATTATGTCGCATTGGTATTTTGCAGGTTAGAAAAACGAGAGCAGGCGTTTGCCCATTCTTATTTAAGGCGATAACCTGCGGCACTCGCCGGAGAGAAGGGGGAGTTCAAGGGGACACCCCATTTTCGACTATGCAAAAGCCCTGAATTTCCAACGGTAGCAGTTTCTTTTATTATTCATCTCCTATATAATATTCTATGGATGAAACAATAAGTTGTAAGAAACGTTAGAACACCCTTACGCGATTACATATGCGCTTGCACTCGGTGAGAATTTGCGGCGCAAGAGGTAAAAAAATGAGTGATATTGACAAAGGGGAAACGCCTTTTACTGAGGAAGAGCCTCAGAAAGAATCCAAAAAAGAAAATGAATTCCCCTTTATTCCCTTAAAAAATGTGGTAGTATTCCCCGGTGTACCGGTAAAACTGGTTATAGGTTCGCGCAGTATGATAGCGTTGGAAGAGGCGCAACAGCATTATGGGGGCAGAATTGTGGTGGCGGCACAACGCGAAAAGCCCGCTACCAATGACCTTGAGCCTCCCGTTCCGGCTAATTATCGTAACGAACTGTATCATGTCGGGACGTTGGTGACTATAACCAGCGTGCAGCGTCCTACCGAATCGGGCGGCACTACTGAAATCGGCGTGGAAGGGATAAACCGGGTAAAAATTACCCGCTTCTTATCTCTCAACGCTCATCCAAACCGAGTACAATTGGTAGAAGCCGTAAATCTGCCAGAGATAAATACACCCTACTCGCCCCAGATTGAAAGCATGATGCGCCATGCCAAGGAACTATTCAGCCAACTCGCCGGGTTGACCAACCGTATTAGCCCCGAATCGTTGGAATACGCCTCCACTATTCGCTCTTCTGGCTATCTAGCCGATTACATCGCTGCCCATTTACCAAAAGCCTCCACCGAACGCATTGTGCCGGAAAAGCAACCGATTCTGGAAGAAGTGGATGTAGAAGCGCGGCTCAACAGCATATGTGTGATACTCGCTACCGAGATTGAATTGTTGGAGTTGGACGGGCGTATTCGTAACAAAGTACGACAGCAGATTGATAAGAACCAGCGCGAGTTTTATCTACGCGAGCAGCTAAAAGCCATCCACGATGAGCTATCGGGCGAGTCCGGAAACGAAATTCTAGAAATACGCAAAAAGATTGAAGAAAAGAATCTTCCGCCCGATGTCACCGATAAAATGTTGAAAGAGCTAAATCGGCTTGAGCGTATGAGTAGCGTTTCGCCCGAAAGCAACGTAGTACGTACCTATCTGGATTGGGTATTGGCGCTGCCTTGGAACGAGTCAACCGAAGATAATCTCGATGTAGCACATGCTGCATCTGTGCTGGATGCTGACCACTACGGGTTGGAAAAAGTTAAAGACCGCATCCTCGAATTTCTGGCAGTGCGACAATTGACTGCTAAGGCGGAGAAACGGATGAAGGGACCAATTCTGTGCCTTGCGGGTCCTCCCGGTGTGGGCAAAACCAGTTTAGGGCATAGCATTGCAAGCGCTATGGGGCGTAAGTTTGTACGCATCAGTTTGGGTGGTGTGCGTGACGAAGCAGAAATTAGAGGGCATCGCCGCACCTATGTGGGCGCCTTACCCGGTCGCCTGATTGCTGCACTCAAGCAAGCCGGAACGCGCAACCCGGTTATGCTATTGGACGAAGTGGACAAGATGAGCAGCGATTTTAAGGGCGACCCTACCGCTGCCCTGCTAGAAGTGCTTGACCCGGAGCAGAACGGTACTTTTGTTGATCACTACATAGACCTGCCATTCGACCTTTCCGAAGTTCTGTTCATTACCACCGCCAACTACGTGCCGAATATTCCACGCCCGCTGCTGGATCGCATGGAATTAATTGAAATCGGTGGCTATACCGAAGAAGAGAAATTGCAAATCGGGCGGCGTTTTTTGCTTACCAAACAACTGGAAGCCCATGCGCTCGAATCCGGCACGCTGCAAGTACCAGAGAAAATGATGCGTACTATCATTCGCAACTATACGCGGGAAGCAGGCGTACGCAACCTTGAACGTCGCCTTGCTACGGTGTGTCGCAAAACCGCACGCCTGCTGGTGGAGGGCAAAGTCAAGCGGTTGGCGCTTAGCCCGTATTATCTTGAGCAATTTTTGGGTATCCCTTATTTCGCTATGACCCCCGAAGTAGGGCATAACCAAATCGGTATAGCTTTAGGCTTAGGCGTAACCGGACATGGCGGGGAAATTCTGCCGGTGGAAGTGGTCACTATGCCGGGTCGCGGCAACCTGATTGTCACCGGACGATTAGGCGAGGTGATGCAGGAATCGGCGAAAGCCGCGTTGAGCTATGCTAAGAGTCGCAGCCATGAATTGGGTATAGACGTGGCGGCTCTGGAAAAGCTCGATTTGCATATCCACTTGCCAGAAGGCGCAACCCCTAAAGATGGACCAAGTGCGGGTATTACCATCGCTGTTGCGCTTATTTCCGCGCTCAGTCATCGCCGGGTACGCACCGATACCGCAATGACCGGGGAAATTACTTTGCGCGGGCGTGTGTTACCCATTGGCGGTTTGAAAGACAAATCGCTGGCGGCGCATCGTGCCGGTATAAAACGCATTATCACCTCTGCCGCTAACAGGCGCGATATGCCGGAATTGCCGAAAATCGTGCTTAAAGAATTGGAGTGGCTCTGGGTTGATAGTATGGATGAAGTAATGCGCGAAGTGTTTGTCACAGAGGATATACCGCCCGCTCTTATTGATAAGGTTGAAGAGAGTTTGCCGATGGCGACAGCAGAACCCACCGCGCCCCATCAAAATTCAAAGGGTTCTAAAGCTCCCATTAATACTGAGTTGCCGGAACAAATATTGCCGACACAAGAGCCTCCTATCGCTAACAGCGAAGGGAATTAACCAATCGGGGAAAACCGAAGGTAGTCTGGCGGATAAAAAGAGCGGTTCGTAACCCCCACTACTGGGTGCATGCGAACCGCTTTTTTTAATTATTTTTTGTCAAGCACTTCCCGTACTCTATTTAATAAAACCGTTGGGGTGAAGGGCTTCTGGATAAATTCGGCTTTACCATTAGTAGTAACCTGTTCTACCAAATCGCTACTATAACCGGACATCAACATTAACTTTATTTTCGGGAAATATTTATGCAAATAGTCAATCAGTTCTAGTCCGCCCATTTCGGGCATCACCACATCGCTGATTAGTAAGTGGATTTCTTCTTTGTATTGGCGGCAAATTTCCAGCGCTTCCTTGCCATTAGCGGCTTCCAACACTTTAAATCCTTTTTTACTCAGAATTGTACGCCCCAATCGCCGCACCAATTCCTCATCTTCTACTAACAAGATGGTTTCCGAACCGGATTTTGACGATACTACTTCGTGCTGCACTGGTTCATGTTTCTCGTTGCTTTCGAAACGCGGCAAATAAATCCGGAAAGTAGTGCCAACCCCAATCTGACTATCTACCAGAATCATACCCTCACTTTGTCGGATAATGCCGTACACCGTAGCCAGTCCCAAGCCTGTGCCTTTGCCGAGTTCTTTGGTGGTAAAGAAAGGTTCAAATATATGGCTTAGAACCGCCTCATCCATTCCATACCCATTATCGCTGACGGTAATCAGCACATAAGGTCCCTGCTTCAATTCGCTATGAAGCTTTGCCATAGCCTCATCAACCTCGATATTGTTAGTTTCTAGCTCTACTTTGCCGCCATTTGGCATTGCATCTTTAGCATTGATTACCAAATTCAGAATAACCTGTTCTATTTGAACGGGGTCAGCTTTTATTTTACCCAAATCCGGGGCAAGCTTCTCGATTAGAATAATATCTTCTCCAATCAAGCGCTTTAACATACGACCCATTTCTTGAATTCTATAATTCAGATCCATTAATTTGGGCTGGAGCATTTGGCGACGGCTGAAAGCCAATAACTGCCGGGTTAGGGAAGCCGCTCTATTTGCGGCAGTTTCGATTTCGAGCAGACTGACACGACTAGGGTCGGTCTCAGGCATATCAAAACTCAACAGATTTGCGTAACCGATGATAGCAGTTAGGATATTATTAAAGTCATGGGCAATTCCCCCTGCCAACCGCCCCACCGACTCCAGTTTTTGCGCCTGAAACAGTTGTTCCTGGCTCTTTACAAGCGCATCTTGGGCATCTCTCAAGCTGGTTATATCACGGGAGATAGTAAGCACCGACTCAATTTCGCCCGTTTCGCTATATTCTGGGACAATCCGCGCTTGGTAATATACTTCGCCTTTGGTAGGAGAAGGATAGGAAAATTCTACGGTGCCTTCTCTGCCGGTTTCGAGGAGGGTTATAATGGCATTGTAAATTTTTTCTTTATCTTTCGGGCTAAAAGCCTGTTCTGCAATGGCAGTGCCGATTAGCGTTTCAGCCGGGCGATTTATAATCTGCGCCATTGGCGGATTCGCGTAGAGAAACAAGCCCTGTTTATCCAAACGGCTTATTATATCGGGCGAATTTTCGACTAGAGCTTTGAATTCCTGTTCACGCTTGCGTAGAGCTTGCTCTGCTTTCTTCCGCTCGGTAATATCATGGGCAGAACGCAGCACATAGCGGCAATTACCGCCCTCATCTATCACTGGCGTGAGAGTAGCTTCCCCATAAAAAGTTTGTCCTGCTGGTTTGATTTTGTATTCGTATTGATAGGGCTGGCGCAATTCTATTGCTCTTCGATAATGCGCCAACTCTTTTTCAATATATTCCTCATCGAAACCGGAAATATAGTGCAGAAATCTCCAATCTTTGCCGACAACATCCGCTAAGGTCACGTCAGGTTGAAACCTGTTAATAACCCTAAACATGCTTTCGTTAAGGGTAACAAGCACCCTCGGAATCCCCTCCTTAACTTCATACAAGGTAATCATATCCGAAGTATTGTTAAAGGTTAGGGACATGCGCTGTTCACTCTCGCGCAATGCCTCCTCTGCCAGTTTGCGTTCGGTAATATCCTCGAAAGTGGCATACACCCTATACGGCTTTGCTTCACCCTCACGGAATTGTGGCACAGCGTTAATATTAATCCAGACAGGGCTGTTTATGGCAGAGTTGAAAACCCCCATCACGACATTTCTCACTTCTTGCCCAGTTTCCAACGCCTGCATGCTGGGGTGTGTTTCACCGGGAAAGGGCGAGCCATCTTCATGTATAGAACGCCAGCTTGGGTCAATCGAGGTTCGCCCTTGCATTTGCGCCAACGATAGCCCTAAAATCCTCTCGGCAGCAGGGTTAGCGTCAGTTATCAGCCCGTTTGCATCTTGATAAACTACGCCCAGCGTCATAGTATCAAACAGGTTGCGAAAACGCTTCTCACTTTCGCGCAAAGCTGTTTCGGCGTTTATCTGCTCACTGATGTCGCGGGCAGCCACCACAAATACTATTTTGCCTTGCCATTCAGAGGTTCGCATTGATAGTTCGGTGGGAAAAATCGTGCCATTCTTACGGCGATGGTAGCGCAGAGGTATAACCGAGCTTCCGATAACCGGGTTATCGGTTAATCGCTTTGTTTCTTCAGACTGTGCGGATATATCAGTATTGCGTAAGGTTAAAAATTCTTCTTTGGTGTAGCCGTAAATTTCGGTAGCGGCAGTATTGGCATCCAGAATTAATCCGGTAGCCTGCTCTATCAGGAAGACAGCTTCCTTTTCCAGCTCAAAAATCTGCCGATATTTATTCTCACTCTCGTACAGAGCGAATTCTGCTTGCTTATACTCGGTAACGTCAATTGCCACACCTACCGCACCCTTGATGTTTCCAGCCTCATCCTTTAGAACGTTACTGTGAAAATCGTACCAACTGTTCCCCATCTTGACGGTTTCTTTAATCTCTTCCTTCAAGAATCGCGCAGTGATATTATTTACCAGCGCCTTTTCGGTATCATCATGTATCGTGTGAAGCCAATTGCCTTTTAGCTGTTCAGGTGTAAGGCTAAGCCGTTCCAACCCCTTGCCCTCTGAGAACGAAACTGCACCATTTTGGTCAAGGGCAAAGACAAATACAGGCAGGCTATTGATGATGGTATTCAAGAATTGGTTGGATTGCTGGAGTTCTGCTTCGCGTGAATGCAAATCGCTTTCGGATTGTTCCAGTTCAGCTACTCTGGCACGTAGGCGTTCTAATTCTTCCTCGTGCTGGTTCCTATTATGATTTGTGGCGCTGTGCTGCATACTGTCGCTTTCGATTTTATTTATATTGGTTAGGATGGTTTCTGTAATTAATTTGGGAATAAAACAAAGCCTATCAAAGAATCTGGTTTCCTAATGTAAGCATTTCCCAAACAGCTAGATAACATTTAGATATTTGCCTAAATATATTAGGTTTTATTTATATAAAGTTATTATAGCAAATTAGAAATCTTAAAGAAAGGTTTTTGAACACTTTTTAACTCCAATAAATTTTATAGGGAAATTTGCAAATTCGGAAAAGGGGTAGCAGGAGGTCGGTGTCCTAAAAATGTTTCTTTTATATCTCCACGCAACTACGTTAAACAAATCGCTTATTTCAAGCGATTCAACGATTCAACGATTCCATCAATTTCACTTGCGGCGGAGGAGTTCACCGATAATAAAGGCGGGCGTACTGCGCCACCGTACATGCCGAGTTTATCCATCGCGTATTTCAAGCCCGCGACTCCGAAACGGGTTGTGACTGCTGCGTTGGGAGCAAGTATCTGCAATTGTAATTGCTGCGCTTCTACCAGATGACCGTTCCGAAAGTAATTATAAATATCGAGGCATTGTTGAGGCGCAATATTTGCTAACGCTGCCACGCCACCCACACCACCTACCGCCAGCGTTGGCAATAGGAACGAAGCAGACCCCGCCAGTATCGCAAAATCTAGCTCGCGCTCCTCTACACCTTGCACTAACTCGCTGATTTTTACCAGATTTCCCGAACTTTCCTTCAAGCCGATAATATTAGGGTGGGCGGCAAGTTTGAGAATGGTTTCCACGCTCATGTCAATTCCGGCATAAGCGGGCATGTTATAAAGTATCACTGGGATGGGCGAAGCATCGGCAACGGCGGTAAAATGCGCTACCATAGCATCCCCGGTCATAGCATTTTTATAGTAACCGGGCGTAATAACTATTGCGGCATCTGCCCCGTTTTCCGCCGCCGCGCGGGTTAGGCGAATAGTAGCGCGGGTGGATTCCGCGCCTGTTCCGGCGACCAACAGCTTATCCGATGGTATAGATTTTCGCGCTGTTGCAATTGCTGCCAGCTTTTCAGATTCTTCTAAATATACATATTCGCCGTTACTGCCTAGAATCACAAATCCGGTCAACCCAAAGCGGCTCAGGGTTTCGAGGTTTTCACGCAAGCATTCTACTGCTAGTTCACCCTGTGCATCGAAAGGGGTAGGTAGGGGCGGCATTACTCCGGCTAAATTGGCAGGAGTGATTTTCTTTCCAGTCATTTATTTTTTACTCCTGCTCATTAACTTGCAAACCGTTTACCTCATGTCCATGGGTAGCCTTGAACATGGCAATATAATCTTCCCTGACCGGACTGAAAATATCGAGGGTAAGGCAAGGTTTATCGCCAATACCCCGTGCGGCATGCAAAACCCCGCCGGGAGCAAGGTATATATCACCTTTGGTTACGCGCTTGCCGTTTTCCTCTGCCAGATCGCCAATGTAAAAAATAAATTCGCCTTCCAGCACAGTACCCATCTGTTCGTGAGGGTGGCTATGTAGCGGCACTAACGCATTGGGTTCGAGAGTGACAAAGCTCATCGTCACGTTTTCACCGCTGAAAAGCTGCATTTTAATACCTTGTGCTAGTTCGAGAGGCTTAATGTTGTCAAGGTTATAAAACCCGGCTACAGCCTTAAGATTTTCCTGTATTTCGCTCATTTATTTATCCTCATTATTAAGCCAAACACTTATTCAATATCGCGAATGCCGGGCTTGAGCGGTATCAGAAAAGCGATTACCAGCGCCACTCCAAGACTAATCCAGTCCCAGTAATGAAGAATCTGCTGTTTTGCCAACATATCTTGAAATTCAACCCAACTTACAAACTTCAGATTGTTGATGCCGATAATTGAAGCGTAAAGACATAATCCAAAAGTCAACAATGTGGCAAGTACCGCTGCCAACATTACCAGAATACCTTGACGATTCTCGCTGCCGGAGCGCGTACTAACGCCCACTAAGAAGCCCACTACTGCAAAGCTTACCATTAAGACCTGCCGCGTAATCAGACTGGCTATTCCAAAAAGCGCAGCGCATAAAACGCCAAAAATTACTCCTACCAGAAAGCCAACCGCAGCATGGGAGAAAGTACCGGGCGCAGAGTAAATTTGTTGTAGAGAAATGGCGCTGGCACACTCGTAGCAAATCTTTTTGCTTGACCCCATGAAGCCTTTAATTGTAACTGAGGTTGCCAACGGCTTGATTTGGCGACAATTTGGACAAGTAAAATTGCCTTCGTAGAGAACGCTGCCGGGTCGCGGCTCAGTTATACCAAAACTGGCAACGGTAGAACTGGTCAAAGAATCCATATTTACCGGTTGACGTGGCAATTTTAAAGACTGTAAGGTTGGTGGAGTAGGAACTTCCTGCGAATTTTTGGATTCAGGAATTGAAGCCATTTCGGGAAAGGGGGGTTTGGGTATCGCCCATAAATTATCAGGATTACTGGAGGGCGAGTTGTAATTCTCGTCAAAAATACTTGGCGGTAGGCTAATATGAGTCTGGTTTTGTTCTTCTAGCAGACGCGCTAAAATTTCGAGTGTGCCAGAAGAAGCGTTAGTGGTTAGTAGGGGTTTCCCGCAATTGGCACAATCTGTTGCTTCGGTTTTATTTTTAAATCCGCAATATATGCAAAACATCTTGTTGCTTCGCTGTAAAAATGCAACGGGTGCAAGGCGGAAATCCCTGCCCCGTCAAAAGCTGCACAACCCCTTATTTGCGGGCAGATACCTCAAGGGTAGTTGCCACAATCTGTACGAAATCGTTAGCCTTCAAGCTTGCGCCACCCACCAACGCCCCATCAACTTCAGGCTGGCTTAAATACTCGGCGATATTCTTAGCGTTTACGCTACCGCCATATTGAATACGCACCGCATTTGCCAATTCTGCATCGTAAAGCTCGGTTAGTACCTTGCGGATATGAGCGGATATGGTATTGGCGTATTCACCGTTAGCCGCTTTACCTGTACCGATTGCCCAAATAGGCTCGTAGGCAATAACTGCTGTACTTGCGTCTTGGCGACTAATGCCCTCAAACGCGCCGCGCACTTGCCGCTCTACCACTGCTTGAGCTTGCCCGGCTTCATTCTGTTCCAGATTCTCACCTACCGCAATAATTGGCGTGATGTCATGTTTAAAAGCGGCTTTGACCTTACGGTTAACATCGGCATCGGTTTCCCCTAATAGGGTGCGCCTTTCGCTATGCCCGATTATAACGTAATCGCAAAACTCGCGAAGCATGAGCGGAGAGACCTCGCCGGTAAAAGCGCCTTCCTCTTCCCAGTACATATTCTGCGCGCCCAATTTTATTTCTGTATCTTCCAGCAACTCGGTTTGAACGGCAAAGAGCGCAAGAAAAGGCGGGCAAAGCACCACTTCAACCCCTTCAAACGAGTCAAGGTCGTCCATCATATCTTCTACAAGGTCGAGAGCTTCGTCAACAGTTTTATTCATCTTCCAGTTACCGGCGATTATAGGAGTACGTTTACCGGAACTGAACCTGTTAATCTGCAAAATATTTCCTCCATACGGCAGTGTATAAACTCTATGCTTTATGATAGAATACCCCCTTTCCTGAAAAAGGAAAAGGGGCAAGATGTACTATTTATCGTTGAGAGCCGCTACACCGGGTAAAATTCGCCCTTCCAGAAATTCAAGGCTTGCGCCGCCGCCGGTGCTGATGTGGGTCATTTTGTCTGCCAAACCGCTCTGCTCAACTGCTGCCACGCTCTCACCGCCGCCGATGATGGTGGTGCCGTCCACTTCTGCCAGAGCTTGTGCCACTGCGGTTGTGCCTTTGGCAAAAGCCTCAAACTCGAACACGCCCATAGGTCCGTTCCAGATTATTGTTTTAGCATCTTTCAGACGCGCTTTGTAATCTGCTACGGCGGCGGGTCCAATATCGAGAATACGGGTGCCTGCTGCTACTTTGTCGGGGGTAGTAATGCTGTAACTTGCATCTGGAGCAAAACGATCTGCTGCCACCACATCAACCGGAAGCACGATTCGAGTGCCTTCTGCGCTACCCAGCAATTCCTTAGCCAGCTCTACTTTGTCATTTTCCACCAGCGAATCGGCAACGTCAAAGCCCTTCGCTTTAAAGAAGGTGTTAGCCATACCACCACCGATGAGCAGGGTATCAACCTTGACGCGGGTGAGCAGGTTCTGAATCACGCCGATTTTGTCCGAAACTTTCGCGCCGCCCAGAATCGCTATCAAGGGGCGAGTGGGATTGGAAAGCGCTCCGCCCATGATTTCGAGTTCTTTTTGCATCAGGTAGCCCGCTACACTCTCGCTAATGTAGTGGGTTACGCCTTCGGTGCTGGCATGGGCGCGATGGGCAGTGCCGAAAGCATCGTTCACATACACATCGCCTAGCGCGGCGAGTTGCTTCGCAAAATCAGGGTTGTTCTTTTCTTCTTCTGCATGAAAGCGTAGGTTCTCCAGCAACGCCACGTCCCCATCCTTGAGGGCATTTACCGCTGCTTCTACATCCGCGCCCACGCAATCATCAAGTTTGGTCACGGGCTTACCGAGCAGTTCGGCAAGATGGGTGGCAATCGGGTTCAGGCGCAACTTGTCTTCCGCCCCTTTTGGTCTGCCAAGGTGCGACATTAAAATTACTTTCGCCCCTTTTCCCGCCAAATAATTAATTGTAGGTATGGCAGAGCGAATGCGAGTGTCGTCAGTAATCTGTCCATTTTCCAAAGGTACGTTGAAATCCACGCGCACCAGTACGCGCTTTCCGCTGACAACTACATCTTCGATAGTTTTTTTGTTCATAATAACTGACCCATCCTTGTTTACATAAATATTCTTCGTTACTCTTTTTACTGCGGGTGACAACCTGAGAACTAACGTTACTCAGTATTTATAACTGCAAACTGCGTCAAACTTCATTTGTACGGTGGCGCTAAGAATAAGTTCTTACGCACTGTTAACGTAGAACAAGCGCAAGTCAAAGCCTGTCCGGAATCGTGGGAAACAGGCATAGCAACCGGGTTGGCAAATCGGGAATTAAATTTATAATGCTGGTAAATATCAAAAAGCTGGAAATAGGCAGCTTTTAAAGGGTCGGTCAGACTAAACGCAGCCAATGTTAAAACTGCATCCGGGTTCTGTACTACTCGAAATTTCAAGGCTTGGCGACCGTTTCGCCTCAATCCGATAATACCCATGCCGCTGGGCATTGAGGGTATCTCCTTTCCACGATTTCCGGGTAGAGGAGCAGTTACTAACTTTTTAGATAGAGAAAGCTAACTTAGTGTTCTTGTTTCAATTATTATAGCATGCGCTAAAGGACTAAGCCAAATGCTTATGGTTCTAAAGCTTGGATGCTACCGTTGGCGAACTGCCCACAAATTTAGAAAAATGCTCAGGAAGCGGGTTTGGGGGCAGCCAGTTTGAAAATCTTTTAAGAGATATAAGTTCTCGGTTTAGAAATCTCGCTTAACCCACTCCTCCGGGTCAACACCAATAGCGCCAATTCGTATTTCCCAATGCAAGTGCGCTCCGGTGGAAAGCCCGGTTGTGCCAACTTTTCCGATTAAATCGCCCTGATTTAGCATATCACCCACCTTTACAGTGATAACCGATTGGTGGAAATAGGCGCTATGCACCCCTAACCCATGATCTATAATCACAATTCCGCCCCGCACTTTCTGAAATTCTGCCAGCACAACCATCCCACGCTGTGGCGCTTTAATCGGTGTACCTTGTGGTATCCCAAAATCTATTGCGTCATGGATTTCGCTTCCACCGCCTACATAATCGCGGCGAGAACCAAAGGGCGTAGTGATGGGTCCGGTAAGGGGCAAGCTAAAACGCCCACTCCAAAGCTTTACAGGAGTGACCTGATTGTAAAAGCTGTAAACCCGGTCACGTTCGCGTTGCTGTTCCGCATCGCTGCCAAGACTAGATTCTACAGCGGGGTCAAGCTGAATGGTTTGGTGTTCAAATTGACCCGCCAGAATTCCTATGTTCTGCTCAAAGCGTCGCACTACCCCAGTGTTATCAATAATTTCTGTTAGCAGTAGTTGTGGACGCAAAGCAGCATTACTGGCAACCGGTGTATAAGCAACTAATTCGTTTGCTTGAGAAACGAATGTTAATTTCTGACCGTTGAAACTAGCGATAACATTAGAAGGCACACTTCCTAGCGCCCGCACTTTGAGAGTGCGTCCCTGCACCACTGCGCCAGAATCTGGGCGAACACTGAAAGTTTGGGGCAAGTGGTGTCCGGTTAGCCGGAATGAGTCTGTACCCAACAATCCTAATAACACCTCATATTCAGTCCCGCTAAATTCGGGATGATACTCAAAGCGGTTGCGTTCAAAATACTGCACGGTATAACCACCTTCGGTAAATTCTTCCGAGAGGGGAAATCCAAAAATAGCCAAACCCCCATGGCTATCCCAGTAACGTTTAAATCCCGCGCTCAGAGTGTGCCGAGTCTCGGTGAAATAATAACGGCTTGAGGTACTAGGCACATAGGGTGCTGGGTCAAATTTACGCCCAATAATAGTTTGAACTCCCAACAAACCTAACTCTATCTCGTAAGGTGTTCCCTTAAATTCAGGATGATACTCGAACCTCGCTCTCTCAAAATACTGGACGGTATAAGTTTTCCCATCAATCGGGTTTGTTTCCGAGTATTCTTCTGATAGTGGGAAGCCAAACTGAGCCAAGCCTCCGTGCTGCTGCCAATAGGTGCGAAAGCCACCACTCAAGTAATGCCCAGTATCAGGAAAATAGGTGCGAGTAGGGTCAGTAGAAGATGGCGCGGGCAGGCTATCTCCCGGATCGAGTGCTACAGCGAAGGCTGGCACAGGTTCAACCAATATTGATAGCAAGAAAACCAAAGTAAAAAATACACCTGCTGGTCTTATCACTTTCACTTTTGGAACTCCTCTATTCAAAGTGGATTCTTTTGAGAATAAAAACTGCAACCATTTTATGCTACTTTAGCTGAAAATGCAGTTGTTATACGCGGAGTTTTCAATGGTAGCTTAGGATGCCAAATTGCGGCAAATGGCTTGCTACTAACGAAGTCTGTAGCTGAGATTAGCGGGGAATCGGTACTAAGGTAACATTGTGAAATATAGAACTTTAAATTACACTATATATATACGAATAATTATGTATGAATATTTAATCTTTTTATATCTAGCAACAGAGTTTGTAAAAGGAAAACTCCATTACTAAAGTGGTAGCAAATACGTCCCAGCTCTATATCATACCAACAACGCAAGCTGCTCTAACATTTCTAAAATACGTGTTAGCTAGGCTCACTAACTAAAATCCTCGCCAATGCTCTTCCTGTTTTTGCTTTAAGAAAGTTGAGTGGCGAACAGCCTTGTATTCGTATTGTCTTTTTTGGTTTGTAGTCTGGGGTGTGTAGCATTTGAACAGCTTCAAAAGAAACTTCTGTTTTGGAGCTAGTAAGGATTGAATCGCGATGAAGAACAAACGGATTGTCGTTTTTGGCTTGTTCCTTATGCTAAGTAGCATCTTAATTGGACTCATAGCCTTTATTTCCAGTTCCGATACTATTAAGACTCAAGCAGCAACCCCTGCTTCCAACGTTTTAACAATTAATAATTCAGCGGTAAAACACACCTTTTCCAGCAAAATGCTGGGAGTAAATATGGTCAATTGGGAACATGCTTGGGGCAAACCCTATCCGGGCGATGTTACCGGATTGGCGCAAGCTTTAAAGGCTGCTAAAATCGGTCTTATCCGATATGGCGGGGGGAACTGGACTAATACTCTTGGTTGGGATCGTACCGCAGAACGGACTCCCTATACCGGGTGGCCCAATGCCACTAACGGTCCTTATTGGTTCCAGTTTAATCCACGCGAAATTGACAGCCTTGCTAAATTGGCACAATTATCAGGTGCGGACGTGCTGATTGAAGTAAATGTTTCCACCAATAACCCGACTATGTGGGCTGATATGGTCAAATACACCAATGTGGAGCATAATTACAAGTTCAAATACTGGGAAATTGGCAATGAGTTGGATTTAGCAAGCTCTACGCCTAGCCCAGATGAATATGTCACTCGCCTTGGTCAATATACCGACGCAATGATGAGCGTTGACCCAACCATTAGCATTACTGCATCGGCGGCGGCATCTCCCTATGAAGCAACCCGGTTGGGTTACAATGATACTATTACCACGCTTTCTCAATATCTCACCAAGCCCTATACAATGGTTTCTCCAAAGGGTAATAAAATTAAGGCTTTATCGTATCACTGGTATCAAGCCTGTAACAGCGTTACCGCTGCGGATTTACAACTTTATCAATATAGTGGCTTGGCTACCAACTCTTGGCGCAATAATTACTCGCGTATAGAAGCCGATTTGATGCCGCTACGGGTTACCAATGAGATTACTCATGATTCGATTCCACAGGGTGTTACAGAGCTTAACTTTGACGCATGTAATTATGATAATCCCATGAACGGGAATTTTTTGAATGCGCTATGGACTACCGATGTATTGGGACGTATGGCTTACAATGGTGCCGATTTTGCCACTCGTTGGGAAGGTTACGGTACACAGGGTTACGGCATGATTTATCCGAATGATAGCCTTAATCCCACCCAACTTTATGCGCGTCCGGCTTATTATGCCTATTTAATGTATGCCAATTATTTCGGGGATCAGATGGTGGAATCTAGTAGCAACGACAATGCCCGTTTATCTGTATGGGCTTCGCGAGATTCTACTGATACTACCAAGTTAAAGCTAATGGTCACTAACCTTTCGGCAAATGAGTTGCCTACTACACTTAATACCACAGGCTTTACTGCCGGTTCGGGTAGCTTGTACCAGTTGAGAAGCGCCAAACCGGCGGATATTAGCGCTGCCAGCCTAACGGCACCGGCTACAATCAATGGCGTATCTGTTAATATGATGGATGTAGCCGGAAGTCTTAACGGTATTAAGCCAGTGGCGTTGGCGGTATCAGGTTCTTCCTTTAACTATACTTTTCCAGCGTATTCCACGACTGCCATTATTTTGACGAGCGGTAATGTAATTTCAACGCCTACACCTACCGCAACAGCGATACCAACCGCTACGGCTACACCAAATCCTACTACCACCGCGCCTGTCGCAACCGCTACGCCCACTCCTAGCTCTAACACGCCTATTCCAACCGCAACCGCTACGGCTACTGCAGGTGGGCAGAGTATTACTACTTCGGTAACTACTTCTAAAACAATGGTCAATCCCGGTCAAGCAGTTACGCTTAATACTATTGTAAAAGCAGGGAGTAGCGCTGCTACTTGGTTGGTAGATACCGAAATATATTGCTCTACCGATAAGGTGAACTGGACTAAGGATTTCCAAAATTATCGCGACTCGCAAAAATTTACCGCCGGGCAAACTCTCTCATATGCCGATACTTGGAACGTGCCTTCAAATCACGCTACTGCTCAGTGTGTAATCAAGGTAGGTCTCTTTTTACCGGGATGGAGCAGTCAGGTAATGTTTAGCGATGTTGGGACAATTGCAGTTGGCAATACTTCGCCTCCAACCAATACGCCTACACCAGTTCCTACAACCCCAACTGGGACTGTCGGCACTGGTCTCAAAGGCGAATATTTTGACAATGTTGATTTTACAAACCTTAAACTCACCCGTGTTGATAAGACTGTGAACTTTAATTGGGGTAATGGCTCACCAGACTCTTCAATCGGAGTGGATACTTTCTCGGTACGCTGGTCTGGTCAGGTGCTACCACAGTTCTCCGAGACTTACACTTTCTACACCCAATCTGATGATGGGGTGCGGTTATGGGTAAACGGACAATTGTTGGTAGATAACTGGACTAATCACGCTTCTGTTCAGAATAGCGGTACTATTCAACTTACCGCCGGGCAAAAGTATTACATCCGAATGGAATATTATGATAACCGTGGTTCGGCAATAGCAAAACTGTCTTGGTCTAGCCCTAGCCAGAGCAAGCAGATTATACCTGTGAACCGCTTGTTCCCTGCTGCCGGATAACCGGATATTGCCTGATTAATTAATCGCTATAATGAAATGGTCAATCTCTACAAGGGGTTGACCTTTTTATTGGTGTTAGCGCAATGAACTTGTCGCCTTCGGGTGAGCGTGTTATCTTTTGTAGGGTTTGAGTACATTATTTACAAGATAGGCAGACGACAATATGAGCGAGTTGACCCATTTTAATGAAGAAGGACGCGCCCGCATGGTGGATGTGTCCGAAAAAGCAATTACAGACCGCCGCGCGGTGGCACGCGGTACAGTAGTGATGCAACCTGAAACCTTGCAACTTATCAGGGAAGGGCGCGTGAAGAAGGGCGATGTGCTGGCAGTAGCGCAGGTAGCCGGGATTATGGCTGCAAAAAAAACTCATGAAATTATCCCTATGTGCCACCCACTACTCTTGAGCGGGATTAATCTTCGCTTTGAACTGGACGATTCCAAAAACGCAGTTTTGATTGAGGCAGAAGTGAAAACTACCAGCCAAACCGGAGTTGAGATGGAAGCTCTTACGGCTGTTAGCGCGGCTGCTCTGACCATCTACGATATGGTAAAAGCGGTTGACCGCGCTATGAGTATTGAGAATATTAGGTTGGTTCATAAGAGCGGCGGCAAATCCGGTACATTTGAAGCCCAATAAGGCACGCCCAGTTGTCAATACACAGAATTCGGAGGTGCAGACTGATGAGTTCGCTGCTCGTTATAGAATCGGCTGTATTCCCCGATAATTTGATGTGCCTCTTTCGGGCTTTCAAATTCATTTAGTAACACATACTTATATTTAATCGTCCGCCACAAACATAGCGTGCTACCTCTGCATTGCTAGGCACTCCCCTTTTTGAAACGCTACCAGCTTTTATGGCATATATCCTCTAAAAAGTTTGAATTGATAATTAGCCATATCCGGGCTTTCACCTTTAATAACTCTTTCATTGGAAATGAATACACTGGCATAAAGCTCTAATCTCTGTTTTTCAATTGGCAGGAATATTCATGCGGCAGGCAATAGAACAAAGTAAAACAGCAGCAAAATTAGAAATAATTGCCAAACACCCTTCTAGGAAGGATTTGGTTTTCTTATTCATCGCTATATTCTTGGTGATGTCATATATTGCGCCACGCTGGAGCGATTGGAATCAAAACTCCAGAGTAAACCTTGTACGCGCTATTGTGGACAAGGGTACTGTGCAGATTGACGCTTTCATTGCCAACACAGGTGATTATGCTTTTTATAATGGGCATTATTACTCTGATAAACCACCCGGTCCCGCCTTAGCAGGGGTGCTACCTTACGCTGCGCTGAAAATGGCGCTTAGCAATCCATTGGCGGACAAGGCGTTGGAGATTGCAGGTAATTCCAGAACTTTCAGTCAAAGCTTTAGTGAGGGCAGCAACACTGGAACACAACTTACTACATCGCGTGACAAACTAATCGGAGCATTGGCAAGAATAGTTTTGGCAATGTTTTTGGTTTCGATTCCAGTTTCGATTATGGCATGCTTATTTTTGGTGTGGGCTTGCGAATTAACCGGGCGTTATTGGGCAAGCCTTGCGCTGAGCCTTGCGCTCATATTTGGCACAACACTATTCCCCTATAGTTCAATGTTTTATAACCATGCCCTGACAGCCGCGCTTTTATTCAGCGGGTTCTTCCTGTTATATCGTTTGCAAAATAGTAAAGGTCAACCCGGTTGGTTAATACTTTCGGGCTTTCTGCTGGGTTTCAGTATCATTTCACAATACGAGACAGTTCTGATAGCTGCGGTGCTTGGATTATATTCGTTGGCTACAGTGGAACGCTTGCATTGGCTCCACCGTATTTTGTGGATTGCAATCGGGATATTACCCTCTGTTATAATTTTGGTTGCCTATGATTTGGTAGCCTTTGGCACACCCTTTCCGGTGGGTTATTCATACTCAACTCTTTGGTTGGATCGCCATTCACAAGGCTTTATGAGCCTTACTCTCCCTCACCTTGAAGCATTATGGGGGATAACCTTCAGCCAGTTTCGAGGTATTTTCCTCTTATCGCCATTCTTGCTACTGGCAATTCCGGGTTTTTATTATGGCTTGCGTAATGTCGGTAATCGTTTGGAAGCAATCGTATGCCTTTGGGCATCTGCCGCTTTCCTAACTTTCAATTCGAGTTCCATAATGTGGGCAGGCGGTCATGCCTTTGGTCCCCGCTATATCGTCAGTTGCCTTCCTTTTATGAGCTTCGGCATAGTATTTTTGCTTAAAGAAGCAGCAAAAGAAAAATGGAAGTTTGCGGGATTTTGGTTTGGCATACCGGCAGTGTTTTCAGTATTGGTGGTAATGTTCGGCTCAATTGCCGGAAGAAATTGGCCTTCTGATGAGTTTGAAAACCCTGTAAGAGATTTTCTTTTACCTGAATTACTATCCGGGAATCTTGCTAGAAATCCCGGTACTGCCCTCGGATTAAAAGGATTTTACAGTTTTCTTCCTCTACTCTTGGCGCTATGTATCTTATACCTTCTTTTATATCGTTTAAAGAAGCCACGCCGCCGCATGAAAGTTACATCTGAAAATAACTTGATAGGTTTTCAAAGTGCCGTTGAAGTCAAGCAATATGAGCTTATACCTATGGGAAAATCGAAGCCAAGTTTTATAGGTCGCTTCTGGCTAAACGGAAAATGGCTGGTTACTCTAGTAACAACGCTCGTTATACTTTTTTCTACCTTGCCTTATCTGTTCGGCTACCTTAGAACTCCGCCAAATAAAACATTTATGGGGATTATGTTGGATGTGCCAGATACGACCCAGTATTGGGCATGGATGCGAAGCTTTGGAGATAGCTGGATTATTGGCAACCCGCTTACACCTGAGAAAAACGACCCGGCGTTTTTTAACTTGCTATGGCTGATACTTGGAAAAGCACAGTTTATTATCGGCATTGGGCAAGAGTGGGTTTACCAGCTTTTTCGCATCTTCTCGATAGTATTCTTCAGTTTAATGCTATGGCGCTTCACGCGCTTTGTTTTTAACAGCCCTCTCTCTAGGAACACCGCTTATCTGCTAGTAATGTTCGGCTGCGGATGGGGTTGGCTTCCGATACTGATAAAACAATTCTCAGGAACACTTTCCAACCCTCTCGCTGTATTTGTATCAGAGCCGAATACTTTCCTGTCAGCGCTGGCAAATCCCCATCTGATTTTTTCTGCCAGTTTGATTCTATGGATTTTCCAACTCGTACTATTGGCGAGTGAGGAAAGTAACCTTAAATATGCTGTAGGGGCAGGCTTTATCGCTTTAATACTCGGTCTGGAACATGCCTACGACCTTTTAATAGTGTACAGCGTGATAGGTTTATTCTGGTTCAGCCATATGTGGCTTAAGCATAGCTTTGACGTTTTATGGTTTAAAATTTGCCTTATTATCGGTCTGCTTTCAGCTTTCCCCTCAATTTATTTTACTTATATCACGATTACCAATCCTACGTGGAAGGGTGTTCTGGCGCAATACGGAAACGCAGGTGTATTTACTCCAGACCCGTTTAATTTGCTAATATTGTTAGGACCTTTGCTTTTGCTGGCATTCTACGCCCTAACATTAAAAGCTCCCGCAGTAAAAGAAAGTAATATTTCGGAATACTCTCAGTACCGAATGCGATTAGTCAAAATCTGGTTTATCGCAGGGTGTTTTCTCATTTATATTCCCGCCAATTTTCAAATCAAAATGCTGAATGGCTGGCAAGTTCCCCTATTTATGCTAACAATAGTGGCAATTATCCCTCTAGCGAAAAGGCTTCACGCTGCCATTGATAAAATTTCAGTTAATGATTGGGCAAAAATACTTTGCGTTGGCGCGATTCTGATAGCTTTGCCTACTACTATTTATCTTTTCAGTTGGCGTTTTGTAGATTTAAACCGTGTTACAGCGCCCTATTATCTGGAGCGAGATGAATTATCTGCAATGAACTGGTTGGAACAGCGCAATAAGCCGCCTGAAATTGTACTAGCTTCCGAAACGCTGGGTTATTACATTGCACCCAAAACCGGAAACCGCCCTTTTCTGGCACATTGGGCAATGACCTTAGACTATTACACAAAACGAACGTTAGTAGCAGAAGTAATGAATCCTGCTACAACTTCAACTAGACGAGCAGAAATTCTCAAAGAATACAAGGTTACATACATCCTCTATGGCTCTGAGGATAAAAAACTTTCACCTGCACTGGATGACCCGAACTTGCAAAAGGTTTTTTCCTCAATCGGTGCGGACATCTATTTATATACGCCGTTGGTATCTAGTGCGGGAGGTAATCGGGTATGAGAATTGGGATTGACGCACGTTATCTGTCACATGGTCTGGTTGGAGGTGTCCATACCTACGTTTTTAATTTAATTCAAGAACTTGCAAGACTCGACACTACCGACCAGTTTTTTCTGTATGCTGATACCAAACGACCTTTTGAACTGCAAAACTTGCCCCACAATTTTACCTTGAAACTCTTGCCTTGGCGCAACAAACTGGATAGCCTGAAAATAGACGCATTCTTCTCAAGATACATTGCTGAAGATAAACTCGATGTTATCCATTTTCCAGCAAATTATGGGTTAGGTCCGCAGGGAGTAGCTACACTCATAACGCTTCATGATGCCTTGAATATTTTCCCGGTCTGGGAATCCATCAAACGGGAACTGAAAAAGCCAAAAGCGATAGCTCAAATCCTGTATCTTCAAGGGTTCACCCGATTGTCTGGGCGAAGAGCAACCCGCTTTGTAACCGTATCGGGCTGGTCAGCCAGCAATATTGCAGAAGTGAGTCGTGGGAAAATCCCGCACCAAAACATCGAGGTAATTCATTCCGCCCCTGCCGCTCATTTTCGGGTTGTCGAAAATATACAGACGCTTGAGGAAGCTAAACGCCGCTTGCAATTACCGAGTAAATTTGTGCTGGCGGACGGCTTGAAAAATCCGGGAGTTATTTTACGCGCATGGGAGTTATTACCTGAGAACTTACGAAATGAGTACCGAATTGTATTTTTCAGTCGCAAACCAGAACTATTACCGATAGCGATGGAGGCAATTCGGGCAAATAAGGCACAGCATCTAATCCGACCGAAGAATGAGGATTTGGTAGCGCTTTATAACCTTGCGACATTGTTTCTTTTTCCTTCTTGGATTGAGGGTTTTGGCTTGCCTATTCTGGAGGCAATGGCATGTGGAGCGCCGGTTATAGCCTCAGATAGAGGCTCAATTCCAGAAATCGGTAGCAAAGCAGCCTACTATCATGATGCCGAAGATGAAGTCTCCCTAGCGCGTTTGCTTGAACAAGCGCTAACCTCTCCAGAAAAGCGAAAAGAGATGCAGACACGCGGATACAAACGCGCTGCTGAATTTAGCTGGCGAAAAACAGCGGAAGAACACTACTTTACTTATAAAAAGCTGGCAAAAATCCCTAGCCCTGCTTTAGCGATTGGATAGGTTTCAAAATTGGTTGTCCGAAACTCTCTGTACAATCTGGCAGCACAAATAGCCATAAAGTTGGTTTCTTTTGGCTTTATGATTTTTGTTGTACGGCAGTTAGGAAAGATTGAATTTGGCAAGTACGCCATCGCTACTTCTTTTGTCGCTGTGCTGATGGTACTTTGCGATTTGGGGTTGGGCAGTTATGTAAGCAGGGAAGTAGCAAGAGATATAAAGCGGGCTGAAGAATTGCTCGGCAATATGATTGCGCTGCGTTTTATTCTGGCAACTATTTTTATCGTATTTACTACCGGTAGCGCATGGGCAATCGGCTATTCATCCGATATAATTCTGGCAATTCTTTTGGGTAGCTCCAGCCAATTACTATTTGCGGTGCAAAGTAGCCTTGATTCAGTTTTGATAGGTTCGCAACGGCTTGGCGCATCAGCCTTTGCCAACCTTGCCAATCAAATAGTGCTGGTGTTTTCAGGGGTAATAATACTACTCTTGGGTTTTGGTTTTATTGGTCTAAGCGTAGCCTCTTTACTAGGAATTCTGGCAGCTACTGTTCTAAATAGCCTGACAATTCGAAAGCGAATAGGTAATATTCGGCTTGTATTTTCGCCTAAAAATTGGTTTTCAATGGTGCGAAAGGGGTTGCCCTTTGGTATTAATCAATTTGCTCTATCCATGTCATATCGGTTAGATAGTTTGATATTGGGCTGGTGCTGGAACAACGCAGTGGTAGGCATGTATGGAGCGGCTTACAACCTAATATTTACCCTGACAACCCTTTCCAACAGCATCAATCTAGCTTTATTCCCCTATATGAGTCGCCAATTCGCGCAGAACCCGGAAATTGCCCGAAAAAACTTTGGTAATTATATACGCTACTTGTTAATGCTTTCCTTGCCTATGGCTACAATCGGTTGCGTGCTGGCAGAACCGCTGGCACATCTGCTCTTTTCGGCAAGCTATACCGATAGCGGCAAGGCACTGGCAATTCTAGTTTGGGCTTTACCCTTGATGTTCCTTAACGAGTTATTGGGCTATATAGCGGCTACTGTTGGAATGGAGCGTCAGATGGCGACCATTCGAGTAGTCAATGCTATAAGCAATATTGGCATGAATATTCTTGTTATTCCAATTTATGGATTGATAGGAGCAAGCATCACCACTGTTGTTACTGAAGCAATTGGCTTAACACAGTTTATATGGCTCATGCGAAGTAAAAAAGTGTTTTCTAACTCAAAAATGCACTTGTTCAAAATTGGAGTAGCAGCTACGCTGGCAGGATTAATGGGTTACCTAAGCGCAGGGCTTCCGGTATTACTGGCGGGACTAACAGGGTTGTTGGTATATCTGGCGGGTCTGATTCTAACAGGTTCTATCAATAGCACTGAGATAAAATTAGTATTAACCGCAATAACCCATAAAAATAAACCCAAGATTGAGGGGAATGCTTTATCCAGACAGGAAATATAGCTTATGAAATTTCTAGTTGTTTCTCATCACTTGCCGCCCAACTATAAATCGGGCGCTGAGTTATATGCGTTCCGACAAGCCCTCTGGTTACAAAATAAAGGCAATATTGTTAGGGCTGTCTGTGTTGAGGATATAGAAGCGCCGGTATCTGCGCTAGAAGTAAAACAAGATAATTACATGGGGCTGGATATTGAGCGCCTTTATTTTAACCGCCTTTCCTACCCAAACCCTTTAGAAGCGAGTCACTATAATCCTGAGATAAGGGACTGGATGGAAAACTTTCTCAGGGAGTATAAACCAGACCTGATGCTGGTTAATGCTTGTTATCTGTTGGGAGTGGGAATACTGGAAGCTGCCAAAAAATGTGGCGTACCGGTGGTACTTACCCTGCACGATTTCTGGTTCTTATGCCAGCGTATTAATCTGATGAAACCAGATGGCAGTCTTTGTGATGGGAATGTCACCGGTGAAGATTGTGCCCTTTGTCTTGCAAACGACAAACGACGCTATTTAGTCGCAGATCAATATAGTGGAAATAGAGTCGGGAAAATCATGGTTCAAGGGGCACGATCAGGATTTACTCCATTATCATGGCTTCTAGGTGGTACTGAAAAAATAGAAACATTAACCCAAAGACGAATTCGGTTAAAAAAAGCTTTTGATAGTGTACAAGCAATTATAGCTCCGTCATCTCAGCTTAAACAGATGTTTATAAAGAATGGATTTACCTCAGAGAAAATTCAACATTGTCGTATTGGTCTTGATCAGGAAAAAATAAAAGCCTTAGAAGTTGCAAAGCAAACTAAAAACTCGAAAAGAATTAAACCTGGTCTTCATATAGGATTTCTCGGGCAGGTATTACCTCATAAAGGACTCGATGTGTTGTTGGAGGCATTCAGGCATCTCTCACAACCTGATATTATTCTTACTATTTACGGACCAATGGGTCGAGATAAATCGTATGAGAAAAAAATCAAGGAATTGGTCAGCAAAGATACTCGAATCAAATTTGCTGGCACCTATTTACCCGAAGAGCTGACAAAAATTATGTCAGAACTTGACACAGTTATTGTGCCTTCCGTTTGCTATGAAAACTCACCACTGGTAATTCTCGAAGCTCAGGCTGCCGGTGTCCCGGTAATAGCTTCTAATTTGGGCGGTATGGCAGAATTGGTAAAGCATGAGAAAAATGGCTTGCTTTTTGAACGAGGTAATCCCCGCGATTTGGCTGCTCAAATTACGAAATTACTTGAACAGGATTCTTTGCTGGAACAACTAAGGACAGGAGCCATTCAGGTTAAAACTCTGGATGAAGAATTTTCTGAATTAACGAAGATTTATCAAGATGTGCTACAAAATTACATAGTGGTGAGGTAAATATAATAGTAAGATAAAAGAAAAAGCCCTCGAATCAATTCTGATTCAAAGGCTTTTTCTATTATCTATTTTAGCTTATAGAATACAACAACGTAAAATCATGATTTTATAAACTTAAAGAAGGTACTAGAATCTTCTGGAGAATTATCGCAGCAGGTAATACGGCTCTCTGCCCTTGATTGTTAAATAATTCCTTTTCCAAATTCCAGAATTGGTAGCTATCGTTTGGTGAGAGCGCGTACAAATCTTTTGGGAATGTCAGCCTGCTTTTCACTTCTTCACAACTATCTAGAAGAATTGGTAATATATCTTGCTCCAGATGTGATGCTTCAAAGCATTGGTTTGCACTGCGAGGTTGCCGCGCTAAACCATCCTTTACTATTTGGCGAGCCTGCAATTTGCGAGACACACCTCCAGTGATTTCTTTTAGCTTTCCTTTTTTTATTAGTGTGAATAATCGTTTTAAATAATATATTAATCGGTATGAATCAGAATTCTCTTGTGTGGGAGTATAATCCACAGTGAGGACAAGAATGCCACCGGGTTTGAGTACACGAATCAATTCTTTTATTGCTACTTGGTCGGAAGGGGCTGGAATATGCTCTAACACAGAGATACATGAAATGGCGTTAAATGAAGAGTCGGGGTAAGATAATAAGGTTAAATCCTGATAAGAATAATTTACCTGCGATCCATATATTTTCTCAGGGTGTAACTCCTTCAATTTTTGAATTAACCCTTTGTTTCCATCACATGCTTCGGCTACTACACCTTTATTTGCTAGTATATGAGACAAAGGTGTAACTCCACTGCCCGCATCTAGAAAAGAATCGCCTGATTTTAAGTTGTCCAATAGGGCATCAAGTGCGAAAGAATATTCGAGTTTACGGAAAGGCCAGCGGCAAACTTGTAAATATTGTGGGATTTCAGAAATTCCTGCTACTTCATCCTTATGTATATTGAAATATTGCTCAAGCTGATCTAGATGCGGTTCAAAGAATTGCTCGAATAATGTTGATTTTTCTTGAATAGAAGCTTTAGTCTCAGCCCATAAAACATGCATATGTTATATGCTCCTTTGCTCGAATGAAGAATTCAGCAATATATTATTCTTCAATCCTAAATACTTATACAAACGATAATTTATAATATTTTAGCTTCATGTTCTTTAGATATTTGTGAAAACCAAAATGATATTAATGAGAGTTTATTAATGACTTCTGTTTGAATTAATTCCGAACTATTTTGGAATTATAAAAACTGTTCATCCCATAAAAACGGGAGTGCCTATTTTAGGAGATGTGATTTTTTATCCCGCCAAATTCCTGAGGTGCATAAAAAGAACCAAAAAAGTTTTTTAGAACTACTTCCTTAGAGTTATATATTAGGTACTCCCTGTAAAAATAGGCAGCTTAATGAGAAACCTCAACTAACGCCATATTACACCAATATAACCCCTAAAACCCTAAAAGATGAAGCGCGGTTGAGTTTGGTGAGCTTTAGAATATTAGCCCGTTTGGAGTAGCGAAGACTCAGCAAAATCAGAACGCAGTCCGATTCAAATACTTGCTTCCCCAATGCACTCAAAGTAGTTGGCCAGCGTAGGCTTACCAACTCACATAAGGCTGATGTTTTTACAGGCAATACCGTTACTACGCCATTATCTTCAAATGTATTAATAGGTACTGATTCATATATTTCTGGGTCTTCGCGAATATTTCCCACATTAGTATGTGATTGGATTTCAGTAATTTTTTCTACACTATAACCAAATTGTTGTATTGCTGCGGAAAAGCAAGTAAGTATCTGGGAAGAAGATTTTACATTTTGCTCGCACACTACCAATACACGGCGTTTTTCCGTTTGAGGTAGCTTCTCGAATAGGAGCATCAATTCGGAAGTTAATAATTCTAGCTTTTCATGGTCATCAAACTGGCTTAATCTGGTAAGAATTTCCCATCCGGTGAGTTCTCTAAGGTCAACTTCATCTAGTATCCTTCCAGAAATGCGTTGGAGAAAAGTAATCAGCAAAATTGTCAAAAATAGGCTAATCAGACCCATTGCCAGCGCAGCGTTACGCGGTTGAGGTCCTAGAGCTCCGGAAATAAGACTCGATTTTTCAATTACATGAATCTGATTTGCCTCAGAACCGTCACTTTCAAATTTGGATAGAGCTTGAAGTTCAGCCGTATATGCGTCACTGGCGTTCTTTATATCCCGGATTTGGAAATCTAGCTGAGCATTTAACTCGATGACCTCACCTCGAACCCCTCTTTGGCTTTCAAGGCTTGTAATTTCTTTAGTACCTTTATCAATAAGACTAATTAATTCGGTGCGGCGCTCTGCTATGAATTGTTTCTGCACTTTTTGTCTGAGTTCTTTTAAGAGTGGAGTCTCATTGGTTAGCATTTCTACAATTGTATCTAATACTTGTAAAGTGCGTTCGGGGTTTGTATCCACATACCGCACTTCAAAAAAGGGTGTTCCCGCACTCAACAGAATAACAAGCGAGCGATTTAACTCTTCGGTTGAAAGCTTCCCGTTAAAACGTTGTGCAATATTTGCAAGAAAATTTTCCTGCTTCAAGAGCTTGCTATAGCTTCCTCCCAAACGAATTGTAATTAAATCAGGTGTTTGGTCTTTTATTTGTTTGAAAGAAGGGCTAACAATAAGAAGCTCTCTACCCTGATAATATTTGGTGCCATGCTGGATTATAACGTAAGCAATAATGCCGCTTATAACCGGAATCAATATTAAAAGCCACCACCAACGCAATAGCCTAACAATTAGTTTGCGTAACTCGACTCCGGTACCAGAGAACATCCTCATTTTTAGACCCTTTGAAGCTAGAGACGTTTCCCGCGATGACGATTTCGCAAAGTAATGGTTATAGCCAATAAGCCGCCAATTGCAAAAACAGGAATTATGGCAAGAGCCGCCGCTGTATAGCTCTCCTCAAGCCATTGCCGGGTTCCGCCCGCTTCTACAGGCGGAAGAACGGGTTGCGGCTTAACGGTTGCAACTGGCATAGAAGGGGTTTGTGGGGTTTGTTCTGGACGAGTATAAGTTCCTATGGGTTGTGGTTGAATCCCGGTATCATAAGTTTTTGAGCTATACCACACACTTTTTGAATCATCATCAGTGGGTTTGTTGCGAGCGAACCATACGACATGTATGCGGTCAGGACCCAAGCCAATACGAGGATATTCAGCAAAACCGGGTACAATTCCAATAATCTCCGGCTGTAACCAATTGCCATTTTCCCAGACTACATGGTAGGCAGCAAGATCTTCTGCTTTCTCTATCTCACCTTTTTTTCCACTTGGAGTAAGTGCAATAGCCGCTAGGTGAACGCGACCATTCCCATCCCCTGCCAAATAATAACGATCAAAAAAGTGTTGTGAAGAAAAGCGTCTTGCTGAAATATCCGGTATAGCAGTAGGCTCTGAGAAATTAAGCCCGTTATCTTGAGAAACCATATAGAATATTTGTTGCTTTTCTAATACTCTCCATGCCAGCATAACCCCATTTTCACCGAAGGTAGTAAGAGTAGTTTGAGCAATAGGTTCTTTCTCACTACCGAAGGTCAAGGGGTCGCTCCATTTGTTTCCATCATCAAATGAATGGGTATATCCTCCGAATGCCGCCTGATTGCGTCCGGTCTGGTTATCATAGCCATCATCCCAACTTACGTGTAACCCGTTGGATATATCCGCTTTAATAGTTACTTTGGTAGCGCCATATTTCGGTTCACCGATAAGTTTGGGATACGACCAGCTTTTTCCAAAATCCTCACTACGACGATACATAACTACTTGACTCATTTTTGCAAAATCAGTTCCCTCTATCTGAGTCCAAACTACATGGATTGTCCCTTTTTTATCTACTAAAATATCTGAGTAATATGAGGTGTTAAAATCATCAATATTACGTGAGGTACTCCAGGCTGTTGGAATTGAAGCCTCAATTGCCGGGGCATATTGAAAATTCAATGAAGGTCTTGAGCGATAGACCAATTCTAAAATGCCGCGGGTATTGTCAAATGCAACAGAGCTACGAGGTACAACTCCATAGGGAGAAACCGAAATATTATAAGGTCCTTTTGGGTCAACATTACCTTCAGGGGAAATAGAATTGTAATAGACCTTATCATATTTCTCCCAAATGGGAGAATCTTTCATCTCAAAAAAATCTGAGCCTAAAAATACAACGTGAGCAGTACCCGCCCCATCAACTACAATATCTGGAAACCAAGCATGCTGCATTTTGCTTGAAAGGTTTACAGGCTCACTCCAATCGGAAGCGGCTTCCACCGGATAGAGCAGCGGTAGCAAAAGGGTTGTGAAAAGGAAAAGAAGTATTGTAAGGCATAATTTGAAACGCATATTTTACACCTCAATTTATGCTACAGCTTCGCTTGTTTCGATTTTTGCACTGCTTTGCTCTGGACGGCGTTGTTTTAGTAACTTAATAAAATGGAAAGATGAGCGTCGTGGAGCATCAATAGTTATAACACCCAGCACATAGCCTTTTAAACGCTCAATTACCTCAATTGTTGCTTTCAATTCCTGACTTCGCGTTTTCTTTAACTCGCATACTAAAATTATACCGCTTACGTGGTTTGCCAATAGGCGTGGCGTCTTTTCGGTCAGTATGCTATCGCAATTGAAAACTACAATATCACCGGGAACGGAGTTATGGGGCAACCCGTAGATATGTTCTGAACCGGGACGTAGTACCATCAGTTTCTTTTTCTCAGGAGAAGCATCTCCGGCAGTCATTAGAAAGAGGTTTGGTACACCCGTTTCATGCACTAAGTCTTCGATATTTGGGAAACTATTACCATAAAAAATTTCAAAAAATCCGGTATTGTTGTCCACTTCTAACATTTTATGCAAACTGGGGGTTTTTACATTAGCATCTACCAGCAACACTTCGCTGTTGAAATTAGCCATAGCAATTCCAAGATTCAACGCTATTTCAGGTTGAATACTGGCACTATCAGGGGCAGTTAGTAAAAGGGCGCGGCGACTATTAGCTAGGTGTTCTGAGAATAATATATTTGTGCCAATTACCTCATAAGCTTCAGCCACGATTTCGTTATCAATGTTTTTAGTTTTTTTGGAAACAATTCTAGGCACGTGTCCTAGAACTCGTAGTTTAAGCCGAGTCGAAATATCATCGCCATTCTTCAAGCGGTCATCTAGATATTCAAGCACAATGGCACAGATAATAGCCAAAAAACCGCCTATTGCTCCGGTTATGGCAGCAGCTATTAGTGGGTTCAACCCTTTTACAAGACGGGGTTGTTTTGATTCTTCAAGAATATTTATTGAGTTTGGAGAGTTAGTGGTACTTTGCTTGATTAGGTTTGTATAATTGGTTTGCCAAGTATCAATTTGGTTTTCCAAAGCCTTAATTTGACCGCGAATTTCTGTAACTTCGGCGGCGGTACTGGCAGAACTAAGATCCAGATTAAGTTCCTGTATCTTTTTTCGTCCCTCTTCTATTTTTGATTGCAAATCATCCATTTGTTTTTGGATAAAATCAGCTTGCTCTTTACGTTGATTTTCAGGGGCGGTTGGGCTTTGGGCAATCAATTGCTTACCGAAATTATTTACAAGCTGAACTGCGCGGGTTGGATCTACATCGGTGACTACAATTTCAATAAAAGCGGTGGCAGGAATAACTCTGGCAGAAACCATACCTGACAGTTGTTCATTGGGAATATTTAGATTTAATTCATTTTTTACGCCTTCAAGTATAGGTTGTCGCCTGAGCAATTCAAGATAATATACCGCCAATCTGTCGGCGAGAGGTATTTCAGATTGATCGGGATTGGCTTGCCGAATAACCTGTCCAACCATAAGCGTGGTGGAGGCTTCATATTTAGGTGGAGCTTTGGAGGTTAGATAGTAATTGATACCACCCGCTAGTATTACACCTAAGACTATCAACCACCACCAATTCAAAATTAATCTTGTATAGCGACGTACTTCGCGTGAAAAATCCATAGTTTTTACACAATAATAGAAAAATAACTAGACCAATAACGCATTTATACTAACAGACTAAATTGATTATGAGCCAAACGGATTAATTTTCATTATTATTTTTCCTAAAGAAATGAAAATTGATTCACAAGTCTGGCTCACCAAATTTGCCTTGCAAGAAATGCCACATTCCTATCAACCGCCACTGGCGAAGAGGGCGCACGGACTGGTAGCGTTTCCAGATTGTCCAAGCAACAATTGTGCGTAAATCAACCAACACCATGTTGAGTAAAACCCGTAGATTAGAAGCACCACGATTCCGTAAGAAAAGAAGGCGGTTGCGCGTCATCAGATAAATATATAACGGGGATTGTTCGCGTGCTTCCAGACTAATCTTATGCCAGATTATACTTTGGGGTACATACCAAATGCTATATCCAGCTTTTGCTGCTCTGGCGCACCAATCCGTTTCTTCATAATATGCAAAGAAGCGAGGGTCTAGCATACCAATTTTTTCAATAACTTCACGCTTTACCAACATGGCACAACCAGAAACGTAATCTACTCTTTTGAGGTAGTCATATTCAGGTGAGTCCACCGCATTAACCCCTAATTGCTGAGTCCAGCCTGATTCGGTTATTAGACCGCCTGCCGACCAGATACGTGTTGGGGAATCAAAGTAGTAAATTTTTGGACCGGTGATTCCGATTCTGTAATCACTCTGCGCCATCTGGACTAACGGCTCAATAAAATCAGATGCCACCTCAGTATCATTGTTAAGAAGTAATACATAATCGGCATTCCGTTCAAGAGCATGCCGAATACCTACATTATTTCCTTCGGCAAAACCCAGATTCCGACTATTGGTAATAAATTCAACAGGATAATTCAACCCCAGTAGAATAGCTTGCAACTTTTGAACCGAGTCATCCTCCGAACCGTTATCCAGTAATATAACGTCGTAGTTTGGGTAAGTAAGCTTTCCCAAAGAATGGAGACAATTTATTGTGTAGTCAGGGTTATTCCAGTTAAGAATTATTATGCTAACCTGTGGTGTTTTCACCGCATTGCCATCTCCTTTAATTTGTTCAATTCCTCTACTGGTTCAAATCTGTCTGGAAGCTCTGCTTTAGCATGTTCCATAAGAGACATTGCTTCTTTTAACCTACTATGCCGTATATAAAACATCTCAAGAGCAGTATAACTTTCCCAATGCTGGGGGTTAAGAGCGATAGCTTTAAGAAAAAATGGTTCAGCTTCAAGGTCATTCTGACTATCCAGCAATTGCCGCCCGCGCCAATAAAAGAGAATTGAAGCTTTAGCCTGTTTCCAGATTTCCATAGCTTCCATAGGGCGACCTTCTTTTTCTAGCGCTTCACCCAGCATCAGTAGGCTCGGACGATCCTCTGGATTGTTTTTTAGGGACATCTTGAGATGTTGTTCAGCTTGCGATAGCAAATTTCTCTGCAAAAATACCCATCCCAAGCCTCTTTCAGTAGCTGAATCCCATCCTAGAATCGAACTAGCATTTTCATATTTCTTTTGAATTTCAAGAAGACTTGGTTTTTGCTGCTCTCTCCAATATTGGAATTTCTCAAGACTGGCAGCATTTACTTCTGCTAATCCCCAAAATTGCCACAAGCAACCTACTATCAATAAAAGGCTAACTGGTACAGCGAATAAGAAATATCTTCGCAACTTCGGTTTCCAGCTATATTTACTTTTTGCCCGAAATGGTATGGTACATGAGCAGGCAATCAGAGCAGTCGGTATCCAGAAAAGCGGCGCAAATTGCCCATTCCAGCTACTATACTCGGTTGCGCCGTACACCTGTAATGCTGCCATAGCTGCCATACCACCCATAAAAGGGACTGCTTTATTGCCATTGGGAGTTAAATCAATTCCCTGCCAACTTTTTTTACCTGCCAGCAATTGGAAAAGTAACGTTAACCATAAAGCTGTCGCCCCCAATGCTGCTAACAGCCCAAACAAGCCAAGTTCAACGTAACATTGCAAGATAAGATTATGGGCGTGTTCCTGTGAGCCATAATTTCCGAGATTAACCAGGTCATTTAAAGGGTCACGGGGAAAAGGATAGATATTCTTGTATTCTCCAATTCCCATCCCGGTCAAAGGCACATCGCTCAAGATATAGATTGTATCCTGCCATACTTCTAATCGACTCAAACCACCATCGTTAAGCAACGTTTGCGGATTGAAAAGGCGGTATTGCCCACTTACGGCTAGATAAAAAGCCATTGTTGTAACCGTAACCAATGCCAGAACACCTAGTATTAACTGTAGCCTTTTACTGCCACGTTGCCACACCAGTATTCCCAGCAAGAGCAACCCAACTGCCAGCGCCGCCAAACTCCCCCGACTGTTTGTAACCAGCAGTTCTCCCAACATTAGCCCAAAAGATATACCCCCACAAATCCTAATGCGCCATCCTTTTCCAATCAGTGTATAAGCCATCGCCAGTGGCGCAAATATTGCCAGCATACCTGCCAAAGTATTGCGGTGCATTACCAGCATCTCGCTATGTGGCAAGATAGAACTCGCAAGCTTGAGGACGGAAGCTGAAAGCGAATTGGTTCTTAGATAATCGTCATCCAAATTAGGTAATATCAATAACCCAATCAGAGATAGAGCAATTACCAGCGCCAGACCTGCTTCATGTAATAACTTCGCATGCTGTGGTTTCCCAAACAGCCACCAAGAAAAAAAGAAAAGAACTGCCGCCAAGCCGAGCAATATTGCTCTTCCAAGATTGCCTCCGGCTGTAATCAATCCGACTATCAGTCCGGCAGTGTATAGCAACACACTGCTTCCGAATAAAGGGAGACGGTAGTCTGCGCCTTTGCTTACTACTGTCTCAACCCACACCGGAAAACGTTTTGTAGGCACCACTTAAATATCTTTACTTATTGCCTACCCATTTGAAGTGCGACACCCCAATGGTGAGCAAATCCTTCAAGGTAGCAAGGCTATTAGCACTCTTAAGAAAAGTCAGGGCTGGAGCAGGGCGGAATGCCCATTCTCGAAAGGCACGTTTCGCCCAATACTGAATTTGCTCATTTGAAAGGTGAGGATAATTCAGCACCGTTGATTGATCCATGTCAAAATCTTCATACTTGGTCATTTTAATCCAGCCATTTTCCAGCGCATCGTAGTAGAAAGGCGTACCGGGATAAGGCACAGCTATATGGAAAAGCGCAATATCCAGCGGCAAACTCTTGGCAAATCTTATAGTTTGCTTGATGGTATCTACAGTTTCACCGGGCATACCAATTATGAAATAGCCCCAGTTTTTGATACCAAACTTTTTGGAAGCAGCCAACGCCTTACGGGTTTTCTCCTCATTGATACCTTTCTTCATGTGTTTAAGCACTTCTTCGCTGCCGCTCTCAAGACCCCAGCTAATCATCCAACAACCGGATTTAGCCATTAGTTCCAGCATTTCTTCATCAATGAAATCCACGCGGCTATTGCAAGTCCAGCGAATTTTGATGTTCCTCTCGATAAGCTGTTTGCTTAGCTCAATCACATAATCACGTTTGACCGTAAAGAGGTCAGCATAAAAATGTATGCTATTCACTCCTAACCGCTTGAGTTCGATAATCTCCTCAATAGTGCGTTCCGGGCTATGGCTGCGTACTGAGAAATCCCACATCACATGTTTTATACAAAAACGGCAACCTGCTGAACAACCTCGACTGGTGGTCACAAAGCAATAATTGCCCTTAATCATCGGGATTTTGTATTTGTGCATCGGCAGCAGATGGTACAGGGGCATTGGCAAATCGTCCATATTCTCGATATTAGGGCGATCTGGGTTATTAATAAGCATGCCATTCTTACGCCAGACCAGCCCTGAGATATGACTGAAATCTTCTACTCCTGCTTCAAGGTTATCTATAAGCTCCTTGAAAGTTACTTCAGGCTCAAAGCGAATAATAAAATCAAGGGTTGGATAATCCTCCATCGTCTCTTTCCACATCGGCGTTACGTGGCTACCAATAGCGATAGTTTTAGTGCCGTAACGCCGGGCAAGGAAAGTTACCTTCATATCATTGGTAATCGTAGGTGCGGTAACATTTGTAACCAAATACTTAGGCTTCTTTTCTTCCAGCAAAGCCTCAAACTTGTGCCAGCCCATATATTCGGCGATACAATCTATTAGCTCTATTTTCTTCTGCGGATAAATCATCGCTGCCAATCCAGCCATTTCCACTTGGGGCCAAATCATTTTCTCGCGGCTGCGCCTGCCCACCCGATGAATATCGCGGATATATACCTCACCATCGGGAGAAGGGGGATTGACAAATAAGCAATCTAGGTTATAAGTACGCGGTATCACATCCTTGATACTTTTGTGTTCTAGCAGCAAGGAAATGCTGCGCCGTTGCGCTAGATGTGGCACTTTCTACGTCCTCCATTTATTAATTAGTGATGTCCTATACCCAATGCGACCCTATATTTATCAACTAATCAGCCAAAATATACGGGCGCATCTCCTACCCTAGCTACCTTTGTGCCGATTTCTTGGTTGGCAATCTCCTGTGCAGCGCAAAAGCCCATTTCTAGGGCGTGGTCGGTATTGATATACCGGAACAAGCCTTGCCGCCCGCCGGTAATCATATTATCGAAGGAACTTAACTGGTAAATAAGCGCTGCCAGATTACCTTCATAGTTAAGGTCATAGCTAGGATAGGCATTAGGCAATCGCTCAAAAAAATGACCAATCACTTCTTCCCGCTTGAAAAGCCCTGCTTCAACTAGTCCTTGAATCGTTTTTTCGTACAGAACTTCTTCACTCTCAGTCCAGATTTCGTCACCAATATCACATGTTATTTCCACCGTCAGGCTACCTTTGCCATGCGGGGCAGCCTCGTGCGAGAAATTTCTCATCTCGGAAACGCGATTGAAAATAACTTTCGGGTCTGGAAAATAAATCCAGTGGTCATTGGTTACTTGAGATTTGTTTAACTTGAGAAAAAGGAAAATCATCGCCCTAAATTTGAGACCCTGTGCGGCATGCATAATTGCTTCCGGGGGTTCAGGACGTATGCTGCGTACTAAAGAGCTAATCGGAATAGTAGAAATAAGATAATCACATGGGAGAACGTGGGTTTTGCCATGCTGTTCATAAACCACTTCAGCGATGCGACCCTTTTGGTGGCGCACTTCTAGCATACGCGCATTAAGATGAATACGTGCGCCCCCTTCGGCTGCCTTCTCCGCAATAACTTCCGATATTCGTCCTACTCCTTGACGTGGGTAATAAAACAGGTCTTTATACTCGGAGTGGTGAAAATTGTTGTCGCCCTTGCGAAAACCAAGAGTACGTAGGGTTAAATCCCAGAGATCCACTACCGCAACCCGCTGTGCTGCCCAACTACTGGAGAGCTTACGGGGGTCGCGTCCCCATACTTTAGCGGTGTACGGTCCAAAATAAATATCGTACAAGCGTCTTCCAAAGCGATTTACAACCCAAGATTCAAAATTATCATCCGGGCTGGGCTTGATTTTGTTTTTTACGACAGTAGCGGCAAAATCAAGAAAAGATAAACCTGCTACATATAAGGGAAGATTCTTGAGCAAGTTTCCGGCGTTAAGCGGATAATCGTACATCTTATTCCAGAAAAAGACCCTCGTCTTACGGTCACGCTTTTCCAGTTCATCTCCCAATAATTTATCGATTTCGTTAATTATGGCAGGGTTAGAAGAATGAAAGCGATGGGGACCTAAATCCCACAAATAGCCATCACTGCGTATGGTGTATGCCATACCACCCACGAAGGGTTTTAGCTCAATCACATCGGGCTGGTAGCCGCGTTCGGTCAACTTCCATGCCGCCGCTAAACCTGCAGGACCCGCTCCAAGAATTACCACTCTTCCCTTAGCCATATAAATGCACCTCTCTATTTGAGAATGAGCCGGATAACTTGATTAACTATTCTCAAATTATCAAAGTGCCGTGAAAGTAAGGCGCACAGGCTCGACTATTTTTATGAACCTTTATTCATTACCGGGAATTTTCGAGTTGGAAAATAGAAGGTAAGCCTAACTCAAGCTCAGACAGCTTTTCGGGTGCAAGCGGTTGCTCTTGCAAATTTCGCACTACTTTGGCAGGATTACCAACCGCGATACAGTGGTCTGGTACATCCTTTGTCACTACCGCAGCTGCGCCGATAATCGCCCCTTTGCCAATTTTCACACCATCAAGCACAATTGCAGCGGAACCAAGCCATGCGCCATCCCCAATTTCTATGCCTTTTGCGGTAATACCTTGATCCATCACCGGGCGGGTAGTATCTCCGTAGCGGTGTTGTACCGCTAGAACCTGTACCATTGGAGCGAACAAAACTGAATCGCCAATGGTTACGCCTCCTTGCCCCCGAATAATGCTAAATTCGCCGATAATGCAGCGTTTGCCAATTTTGATGTGGGCGTTTGGCAGATTGCGAAAGTTGTAAACGTGGTATTCGCTGTGGTGCATCAGGAAAGAATCTTCGCCCACTTCAATGCCGCCGGGGGTGGCATGCATATACACGCCATAATCAACAAATACGCCGGGGTGTAAATGAATATGGCGTGTGCAACGTAAACGCGCCCCTGCTTCAATTGCTACCGTGCCGTCAAGTTGCATAATGGCGCGGTATAAAAGATTGCGAAGAGCAATGCCGGGCAGACTTGGCACCCAAGAGGCGGTTGCCAAAACTGCTTCCTGCTTTAGATAGCCGGCAAAATTGCTGCCGCTCTGAGTTTGTATGTAATAATTAAGCTTGCTCATCGGTTACTACCTAATAAGCTCCTCTACTCTTTAGTACCGCCGGAACAGTCTGAAACAGTATTTGAATATCAATCCAAATGCTATAGTTGCGGATGTAGTGCATATCCAGCCTGACTCGATCTTCATAACTAAGGTTAGAGCGTCCGCTCACCTGCCATAAGCCTGTCAAACCCGGTTTAACGGTCATAAGATTGGTTTGCCAACGTCCGAATTTAATCATTTCTTGGTAAGTAATCATACGTGGTCCCACCAAACTCATTTGCCCCTTGAGTACATTCACCAGTTGTGGTATTTCATCGAGGCTGAGTTTTCTTAGCAATTGCCCTACTTTGGTTATGCGCGGGTCATCTTTCAGCTTGCCGTAACTTTGCAATTCTTCCAACAAATCGGGGCGTGCGGCAAGAATGGCATCTCCATTTGTGTGCATAGTGCGAAACTTGAGAGCATAGAACAGGTTTCCGCCCTGCCCTACTACTTTGCGGTAATGTATAATCGGACCGGAGGAAGTAAATTTCACAACCAACGCCAATGCCAACCAGAGGGGCGATAAGATTGCTAAAATTGCCAGCGAAACCGCTATATCCAGCAACCGCTTGAGAAGCGCGTTCAGTCCCGTAATCCGCACCTTGCTAACTGTCACCAGTGGTAAACCGTTAATCTCTTGCACTTCCAGCCCGGTAGTAAGAATTTCGTAAACGGTAGGAGAGAGGCGAATTTCAACTTTACTGGTGGTAAGATACCGTACGACCTCGAACAATTCTTCCTGTTCAAGCGCAGTGCTGGCAATAATTACCTCGTCTATGTGATGCTGTTCAACCGCGTTTCGCACGTCTTCTACCAAACCCATCCATGCGCCGGGCCATGCCAACACTTCTTTTGAAACCGGTCTAATCGAAACATCACGTGAGTCGGCTGTTTCACGCGGTTTGCAGCGGCGTTCCCCTACAAACCCCACAATTTGCAATCCGGGTTGGTTGCGCCCTTCTATTAATTGTTGTGCAATCCGGCATGTTTCCGCATTAGCTCCTACAATCAATACTCGCGTCATCGCTAACCCTAACGTCCGAAGACGATAAAGCACACGGCGCACTACAAAGCGGGTAGAAATAAGTACGACAATGCTACTAATCCAAATCATTAACAACCAAGCCCGCGAAACTATCAGGTGTTCATCCATAAAAAAACTGAGCGCCAGCAGCATAATAATGGCAAGGCTGCATGCCTGAGTGGTGCGCCGATATTCGGCAATCCCGCCATGTAATACTTTCAAATCGTAAAGCCGATAAATAGCCAGCAGCGCCAACCAAGGAGGAATCAACCAGAAAACCAATTCAGAATAAAAGCGCAGGGGTGAATTGGGTGGAAGATATAGAAAACCAAATACTTTGAAGCGGATAATATATACCAGCGCGAAAGTGAGTAACAAAGCAATTGAGTCTGCCAATAGCAGCCCTCCAACTACCAGTAACCGCTGACGATGACGTGCATTATTAACCTTCGCTCCCACAGAATCCCGCGCATGTTTGTGTGCCAGCGGGAGTAATTTATCCTCACTCGATAATTCGTAGGGTAGTGCCATAATAGCTTGCCTCTCGATACACTTGTTTTTTAAGAAACGGGGATTACAGCCGCGTGCCGTACTGCTAACTGCCACATTTCTTCAATAGCGCGGGCAGCTTGCGCCCAGTTATAATGGCACGCTACATATTCGCGCCCTCTATGCCCCATCTCGGTTGCCCTGCGCTTGTCTCGCAACAGTTCCACAATTCGCCTTGCTAATTCCGCGGGATTGCCTTGCTCCACCAGTTCGATTTCGATGCCATCGCGCACCTGAATAGCGCGAGTTACATCGTGGGTGGCGATTATGGGCGTGGCACAAGCCATTGCTTCCAGCACTTTGTTCTGAATACCGACGCTGTAAAGCATCGGGGCAACTGCCAAAGTCGCACGGCGCAATAACGGAGCAATATCCGGCACAAACCCTGTTACTTCGATTCCAGCTTTTCCCGATAAACGCAACAAATCATTAGATGGATTGCTGCCTGCCAATTGCAAACGTGCATGGGGTATTTCTCGGCGCACTGTTCCCCAAACCTTTTCTACCAGATAGCGAGCAGCAGCAGCATTGGCGTGATAGCTCAATTTGCCAGAAAAAATAACGGTAGCATCTTCACGGGCGGATGGCTCAGTTGGGGGCGTGAAATGATCGAGCGCAACCCCGTTGTGGATTACCCTAATTGTGCCGTTAGATACCCCCCCTAACTCCTCCAAAGCGGCAGCATCTTCGGCACTGGTTGCACAAATCTGTTTGAAAAATGCGCTTACTACCAGTTTTCGTTCATAGCGGCGAGAAGGGTTTAACTCAAGAACACTTATTGCCCGATTCTTCAGCGGACCATGACGAAGGGTGCGTTGAACCAGCAAGGAAATACAATCAACTGAATCCCAAACTGCGGGCAAGCCTATCGCCGCGAGTCGTTCTCCGGTATAGGCTGCCCTGAAATGCTCCACATGCGCCACATCAAATTTCTTTTCGCGTGCCAGTTCCTCAAGGCGTAGCAGCAACGCTGGACTGTAACAGAAACGCGCCTGCATAGGTAAGCCTTTAGACAACGCCTTCAAGCTGTGCGCTATAGCTGCCTTCTTGGAGCATTGCACGGTTTCTACTGACAATCCGGGTATTTCTGCTGCAAGCCGTGCAGCGTCTGCCTGCTCTTGCCGATTGAAAACTGGGGCAAGTAAAGTTAGCTGATGGCAGCAAGCCAGCGCCTTTAACAGGTGGTAAGGTCTGGTTCGCAAGCTATTTGGTATATAAGGAGTTATAAATAATACATGCACAGGCAAACCTTAGCTATTAATAAAATTTATCAGGATAGCCAAAACTAATTTGATTTTAGTTTTTTGCTCTGAAAAGGCTGTGAAAAAACATGTTAGGCTATTAATCTTTTTTAAGGAGTAATAAAAAACACCGGCAAGCCTGAGTTACCTGCCGGCGCTATTCTTCTAAAGCCTTACAATGGCGCATATAGAAGCATGAGTTTTATTATCTGGTCAAGTTGGCAACACTTCCCGCAATCCGCTCCAATTGCTCTACAGTTAGCGAAGGATAAATCGGCAGTGATAACACCGCCCCCATCGCCTGTTCCGTAACCGGAAGGCGCGTTTTGTAGCCGAGATTCAGATACACATCTTGCTGGTGAATTGGCACAGGATAATAAATACCACAGCCGACCCCCATTTCGCCCAAGTGTGTTACCAGTTGGTCGCGTTTAATTGGGCTGCTCTCCTCCACTATTACAGTGTACTGATGGAAAGCATGCGTACAATTGTCGCGTGTCATAGGCGTTACCACTTTTGCTTCGAGTTCGGCAAGCCTACCGTTCAGGTAAGCGGCGTTTTCGCGCCTACGTGCATTCCAGCCCGGCAATTTCTGTAACTGCACCCGACCGATTGAAGCATGCAAGTCGGTCATACGATAATTATAGCCGAGCATTTCATGATAATAGCGACGACGCATTCCGTGCGCCCTGAACATACGAGCGCGTTCGGCTACTTGCTCCTCATTGGTAGTAAGCATACCGCCTTCACCACTAGTCATATTCTTGGTCGGGTAGAAACTGAAACAGCCAGTTCCAAAGCTCCCAACTTTTCTGCCATTGTACTCAGCTAGGTGTGCCTGACAAGCATCTTCGATTATAGCCAACCCGTGACGCGCTGCAATATCCATAATTTCGTACATCGGCGCGGGGTGTCCAAACAGATGCACCGGCATTATAGCTTTAGTGCGCGGAGTGATAGCAGCTTCGATAAGGGCAGGGTCGAGATTAAAAGTAACAGGCTCAATGTCCACAAAAACAGGACGTGCGCCTGTATAAAGAATTGAATTGGCAGTAGCAATAAAACTGAAAGAGGAGGTGATTACTTCATCACCCTCACCAATTCCGTAAGCCAGCAAAGCGGTGTGCAGGGCAGTAGTCCCGCTTGAAACGGCAATAGCATATTTTACACCGCAAGCGCGGGCAAATTCTTCTTCAAAGTGAGCTACTTCTGAACCCTGTGCCAGTTGTCCAGATTGCATCACCGCCAACACTGCTTTTTGTTCTTCCACGCCGATTTCTGGGCGGGCGATGGGGATGTTAATTTGTGATGAAATAGCGTTCATAAGACCTTCCTTAAAAATTAAACACATAACTTTCACGACAATTCTGGCAGAACCAGCTAACCTCTTTCTGGCTTAGGGTGAGAGGTCTGCCACAGCGACAAACATAGCCGCGCACCCTCGCAGGAGTACCCATTACCAGACAATGGTCTGGCACATCCGCAGTAACCGTTGCTCCTGCTGCTACCAATGCAAAAGTGCCGATTCTCACCCCCGGTAAAATAACGGCACCTGCGCCGATAGAAGCGCCATAACGCACTAGTGTACATTCCACATTCCAATCTGAATCGGTTTTTAACTCGCCATCCGGGTTTATAGCGCGAGGATACAAATCGTTGGTAAAACATACATGTGGTCCGATAAACACGCCACTTTCAATCATAACCCCTTTATAGAGCGAAACCCGATTCTGGATTTTCACTCTGTCACCGATTACCACTTCGCTATCAATATAGACATCCTTACCCACGATACAATTCTTGCCTAAGACTGCTTTCTCTCGAATCTGGACGTGGTGCCAAATTCGAGTCCCTTCCCCGATTAATGCTTCGGAAGAAACATCAGCAGTAGCGTGAACATATACGTTAGCATGTTGAAAAAAAGGGGCAGGAATTTGCTCAACCTTTAACACCAAATCCCCACCACCGACCTCACATTCAACCGCCTTTAACGCATTATCTTCTTTAGTTTTGCGCCCTTTTCCCACAGTTAATCCCATCTTACTACGTTCTCCTTTTGCAGGTAGCACATCTAAATAGCCACTTCACAACACCTTATCCTGCTTTCCGATTAGCTCGGAATACAATTCATCGAGCGGTTTGTAAGCTACCCGAAAATCGTATTCTTCCAATGCCAGTTTGCGCCCCGCTTCGGATAGACGCTGTGCCAAATCTCCATCCAGCAATCGTAGGCAAGCTGCCGCAAAAGCTGCGGGCGTATCCGCAAGCAAGGCGTTTTTGTCATGTTCTAACTGCACCCCCTCTGCCCCTACCGTAGTAGAAACAATCGGTAAGCCTAACGCCAGTGCATCCAGAATTTTGACTCGCATCCCTCCACCGGATAACAACGGCACAATCAAACCGGAACACCGTTCCAGTTCCGGGCGTAAATCCTCTACGTAACCCACAACCCTTATACCCGGTTGCTGTGCTGCCATCTGATAAATTTCAGCGGGAGGTCGCGCCCCGATAATCGTATAGGTAGCCTTAGAACATTTGCGACGAATCAGAGGGAATACTTCTCTACCAAACCATAACGCCGCTTCTATATTGGGCGGATAAAACATTGTGCCTAGGCTAACCAGATTGCATGAAGCCGAGCTAATTTTAAGCGGCTCTACCCCTTCCGCATCAATTCCGATTGGGATAACTTGGCAGGGTACGCCCAGTGATAGCGCATCTTCCCGGCTTACCGCCAGCACCACATCAAAACGCCGACAGGTTTTCTGCTCGTAACGGCGCAATTTGTGAGCTTCGAGCTTCAGCAGCAGCCTTTTTAACGGGTTTTTCTGCCCCCGTCGAAGCCTATCAGCAATTGCCCAAACTGCATTATGTTCATCCAGTACCCGTTTCGAGACTGGAAGCGACAGGGCAAATTGCGCCATATTCAATTGGTCTGCATGAATCGCCACAAATTTATTGGTAGCCACCAAACCTTGCAACAACTTGTTCATAGGGCGAGAACGATCTCGCACCATCAAAAAAGGTTGCCCGCTTAAAAGACTTAAAAGCAAAGCAGCCACATCTCGCAAACGAGTACGCTGCATCGGTACTGTATAAACTTCACAGCAATACTTTAATAATTCATCAACATGCGAAGGGGTATTGTCCGAACGTATAAAAGAAACCAGCACAATATCAAAAGAGCTTGCAAGATAACGAATCAGGTTATAGGTCTTGATTTTGGGACCGGCATCAGGTGGGTAAGGTAAGACTTGCGTAAGTAATAACAGGCTGGGTTTACCAGCTTTCGCTTTCTCCGAATAAGAATTGGGGCTTAATCCGGTGTTAAGCAGTGTCATCTAAGATTCTCGCAATCTAAAATAAACTTTACCGCCTCAAGAAAGTTTCGCCTTATTGGTACAAGCCTGCGCTTGCCATCTTGTGCTTTGATATTTCCTAACAAAGCAAGCGCAGCCCGTCCGCGCCCGGTTAAAACCAATACTGAGTTACAGCCTACTGCTACTCCTGCCTCAATATCAGTTATATAATCCCCAATGAGCCAACTTTTATCCAACCGCGCTCCATACACTTGGGCAGCTTTCAGGAGAAGTCCCGGCTGTGGTTTCCGGCAGTGGCAACCCATCTCTGGCTTGTGGGGGCAGTAGAAAACCGATTTTACCCTTCCTCCACCTGTCTCTATTTCCTGCATCATCCGCTGGTGTAATGAATCCACCTGTTCGGTTGTAACCAAGCCACGCGCTATTGCCGCTTGATTGGTAATTACCACCACTTCGTAATTATGTTGGTGTAGCAAGCGAAAAGCTTCCAGCGCACCGTCCTCGAAGATGAAATCTTCCCAACGCAATACATGTTCGACTCGGTTATGATTAATGACACCATCCCGATCAACAAAAATAATTGAATTTTGGCGTGTCAAAGTTCTTACAGCCATAGCGCCACGCTAACTAGCAGCCTCCATAAGTTCTCTCTTTTTCTCAGCCAAATTCAATCGAATAGTGGCACAAATAGTATGCTCCAGTACCAAATGTGCATCCTCGACTTGCTCGATACAAGCCGCCGGAATGACAAGGCAATAATCTACCTTGCTTTTTAATGCCCCACCCTTGAAGCCTGCCAGACCAATAGTAGTCATACCAAGTTGTTGGGCAGTTTCTACCGCACTCAGCACATTGGGAGAATTGCCGCTACCGCTTATAGCAATAAGCAAATCGCCCGGTTGCCCTAGACCTTCCAATTGTCCTGAAAAACAAGTATCGTAGCCGTTATCGTTAGCCCATGCGGTAATTTGTGGCAAGCTATCGGTTAGAGCAATTGCGCGAAACGGGCGAAACCCCTCAATACGAGTGCCTTTCGCTAGGTCGCATGCCATGTGGCTGGCAGTAGAAGCACTCCCGCCATTACCGCAGATAAAAATCATCTTTCCATGCCTGCCAGCATCTATTATTAAATCTATTATTTGTGCTACTTCAACTGGCGAAATGCTATTCAAAGCTTCTTCTAAGCCGCCCAAATAGATTTTGACACGCTGCTGTGTATAGAGTTCAGGCGTTTGATACTCAAGCTTACTATTCTGTGTTGGGTAGTTAATCATTACATCGCCTCCAGCAAAATTTCCCCACTTGTGCGGCAAGATAAAGGTGTAGAAAGAGCGTTTGCCAAATAGACAAAAGATAAACGAGTCAGTTTCCTTATGTATAGGGCTACTAATTCTCTAAATTTGAGTGTAGAGACAATCAGTGAGAGTGCAATGAATGCCCCAAGAGTGGTTGTGAAATTTTTTTAAGGGGTCTCACAGCCTACCTGAAAAACCCCACAGTTTTTTCCAATCCACTATCCAAATCGAATTGTGGTTTCCAGCCTAACGATTGCGCGGCGCGGCTACAATCAAAATAGGCTTGATAAATATCACCGGGTCTTTTAGTGGCGTGTCTAACCGGAGTTTCCTTGCCGATAATCCGGCATAAACGCTCGTATAGCTCGTTTACCGAAGTGCCACGCCCGGTTGCTAGGCAAAATAATTGATTATCGCCCTTTTCCAGAGCCAACAAATTTGCCTGTGCTACATCGCCTACATACAGGTAATCTTTTTCCTGTTTCCCATCCCAATCAATTCGCACTTCACGACCATCCAGAATACGGCGTGCAAAGATGGCAATAACCCCCGCTTCGCCATGTGGACTCTGACGTGGTCCGTAAATATTACCGTAGCGGAAAATTGTAAAATCCAAGCCTTTCTCAGAATGAAAATACTTGATGTAATACTCTGAAGCCATTTTTGTGATGCCATAGGGTGATTCCGGCTTTTGCAAAGTGAGTTCAGTAATGGGGAGTTGCTCCGGTGTGCCATAAGTTGCGCCACTACTCGCAAATATTACTTTTCGAGTACCTGCCTGTACACAAGCCTCCAGTAAGTTCAGCAAGCCGAGAATGTTCACCTCCGCATCTAGCGTGGGCTTATCGGTAGAAATTTTGACAGAGTGTTGTGCAGCGTGTAAGTTTACCACTTCGGGCTTTTCGGTTAGAATCAGACGTGCCGCTTCTGTGCTTCGGATGTCCAGCTTATAAAATCTGGCATTTCGATTAACATAATCGCGGTTACCTCCGCCTTCTTCCCAGAGGCTATCTATAACTATTACCTCATGCCCTGCTTCTATATAGCTATCTACTATATGTGAGGCAATAAATCCGGCTCCTCCAGTTACCAAGATTTTCATACTAATTACTCCTTTTCCAATGCAATGTATTTCCGAAAGTATCGCTAGTTTAGACAACACTTATGAAAAAAGGATTAAAGTTATTCGAAGTCTAGCAAGCTGTCGAAAGAAGCCAAAAATTGGAGGCATTTTAGGGAAATGAAAAAATAAAAACGCCCCAAACCTGCTGTACTCTCCTGAAAAGAAGTAGCAATTTTCCAACCTCGTACAGCTTTTCAAGGCTGGTATCGGCGAAATGCTCGACTATAATCTCTACCTTTTTGCGGACGGCAGGCGCGTTTAGATTTACGAACGATTGCAGTAGCTAAGAAGCTTTGGCTTTGTCATATTGGGGTCTTCTTCTATTTTCTTGAGCAATTCAAAGAGTCACGGCATTAGCTGTCTGGCATATGTCCCACCCTTATCTTCTCAATAGCCTCCTATCTGAACATCCGTACTTAATGTGTTACAATACCGCCATATACCGCCATATACCGTCATGATGGCGATATTATGATGGCGCACAATGTTATTGGTTTAGGCAGATACGGAGATTATGCAAATAGAAGAGCTTGAAGCGCTAATCCGAAACGGGGAAACCTCTGCGGTTGAATTCAAGATAGCTCCGCCACGTTTATCCGAACTGGCTGAGCGGCTCTGCGGATTTGCCAACTCAAAAGAGGGAGGCAAGCTCATTATTGGGGTGGCAGATGAAACTTGGGAAATTGTAGGGGTCAAGTCCGTAGCAAAGAGCATAGATAACCTTCTGCAAGCTGCTCGCTTATGCAAACCCCCAATATCATTGCAACCGATTCACCCTGAAGTAACCCAGATTGGTGGCAAAAACTTAATAATCGCCACCGTTCCCCCCAATAATGGTACAATTTATCAAGCAAGTGGCGTGTTCTGGTTACGGCGCGGCACCCAGACCAGCCCAATGGATGCGGAAGAAATCAGTCGCTTTTTGTACGGGCAGGGTTCTCTGAAATGGGAGCTACAGCCTGTGCCGGAAGCTAACTTGGAAGATTTGGACAAGGACAAGATTAATCTCTACCTGCAACAACTTTCGGCTATCACTCGTCGTCCTGCTCGCCTTAATAATCTACAAGAACTACTGGTAAAACTGAAATGTGCCGTAATTAACGGGAAGCCGGAAAAGCCGATAGCGCACCCTACTAATGCCGGACTGCTCTTGTTCGGGCATTCCCCCCGTGAGTATTTGAATCAGGCTGAAATAATTGCTACCAATTACTTGGATAATAGCGGGGTACGGCGTTTCAGTGACCGCAAAACTATCACCGGCACTATATCGGAACAGGTTGAACAAGCGGAGGGGCTTCTGCGATTATGGACTCCGGTATCTGGTCGAATAGAAGGTTTTAGACGACTAGAAGAGCCTGAATTACCTATCGAAGCCCTGCGGGAAGCGGTGGTAAATGCGGTGGTACATCGGGATTACAGTCAGGAAGGAACTTCGGTACGTATCTTCTATTATTTAGACCGGGTGGAAGTACATAATCCGGGGCTTTTGCCGAGTAGCATATCGCTGGAAAATCTAAGGCTTGGGCAAGCCACTTCCCAGCCACGCAATCCCATAATTGCCAGCATCTTAAAGGATATGCCGGGAGGCTATATGGAGCGGGTCGGTAGCGGTATCAGGTTTATAATAGACCAGATGCATGCGTTAGGTTTGCCAGACCCGGAATTCAAGGAGCAGAATGAATTTGTGGTTACTTTTTACCGGCGAGGAAAAGAGACAGCCAAGCTTGTAGATGCACCTGTGGAGACCCTTTTTCCAGAAAGACGGCAAGAATTGGCAATGCAACATGTTGGGGAGAAAGGTTTTATCACATTTAAGCAATATCGAGAGTTGACAGGCGTATCAGAATCAACTGCAATAAGGGATTTGGAAGGGTTGGTGACAAGAGGGTCACTTCGGAAAGTAGGTAAAGGACCCGCTACTCGTTATCAACTTTGATATAGGGCAGGAACGCGAGTATAGCAGTTCGGGGGAAAAGCGGGATGGCAAATTCGATACAAGTGACCCGGCAATTCTTCTTCTGCTATTGTCGCCAAATGCTCCCAATCTACGTCAAGTGGCGAAGGTAGGGGCGGATGGGCGTGACCAAGACATTGGGGCTTTGGCGCAGGGAATTAGAATAGCCTGTTGCGGGCTAAAGAACACCGGATGGGGCATAGCGGCGAGGAACTCAACCCTCAGAGATTATAACCCTTATGTTATGTTTCACCCCATCGTCTTGCAAGAAAACCTTTCCGGTAGCGAGAAATAGCCCATCCAGTTCAACTCTGATTTGACCTTTTGCAATACCGGTTGGATTTTCGACTTTGATATGGTAATCGGTACTGTTGTAAAGATATTTTATTTCATACTGTTTCCATGCCGGTGGGATACAAGGGGCGAAGGCAAGAAACCTACCTTCCCTTCGTAGCCCAAGCAGCGCTTCAATTCCCAGACGATATAACCATCCAGACGACCCGGTGTACCATGTCCAACCGCCTCGACCCGTATGCGGTGCAATAGAATAAATATCTGCCGCTATTACATAGGGTTCGACTTTATAGAGTACAGGGTTTAAAAGCGAGTGGGTAATTGGATTAATCATATGAAGTAACTCCATAGCTTTTTGACCCTCCCCAAGTTGGGCATAAGCCCAAATCACCCATATGGCGGCATGTGAATATTGCCCTCCGTTCTCGCGCACGCCCGGTACATAGCCTTTTATATATCCCGGATTATGCGAGGTCTTATCAAAGGGTGGGGTAAAAAGCTTTATGAGTCCCGCCTCTCGATCAATAAGCTGCTGTTCGACCGCTTCCATAGCCTTACGACTACGGGAGGGGTCAGCCGCACCCGAAATAACAGCCCAAGATTGAGACAGGGAATCAATTCGGCATTCCTCGTTCTGAGCCGAGCCCAGCGGAGTTCCATCATCATAGAATGCCCTGAGATACCACTCACCGTCCCAAGTATGCTTCTCAAGCGCAGTTTGAAGGTTACGGGCTGCCAAACGATAGCCAGTGGCACGTTCGTTTTCACCTCTGTTTTCAGCCAGCGCCGCTATTTCCAGCAGGTTAAGATAGAGAAACCAGCCCAACCAAACGCTTTCGCCTCTGCCTTCTTCTCCCACCAGATTCATACCATCGTTCCAATCGCCCGAACCCATCAGGGGTAGTCCGTGACTGCCTAGATGTCCTAGCGCATACTCGATGGCTTTAATGCAATGGTTGTAAAGTGTTCCCTGTGCCTCTGAGGTTACAGGATAGCCATAATATTCAGCTTCGCTTTGTGCTAGAGGTCTTCCTTCCAGAAAAGGAAGGATTTCATCTAGCGCTTCTACATTCCCGGTGGTTTTTACGTAATGAGCGGTAACAAAAGGTAGCCACAAATAATCGTCCGAGAATCTGGTACGTACCCCGCGACCCGAAGGTGGATGCCACCAATGCTGCACATCACCTTCCACAAATTGCCGTTCGGCAGCGCGTAAAAGTTGCTCGCGGGTAATTTCAGGAGCCGCCAACGTCAACGCCATCACATCTTGAAGCTGATCCCTGAAACCGTAGGCGCCCCCGGATTGATAAAAAGCCGAACGCGCCCAAATTCGACAAGATAGAGTCTGGTAGAGCATCCAACCGTTTAACAGTATATCAAGCTGAGGTTCAGGGGTAAGCACTTGTACCTTTTGCAAAATTTTTTGCCAGTTTTGCCGTGTTGCGGCATAAGCCCTTTCCACATCATTAGGGTCGCGGAAGCGAGTTACCATCTCTTGCACTTGGGACGCGCTTTCAGCTTGACCGAGCAGGAATATTAGCTCAGCTTCTTCGCCGCCCTCCAACTCTAAATAAGAGCGCATAGCAACGCAAGGGTCAAGACCCGCGCCGCTACTTTCGGAAAAACTTGGCAGCGACATCCCGGCAGGTTTGCCCAAATTGCCGTTCCGCCCAATAAATTCCCGCCTATCACAGGTATAATTTAAGTTTTGTTTGTCCCCTGCTACAAAAGCAACCAACCCGCCAAATTCGGTATTATAAGGATTACGTGCAAGCACTGCACCTGTTTTTTCATCGCGAGAAGTAATTAGGTAGAGCGAGGTTTCTTCTCGCAGAACTCCCAACACCCACTCTGCATAAAACGTAGCGGAAAGCCGACGTTTTACAACAGAAATATTGCGTAACCTTAACCGATAAATTTTTACCGAATCATTTGGGGGAACAAAGATGGTCAATTCACTGTGAATTTCGTTCTCAATATGCTCAAAGGAAGAGTATCCGAAGCCGTGTCGCGTGCGGTAATGCCCTACACCGTTTATAGCTGAAGTAGGTGTCCAGACCAACTGGTGGTCTTCATCTCTCAGGTAAATTAACTCTCCGGGTTTATCGCACACCGGATCATTTGACCAAGGAGTTAGACGGTTCTCACGGCTATTTTGAGACCAAGTATAGCCACTTCCGCGTTCTGTCACAAGACAACCAAAACTCTGGTTTGCCAACACATTCGACCAAGGAGCAGGGGTTGGTTTTCCCGGTTTTAGATTAATAACATACTCCTGACCACCTACCGTAAAACCGCCATACTCATTGCCATATTCCAAACCGAGTTCTTCCAGTTTTGGCGATTCTGTGTAAATTTGTGTGCGGGCAATGGCTTTGGGCAATTGTAACAAGACTTGGCGGTCTTTCGATTTTTTGAAACGCAATTGCTGGGTCAAGTCTCCCCACGTACCTAACAATACGGCACGCGCTATTGTTTGAAATAGAATGTGGTCTTCTTCCGGCATGTTTTTTTTGCCTAGAACAAAGATGCCGCCGGGTTTTGCCAACCAACCAACCGCCGGGCTATTCCGAATCAGCGCCATTATTTGATCCTCAAGCGGCTGGTTATAGCCCTCCCCTTCTTGGTTTAAAATCACCAAATCTATTTGCAAATCGTTAATTCTCCAATATTCGTGGGCTAGTATCAGTTCCCACACCAGCGGAAGTTCTTCGGGATTGCCAATCTGTACCAGAATAAGGGGGAAATCTCCTGAAATCCCGTACTTCCAGAGTACCGGTTGATTGCCGGTGTTGCGTTCTAGTATTGCTGGAGCAGCTCTCAGCCACGAGTCAGTGTAAATAGCAAGGGATGCCAAGCGTTGAAAGCGATGAATATCATCGGGATTGATGTTAAGATGCTGCATTTCCACCTGAGCATCGCCTAAGGCTAACTCGAAAGTACGCATTACCACATTGTGATCGTGGTATTTATCAGCCAACTCTACCGCTTCCTTACGAGATTGTGCTACGGCAGTAGTAAAGGTTACGTGGGCAGTACCGCCGGAAACAATACGCACACACCTTCTCAAGCTGAATATCGGGTCAAGCACTGCTCCAATCGTATTGGTGAGAGGCTGTTTTAAAGCGATTGGCTCTATCAGAGTTCCGTTCCTACCAATGAAAGCGGCTCGGTCTGTTTCATACTCTACTTCACCAGTTATATGACCGCGTACCGCTACTACATGTATTGCCCAAACTTGTTCTTCATCGCGTGAGCGGGGGCGGCGGGATGCCAGAATTGCATTTTGTTCCGGCAAAAATTCAGTTTGGACAAACAAATTGCTAAACGCCGGATGGGCATTATCTGCGCCGGACGGTGCTAGAACAAGCTCACAATAGCTGGTTAATTTCAGTTCCCGCGCAAATTCGGTTCGATTGGTTAGAAAGAGGTGACGAACTTCGGCGTTGTCCTCCGGTGAAACGGTC